>Ga0116192_1001404_pt1 | contig 16925 bp, 17 predicted proteins | sample AD_UKC113_MetaG_FD_89876 | JGI IMG/M metagenome (GOLD analysis project Ga0116192, IMG submission 89876) | Active sludge microbial communities of municipal wastewater-treating anaerobic digesters from Hong Kong - AD_UKC113_MetaG | ecosystem: Engineered > Bioreactor > Anaerobic > Digestate... | reverse complement strand
CCGATATTCAGCTGTATGGATGTTTGACCGCTTCCGGGCGACATGGGGGGACCCACCGGAGACGGCGCGGGGACCATGCCTTGTATGGGGGAGAAAAGGGAGCTGCGGGGACCGGACCATGGGACTTTTCGCCCGGAATCCGTGCACAGGATGTGCACAAAAGCAAAAAGAGACTCCGGCTGATTTCCCGTAACCCCTTGATTTTATTGGCACGCCTGGCAGGATTCGAACCTGCGGCCTACGGATTAGAAGTAGGTAATTCACTGCAAGCAACAGGGAACCAAGAGTAGGAAAAAGTAGATTTTACATAGGAAGATCCAACGATTGGCAATATCTTCTCTTCCGCTGATTTTCACCATTTCTACCGTTTTCTACCCATGTTTATCCTGCCCTTCGGGCATTTTTGGCAAAATTATGGCAAAACCCCCTGCCTCTTAAGTTGATGAAAAATAAGCATTTTCTGTATTCACACACGGATCAAGGCCGCCGAAGCTGCCTTCGCACAAGATGGTGCCGAATCGTGTGTGTCGTCGCTGATCTCTGAGGTGCTGCATCTATTTCTTCAACGTCCCCTTGGAATTGTTCTTCTTCTTGAGATTTGAAAACCACTCGAGAACTTTCCAGGCCATCGTCGGCTTTATCATTTTGGAAAGCTTTCGATCCTTGGAAACGTACTCCAGGAGCTCATACACATTGCTGCTGTAAGGCACGGCATGGGCGAGGAGGCATGCCTGCTCAATATCTGTTGCATCGAACAGAAGATCGATGACGGTTTTCTCCCCATCATAGGCAGTGGCCTTCCATATGAAACGAGGCATGCCATGAATCAAAGCCTGCCTCCGAACATTCCAGTCGAGATCCTCCCTCTGTGCCAACTGCGTCTTGTAGTCGTTGAGCGTAGTGAGGTAGATGTCCCATTCGAGTTGTTGTGAGAGAGTCGTGCGATTGGTGTTCCTGAACATCTCTATGATGCCATCAAGGCTCACTACTGCTTTGAGCACGGTGCCGTAATCGATCCGAATCTTACAGTAAAGAGGGATCATGAGAGCCAGAGGCACTGCCCGGACCTTTCCGGGTTTTCCGCCGGCACAGCGCCAGGAGGTGCTGAGGGAATAATCGTATCCCTCGGCGAGCTCTCTCGGCAGGATGTATTCGCGACCCTCCTCGCTGAATTCCATACGAGTGAACGGTCCTATCTGATCATCGTGGACAAAGAGCATGCTGATGCGAGATGCCTTGAGCAGGCAGCCGGGTTCTCCCTCTTTGTGCCTGAGAGGAACTGCCTTGTGTTTATCGGGCAGGTATCCGGTTATTGCAACGGCATGAATGCCTTTGCGAAGTTGTGGCGGTTCTCCTTCGGGATAGTCCACGAGGTGAAAGGTCATCAAGATCGGTATGTGTCCTTCAAGATAACCGTAGACAATAGCTTTGAGGTAGTCGGCAACGCACTGGAAATCGGCTGTCCTCGGGCTCACATAAAACGGCACCAGGTTTACCTGTTTGATCGCCTGCGCCATGTGAGGCACCGTGAGGCCGCTGTTTGGAAAATGCCTCGTTTCAGGAGGGGCGGGAGGAACATACTGGGTGGCAGAGCGCGTGATTTCCACCGGAGTTGGGATGTGATGGTGAAACGTCACTCCCGTCCCTTGAAGGACAGACCATAGAGCGCTCGTCGAACATGCGCCCACTACCTTGTCCTGCTCCTGGAAAGCCAGGGATTTCACTTCAAGGTTCCATCCAAAAAGATTCGCCCTGTAGCGCCGTGTGATGGGATATTTTCTGCCAGGCGGGTCTTCTGAAAGGGTCTTCAGACAGGTTTTTCCAAAGATCGTTTTCGGCAAGGGCTTTACAACGATAAAACCAATGTAGGAATCAGAGATCTCTTGTAGTTCATCCCCTTTGATCTTCTTCTGTAAAATGTCTTCGAAAGTCTCCTTGCCGAATTTGTTTCCGAAAAAGTGCAGTCGGGTGCACCAGCGCTTGTAGGGCTTGAAGCAGACGACGTAGTAGCCGGTGAAATCATCCAGGAAATGATGATCGACATAGTGCTCTTCAACTATGATGGTTTCCGTCGGGATCTTATTGAAATATACTTTAAGCCGGTCACAGTGAGGCTTATTCCGTATCACGGACGGATCGGCCCCCGATTTCTTTGCAAGGAGAAAGTTCAGTTTTTCTATGCTGTAGGGGTGAATCTCATACCGGTTGTTCGCTAGACGAGGAATATCCTCCATATTTTATAACCCCCTCCCAGGACCCGATGCGAGCCGAAATTTGTATATACTTCCCCATCAACCCACGGCACCTGCAAATCCAAACCGACGATTGGGACTATCACGTCACGGCCCGTAACGGCACCGGATGCAGTTTGGCTGTGGAACGTGGGCTTAAGAGCACTTTGCGGCGAGCTTATCCAATGTCAATTTACTGGATCGGTTCGGCTAGAACTTTGTGATCAACCTCTTGAGCCGCGGTAATGCTATCGATCAGCTTTTGGGAGCGGGCGATTGCCTCCAGCAGCTTGCGCTGTCCGTCGGGAGAGGAAACCCACCTGCAAGCCTCTTCTGTGAGGATTCTTTCCGCTTCGTTCTGTATCGGCATCTATTCACCCCTTGGTTATCTCCTGCCACAACCAACTCATCTCTACTCCTCCTCCAGTCGGGCGGGTTGCTCCAAGCCGTTTTGTATGATTGATGCTTAGCCCCTAAAATGCTTGAAACAGCCTGCGTTGATCATCCCATGTTCGGGGTGGGGATCCGAAACAGAAAACATTGCTTGTAGCAAATGCTCTACCAGGTTCGCTTTTGGCGAATTATGTTTACGAAAAGGCAGCCCCTTTTCTTTGCGCAAAATAGGACGGTTTAGCCAATCATGTCAAGGCCTTTTGCGTTTCTTCCTGGAAGGTATTTTCTTGCTCAACTCTTCAATGGCCAGCATGATCTTGTCCTGCGTGTGGACAAACAAGTCCTCATCTTCCATAGCCCCTCTTATGTACTCTTCCCATTGATCGCCCAATGCCTTACGGGCGACCTCCCGAACGATGGGCTGAGACGGCAGGAGCGGACTCTCACCTAATTCGAGATCCTGCACCGCCTTCTCGCATATAAATTCGGCACGTTTCTCCGGAGTCTTGATTTTTTTAGCCGCCTCCGCATACGGAAAAGGCTTGGCCTTCTCCTTGAGCAGCTCTCTTCCCTCGGCAAGCATCCTGTCCAGGGGAACTTTCAAAAACCTTGCAACCCTTTCCTGGAAATCCAGGCTCGCAGGTCTTCGTCCCTGGACGATGTCATTGAGATGCTTCGTTCCCCTCTCGATCGCCTTGGCAAGGCGGGCCTGAGCCCCATGACCCTCCTCGTCCAGCCGCTTGTTCAGTGCCTCGCGAAAGCAGTCGGTTGCGGGGAAATAAACCTCGTTCTCCTTCTCCTCACCAGCCATACATCCCTCCCACATAGTACGTCTAAAAAAATTCCATAGCCAGGTTAATCACAGATTTCGCAACCTTCCATGGATACTGTAGCTACTGGCTCTATTATTGTCAACAAAAAATGCTTGCAACGGTGATCTCTATTATTTAAAAATAGGTCAATCTTTCAAATAGGGCATGGTATGGTAGAGTATAAAACTATCACATCGAAGCGAGGATGGCAAAAGGCTTTGGCTTCGACCTTGGAGATCGCTCCGAGGCACCTGAGCGACATACTCCATGGTCGTCGCTGCCCGTCTCGTGAACTGGCGGCGAAGCTTGAGATCAACACCGGAATCGACAGGCGTGCCTGGATGTGGCCTGACGAATTTTTGAACCCGCTGATGAAATGCACGAAGAAGAAGGCACGAGGATCACGAAAACCCCGTTCTTCCTGAACACGGGGGCAAACTTTCGGGGCAGGGGATCTCGGTTTCGGCTGTTGAGTCCCTCACCTAATGGAAACCCTGCGTGCGCCGCCACGTATCGAGTATCCAAGATTTGGCCTTTCAGCGATGGAGGGCGCGGCAGGTGAGCGGGGAAAAGGACTCTGACCCGAGTTGGGCGGAGCCTGCCCGCAGCATACGTACCACGGTTCAAAGACCGATCCGGACAAAGGAGGTATCACCATGGCATCGAAAGACGATCTGGCAAGAGCAGTAGCGGAGAAGAGAGGGTGCCCTATCTCTGAGGCGTCATCTTTCATCGGAACCCTGATCGATGTCTTCCAGGTAACCCTCAAGACGGAGGATGTGCAACTCGTTGGGCTCGGATCGTGGAAGCGTGCGACCAGAAAGGCGAGACGGGGGCGCAATCCGAGGACGGGTGAGACCATCATGATCCCGGCCAAAACGGTTGTGAAGTTCAAGGCCTCCAAGGCTCTCACCGCTCAGTAGTCCTGAAGGCGCATCGACCGAATCGAACGAAATGAGAGCAATGCAGAAGGAGAGAGACAATGGCAAAGAAGAGAAAAACCAGTAGAAAGCCTGGAAAGGACAGGAGGAAGCCCAGGGAGGATGAAGCCTTTCTCAAAGAGCCGGGCTTCAAGAAACAGGACATCAGCAAGAAGCTCATCCCGCTCAGTGTCCTTTCCGGCAAAGATGCCGAGAAAGCAGCCGAGCGAACGATCGATAACGTTCTTTCCGCCATCACTCACGTCTTGAGCGAGGGTGATCTTTCGATTATCGATTTCGGCAGGTTCAAGGCCTCCAAGGCCAAGAAGACAGGATACATCAAGATCTCATTCACTCCTGCGGGAAAGCTCAAAAGAGCCGTCGAGGCGAGACTCAATGCTGTCCCTTCGCCCGACCCGGATTCCGAGGGCGCACCTGCACCCGCTGTCGATCCGGCATCCGCTCCCGAGCCACCACCTCAGTCCCAATCCGAGCAAGCTTCTGAGGAAACTCAGCCGGGAGTTCAACCTGAAGCATCTCCGGCACCCGCTCCCGAGCCCTCTTCTGAAACACCTGCTCCTGCGGAGGAAGCGCCGATCTCCGAGCCGGAAGGAGTTCAAGAGACCGCGGAAAGCTCCGAAACCAGCGGCTCTGACGATGCTGCAATCGGAACGAACGTGAATTCCCTGCCGCCTGAGGCTCCCGAGCTGAAAAGCCTTGATTCGATATCTGTTGAAAACAGGACCATCGTTGCAGATGGCGAGGAGTTCGGAATCGCAGAAAATCTCACGGTCCTGGATCCTGGCGGCAATGTCATGAACTTCGATGATCTCGTGGCAGCACTTCAGCATCTCACGCTCGTCTCCAAAATCTCCATTATCAGCAAGACTACCTACCGTGTCACTGCCGCCACCATCTCAATCATCAACGCCCTTCAGATCCACGAGTACATGGGGGTAGTCGAGTAATGAAAGTGGCGGTTGGGCTCTCAAGCCTTACCGCCCCTACTCGACACCACTTCACGATTTCATTCCTGTCGTAAACGGAGTGAACCATGAAAGATCAGTATGAACAGTTGAGGAAGCTCTCGGATGCGGATCTTCTCGCCCGCTGCATCTGGGGTGAAGGAAGAGGTGAGAAGGTCGAGGGGAAGATCGCTATAGCGCACGTGGTGCTAAACCGGGTGAAGGCAAAATCCTGGTACGGCAGGAGCATTTCCGATGTCATCCTCAAACCTTTCCAGTTCTCTTGCTTTAACGCAAGCGATCCAAATCTTCCGCACATTCTCAAGCTCTCTTCCGACTGCGCTGAGCTCGCTTTCTGTAAAGCCATAGCAGAGCTCGTCATCCGGGGGCATCTAAAAGACGACCCGACGGGCGGCGCCACACACTACCACGCAGCAGGCTGCAGGCCTTCCTGGGCATCGAAGCTCGAGTACCTATGCCAGATCGGAAACCACCTCTTCTACAAGGAGACCTCCGGCCGTTCCATTGACGAGCACGACTTCCTCCAACACGGAGCAGGACCTCTCCCCAGGGGTGAAAACCAACACGATGAAAGGGGAAAAACTATGAGCGATAAAGATGCACTTTCCACAATCCAGCAAAGTGGAGCCATCCTGGAGCAGGCAGATGATGCTCTACAAGACTTGCTCGATACCTTGGACTCCAGTGCAGAAACAGAAACCCAGAACAACACCCAGTCCACGACTTCTTCGAGTGTGGCACAAATTGCACAGGCCAACCAATCCATCACCAATACCGTCTCGGCAGTATCCCAGTGCGTATCAGCCGCGAAGCAGAATGATGCGAAGCTCACTCAGTCAATGACCCGCAGCGCGGAAAGCGGCGCACAGACCACAGAACACTCCGAAGGTGAGCCGGGTGGCTCAGATTCAGACGAGGAGGCCTGATCATGGGAAAGAGCCGAGTCATCTTTACGGCAGATGATCCCGAGCTTCGGCACATCTCAATCTCGATCAGCTTCAATGTCACCGAGCATGAGAGCCATGAGGCGAAGATCTACAGCATCATAGATGGAGATACCCTCCGCGCCAGGCTCTCCGCTCTCGGGGTCGTTGAGAAGGTAAGGCTCCTCGGGATCGATGCCCCTGAAACCGGAAGCGATGAGCATGCTCGGCAACAGTGCGAATATCTCGGGGTTAATACGGACACTTTACACATTCTTGCGAGGATCTCAACCATCCACCTTCTTTGGCTCTGTCCCAAGGGAACCAGGATCACTCTCAAGACGACCGGCAGCCCAAGGGATGACAAGGACCGGATACTTGCCGGGCTCTTCATTGGAGACCTCTGTGTAAACCGGCTCCTTGTAGAGCACGGCTATGCCATGACGTACCGCGGGCTGAGCGACTGGGAGGATTACCAGGATCTCGAAATCCAGGCAAAGCAGGCACGAAGAGGGATCTGGGGGCGATGCGAGGAGGGCTATTATCTTGCCTCTTCCAAAACATATCACCGTCCCGGCTGCTCCAGCGCCCGCTACGCCACCACGAGATTCCAGACACGGGAAGAAGCTAAGGCTTCAAACCTCAGTCCATGCTCTTTGTGCCTTCCTGACTACACGAGAGATTAGGCATTTCGACATGAAAGGCCAAAATCCAAAGAGGAGATCAATACCATGCCACCCAAAGCTATTATAGTTGCAGGAGGTGGTCCCTATGAGGGAAATCATCTGTGGGAGGCCGTCGAGAGACTCACTGAACAGGCCTACCGGACCCTCTACTACCGGGGATTCACCAAGAGCAACATTCGTCTTCTCACCTTTGGTACCCCTCCCGATTTCGACAAGAACGTGATCAGCGATGAGAGGTATGCCGATCCATCCTGCGCCAGAATCCAGCAGGCCATAACCACCTGGGCTGCAGGCGCAACGGATGTGGTGATCTATCTTTGTACCCATGGAGGAAACGACAGTCTTCTCATAAACGGCACTGTGAGTCCCTGCCAGTCTCTGGATGCAGCATCCCTCGACTCCTGGCTCGACGCGTTGCAGCAGAAGATATCCGGAAAGATAATCGTGGTAATCGATTCCTGCTTCTCGGGAAGCTTCGTAGACAACCTGGTAGCACCCTCCGGGGCAGCCAACCGCATCATCATCTGCGGTACCGGTGACTCGCAGTTTGGCTACTTCATCAATCACGGTTCCATATCCTTTTCAGGTTTCTTCTGGCCTCGCATCCTGAAAGGTGATTCCCTCTGGACTGCCTTCAAGAAGGCGAAGGCGGCTATCGGCTTCACCTGCACGCAGACTGCCGTTCTAAACGACAACGGAAACATGATCGGAAATGAAGCAGGTGACGGCACCATCTGCGCTTCAACCTATGTCGATGCCGGATCGATCCAACAGCTCCCCGCATCCGCCCAGAAGGTGATCTTTGTCGCCGGAGCCCAGGCATCCAGCCCGAGCGGCAACGATCCGACGACTGCGATCATAAAGCATGTGGCAGGCCTCGCCTACCATGTGCTCAAGTCTCGCGGATACTCGGATGCAAACATAAAGATGCTGGGACCTTCGGGCCTTCCGGGATACGATTCACCGGCCACACTCGCAAACCTTCAGAGTGCCATCCAGTCCTGGATTCCGGGAGCTGCAAACGCTCTCATCTACCTGGTCGGCCATGGCGCTGCCGGCTCCTTCAAGCTCAATGCCTCTGAAAACCTCACTCCTGCAACACTCAAGAGCTATCTCGATTCGCTCCAGGCAAGCTACGAAGGAAAGGTGGGCGTCGTGATCGATTCACCCTTTGCCGGAAGCTTCCTCCCCGCTCTTTCTCCCCCTCCGGCCGGAAAGACCCGCATTGTCGTCACAAGCACGGATGCTTTCAACACAGCAAACTTCGCCTGCTCAGGGGACCTTTCCTTCTCCCAGCAGTTCTGGGCCGAGGTCCTTGACGATGACAGCCTGAGAGAGGCCTTCCTCGCTGCGAAGAATGCGGTCCGATATGCATACCTCACACAGATCCCAGTGCTCGATGACGATGGGGACGGCATCGGCAATGAGAAGATTGACGGTGAAGCGGCAAGGAACTTTATGGTTTGAAAGGTTTGGGGAGACAACACAAAGTCTGTCTCCCCACCTTCGAAGGCCCAAAGTGGAGGATGTGACCATGGCAGGAACGGGAATGATCACAGGGATAGTCTCAGATTCCACTAGCGGTGCACCCATTGCTGGAGCAGTCATTCGAACGGACGGCACTTTATCGAAGGTCGTTACAGGCTCCAAAGGCGAGTACTCCATCGTGGACACGGCCTGCACCATGAATGTTCACATCACACATCCAGGCTACATACGAAAGGATGCAGTCGTGGTCATCGAGGAGAATGTCTACAACAAGCGCAGGGATTTCAGGCTGAAGCCAAGAACATCTATGAGTCAGAGTCTTTCGGAAGGACTTGCCGAATAACCGTATTTCAAACGCAAGAAAGGAAGTAACCCATGAAAAAAGCCCTTCTTGTCGGCATCAACGACTACCCCGGTAAACAGAACGATCTCATGGGATGTGTGAACGACGTCCACAACATGCAGGATCTTCTCGTCTCTCTTTTCGGGTTTCCTCCGGAGAACATCACCATAATGACCGACCGGGACGCCACTACCGAGAATATCCTCGAGGCTCTCGATCTTCTGGTATCCAGTGCAAAACCGGCAGATCAGATCGTCTTTCACTTCTCGGGCCACGGCTCTCAGGTGAGCGACAAAGACGGTGATGAGCCCGACAGGTGCGATGAGATCATCTGCCCCTATGACCTTGACTGGCAGTCTAAAGTAATCCGGGATGATGATTTGAGCAGGATCTTTAAGTCCATCAAGCCTGGGGTGCACGCAGAGGTCTTTCTCGACTGCTGCCACTCCGGTACCGGGTTGAGGGGCGCTGGAGGCAAGAGTGCCAACTACATGAGGAGGCGTTTTCTCAGCCCTCCCGATGAGCTACTGCCCCAGTCTCAAGAGCCCGGCGTAATGTGCCTCAAGGCTATCAGGCCGGCAAAGATCAAGGTCCTTTGGGCCGCCTGCCGCTCCGATCAGTATGCTGCCGATGCTCTTCTCGACGGCCGATACGGCGGTGCTTTCACCTCATATCTCTGCAACTGCATAAGGCAGGCGAAAGGAAACATCAACAGGAACGAAGTGCTGAAGCTCATCCGAAAGGGGATCCGAAAGGGCGGGTTCATTCAGGTCCCGCAGCTTGAAACTGTCAGTAAGTTCAAGAAGGCACGCATTCTTGCCGCATAGGCACCACCGCATTATCGATTGCGAAATTGCGAAGACAGTCCGCGTGCCCACGGGGATATGTAAATGAATGGCGACAACTTCTACTCGATGAATGAGCTGAAGATCCTCATCATATCAGCACTGCTTGCCATCTTCGGAGGCTTTGCCAAGCTCTTCATGGCCTCAAAGCGCCTCACGATCTATCAGTTTATTTCATGCTGCTTTGTTTCCGGCTTCACGGGGGTGATGGCAAGTTACCTGGTGCGGTGCATGGATCTTTCTCCGGCTCTCCAAAGCTTCGTGATCGGGATGTCAGGATTTGCAGGGCCTGCTGCGCTCTCGGCATTTACGCTCCTCTACGAGAAGAAGCTTGGCTTAAGAGCCCTTGCCGCAAAGAACGGCAATCCAGAACAAAAAGGGGAGGATGCCTGAATCATGGTAGCTCCAACAATCCTCATTCCCGGCATCAAAGGGACAACCCTGATTAACAGCAACAGCCTGAGCTTCGACACCATTTGGTCCGGTCTCCAGTGCCGATTTGAGACGGTCCTCGATCTCGAGCTTACCGAAGATACCCGGTTCGAGACCGCACCGGGTGTGATCATAGAAAGAGGAGATGTCGAGGATCTGGCCTACAAAGAATCCGTCCTCATCCTGGAGCGGAAGATAAAGAGTCCGGTTTTCATTTTTGGCTATGACTGGCGAAAATCCTGTGCCGAGAATGGAAAACGGCTCAAGGCCTTCGTCGAGTACCTTGGAGAGAAGCTCTGCATCAGCCGCTTCAATTTCCTCACCCACAGCATGGGTGGGATGGTTTTCTCGTGTTTCATAAAGGAGTTCAAAGAAAATTTCGATGCCATCAACCATGCAGTGATAACCGTATGCCCCTTCCTTGGCTCGGTCGGAGCCCTCATCGGCCTTCTTGTGGGCGAAGGTGGAAGCAGGTTCCCATTCTTCAACGGGAATGATGAATTCAGAAAGATCGCCCGCTCCTTCCCATCCGTCTATGAGCTATGCCCGGTCTATCCCAATGCCGTTACCCTCTTCGGTGCCCCGGAACAGAATTCCTTCGATATCTTCAATCCCGACCACTGGCAGTCCAACATTGCGGATCTTCCCATCTTCAGAAAAAGACTCGAAGCATTTCGCCGTTTCAGAGATCCGCAGAACCCGGCCATGTTCCCTCTAAGCGAGCTTCCACCCCAGGTGAAAGAAAGATTCCTCATCCTTGTGGCCGAAGGAGAGGAAACCAAAGCCTGGGTTGTTGTCTCTCCTGAAAACCCTTCCGGAAAAGTCAGAAACTTCTTTGATTTCAACCAGCCTGCAGGGGACGGAGATGGAACGGTCCCCCTCGAAAGCTCAACCGCCTTTCATGATCACATCCTCACCCTTTCCATTCAGAGCAAGTGGACGGATAGGGCGACTCACGCCTTTTTCCTGAATGACGGAAGGGTGCAGTCCATCATCAGCCGCTTTTTGAGAGATGATACGGTTCACCCAAAATGGTGGTCCGATATCGGCGGGACAGTGAGACGAGTCTAATGGAAGAACAGGCGCCTTCGAGCTGCAAACACTTCATTTCGTGCAACGCTAATCTCTGTCCTTTGGACCAGGAGATCGCTCTGCACTCCTGGTTCATCGGCGAAGATGTCTGCAAGTCCAGGGATCAAACAAACGATCCCATCATTCGAAGGCAAAAGCAGCTCAATCGCCTGAAGCCTCAGAAGTATATTGATAAACCCCTTTCAGCCGATTGGCTTAAAGCTACCGCCCCACAAAAGCGCATCCTCTCACCTGAGGAAAAGGCAGAGCGCATAGCTCGTCTTAATCGTCGGAAGGACTCAACACCGGCGGCTTGGACCGGCGGCAAGCAGGGTCTTTCGCCGTATTGATTGCCATAGCTTGGCCGGCAGAGCTTTCACTTAGAAAGAAAAATAGAGCCACCTAAAAGCCAGGCCGCTTACCGGCCACTTGAATCAGTACCTCCCCATCAAAGACTTGCGACAGACAAGGCCAGCTATTCCGTTAAGGGTATTTAAGCCATGAGCGATCGATACCAGGAGCTGATTTCATCCATCAAAGCTCAAGCCGACTGCAGGAGCATTTTCAAACGCTTCTGGCCGGACAAATACAGGGAAAGGGGAAATAGCCTGTGTCCCTTCCATGACGACCGTGAACCCTCCATGCAGGTCACAGCGGATCTTGCCCACTGCCATGCAGAGGGAATCTCCCTCGATGCCATTGATCTCTATGAGCGGGGCGTGGGGTGCTCGAAGGGGGAAGCGATTAGGTTGCTCGCATCTGAGTCAGGTCTTGATGATCCGCAGGAGATGGACCACTCAAGAGGGAGAGCGACCGGTCCCGGCTCGGAATACTTTGCCCGGCGCATGCAGGAGGCAGTGAAAAGAGGGCTCCCGGAAGAAGCTCTCCTCTACCTCGAAAGAAGAGGGATAAGCTCGGCTACCCTTCAGCGTCTCAAGGAACGGGAGATCTTTGGATGGGATTCAAAACTCAGGGGCATTGCGTTTCCCCTTTTCGACTGGAAGCAGGAGAGAATCCTTGGAATACAGATCATCCCGCCGGATGGAAACAAGAAGCGGTTCATCAAAGGCACCGACTCGAAGCGGGCCTTTTTTCGCTTCGGATCGGGAACGGATTTCATGGTCTTTTGCGAGGGCATTGTCGATGCCTTGAGCGTTGCCGAAGCCCTCCCTGATGCGGAAGCCATCTGTCTCCTTGGCGCCGGGCTCATCAATAAACTCGCTGAAATCGATCTTCGCCCGACTTCTATTCTTTTTCTCGATAATGACGAGGCAGGAAGGGAAGCCACAGCCAAGATCCTCATGAAGTTCGGGCCTGTCTTCAGGCTTGTTGACTGGTCCCTTGCTCCCGATGGAATGAAGGATGTAAACGATCTCCTCCGCGCCGGTCACTCCCGCATCATCGAGGAGATGATAAAAACCTCGAAGGTTCCAGCCAAAGATGAGATTGAACGTATCACCGCCCCGTATGCGAGTCGGAAATCCAGGAAGGCAGTTCAGGCAGAATCCCCGGATGAGGGCAATGGGAAAAAGCAGACCCAGGCGCAGCAGCTTGTACTTCTTGCCGGTGATGTCGAGCTTTTCCATACGGCAGATGATGTGATCTATGCCACCTTTCCGATGGATGAGCACAAAGAAACATGGTCCGTGCGCTCCAAGAGCTTTCGGCGCTGGCTTGCCCACAGGTTCTACCTCGACTTTGAGAAGCCTCCCGGAAACCAGGCTCTCCAGGATGCCTTCAACATCCTGGAGGCAAAAGGGCAGTTCGAAGGAGAGCTCCAGGAAGTCTTCATGCGCATTGCTGCATCCGGTGATTGCATCTACATCGATCTTGCAAATACAGTCTGGGAGGCAGTCGAGATCAGTCCATCGGGCTGGAGTATCGTGAGTAATCCGCCAGTCAAGTTCCGCAGAACAAAGGGGATGCTCCCCCTGGCCTACCCGGAGCGCGGCGGATCGCTCCATAGCCTCAAGGGATTTTTGAATCTGCCCGACGACGCAGCTCTAAAACTGATGGTTGGCTGGATCATCCAGGCGGCGCATCCAACCGGACCCTATCCCATCTTGAACCTCGAAGGAGAGCAGGGATCAGGGAAAAGCATAACGGCAAGGCTCCTTCGGTCCCTCATAGATCCATCCACCGCTCCCATACGAACGATTCCCCGGGAGGAACGAGACCTTCTCATCTCAGCAACCAATGGCTGGATTATTGCCTTCGATAATCTCTCGGGAGTTCCCCTCTGGCTTTCAGATGCCCTGTGCAGGCTCTCTACGGGAGGAGGCTATGCCGTCCGGGAGCTCTACTCAAACGATGAGGAGATGATTTTCAATGCCACACGGCCACTCCTTCTTACCGGAATCGACCAGATTGCATCGAGGCACGATCTTGCAGACAGGTCCATCATTTTGCACCTTCCGCCCATCCCGGAGGAAAGAAGAATCCCTGAAAAGGAGATAATCGAGAGCTTTCAGGCCGCCCACCCGAAGCTCCTTGGAGCACTCTGCGATGCCGTAAGCGTAGCCCTTAAAAACCTTCCCCACACCAGGCTTCCAGCTCATCCCCGGATGGCTGACTTCGCACTCTGGGTCAGTGCGGCGGAGCCTGCTCTTCCCTGGAGCCAGGGTGAATTCCTCAACACCTACTACGGAAACCGCAAAGAAACAGTTGAGCTCTCACTCGAGTCCGATCCCGTCTCCTCGGCCATAAGAGAATTGATGGCCTCTCGAAACGAATGGCAGGGAACCTCGTCGGAGCTTCTCGATAAGCTCTCTGAGATCGTATCCGAGAAGATCCAGAAATCGCAGTCATGGCCAAAGAGGGGAAACACACTTTCAAACCGGCTGAAGCGCTCTGCAACATTCCTTCGGGCAGTCGGGATCGAGGTGGAATTCTTCAGACTCTCCGGATCTGGAAGCCGAAAGATCGTGCTTAAAGCAAACCGGGAGAAGACCACCAGTGACAATGTTCGGCGAGAAACGGAATCAACCGGCACGCCGGCGCCGGATGACTGGGAGGAGCTGTAACAGAATGTGAATGCCCAGCCGTCAGACATCATGATCCTGATCTTAACGTTTCCCCTTTTAGATCAAACTCGGAAAAGATCGTCACAATCGTCACGATCGTCACAGGCAGCCACAAAACCGCATCATGCCACACTCTGATCTGTGACGATCTTTGTGACGATCTGTGACGATCCCGCGGGATGATCGTCACAGGGATCGTCACAGCAAAGCCGATTGAAATTACACCGGTTTTTGGCAGCTGTGACGGTCGTGACGATTGTGACGATCTTTTCCCCCTTTGGTCTAAAGACGAAAAGTTGATTAAGCGAGAAACCTCGAAAGATGATGGACCCATTGAGCCCCAGCAATATCCTGCAGCTACTCGATAGCCGCGGGATTTCAATTCGTGTGCATGAAGCCGCCCTGAGATGCTCCCCGAAGCATCTTCTGACTTCCGAGATCCGTGACCTCATTGCCAGGCATAAGCCAGAGATCTTCTCGTTCCTTACTGAACAAGAGCAGGAAGGTGCCAGGAACTGGCACTCCCTTCTCGGATCAGGAAAGACCGACATGGATGTCACCTACCTCGATGAGGCACTCTTCCTCTTCGCTGCTGAAAAGATCAGAACTGCAAGCGACGAGGCGATGTGGAATCGTTACGCCCCATTCTGGGAGAAGCGGTTGCCACACCAGGCGATGAAAGCGCTCGAAACTCTTCGGCAGGAACTTGCATCTGCGCCCGCGCAGCGACCGCCAGAGCAGATCCTGATGCAAGAAAGATCAAGGAGCGAGACCCCTGATGAATCGAATCATCCCCACACTGGACCCTCGACGCCATGCGACACCACCCCCTCTGCTTCCCATTCGCCCCCCGTGCTCCCCTGAAAATCACCCTGCCTGGAGCATCGTTTTCGTGTCAGCGAGGCGATCTTCAACCTTCCTCTAACCACCCCTTTGGGAAGAGAGGGGGATATAGGGGGAGAGATGGGTATTTGGTGATTGAGTGATTCATTGGGTTTTGAGGTTTCAGATGTGTTCTTGATACCCTTTTAAACCATCCTTTTAGCTTCTTTTGATATTTCCACTACATAGAGGAAGACATGGGAACACCGAAATACACCTGGTCTGAGGAGCAGGATCAGGCCATTCGCGAAGCCTACAAGAAGCACTACTTCCGGGGTGCTCTCGAGAAGCTCACCAGGCATCCTCTCTTTATCGGCTACCCCAAAGCTCAGATCCAGAACAGGGCGATAGTGATCGGCGTGAGCAGGGAGCTCAAGCGGTGGACTGATGAAGAGGAGGCAGTCATCGCAAAGTATGCCGGTGAGGTACCGATCATCAGGATCCAGCGCATCCTGAAGTCGAGAGGCTACACGAGGAGCTTTGTTGCCATCAAGGGCAAGATCCGCTCAGCCCATCTTCGCCAGAAGCCGGACACGTATTCCAATGAGGAAGTCGCCGTAGCCATGCGGTGCTCTTCGGAGAAGGTGAAGCGGTGGATCAGTTCGGGGATGCTCAAGGCCGAGAAGGACAATCCGGATGGAAGCGGTTACTGGAGAATCCGGCCGGCGGATCTTGCCCGCTTCATCCGCACCCACGTCTTTGAGCTCGAGGCCTGTATGCCGGACATTCCATGGCTGGTCTCTTTGATCGATGAGTTTCGCTCGCAGACTCAAGGAAGGATTGTACAAAGATGAGAACACATCGGCGCAGGGCATCCACTCTGGATCTCATTGTTTCGGAATCCGTTCGGTTCATCAAAGCTCATGAGCCGCCGGAGGGCTATTTTGTGGCCTTCAGCGGCGGGAAGGACAGCATCGTGAGCCTGGAGCTCACCCGCATGGCTGGCGTTAAGCATCAGTCCTTCTATTCATGCTCGGGGATCGAGCCTCCTGAGGTCGTCCGTTTCATTCGTGAGCATTACCCGGATGTTCGCTTCCTCTATCCGCAGATGAGCTTCTTCGATGGGATCAGGAAGAAGTTCCCACCGCTCCGGACGAAGAGATGGTGCTGTGACTATCTGAGGAAATACCCGGCAAGGAACATTCCGTTAAAGCACAGGATTATGGGAATCCGGGCAGAGGAATCCAACAGCAGGGCGGAGAGGCCATGGATCGAGCGAAACAGGAGAGAGGGAACTGTCGTTTACAAGCCCATCTTTCTCTGGAAGGAATGGACCATCTGGGAGTTCATCGAGGAGCACGATCTCCCGTATCCCAGTCTCTATGACGAGGGATGGGATCGGGTTGGATGTGTCGTATGTCCCTTCATCTGCTCTTCCAATATGAAGCTCATTGAGAGGAACCGCAAACGCTGGCCCGGAATGTATCGGGCCTTTGAGCATGCCGTTCGGGAATGGTTCGATACGAGGAAGGCTCAGGGTGTTCGGTTCAGAGAGGAGACCGCCGGCGAATATTTGCAGAACTGGTACCGGGGAATTGGATGAGAAGGTAAACGTCACAGCAGTTGCAGGTAAAAAGCGATGTTTTCCGGCTCCAGCTTTCATCCCGCAATGCCATGAGGCCTGAACTATCAGTTACCCGAATCTAATCTATGTCTATCCATGGTGAGCTTTGATTCCATGAACAAAAAGAACCTTTTGGTGGCGGCAGTGTCGCATGGGCCGGTGTGCGTGTCAAGGGGCGCGGTGGATCGGGGCTGGCACGCTGGTTGCGTGGGGCATGGGGTATGCCAGTGGGGCTGGCACGGTGTGTGCCGATGCTGGTGCGCTGGGGCAGTGTCTCGCGGGGGGGCAGGGCAGCCAGGCCGGGCAAAAAGACGCCCGCCCTGTCT
>Ga0116192_1001402_pt1 | contig 16929 bp, 15 predicted proteins | sample AD_UKC113_MetaG_FD_89876 | JGI IMG/M metagenome (GOLD analysis project Ga0116192, IMG submission 89876) | Active sludge microbial communities of municipal wastewater-treating anaerobic digesters from Hong Kong - AD_UKC113_MetaG | ecosystem: Engineered > Bioreactor > Anaerobic > Digestate... | reverse complement strand
TTCATGGAACAGGTGGAGATCTTCGATATCTACCGACATCCTCAAATGGGTCCCGACAAGAAGAGCCTGGGCTACCGGGTGGTGTACCGTGCCGCGGACCGGAGCCTCACGGACGAAGAGGTGAACACGATCCACACCCGCCTGGTTGGAAAGGTCCTCCATCAGTTTCATGCCACATTGCGATAATGGAGAGCCATGAGCGAAAAGGACAATCCCAGTTCCAAAGATTCGGACAAGGCGCCGGTGACCAAGGCACCTTGCGAGGTTGCCTATGCCTGGGGAAACAAGTCCTACGTGGGGACATCCACCCATTTTCACGAGAAAGGGATGCTCATCTTCTGCCGACAACCGGCACCCCTCAACGAACGGGTGAAAGTTACCCTGCGGTTTCCCGACTTCAAGAACGTCCTGGAAATGGAGGCGGAAGTAGTGTGGACCAACATTCACGGTCCATCCGACACCTTTCGCCCCCGGGCAATGGGGGTCAAGTTCCTGAACGTGGAACGGGACGCGGAAAGGCTCCTGGCCGAGCTGGCCTCCCAGTATGAGGCCCACGGGAGCATCTACAGCTGCTACTACACCTGAGGTGTCGCCTCGGTGGGGCATTCCCCGGCCCGGGGCGCTTCAGGGAACATCCTTTCCCCGGGGTCCTTCGTCGTTCCCCCGGCTCCTCCCCGTCCCGGGTGGGGAAAGGCCTCCTCTGTCCTGCAACGACGGGATGAAGCTTGAAATTCCTCGAAATCTTTCTGGTGGCAACGGCTCTGGGGTGTGACGCATTCGCGGTGGGGATGGGCGTCGGCACGAAATTCTGCGCCCCTCGACAGGTCTTTCGTCTTTCCTTTCATTTTGGCCTGTTCCAATTTCTCATGCCTTTGCTGGGCTGGTTTGCAGGACAGAACCTTGTGGGAATCGCCCGCCAGTGGGGCCCCTGGATCGGGTTCCTGCTGCTGTTCTTCATCGGGGCCAAGATGTTCTATGAGAGCTTCGGCGGTCCCGAAGAAGAGAGGAAGGAGGAGTGTCGGGACCCCACCCGGGGATTTTCCTTGGTGATGCTGTCCGTGGCCACCAGTATGGATGCGCTGGGGGTGGGCTTCAGCCTGGGGATCCTGGGACAAAGCCTCCTGACGGCGGCCGTTTGGATCGGGATCACCGCCTGTCTCATGACATGGACAGCCATGAAGCTGGGGAATCGGCTGTCGGAGAAATTCGGAAAACGCATGGAAACCGTGGGGGGTGTGATCCTCATGGCGATTGCCGTCAAGCTGGTCACCCTGTGACAAGGAAGCGGGAACCTATGGCAGTCAAACTTGAAATCGCCCTGAAAGAAGACCTGTTCGACGCGGAGGGAGCGGGACTCTGCCGAAAGATCCTGGATTATTTCGGCTGGAAAGTAGGAACTGCCCGAGTCGTTCACATCCTGACCCTGGACACCGCCCTTTCCCGGGAGGAATTGGAAGCGGTTCGTAAGGAGATCTTCACCAACCCGGTCACCCAGTGCTCGGGGTTTCATTCCCTGGCGGGGGAATTCGACTGGGCCATTTGGGTGGGGTATCGGCCCGGGGTGAGGGACACCGCCGGAAGCGTGGCCATGGAAGCCATGGCCGACTACCTGGGCAGGTCTTTTGAACCCTGGGAGGCCGCTTACACCTCGAAGCTGTACCTCCTGGGCAACGCCTCCCTGGATCAATCCCGGGTGGAAGTCATTGCCCGAGAGCTTCTCGCCAACGAGATCATCCAGCAGTGGCGGGTGTATTCCCGGGAATCCCGGGACCGGGACCAGGGTATCGGGATCATCGTCCCCAAGGTGGTGTTGGACCACGAGCCTTCGGTCCGGACGCTCCCCATCCCCTCGGACGAGGAACTGATGAGGCTCAGCCGCGAACGCAACCTCGCCCTCAATCCCCAGGACGTCCCGGTCATCCGGAGCTATTTCACGCGTCCGCACGTGATGGAAGCCCGAATCAGGGCAGGATTGGCTTTACCCACGGATGTCGAGCTCGAGGCCATATCCCAGGCCAGAAGCGATCACTGCAATCACAACACCTTTCGAGGCAAGTTCCACTACCGGGACCTCGGAACGGGGGAAAGCTGCGTCGTAGACAATCTCTTCAAATCCTGTATCGAAGCACCTACCCTCGAAATCCGGCAAAAAAAGGACTGGGTTATTTCCGTCCTGTGGGACAACGCCGGGGTGGCTCGATTCGACGAGAATCACCATTATGCCGTCACCGGGGAAACTCACAACAGCCCGTCCAACATGGAAGCCTACGGTGGCTCCCTTACGGGCATTGTGGGCGTCTACCGGGACATCATGGGCACGGGCAAGGGCGCCCGGCTGGTGGCGGGCTTGTATGGGTATTGCGTGGCTCCCCGGGATCATGCCGGGCCCCTCAAGCCCCATCTTCATCCCCGGCGCCTCCTGGACGGGATTGTGGAGGGGGTGCGCGACGGGGGCAACAAGCACGGGGTACCCACCGCCTCGGGGATCCTCTTTTTTCACCCCTCCTACCTGGGAAAGTGCCTGGTGTTTGTGGCCTGCCTGGGAATCATGCCCCGGGAGGTTCACGGGCAGCCTACGGCCGAAAAGTGTCCGCAGCCGGGGGACTGGATCCTCATGAGCGGGGGGCGCGTGGGAAAGGACGGGATTCACGGGGTCACGGCGTCCAGTGAGAGCTACTCGGAACACACTCCGGCCGGTCACGTACAGATCGGAGACCCGTACACCCAAAAGAAAATGCACGATTTCTTACTCGAGGCCCGGGACCGGGGATATATCACCTTCATCACGGACAACGGGGGCGGCGGGCTTTCGTCTTCCATCGGGGAATCGGCGCGGCTTGCGGGGGGGGCCTCAGTGGAATTGGAAAAGGTCCCCTTGAAATATGCCGGCCTGGATGTGTGGGAAATCTGGGTCTCCGAATCCCAGGAGCGGATGACCGTCGCCGTGAGCCCCGAACACCTGGATCGTTTTCTGGAACTGTCGCGAAAGCACGAGGTGGAAAGCACGGTCATCGGTCGATACGAAAATTCCGGGAAGCTCCACCTGACGTATCACGGCCGCACATGCGCCTACCTGGACCTGTCTCTTTTTTCCGAGGATTTTCCCCAGTGGGAGTTCGAGGCCGAGTGGCTGCCGCCGGAATCCCGGGGTTTGTGGGAGCCCGTACTGGGGGAACCCCGGCAGTACGGGACGCTCTTGCGCACCCTCCTGGGTCGCCCCAACCTCTGTTCCCGGGAGTGGATCCAGCGACAATACGACCATGAAGTGCAGGGAGCCGCGGCGGTGAAGTTTCTTGTCGGGCGGCGGCGGGACATCCCCAACGACGCCGTGGTTTACCGTCCCGTGCTCGAGGGTCGCAAAGGGTTGGTCATGGCCCAGGCCCTGCTCCCCACCCTCTCCCTCATCGATACCTACGACATGGTGGCAGCCACCATGGACGAGGCGGTGCGAAGAATCCTCAGCGTAGGGGGGGGCCTGGAAGAAATCGGGGGCGTGGACAACTTCTGCTGGCCCAACATCCAGTATGATCCCGTTACGAACCCCGACGGGCGATACAAGGCGGCCCAGCTGGTGCGGGCCAACTGGGCACTGAGGGACGTCTGCTTGGCCTACGGCATCCCTCTGCTTTCCGGCAAGGACAGCATGTACGTGGACGGGCACCTGGAAGGAGCATTCGGGGAACGACACAAGGTTTCCGGGCTCCCGACCCTCCAGTTCACGGCCACCGCCACCATGCCTGATGTCCATCGGGCCCTTTCCATGGAGCCGAAAATGCCCGGGGACCTGGTCTACATCCTGGGAATCACCCGGGACGAGCTGGGTGCATCCGAGTACTACGATCTGTTCGGCCTGGTGGGACGCAACGCGCCCCGGTTGGACCCGAGGACCGTCCTGCCTTTGTACCGGGCCGTGGAACACTGCATCGCCCGGGGGCTTCTCGCATCGTGTCATGGGATCTACCGGGGAGGACTGGGAATTCACGCGTCCATGATGGCCCTGGGAGCCGAGCTGGGGCTCGATTTGGACTTGAGCCGGGTGCCTGCGGATCCCGCCGCACTTCGGGACGACCGGGTGCTTTTCAGCGAATCCTGCGGGCGCTTCCTGGTGACGGTGTCTCCTTCCCAGCAAGAGGATTTCGAAGAACAGTTTCGGAACCTTCCCTGCGGGTTGCTGGGCCGGGTTATCGAAGAACTGGTGCTGCGGGTTCGCGGACGTTCCGGGGACGTTCTTCTGGAGGAACCTCTGGCGGAGCTTCGACGGGCCTGGATGGCCTCGAACGGATAGGAGAGGAGTGGAACGGATGCAACCGGTGCGTGCTCTGGTGCTGACGGGTTTCGGACTCAATTGCGACGTGGAAACGGCCTATGCCCTGGAAATGGCGGGGGCCCGGACCGAACGGGTGCACTTGAACGGCCTCATCCTGGGGGAAAGACGACTCGAGGAGTTCCAGATCCTGGTGATCGGAGGGGGTTTTTCCTGGGGGGACGACCACGGGGCCGGGGTGATCATGGCCATGCGGATCAAGCACCGCATGAAGGACGACCTCCTGGATTTTGTGGACAAGGGGGGCATCGTCGTCGGCATCTGCAACGGGTTTCAGGTCCTGGTAAACTTGGGACTTCTGCCCGGCTTCGAACCCCGCCGATTGAAACGGGAGGTGGCGCTGATCCACAATGACTGCGGCAATTTCCTGGACCAGTGGGTCCACCTGGCGGCCAATCCTTCCTCGCCCTGCGTTCTGAGCCGGGGAATCCAAAGGTTGGAGCTGCCCGTTCGCCACGGGGAGGGAAAATTCTTTGCCCCGCCCGCAGTGCTGGATCGGCTGGCCGACCAAAAACAGGTCGCCTTCACCTACATCCGCCCCGACGGCCGACCGGCCGACGGGGAAGCCCCTCACAATCCCAACGGTTCTTTGGGGGACATTGCGGGCATTTGCGACCCCACGGGGCGCATCACGGGCCTGATGCCCCATCCCGAAGCGTTCAACCACTGGACCAATCATCCGGATTGGACCCTGCACAAGGAAATAGCCCGGAGAATCGGCTCGTCCCTTCCCGAGGAAGGGGAGGGGGTCCGGATTTTCCGAAATGCCGTGGAATACTTTCGCTAAAACAGCCGGGGAGGGAATTCCCGTTTTTCCTCTTCACGGACATCCCCGGGCTGTGGGGTCAACCCGTTGGGCGAGGTCGAGGGGCGGGAAGACTCGTAAAGAGATACGGCAATCCCCGCCCGTCATCCATCGAGTATGGAAACCACATTGCCCCGGCCGGTCCGGAACGGGTCGGGAGACTTCGGCTCGGGCATTCACTCCGGCGTTTCAAAGGAACGAGGATGGCCTCAAACCGCAAAAACCTTCGCCTGGCAATCCTGATTTCGGGAGGCGGCACCAATCTGCAGGCCATTCTGGATCGTTGCGCCGCCGGGCTTCTCCCTGCAAAGGTGGTCGTGGTAGCCGCCGACCGGCCCGATGCCTACGGCCTGACTCGAGCCCGAAGGGCGGGGGTTCCTTCCCACGTGGTGGACTATTCCCGCTATCTCTCCGGGGCCATGGATTCGAGGATCTCACCCGAGTTGGAAGTTCTGGCGGAGAGCCTGGATTCACGCCAACGGATTCTCCGGGAATCGGACCGGCCCAAACGGCTCCGGCGACTGGTGCGCCTGCTTCTGGCCGAAAACGAAATGATCCGGGTGATCGAGAGCGGGCAGCCGGATTACCTATGCCTGGCGGGCTTCATGAGGCTGGTGACGCCTCATTTTCTGGCTCACTTCCACGGGGCTCGTCCCTGGCGGGTCCTCAACATTCACCCGGCGCTGCTGCCGGCTTTTCCCGGCCGGCGCGGCTACGAGGATACCTTTGACTATGGGTGCAAGTGGGGCGGGGTAACGGTCCACTTCGTGGATGAAGGGGAGGACACGGGTCCCATTCTTGCCCAGGCCGTCTATCCCATTTGGCCCGACGAGGACCTCGAAGCGGTTCGATCCCGGGGACTCGAACTCGAGTACGAACTCTACAGCCAATGCATTCGTTGGCTTTGGGACGAACGGGTGGAAGTGCGGCGTCGAGAGGACGGCCGCTGGTTCACGGTGATTCATGACCCGTCCTACCCCCGCATCCTGAAGGAATGGGTGGACCGGGCCATGTCTTCGGCCTCCGGGTCCTGAGGGTACGGTCCCCACGGGACTTCTCCGGGAAGGGCAACCCCCCTCGTCCCATCCGGGTCCCCGACCCTGGCGGGTCGTCGGAGAGGCGAAGGGGGTGCGCCCGTGGAGCCCTCACATTCCCTGCAATTCACCTATTTCCAACAAAACGTCTCTTCGGTTTCCTCTTCCCACCCATCCCACAGGTATGCTTCCTCCCGACCCCGGGCGATCACCCGGAAGGCGTAGCGCACCTGTTCCTCGTAGAACGCACAGTAGGGACTGGGCGCGTTCAGAGTGCCCGAAACGGCATGCACCTCGGCAGGGCAGGGCGCCCCGCAGAAATGACGAATGGCGCAGTTGCCGCACGGGACGATTCTTTCCGCTGTGCGGGAGGTCACGTCCCGGAAGGGGCTGCCGCCCAGGATGGATGACAGGGAATTCTTGAAGAGATTTCCGCCGTTAAACCGGGGAAAACCGATGAACTCGCTGCACGGAAACACCTCCCCCCGGGCGGAAACGGCAAAGAAACAGCGGCCTCCTCCGCACGGGGTGATGTCGCACATGAGCCGTCGGCTGGTGGGGCCCAGAATTGCCGCCAGGATGTTGGCAAAATTGGCCGTCACCAGCTTGCGGCCCGTCTCCCGGTACAGCTCTTCGGCTCGGTCCAGGGCCCGGAAGAAATGGCGGGCCAGCACGGAATCCTCCGGCTTGAGATCCAGGCCCCCCTGTCGGGTGACCCGCACCGGGTTGAACAAGACGGTCCTCACGCCGTGTCCGTGGTAGAAGTCCACCATGGCGGGCAGGCTTTCCACATTGACACGGGTCACGGTGGTGATCACGTTGAACGCCGGGTACGGGGAGAGCTTCTCGATGACCGACACCACGTTCGCGAAGGCCCCCGCACCCTTCCAGTTCTTGCGGGTGCGGTCGGCCAGGTCCGCCGTTGGGGCATCCAGGGATATGCCGATGCCCACTCCGCGATCCTCGAGGAATGTGATGGCTTCGTCGTCCAGGAGGGTTGCATTGCTCTGGATGCCGAAGACAAAGTCATCGCGATACTCATCGATTCCAGCAAAGACGGCCTCCCGGGCCAGCAAGGGCTCCGAGCCGTGAAAAATCAGCTGGGGCTTCACTCCCGGAGGCAGGACCGAGGAGAAGTAATCCCGAAGGATTCCCAGGGCCCGGGACAATTGCGCCGCCGTCATGGTCGTGCCGTTTCGACGCATTTCCTCGGGCAGGTAACAATAGCTGCAGTTGAAATTGCAGCGCTCGGTGGGGTTGAAATACACGGCGGAGGGCTTGAGACCGAAGCGCAGTTGGTGCATCTCCCGGGAGAGGGATCCCGCCGCTTTCCGGAACTGGTCCACCAGTCCGCCTGCCAAGGCCTCCTCGAGGGCCTCCCGCCGGACCACGGCCCAAAAGGCCCGGTCTGCCTCCACCACCGCCACCTGGTCGGGAAGGCCAATCTCCAGTACCGAAAAGTTCGGTCCGTATCCCGTGTTGGCGTATAGAGGACGGTGCTCGTATTCTCGTGCAGGGTTCATAAGCGTTCCTAGTTCTTCTTCTTCGCTTGGGGGGTCAACAGAATGTAGTGCGAAAGACCGGTTCCCCGGCCGTTCTCGCGACACCGACGCCGATACGAAACGACTCTGGCTTTCTTTTCCATGGATGCTTCCTCCTGTTTGCGGTTGGGTTGGGCTCCACAAAAAAACCCGGGAAGGCCGATATACTTCCAGGCCTTTCCGGGTTCCTTTTACCATGGGGACCCCGTTGGGATTGTTCCAGCAGGTCTTCTGGCTTTCGGATCCTCTGAAGATCCGCCACCTTCCCCCCGAGGTGGGCCTCGAGAGTGGCCGAGCGGGCACTCGCACGAATCTTCATCCCCGATTACAGCGGCGGGACCGCCACGGAATTTCACCGTGTTCCGAGATGCTGGAGACATCAACGGTTTCGAGGAGCTTTCATTAGACCGGCCCGAAGGAGATGTCAAGAGGTTTTCCCGTCCCGGCGTCGGCGTCGGCAAAGACGGCACCCGCGGAACGGTTCCCGCTCCGTCTTTCTCCCCTGATTCCTGCATAAATTTGCCATATTCCCTTTGCCCTGGCGGAAAGGGTGGATATAGTTATCCACAAACCTGAAACGACGGGGCGGGAATCGGCGATGGATGAACGCATCTCCGAAGGCGGGGGTCGCCCGGTTCCCCGCGTATCCATTCACGATCCTGCCGGGGAGGTCATGCACTATGGCGCAAAAGAAAAAGGTCGTGGAGAATGCAGGGAAGGAGAAAGCCGACCCTACATCCTGCGAAACGAAATCCTGTAACTTCATCTGCAGTCGGGACACCCTGGACGGGGCCTACCCGGCCCTGATTCTTGCCGTCAACGCCCGGCGCCTGGGAATGGAGGCCGGCATCTTTTACACCTTCATGGGCGTTCGCCTCATCTTGAAGGACGGCATCCGGAAGGCCCAGTACATCCCGCCGGGTTTCATGGGCGCCATCCCGGGCATGGCCGCCGTGGCCACCAAGATGATGCGCAAGCAAATTGACGAGGCGGGCATTCCGTCCCTGGAGGAACTCCTGGAGATGGCCCAGCTCGAGGGGGTGAAGCTGGTGGCCTGCAAGATGACCATCGATATGATGAAACTCAAGGAAGAAGATTTTATTGAAGGCGTGGAAATCCAGACGGCCGAAGACTTTCTCAAGCACGCCGTGACGTGTCAAATCAACCTGTTCACGTAGGTTTGGGTTTCGTGGACCCGGCCGGTTGAACTGTGGGCGGGTGGACGGGCCGAGCGGTTCGGTCGAAGTGCGCGGGAACGGACGACGAAGACGGGCTGCGGACCGGGGAAGCTGCCGCTCCGACCATGGCGTTTCCCCGGCAGCCCCCGTGGGAGGGACGGGATCCCCTCGGTCGCGGACACCACTTCACTGGCCGCTCGGAGCGGTGGGATGCAAGGGCCCCGCCGTACCGTAAGCTCCCGCCGGCAGGCATCTCCGGCACCCGTTACCTGGCTCGGACCTGGCCGGAGGCGGATGGGGATAGGGTCCGGTTGTTTTGTGCCTTTTCAGATACAGGGCATTGGCGAATGGCCGCCTGTTTCTCGTCCATTTCCTGTTTGGTCCGAAAAACCCAGGCACTGGGGTCCGAGTAGCAGTAAACAGCCAGTTCGCATTCCTTACATTCTTCCATGATCACGGTTCCTTGGGTTTCCGATCGGGGTGAGACGGGTCGTCCGTTCCCCGGGAGAGGCCCTGCAGATACTCGTCCCATTCCACCGGCAGCAGGTATTTTTTCCGACTGTTGCATTGCTTGCATGAAGGCACCACGTTGCCCCGGGTGGATCCTCCCCCCCGGACAAGGGGCACCACGTGGTCCATGGTCAACTCGAGGGAAGGCACACGTTTGCCGCAATAGTGGCAGGTACCCTTGGCCAGTTGCCTCTGCCACCATTGCGTCTTGCGAAGGGCTTTGGCCTTTTCCTTTTCCCGGCGCAGCGCCTCGGGAGATGCCGACACCTCGAAATAGGGATTGCCCGAACCCGTCGTCATGGTGTTTGCGTCATTCCTAGGACTTGGGCGGCTTCAGAGCCACGTAGAAGGTATTCTCACCCCTCTTGACCAGCAGCAGCAGGCTTTCGCCCTTCTTGGTCTTTTCGAGCGCCTGCTTGTAGTCCCGCAGGTTCTGAATCTTGTGTCGGTTGACTTCCTTGATCAGGTCTCCCGTGCGCAATTTGGCTTCGGCACCGGGGCTGCCCGGCTGAATCCCGGAGATCACCACGCCTTTCTCGCCCTCGGACCAGCCGAACCGCTGGGCCAGTTCCGGCGTCAGGTTTTGAACCGTGAGGCCCCATGCGGACTCCTTTTTGACGGCAGGGGGTTCCGCGACCTCATCGGGCATGGTGCCGATGGTCACTTTGATCTCTCTGGGCTTGCCGTCGCGCAAAACGGATATGGTGACCGCGGTGTTGGGGGCCGTAGCCGCCACCATGCGGGAAAGGCTCGGAGAGTTCTCCACTTCCTTGCCGTTGAACTTGACCACCACGTCCCCGCGCTTGAGTTCGGCCTTGTCGGCAGGACCGTCGGCCACCACGTCGGCCACGATGACTCCCTTGGTTTCCTTGATGCCGAAGGACTGAGCGAGCTCGGGAGTGATGTCCTGAATCATAACTCCCAGCCAACCGCGAATGACCTTCCCGGACTTGAGCTGGGCAAGAATGTCCTTGGCGACATTGATGGGAATGGCAAAGCCGATTCCCTGTCCCTGGGCCACGATAGCGGTGTTGATGCCCACGACCTCGCCGTTCATGTTGAACAGGGGACCTCCGCTGTTTCCCGGGTTGATGGCCGCATCGGTTTGGAGGAAGTCATCGTAGGGTCCCGCACCGATCACACGGCCTTTGGCGCTAATGATCCCCGCCGTCACGGTATGACCCAGGCCGAAGGGATTGCCCACGGCCATGACCCAGTCTCCCACTCGAATGTTGTCGGAGTTGCCCAGGCGGGCGGGCTTGGGAAAGGCGGAATCCGGAGTCACCCGGATGAGGGCCAAATCCGTCTTGGGGTCCCGACCCACGACCTTGGCGTCGTACTCTTTCCCGCTCTCGATCTTGATCTTGATCTCGTCCGCTTTCTCGACCACGTGGTTGTTGGTGAGGATGAGGCCTTCCTCGTCCATGATCAGCCCGGAACCAAGGGCCTGGGTTTTCATCTCTCCGTGGGGCGTATCCCCGAAGAAACGCTTGAAGAATTCATCTCCGAAGAACTCCCGAAAAGGGGAATGGGGGCTGAAAAACGGTTGCATGGGGTTTTCTTTGAGCACCTGGGTCGTCGAAATGTTCACCACGGCGTGTTTCACGTGCTCCGACAAGTCGGCAAACGAGGGGGGACCCTGGGCCCCGAAGCTGGGAAGGGCCGCCTGGACATCCGGACTGCTCCAGCCCACGAATGCCAACGAAGCCAGCAACAGACAACAGACGGACCCGGCAACAGCCAACACCTTATTGACTTTCATCAAGGCTCCTTTCTAAACAACAGGGTTCCCTCGGGGGACATCCCCGTATCGTAGCAGCGGGTCGTGCCTTCCCCGGGAATCCAATCTCCGTGAACCGACAGGGAAAAACAGAGAAGAGGCACGCATCGCCTCTTCGGGGTGTATTTCGTATCCTGTTGCGGTTTCGAAGCTGCACTCTCCAAACAATCTCCAATCCACCACGCGCTTTCCTACCCGGGACGAAAATGATATAGGTGTCTAACAATAAATCAATTGGACCAAAAAGCAAGATGGAGTTGACCAGGGAGAATCCGCAGTGGAACGGGATCGCCTCATGCTGACCGAGGCCTGCGATCAGGCCATCCAACTCGTTTCTCAAACCCGCGAGATGGAGAGGCTTTACCAAAAAGCCGTCCAATCGGTGGGGGAAGGGGCCCTGCGAACGGGAATCCTGGGTTTGGCCGTGGATGCCATGGAGGATGAGGAACTCAAGAACGAGGTCTTTGTCAATGACGAGAGCCTGCTGAGCTTCTTTTGCGGGATCTGGATCCAATACTTGCTGGTGGAAGTCGCCGGCATCACCCGGGAGAAGCTCAAAGCCCTCGCAGCGGATGCGTTGAGACAGCTCCAGAAAGACAAGCGAGTCCACTAAAGTCGACTGCGGTTTACGTCCGCCGTCCGGGTTCTTTCATCGGCCTGGCCCGGACACTGTAGAACGGCTCCCAGAGACGTTCCCTGTAGTCATCCAGATTTTTCCCGACATCTTTCCCCCTTTCCCGGAGCAGTATCCTGCGCGAATCAAATCCCTGGAGAAGCACTGCCGGGTTCGGCCGACCCCTGTTCCAACAAGCATCCTCCTTACCTTCGACGGTCACCCACGGCTGCCGCCCCAATCCGTACGCGCGGTAATCCCCGGGTGACGTCTTCTTTCCTGTCGTTGCATTGCCGACACTGTCGGAGGAAGAATCCGGTTTAGGAGTCGGCTTTTCTAGCGCCAACCTGCCGGGGATTCGGTGCTCGTGCGGATGCTCCGCGGCGGTTCCCCCCGTTCGTAATCCTCGATGGCAACTCGTTTTTCGGGAAGGAGCGCGAAAAGGCTCCGAGCCTCGGCAAAGTCGCCCAGCTGAACACTCATGCGCACACAAGGCAAATCGTGCTTGTCCACGAGGCTTTCCACGAGCCGAATGTCAAAGGAACCGGGAAGACTTGTGAGGGATTGAAGGAGGGACATGGGGGCTTCCTGGAACACAACCAGGTGGAAGATCAAGGGGTGAGGCCAGGGATTCCTTGCGTCCCATTCGACCTCCACCAGTTGCTGGGGCTGAAGTCCGTGGCGTTGAACCAAGTCCGAACAGCTCTTGTGATGAAAGGTGATGCCTCTCTCGCTCAGTGTGGCCATCACATCCTTCTGTCCGGGAAATGGGTTGCAGCATCGGGCAAACTTGTGGACCGCCTTGTCCAGTTCCTCGACCCTCAAGACATTGGTTTCGCCGCCGGAGTCGGATTCCCGCGAACCCTCCTCGTAATAAAGCACCAGGTGAGGAGAGAGGAGGTCCTGGCCAATCTTCGTGTAGATCTCCGTCGAACCTTTGAGGTTCAGGACCTCCGAAACCAGCCTGAGCTTCTCCTCATCCAGGGCATCCGGGGGAAAACCGTGGCGCTCCAATTCCTGATGCAGGATCTGGCGGCCAGCATTTTCGGCATAGCGACGCCTTTTCTGCTGCAAGCGCCGGTTGACGGCCGCTCGCGCCTTGGGAGTCTTGCAGACGGATTCCAGCTGCAGGTCCGGATCCAGGGGATCCGAAGAGACGACGATCTCGACCACGTCTCCGTCTTTTAGGGGATGGGTTGAAGGGACCCACACTCCGTTGATCAAAGCTCCCTGGCAGTAGTCGCCCAGTTCCGAATGAATCCGATAGGCGAAATCCAAAACGACGCTCCGCTTGGGCAAGTAGTAGATGTCGCCGTCGGGCGAGTAGACGAAGATCTCCTCGGCCTCCGAGAGCCGAATGAGGGCTTTGCGCTGGGGACCCGCTCCTCCGTACTCTCCTATGGAGCGCAGCAGTTCGCTGATTTCCTGCCAATGCTCGTCGCTCAGCGCCTTTTCGGTATCCCATTCGTGCAGGATCCCCAGAGAGGACCAGTGATCCATTTCCGAGGTTCGAATCTTGATGAGGTAGTTCTGACCTCCCACATGAATGCGCACATGAAGGCTCCGGTACCCGTTGTTCTTGGGATTGGCAATGAAGTCCCTCACGGTCCTGGGGATCGGGGTGAAGGTCGTGTTCACCCGTCCCAGGGCGCAATAACAATCGAGGACGTTGTCGGTCTGGAGAACAAGGACAAAGTCGACGTGGTTCTCGGTGTTGCCCAGGTCCAAAGTCCTTTTCAACGGATTGTAGTAGCTGCCCAGACCTTTGGTGCGCATCCGGACGGCGGCGGGAGGGGAGGGGGGGGCCGAAAAAGTCCGCTGCAAGGTGTTCTCGATGTTCAGCAGGTCCGTAGAGCCCCGAAGTTCCCTCAGGTACTGCAGGATTTTCCGACTCTTTCGGGGATAGAGAAAGGAGAGGGCGAGGTGGTAGAGTTCCCTCTTGAGGGAGAAGAGGTTGAACCGAGCTGCGATGGGCGCATAAACCTCGAGGGTTTCATGAGCGATGCGCTGCCGCTTGGTTTGGGGCAGATAGTGGAGCGTCCGAAGATTGTGCAGGCGATCGGCCAGCTTGATGATCAGGACCCCCAGACGACGACTGGCGCTGAGGAAGATCTTGCTGTGAGTGAGATCTCTGAGGGTGGGACGGTCCAGGTGGCTGCGGGTCAGCTTGGTGCATCCGTCCACGAGCTCGGCCACGGTGGGACCGAATTCCCGTTCAATATCCTCGATGGTAATGGAAGGAACGTCCTCCACCACATCGTGGAGGAGGGCCGAGGCCAGAAGATGGGCGTCCCTGAAGTGGAACTCCCTCGCCAGGATCTCGGCCACCGCGCACGGATGGCTGATATAAGGAGCCCCGGACCTTCGTCGCTGGCCCGTGTGAAGCTTCCGGGCAAACTCCAAGGCCGCAAAAAAGACCGCGTTCTCTTCCCGGCACGGGTCCAGGTACTTGGCCATCCGAGCGTGATACAGGGACATGTCGAAGAAATGGGGCTCACCGGACACAGGAGCGGGCAGGGCAGGGCGGCCTTTTCTTTCGGTTGCTTGAGAGTCCACAGGCTCCTCATTTCCGGCTCACATTCACCCATTGGGAAAGCCCGGCGACGACGGGCTCGGCCACGGAGATGGTCTCCGTTCTCCATTCCACTGCTGAATTATAAGGCATACAAGGATTCCCCAACAAGCATGTCGAGTTCTTCCCCGGCGAAAAAATTCCCAAGAGAGGAAAGCTGTCGAGGCTTTTGTCCGTCAATACTCGCATGCCGGGGGTCCGTAGGCCCGGAGACCCGCCTTCACACAGTCCATTGATTTTCTCAATAAAATCATGTAACATTGGGCCATTCCGTGCTAGGCAACTGATGCACAACTCGGAAGGAACGCCGGGAGCCCGCTTCGTCCGTGCGTTCGGTTTGATAGGGGAACCCCGCCACTCAAGAGGAAAATGCGCCTATGAACTATGAGTCGGTTCTCACCACCTGTACCTATTGCGGGTGTGGATGCGGCATGTACCTCCAGGTCCTCGACGGCCGCATCCTCAACACCCTCCCTTCCAAAACCAGCCCCGTGAACGAAGGAAAGCTCTGTGTCAAGGGGTGGTACATCCACGAATTTGTACAGCACCCCACACGACTCACAAAACCCCTTCTCCGGGAAGACGGGTCTCTCCGGGAAACGTCTTGGGACACCGCTCTGGATTATGCAGCATCGGAGCTCAAGAGGATCCGTGACGCCCACGGGCCCGACAGCATTGCGTTCCTCACCTCGGCCAAGTGCACCAACGAGGACAATTACCTCATGCAAAAGTTCGCCCGGGCCGTGATCGGAACGAACAACGTGGACCACTGCGCCCGCCTCTGACACTCCTCCACCGTGGCAGGTCTTGCCGCCTCCTTCGGTAGTGGAGCCATGACCAACTCCTTTGCGGAGCTCGAAGACGCCGATTGCATTTTCATCATCGGTTCCAATACCACCGTCGGTCATCCCCTTGTGGCCACCCGGATTTTCCGGGCCAAGAGCAAGGGAGCCAAGCTGATTGTGGCCGATCCCAGACAGACCCAGATCGGGCGTCTCGCCGACCTCTACGTACGGCAGCGGCTGGGAAGCGATGTGGCGTTGATTAACGGCATGATGCACGTGATCCTCAAGAACGGATGGCAGAACCAGGCATTTGTCGAGTCGAGGACGGAGAATTTCGAGGCGTTCGCCCAGGTGATCGAGAAATTCCCACCCGAGAGGGCTGCGGAAATCACCGGGGTGTCCGCGGACGACATCGTCCGCATGGCGGAATATTACGCCAAGGCCGAAGCCGGGTCCATCGTCTATTGCATGGGGATTACCCAGCACACCACCGGCGTGGACAATGTCCGGAGCCTGGCAAACCTGTCCATGCTCTGCGGTCACATCGGAAGGCCGTCCACAGGCGTCAATCCCCTGCGCGGTCAGAACAACGTCCAGGGAGCCTGCGACATGGGCGGACTGCCCAACGTCTATCCGGCCTACCAGGCCGTAACGGTTCCCGAGGTCCGGGAGAAGTTCGAAAAGGCCTGGAACGTGAAGCTCCCTTCCAACGTAGGCCTCACCATCATGGAAATGATGGACGGCATCCAACACGGAAAGATCAAGGGGCTGGTCATCATGGGGGAAAATCCCATGGTGAGCGACCCGGACATCCACCACGTGAAGCATGCTCTCGAGGCCGCCGAATGCCTGGTGGTCCTGGATATTTTCCCCACCCCCACCACGGAACTGGCCCACGTGGTGCTCCCCGCCGCCTCCTTCGCGGAAAAGGACGGCACCTTCAGCAACTCCGAAAGGAGGGTGCAGCTGGTGAGGAAGGCCGTGGAGCCCCCCGGGGAAGCCAAGGCCGACTGGGAGATCATCCGGGAGCTTTCCAATCGCCTGGGATATCCCATGGACTACAAGTCGTCCGAGGAGATCTTCGAGGAAATCCGGAAGGTTGCACCGTCGTATGCGGGGATGACCTACCCTCGACTGGAAGGCGAAGGGCTGTGCTGGCCCTGTCCGACCACGGAGCACCCCGGCACGGCCTACCTGCATGCGGGCAAGTTCAGTCGAGGCCTGGGGTTGTTTGCCGCCATCGACTATCGCCCCCCTGCCGAGGAACCCGATGAGGAATACCCCTTCTGGTTCACCACGGGCCGGGCTTATGTCCACTATCACACGGGGACCATGACTCGCCGGTCGTCACACCTCGATCAGGAGATGCCTGAGTCCGTCACCGAGGTGCATCCGGAAGATGCCAAGCGGATGAGCCTACGGGAGGGAGACGTCGTCGAGGTTGCCAGCCGCCGAGGCAGCGTCTTTTCCCGGGTGCAGATTACCGACCGGATCGGAAAAGGGGTGGTGTTCATGCCGTTCCATTTTGCGGAGAGCGCCGCCAATACCCTGACCAACGCGGCCCTGGATCCCGTCGCCAAGATCCCCGAGTACAAGGTGTGTGCCGTCAAGCTTGCGAAGGTGGCTTGACCGGACCCTTCTCCATTGCCTCTCGAGCCAGCCGGTCGCATCGTTCGTTTTCGAGGTGACCGGCATGACCCTTGATCCAGTTCCAATGAATCTCGTGCCTCTGGGTGAGGGCTTCCAGCGCTTCCCAGAGGTCTTTGTTTTTCACGGGGGTTTTTTCG
>Ga0116192_1001401_pt1 | contig 16930 bp, 18 predicted proteins | sample AD_UKC113_MetaG_FD_89876 | JGI IMG/M metagenome (GOLD analysis project Ga0116192, IMG submission 89876) | Active sludge microbial communities of municipal wastewater-treating anaerobic digesters from Hong Kong - AD_UKC113_MetaG | ecosystem: Engineered > Bioreactor > Anaerobic > Digestate... | reverse complement strand
GGATCAGCGGGGCGACTGCGATGAACGTTACGATTTCGAGATGGCCACCGAAAGCGCCTTCCGTTACCTCCGAAACCTGAACAACCGGTTCAAGAGCTGGACCCTGGCCATCGCGGCCTACAACTGCGGGGAGGGCCGGATCCAGGAGCAAATGAGGACCCAGGGGACCCGGGATTTCTACCAGATGAAGCTGCCCCAGGAAACGGAGCGGTATGTGCTCCGAATCCTCGCCATCAAGGCCGTCCTGGGAAGCCCCGAGCAATACGGGTACCATCTTCCCCGGGGAGAAGGATACCCGCCCTTCAAGGTGGACCGAGTCAAGGCCACGTTCTCGAGGACGGTTTCCATTCAATCGGTCGCAGCCGCCGCCGGAACCAACTACCGGGAATTCAAGCGGCTCAATCCGGTTTTCCGGGGAGACGACATCTCTCCGGGCACCTACGAACTCAAGCTCCCCCAGGGAAGCGGAGCGATCTTTCAGAAGAATCACGCGGCCGCGGCAACCTCGACCGCGGACGTTTCTCCCGCAAGTCCTTCCAAAACCGGTGTGAGCTCCGAAGATAGAAAGGCCGCCGACGCCCGGGGCAGAAGCGACTCCGCCAAAGGCCGATCGGCGCGCGTCCACGTGGTGAAGAAGGGAGAGACCTTGTCGGGGATTGCCAGGAGCCACCAGGTGAGTGTCCACGAGCTGCAGCGGGCCAACAAGCTCAAGGGCAGCGTCGTGACTCCCGGCCAGAAGCTGCGCATTCCCTGAGGAATGCCCCCCGGGAAGCATCCCGTAGTCAATCCCCTGCGAAATCGAGCCCCTCTTTGGAGAGCAGGGCAGCCCCTCCGCCTCCGGCCCTCGACCTTCCATGGGAAGCCCAAATCCCCGGGCGCGTCAGGACAAAGTCATATCGCACCGGGTCCTCGGGAACGAGGGCCGCGAAGGCTTCGGTCACTTCCACGACCGCACGCCAATCCGCCTGGCGACGCCGGGTCAGCCCCATGCCCAGGGCAATCCTGTGCATGTGGGTATCCAGGGGAACCACCAGCCGGGACGGGTCCATCCGGTGCCAGCCGCCGGGATCCACGGCATCGCATCGGACCATCCACCGGAGGAAAAGATTCAGCCGCTTGCAGGCGCTGCCTCCTTGGGGAGACGGCACCAGCATGTTTCCCTCGAGGGCGCAGCCCAACCGTCCGGCGAAATGGGAGAGCGCCGCACACAGGCTTCCGTCGGCTTCTTCCCAGGCCCGGACGAAAAAACTCTCGAGGGAGCCGTAACGGATCACGGCTTCTCGAATCCCCCCCAGGAGTTCCGAAAGATGGTCTCCGGTGGTGAATCGGTGCTTGAATCCCTCGAGGATTTTTCGAAATTCCCGACGGTCATGCCGAAGAATGAACGTTCGCGGGCTGGGGCCCAGCCTTTCCAGGACCCGGGAGACACTGGACAGGACTTGGGAAACCCTGCCGTACGCCAGGCAGGAAGCGAGAATTCCCACGATTTCCCGATCCCCGGGATCGGAATACCCGTAGAGAAACTCGAGGGGGTCCGGATGAACGAATTCCCGGCGGTTCCATTTTTCGTAGAGGTCCTCGAGGCCTTCGCGGGTGAAGGGAGGAACGAAATCCGGGAGAGGATCGGGAGCGCGATCCTTCATCGCGCCTCGATCCTCGAGGTTTCGGACATGGGGTGGGTCCGGCAAGATTTCACCTCCTCCCTTGACTTGGGTCAAACACAGCCATTCCCGGTAACTATAAACTGGGTTTGGCGGCAGACAACCCGCGAAGGACGGATCGCTTGCCGCGGAGCATGGATTTTGGCCGGGAGATGAGTCGTGGCGTTAAAATGGGCAAAAGATGCGGAAGAGGCGGTTTCGAAGGTCCCCTTTTTCATTCGTCGGAAGGTACGAAAACGGGTGGAAGAAGAGGCTGTTCGAGAAGGTGCCCGGGAAGTGGGGCTGAATCACGTTTTGGCATGCAAGCAGCGATTCCTGCGGAATATGGACCGGGAAGTCCGAGGCTACCGGCTGGAAGCCTGCTTTGGAAAGGACGGCTGCCCCAACCGGGCCGTGGAAGACGACGGGACCCTAGATCGCCTGGAAACGCTTCTTGCCCAAAAGAATCTCCGAGATTTTCTTGTGAGCCGGATACAGGGTCCTTTGAAGTTCCACCACGAATTCCGGGTTTCCGTGTCCTATTGCCCCAATGCCTGCTCGAGACCCCAGATCACGGACGTCGGGCTGATGGGGGCCCGGCTGCCCGCCCTCTCCTGCGAGCCTTGCACGGGCTGCGGATCGTGCATCGAGCAATGCCGGGAAGAGGCCGTCGCCATCCCGGCCGATTCCCGGACCCCGACCTTGGATTTTCCGCGCTGCCTAGCCTGCGGACAGTGCATCGCGGCCTGCCCGACAGGGAGGCTCCAACCGGGGAAAATCGGCTACCGGATCCTTCTGGGAGGCAAACTGGGCAGACATCCGCAACTGGGTAGAGAGCTGCCCGGCGTCTTCACCGCCGAGGAAACCCTGGAAATCGTCCGGGAATGCCTGGATCATTTCATCCGGCACAACGAGGGCGGGGAGCGTTTCGGAGAGGTGTTGAACCGGGTGGACCTGCCGGGGGAAATATGGGAAAAGTACGGACATCGGACGTCCGAGCCCTGCCGCGAATAGACGGACTCGGAGAAAGGGAAGGAATGCCATGAAAAAAGTGAGTCTCAGCGAGACCGATCAGTACGCGGAGAATGCTTTCAAGAGGTTTATCGTCCACGATTCTCCGTACTTTAAGATCCTCAATTTCAACTTCCGAGCCGGGCAGGAACTACCCGTTCATTCCCACGAGATCGAGGGCCAGGTCTCGATCCTCATCCTGGAAGGAGAAGGCGAATTCCTGGGCAAGGACGGGGCCGTTCTCCCAGCCCGCCCGGGAGATGTTTTGATCAGCGACATCAGTGAGCCCCACGGCGTGCGGGCTCAATCGGATCTTCGAGTACTGGTGACCATCGCTCCGCCGATCTAATCCACGGACAGGCAGGAGGAGATCCTTGTTCAGAACCTGGGGGGCCAAGACTGTCCGTATGCTGGGCGCATGGGTTTCAAGCAGATGGTATGAGGAGGCCCCCTGCGCTTTCCCCCCGACCGAATGGGCCCTGCGGGCGGCCGCGGGAGTGTACCGGGCCGGCTTGTCCTTTCATCAAGGGATCTTGCGACGGCGAGCCCGATCCCTGCCCGTCCCGGTTGTGAGCGTCGGAAACCTGGTGGCGGGAGGGACGGGAAAGACCCCGTTCACCTTGTGGCTCGCCCTGTTCCTGAAGGACTTGGGTTGGTCTCCGGCCATCCTGAGTCGGGGCTACGGACGAAGGGGCGGGGACACGTGCCGGGTTCAGCTCGGCGGAAATCCGGATCTTTGGACACGTCAATACGGGGACGAGCCCGTGCTCCTGGCCCGCAGGGCCCCGGAAGTTCCCGTGTGGGTGGGAAAAGATCGCAGGCAATCGGGGCAGGCGGCCATGGGTCGGGGAGCCGACGTGCTGATCCTGGACGACGGTTTTCAACACCTGGCCCTCCAACGTCACCTGGATTTCGTTCTCATGGACGCCGAACGGCCGTGGGGAAACGGCCGGCTGTTGCCCTGGGGGCCTTTGCGGGAGCCGATCGAACACCTGGAACGCGCCGACGCCCTGGTCTTGACCCGTGCGCGGAAAACCGCCGACCCCGGAAGCCCGACCCCCTCCCCCGGCTTCCCATTGCCCCCCCGGCCTGTTTTCTCCTGCCGGTATCGCCTGGCGGGATTTCGAACCGGTTTTTCGGGAGGGCTGCTTTCTCCCGAGTCGCTGAGGGGGGAGGGGGTGATCGCCTTTTCGGGCATTGCCCGGCCCGATTCTTTTTTCGACTCTCTCCGCGCCGTGGGAATTCATCCCCTGCGGTGCCTGCCCTATGCGGATCACCATCCCTACCGGGAAGCGGAATCGAGGGCGATCCTCGAAAATGCACGAAAGCTTTGTGCCTCCTTCCTTGTGACCACCGAAAAAGACTGGGTGCGACTCCCCCGGGAACTCGGACAAGTCGTGCTCGCAGCGGTCCTCGAGATAGACTTCGGGTCCGACCTCCCGAGGATTCGGGCGTTTCTGAGGAACCGTCTTCCTCCCCCCACCGGATAGCCCGCCGGAAGGTCCTTCCATTTTCCATTTTTGGGAAACGTCCCATTTGTACTATGATGCGAGGGGGAAATCGTCGCAGGTCCGGAAGAATGCCGGGGGTGATCGAGTGATTCGACTGGACGGTTCATTGCATTCGGGCAGCGGGACCCTTCTCCGCTATGCCGCAGCCCTGGCAACCTTAACGAAGACGCCCGTTCACATGGTGCGGATACGCTCCCGGAGGCCCCGGCCGGGACTCAGAGCCCAGCATCTTCAGGCGCTGAGGGCCTGTGCCTCCCTCTGCTCGGGACAGCTCGAAGGAGATGAAGTGGGTTCCCAGGAAATCTATTACCAACCCGGACCTACCCTCGAGGGGGGAGATTTCCACTGGGATGTGGGCACCGCCGGATCCACCACCATGATCGCGTTCACGGTTCTGCCCGTAGCCGTGTTCGCTCCCGTTGCCTGCCGATTCACCATCACCGGCGGACTTTTCCAGGACTTCGCCCCCAGCGCTTTCCACATGCAGAAGGTGCTCCTCCCTCTCCTCGAAACCATGGGGGTCCGTGCGCAGCTCGAGGTGGTCCGCCCGGGTTATTACCCCGAAGGAAAGGGGATTCTGCGCATGACGGTTGCTCCGGGCCCCCCCTCCCTGGCCCCACTCTCCCTGGAGCAGCAGGGGACCATCCGGGAAATCCGGGGCATCGCCCTGGCCTCGCACCTGGAACGGGAACGCGTTGCGGAGCGCATAGCAGTACGCTGCCGGGAGCTGCTCGAGAGGGAAGGATGGTCTTCCACCATCCGGATCACGAACGACGGGACGGCGGTCCGGAAAGGCGCAGCCCTTGTTCTGTGGGGGGAATCGGACACGGGGTGCCGCTGGGGAGCGGATCGAGCTGGAAAGAAGGGAAGGCGATCCGAGGACCTTGCTTCCCACGCGGTCGGCTCCATCCTGGAGGACCTGCGCTCCGGGGCCTGCACGGACCGTTATACGGCAGACCAGCTCATTTTGTTCTGTGCCGTTGCCCGAGGAACCTCCCAATACCGCATCCCCCGGGTCACGGAACACGTCCAATCCAATCGATGGCTGGTCCAAACCATACTCGGGGTTGAATCCCGGCTTTCGGGAAACCTTCTTACAATCGAAGGCGGGGGGTTACAGCGCGGCGTGGCCCAGCTTGGGGCGGGAGTCGTGAAATGAGCTCTCGAATCAGAATACGAGGAATCTACAGCACGTCCCTCACGAAACTTCTGCTGGACGGAGGATACCGAATGGTCGATCCGTCCTCCAGAATCCGGGAACGCTTCGGTATCGAGGAAACCACCGGCCCTCACGATATCCTGGTCGTGGATCGGGACGACTTCCAGGGTATCGAGCTCGTAGGCGGACAGCCGGAGAAGCTGTGTCAATTTCTGACGTTTCTCCAGGAACGGCTGGTGGACGCCACTCTTCTCGAGTTCGGCCCTTCCACGGACGACGACACGGAGGTGCGTGCCCGATTGGAGTTTCCCGGAGGGACCAAAGAGTTCCTGGACGAGGTTCGGGGAGCGGTCGTTCCCACGGTAAAGCGGCATCATCGACTGCGCATTGCCGAGGCCAAGGGGCTCGAAGCGGCCGAGGACGCCCTGCCCGGACACCCCGAGAAACGGGAAAGCCTCGAGAGGGAACTTTTCCGGGAGGCGGTCCTCCTGCCCCTGGAAAAGGCGGGAAGGGTTCGACTGGAACACATCCGCCCTTCGGGGCGACCCATGCGTCCCCGAGAAGGAAAGGTCCTGTGGGTGGACGGGGATCGCATCCTTTTCCAGCGTCGCTTTTCCAAAGGCCGGTACGACGGTCTGAACCTTCCCATTCAGCCTGGGGACTACGGGTTGACGGAAGTACAGGAGGGGGCCTGGTACGTAAAGCATTCCTACCATCGCAAGGACGGCACCCCCATCGGGGAATACTACAACATCAACACCCCCGTGGAGCTCTACCCTTACGGGGCGCGATACGTGGACCTGGAGGTGGACGTCATTCGTCGGGCGGGGGAGAAGGCCTTTCTCATCGACCAGGAGAAGCTGTCCTTGCTGGTCAAGGAGGGATGCATCGGGGACAGACTGGCGATCAAGGCCATGGAGGTGGCCGAAGGCTTGCTGGGAAGCCTCCCCTAAAGCGACCGCGGGTTTTCGGATAAGGTCCACATGGATTTCCTACCGTCCGTCTCCGCCATGGCTCGATTGGGGGCCGTCTTCTTCCTTATGCTGCTTGCCATAAGGAAGAAGATGTCCCTGGGCAGTGCATTCTTCTTGGGTTCCCTGCTCCTGGGCTTCGTTTTCAGCATGAGCCCTTCGGGGTTGGCCGTTTCCGTGTTTCGAGCCCTCCTCCATCCCAAGACCCTGTCCCTGGGGATCATTGTCTGCCTCATCCTGGTGTTGAGTCGTAGCATGGAGCTTACGGGCCGGATGGAGCGGCTGCTCGAGCGGTTTCAGGGACTGGTTCGAGCTCCTCGGTTGAACCTGATCGTCTTTCCTGCCTTGATCGGGCTGTTGCCCATGCCCGGAGGGGCCGTCTTTTCCGCCCCCATGGTGAAGACCCTCGGGCAGTCGTTCCGCCTGACACCGAGGGAGCTGAGCTACGTCAACTACTGGTTCCGCCATCTCTGGGAGTACTGGTGGCCCCTCTACCCGGGAATCCTCCTCACCACGACCCTGGCCGACATCGATTTGAGCCTCTTCATTCTCGTGTGTTTCCCCCTCACCCTCGTTGCGCTCGGGATCGGCTTCATCCCCCTGCGAAAGCTTGAAAGCCGTTCTCCCGCCGAGGAATCGGCAACCGGCAACTCGCCGCCGCAGGTCGCGTACTTTCTTCGGGAGCTCACCCCCTTTCTGATAGTCATCGGCCTGGGGCTGGGACTGGGCCAGGTCCTCTCTTGGGCGGCGGGACCCGGGTGGAAGGACATCTCCAAGGAAATCGGCCTCATCTTGGCTCTCCTCATCGCCATCGGCAAGGTTTGGATCTCGGGGCCCCTGACCGGTGCCCAGCGCAGGAAGATGTTGACCCAGAAATCCCTGCTGCAGATGTTTTCCATGGTGGCGGCCATCCTGGTGTTCAAGGGGATTCTCGAGGACAGCCGGGCCGTGGAGGCGATCAGCCGGGAACTGATGCATTGGCACATTCCCTTGATGCCCGTCACGGCCATCCTCCCGTTCTTGGTCGGTGCCGTGGTGGGAATCACCGTCGCCTTTGTGGGGACCACCTTCCCCATCCTGGTTTCCCTGATTCAAACGATGGGAGAAGGTCCTTGGCTGGCAGCCTACCTGATGCTGGCTTTGGTGAGCGGCTTCATCGGGGTGTTGGTGTCCCCCCTGCACCTGTGCTTCATCCTGTCCAACGAGTATTTCGGAACGCCCATGGGCCCCATGTACGATCTCCTAAAGATTCCCTGCACCTTGATGATCTTGGCGGCGGTCCTCTATTTCTTCCTGCTCCGCCTGACGCCCGGGCTTTCTTGAGGAAGGGGTTCAACGGCGGCGGGACGACGGCGATCCGCCCCCGGATCGAGGGAACCCCGGGACGCGACCTCAACACGCCATCCATGTTCACCCTTTGAGGAAAGGAAGGCATGAAGGCAAAACAAGCCTGGGCGATCCTCTCACTGACATGGTGTTTGCTCCTGAACCTGGTTTTGGCCGGATTGCTGCACTACCTGGGAGAACAGGTTCTTCTGGGAATGAGTCGGTGGATGAACGTGCTCTTGCAGATCACGCCCCCGGGCGTGCCCGAGGAAGTTCAATGGGCCTACGCCAACCTGGGCAAGATCGTCGGCGAATCCCGGGCCTGCCTGGCACCGGTGGTCTGGGGCCTCGCGGGTGTGGCGACCTTCGTTCTCTGGTGGGGAGTCTACCTTTCCGGGTGCGGCTATGGGCGAAGAGTCCGGGAAGAGGCCGTCTCAACGCTTCCACCGTCCGAAACCGGGGAGGATTCCCCGATCCCGGAAGGAAACGAGCCCGGGGAAGATCCCGGAAACAGCGGCCCCGGGCAGCAAAGCTGAAGGGCGATTATCTTGCAGGACTTGCGATGAGCAGGCCTGCGAAGAGGGCGCAAAAGGAGACGGCGGCGGCAGGCAGTCTTTGCCGGTAGAGTTGCTCCGGATGGACCAACGGGCTTCGGATGTTTCCTTCCCACCCGCCATCGGGCCTCCTGCACCGATATCGGCTGCCGGGAATCAGCATGCCGTGAAGTCGATGGACGGTGGGGCGGCGAATCTTCTTCAACCTCTATCGGCAAAATGGACAATCCGGCGTGGAAAGCGCCTCAGGTTCCGGTGAAGGGACCCGATGAGCTTCGTCTTCTGCGGCATCATCCGCCGGGAGAAGCCGGTGGGGGTGCCTGCCAGGGGGCACCCCCACCCGCTTTCCTTCGAAGGAACGTTCGATCGTTTGGCGCCGGCCGCCGGCCGGGAAGTCATCGGGCGGCCAGGGAGGCCGTGTACAAGGTCCAGGCTTTGTTGAGGTCGCTTCGCCTGTCCTCGGACTGAAGGTAGCGCAATTTCAAAAGGTACTGGATAATCTTGCAGGCCAGTTCCTCGGGGCTGTATCTTTCCGTTTCCGCGACCAAATCGGGATGCAGGGGGATCTCGTATGGGTCGTCGATCCCCGTGAAATTCTTAAGCTGTCCTGCCCGGGCCTTCTTGTAAAGTCCCTTGGGATCGCGCTTTTCGCACGTGGCCAGGGACGCATGGACATAAACCTCCACAAATCCCAACCCATGGGTCTTGTGGAGCGTCCTGGCGAATTCCCTTTCCCGTTCATAAGGGGAAATGAAGCTCGTGATGGTGATGACCCCGCAGTCGGCCATCAGCTTGGACACTTCTCCAATACGCCGGATGTTCTCCTGACGGTCCTCCGCCGAGAATCCCAGGTTATTGTTCAGCCCGTGGCGAATGTTGTCCCCGTCCAGCACATAGGCCAGGTAACCCCGTTGAATCAGTTGGTGCTCGAGGGCATAGGCCGTTGTGCTCTTTCCCGAGGATGGAAGGCCCGTAAGCCAGATGGTGCACCCTCTCTGCTGCAGAATCTCCTCTCGATCCTTTCTGGCTACTTGGCTGTGGTGCCATGTGATGTTCGTGGCTTTGGTCGTGGTCACGTGTGCCTCCTGATGGTCCCTTTGAATGGATTCGGATGGGTCGCACAAAAGTAGGGGGATTGCCTGACTGCACCAACGAATCGTGCTCCGAGTGTTCGCAACGACTTCAAATTTCCGGAGAACCACTTAAATCGGTGCATAATAAGACGACATGGAAGCCTCATGCAACGGAAAACTGACGAGCTCCAACCGGGTCGAATGCAGAATAAGAGCAGAGTCGAACGGAGGCCCAACTTGTTGCGGGAATCCGGCAGAAGCGTCCGTCCCTCCGGGTGCTCGCCCCCGCGACCCCGACGGGCTGGTGTTCTCGGGATCGCCAAGTTCGGAGCAGATACTCCGCGGAGGTTCGGGACCTTTGACGACAGGAGTGCAGGATGACCGCAATAAAAACGCTGGTGCCGACCGTGAGGATGGCGCCGGGATTGGATACTCATGCCGGCGGCGCCTGTGCGGATCGGGACGATAGGTCGGTCCGACCGTCGAGACTGCCGGGCATTTCGATTCGAACATTGCCCAGCCCAAGGACGACTGGATCCGTGACGAGATGGTGCCCCGAGCCGGGCTCACGAGTCCACCCGACGGAAGGGAACCTGCTAAGGCACCCTGCATCGAGGTGCATGGTGCCTTTGCTGCTTTATCCTACCAATTCCAATTGCCGTCCGGCATCCAGCGGCTGGGAAGGGGTTCGAGGAGTCCGAACCGGGCCAGGAGAAATTCGACGGCCATCCTGTTTTTCTGAACAAAACCACTTCGCTCTTGGCATTTCTTATCCGGCGCATAGCCCAGCTTCCTGGCCTCTTCCAGGGTCCCCTCCCGGTATGAGTGCCCCTCTTTTAATTTGGGCAACAGGGCATCGAAGCAGGGAGGCGACGTGTAGACCCGGGTCTCATCGTGGATCCAGACCTTGGCATGGTCCGGAGCCCGGATGTCCGGGGCGCGGTAGAACAACAACCCCACCAGGACGCTGAGGACGCCCAGGCCCACAACCAGGAGCTGCTTGGCAAGGGTTCCCAGGTTCATCGATCCGCCCGCGTAAAGCCGGAGAGCCGTTCGGTTTCCGACAGGACCTTCTGCGCGGTTTCCATGTCGATGTCTTGATTCGGCGAGAGATGAAACATTTCCATTACTTTGGGGTGGACGGCAATCTTGAGGTCTCCCCCAACGGTTACATACTCGAGCTTGCTGACATGTGCACCATACGGCATTGCTCTTTCCCTCCCACGTGCTGTTTGGTTGAATTCTGCGAGGCAAACGACGTGCATTGTACCTCATCCTTCTTTGTCTTCTCAAGGCCTGCCCGACGGGCGAACGGGAGGACCCCGGCCCCTCCGTTTCATGGGTCCTGGAGAAGAATTCAACACCCGACGAAGGGTCGCAGTTCTCGTTGACATGCAGCCGGGTTCATCATAGCCTCACGGCCGTACCCTTCGCATCCTTCCAGGTTCCACCCCGGGGTCGGGATTGAGGGAAGGTCCGTTCGCCCAGGGTCCCAGGCCGGACCGGGCAATCTTCGAGAACCGAGGTTTTCGCTGGAGACCGATCCAGAGACCGTGGATACCGGGCGGGGACCTGCCCCATCCGTCCGATCCCGGACTTCGAGAACGGCGCCCGACCTTCCTGGACCGGCTTTCACCCTCAGCCGCAATCCGAACCCAGGAGAGACGCAGATGAGACGATGCTTCGTGTCCTGCCTGTTGTTCCTCTTCCCGTTCTGCCTCGGCAGTGCGGCCCATGCTTCCCCGCCACCTCCCGTGTCGGTATCTCTTGTGAAGGAGGACGTGTGGGCCGACCGGACCGTCCGGGAAGAATCCCGCGGAGTAGAAATCACTCTCACCTTCGGGGATGAGTGCGTCGTGATCCACGAGGATTCCCTGTCTTTCCCCGAAGGTCGTTTGGTGGCCCGGGATGTGTCGCCCGATCAGCTGTACCTGGTTCGGGATCTCAGGCCCATGGTCCGGAGAAAGGGATATGATTCCCTCTATTCCCACGGCGGCTTCCAGTTGGCCGTGGTGAAAGACCCCGCCGGTCTCACCCGAGTGAAGCGCGTATCCTTGCGGCCCGTCACCGGCAGCGTCGTGGTCCTGGAACGGTCGAAGGTCCAAAGACTCGAGCCCAATCCCAAAGTGGAGCGACTTTTGAGGATGCTGGATTCGGCCCACTACGAGCAGTGCCTGTCCGCCCTGGCCGAGGATCAGCCCACTCGGTACGCCTGCTCCGACGGAGAGCTCGATGCAAAGAACAAGATCAAACGACTCTTCCTGGAACTGGGGCTCGAGACCGAGGTGATGGCCTTCAAGAACGTCTGCGGGCGCACGTGCCAAAAGGTGGGAGGCTACAACGTCATCGGAATCAAGAGAGGATCCCTGCGCCCGAACGAGTATTACCTGGTGGGGGCCCATTACGACTCGACCAGCGGAATGCCTTGCAGAATGGCGCCGGGGGCCAACGACAACGCGAGCGGCACGGCGGGCGTGATGGAATTGGCACGCCTGTTTTCCCGGGTGGAAACGGAGGCGTCCCTCATCTTTGTGGCGTTCAGCGGGGAGGAATATAATCAGCTTGGCAGCAGGAAGTACGTTCGACGGCTGCTCAATTCCGGGCTGGACGAGAAGCTCAAAGCCTTCGTCGTACTGGACATGATTTCCTACTACAAGAGGAACTACGGGATCATCGTCGAAGGATCCAACGGCACGACCGCTCAAAAAGCCATGGTCGCAAGACTGGCTCGACTCGGGCGCACCTACACGGACCTGGCCGTCGAGACCACCTACGATTACTACGGGAGCGACCATGAACCCTTCCTGGACCGCGGAATGGCGGGGGCCTTGCTCATCGAAACGGACTGGGACCGATACGACTATTATCACACCAGAAGGGACAAGATGGTCTACCAGGATATTCCGTATGCCATGGAGGCGCTGAAACTGGCGGCCGCCCTGTTGGCCGAAGGGGGCATCATCTTTCCGGCCGATCGTTGACGGCCGAGCACCGGGAACTTGATTCGAAGAAAAACACCCACGAGGAGGGACCACCAGGAACGCCTTCGGACGAGTTGCCGCCGCGTGGACTGTTGCCCTGGTCGTTGCCTCGAATCCGCCTTCGGGACTTTCCAATTATGAGCACGGACGGGCCGGTGTCAACGAACACCCGACCCAGCGTACCGCCGCGGTCGATTGGAGGAAGGGTGTTCACCCTGGATGCGGCCGAATTTGCTGCGCTCCCCCCGGGGGCCCCAGCCTTCGCATCGGGGGCGCACCTCCCTGGAAATTCGGACCCATCGATCCGTCGCGGGTGGACTGAGGAGTCGGGAGGGTTTCAACCCGCTGAGACGGGTCGAGAAAGGGAGAAATCCCGGGAAGTAGCTTTATCATGAGCGCCGTGCCCGCCGGGTTAGGGCTTGCAGATCCCGCAGGGCTTGTAGCCCGCCTTCACCGCATCCTCCCGGCTGAGGTACGCCGCCGTGCAATTGGTGCAGCTGTGATGCTCACACCCCGGACGGTGGAACACCCGCAAGGCGCCCGCCGGATAGACGGCCACCGCCGGGGTCGAGATCGAGTCGGCGGAAACGAAGGATCCTCGGGGAGAAGATTCCGTCCCTGCCGACGGTGCGACTTCCCCGGGATTTCTTTCGGCGCAGGGAGGGCCGCCGGGGATATTTCCGTCGTTCGCAGCCGCCGCAGCTCTCGAGAAAAGAGGGGGGAGGCAAGGCGGAACCAGGAAGAAAAACACCGCGACAAGATGGGCAAGACGCCTCTTTTTGCGTTTCATATCCCCCAAGTCTTCTTACAGAGCGTCCCGAGGAGGCGGGTCGCGGGATGAGCGTTTTCCACAGAAGACGCTCCCCAAAGGAGCGGTCGGCTTCGGCATCCGAGTCATCATGCCAAACGGGTGGAGGATCTGCAACGGGGAAATCCCCGGCGAGGGGGAGCGGGGGCTACCGGCCGGATTCCCTTGACTTCTTGCCGCTTCGGATCGTACCAATAGGTCCAGCAACCCTTTCGAGTCCGGGTCCTGGCGGTGGCGGACCACCCTTGCCGTCTCAGGATCCCGGCATATTCCGGAGACCCGCTCATGTCGAAATCACCGTTGCGTCTTTCGCCCGCCAACGCCATTTTCCTCAGCATGCTGGCGGGATTGCTCGTCGGAGGATTCTTTCCCCAGGCTGCCGGCTACCTTGAACCCCTGAGCACCATTTTCATTCGACTGGTCAAGTCACTGGTCGTTCCCCTCGTCTTTGCCACCCTGGTGGTGGGCATCGCCGGTCACAGCGACCTGAAGTCGGTGGGAAAGATGGGGATCAAAACGCTCCTCTATTTTGAAGTGGTGACCACCTTCGCCCTGCTCATCGGGCTTGTTATGGGCAACCTGCTGAAGCCGGGGGTGGGCATCCGGCTCGAACCCTTGCAGGACCTGATTCCCGAGCCTGGCCGCCTCATGACCGCCACCGAAGTGGTCGTCAACATCTTCCCCGAAAACGTCGCGGACGCGGCCGCCCGGGGCGATCTGCTGGAAGTGGTGGTCTTTGCCGTCCTTTTCGCCGCGGGGCTTTACAGGGTCGATCCACGGAAGAAAGCGACGTTGCTGGAATTCTGCGACGCCCTGTCCGAGGCGATGTTCAAGTATACGGCCATCATCATGAAATTCGCTCCCGTCGGGGTCGGCGCAGCCATCGCCGTCATCGTGGGCAGTAAGGGAACGGCCGTCCTGTGGAAGCTGGGAATGCTGATCTTTTGCTGCTATCTTGCCATCTTCCTTTTCATGGCGCTGGTGCTGCTTCCCATCCTTCTTTTGTACAAAATCCCCGTACGCCTTTTTTTGAGGCCGTGAAGGGCCCGGCGGTCATCGCCTTCTCGACGAGCAGCTCCGAAGCGGCGCTCCCCCGGGCAATGCAGGCCATGGAGGAGCCGGGAGTGTCCCGGCGCATCGTTTCCTTCGTGATCCCAACCGGTTACAGCTTCAACCTGGACGGAACGACCCTCTTCCTCTCCCTGGCCGCCCTGTTTGCCGCCCAGGCGGCAGGAATCGAGCTGACCTTCCAACAGCAGGTCATGATGGGGTTCTCCCTGATCTTCGCCAGTAAAGGGGCCGCAGGCATCCCCCGTGCTTCCCTGGTGGTGCTCACCGGCACCCTTGCCTCCTTTTCCATCCCCATGTCCGCCGTGGCCTTGATCCTGGGCGTGGACGCCGTCATGGACATGGCCCGCTCGGCCACCAACGTCATCGGCAACTGCCTGGCCACCGCCGTGGTGGCGCGAATGGAAGGAACCCGGTTTTCCAGACCCCGCCCCGCCTCCGGAACCCGGTGAGCCCGCAAGTCCCTGCAGCCTCACCGGCAGGGCCGACCGCCCGAGCGATGCGCCCTTTCCTATTCCAGGTTCTTCGAGATGGAAAGGTAGAAGGTGATCCCCTCTGTGTTTCCCGGTTCCACCCATACTTTTCCGCCGTGTCGTTCGGCGATTTCCTGAACGATGGAGAGCCCCAGACCCGACCCCTCGACTCCCAGAGACGTCTCGTTTCGCTCAAATGCCCCAAAGATTCTCCTGGATTCCTCCTCTCTGAGCCCCTTCCCATCGTCGCTAAATGAAAAGACATGGAAATCTTCCACCTCTTCGTGCCCGGTCCGGATCCTGCTGAGGTGCTCCCCCCCGTACTTCAAGGAGTTGTCCATGAAATTCCGGAAAGCCCGCAGAATGCACATCCGATCCGCCTTGATCTCCGGCGCCCGGTCCGGTTTGGCCCAATCGATCCCGCGAAGATCGAATCCGGGTCTTTCCGGAACAGCCTCACGGGAATGGTATCCAGAACCGACTCGAGCATTTGCCGCGATTCGCGCAGGGCCTCCTCCGCTTTCCTGCGTTCCTCGATTTCACGCTGCAGTTGTTCGTTCACTCGAGCCAGGGCCGCGGTCCGTTCTTCCACCAGGTCTTCGAGGCGGTCTCGATAGCGAGCCAACTCTTCTTGGGCAAGCTTTCGTTCCGTGATGTCCTCGACGATTCCGGCAATGCGGAAACGCCGCCCGACGAATCCCGGATGGGGAATCCCCGGTCAAGCACCCAGCGGATCGATCCGTCGGGGCGCACTACCCGATACTCGACATTGAACCCCCGGGGTCATCCGGGAAGCCACCGCTTTGTGGACTTTCTCCCGGTCGGCCGCATGGATCGCCTCGGTCCGGCAATGAGGATTCGAATACAAGCTCTCCCGAGAACGCCCCCAGATTTCTTCGTACGCGGGGCTGACATAAAGCATCCGGGCCAGGTCCGCACCCGCCATCCAAAAAGCTTCCCGGATCTTTTCGGCACATTCGCCGCAGCCTCCCCGGTTCTCCTGCGGCACATCTTCCCCATGGTTGGGCCCGCTCACGCCTCCGGATGCTCCCATTTGAGGCTTCCTCCCTTGAACGAAATTGGACTTCCACCCATTCGGGCCTCCCGAAATGCCGGGAGCCTCCTTGTGCCGATGTTGTGGTGGATTGGAAAACTCACGAAAGCTCCCTCGCCCCCGCTTGGGAAAAGAGGGACTTCCGTCACCCACACGCCCTCCCGCCGAGGCGCGGTCCGGGTGCGAAACCCGGCAGCCCTTGCTCTTTCTCGATTGGGCGCACCCACGGAGGACCCGGGTTGCCTGACGGAGAAACCGAAATCCGCATCCAAGTAGGCTGCTTCCCGGATCGACGGTCGTCGGGCCGGGGAACGAACCCTTCGTTTTCCACACGGCGTTTTCCACACGGCGCTTTCCACTCGGCACGGGCTTCTGATTCCCGGAAACTCCCGGGAACGGGGCCCGTCTCGACTACCTGCCCGGCAGGCCGCCCTCGGAATTCCTGCCGGGAAAGGGGTTTCGCCCCGGCCGAAATTTTTCGGAAACCGACAATTATGCCCTTGACAAAGCTCGTCATTTCATGAAGAAATGCCCGCCCGTGGATTGTTCGCGATTCCCCGTCCACCGCCTGCGACATCTCCCGTTACGAGCCAATTTGAATCCCGCGTTGCTCAGATTGGCAGCTGTTGGGCAGCCTGCTTCTGCCTGTCGTTCCTCGCCCTTCCCACGGCCCCGGGCCCAATGTTGCGTCGGCAGTCGCGGTGTAACCATCCCATTTAACCTTGAAGGAGCAGACTGTGGCAGATCAATTGTTTCCCGTTCCCGAATCCTGGACGAAATCGGCCTGGATAGACAATGAAAAGTACCTGCAGATGTACAAGGAGTCGGTGGATCATCCCGAGCGGTTTTGGGGAGAGCAGGCCAAGCGCCTCGATTGGTTCCAGCCGTGGTCCGTGGTGAAAGCCGGTTCCTTCGACGATGGAGTTGAAATCAAGTGGTTCGTCGACGGCAAGTTGAACGTCAGCTACAACTGCCTGGATCGCCACCTGGCCCGGCGTGGGGACCAGACGGCCATCATCTGGGAAGCCGACGACCCGGCGGTGAGCAAGACCATTACGTATCGAGAGCTGCATCGCGAGGTCTGCAAATTCGCCAACGTCCTAAAATCCCTGGGGCTGCGCCGGGGGGATCGGGCCACGATCTATCTTCCGATGATTCCCGAGCTGGCCGTGGCCATGCTGGCCTGCACCCGGATCGGCGTCATTCATTCCATCGTCTTCGGGGGGTTCTCACCCGATTCCCTGGCGGGACGGATCCAGGATTGCCGGGGCAGGGTGGTGATCACGGCGGACGAGGGGTTG
>Ga0116192_1001398_pt1 | contig 16956 bp, 13 predicted proteins | sample AD_UKC113_MetaG_FD_89876 | JGI IMG/M metagenome (GOLD analysis project Ga0116192, IMG submission 89876) | Active sludge microbial communities of municipal wastewater-treating anaerobic digesters from Hong Kong - AD_UKC113_MetaG | ecosystem: Engineered > Bioreactor > Anaerobic > Digestate... | reverse complement strand
TTGAGGGCAATCGCTCCACGGGGATCCTTTCCTACAAATCCAAGCGATGCCGATAACGAAAGATCATCAAGTTTGATTACAACCCCATCCACTTCAAATGGGATGGTATCCCTTTTTCTCATCCAGCTATCCACATCCTCAAGTACTTCCGCGAAATTGCTCTTATACGTGGATAGCTCGCTTACATGGAAACCTGAATTCCGCAAAAAGTTCAAGGTCTCCCATTGCCTTTGAGGGGCGGGTTCTGAACTTTCCACGATGGCGTATGTAAGAAGATTTAAAGGTCTGCTACGCGTTATTGCTGGATCGAGTTGACGTAAGGAACCTGCCGCGGTATTGCGGGGATTTTGGTAGGTTCTCTCACCAGCCTCCGTCAGTTTTTGATTTAACTCCAAAAAATCTTTGATTCGGATGAAAACTTCTCCCCTCACAACCAGCCGTGCAGGAATTTTTATATCAGTGTGCGCCACCGGGATTCTCAGGGGTAGCGATCGGATGGTTTTGAGATTGGCGGTTACATCTTCTCCTTCGATTCCGTCACCCCGGGTTGCCCCCTGCACAAAGACACCATTTTCATAATGGAGAACTACAGTCAATCCATCAATCTTTGGCTCCATCACAAAACCACTTGTGGCAACCCTAGGGTCTATTTTAAGTATTCGATCATACCAGGCAGCCAGATCCTGTTTATTGAATGCATTAGCCAGAGAAAGTATGGGGGCAGGATGAATTACTTTTTGAAATTTTTCTAGAGGTTTGGCACCTGAACGTTGCGTGGGGGACCCGGACGTTACCAAATCAGGATACTTGTTCTCTAATTCATGCAACCTTTTCATCAGCCTGTCGTATTCATAATCGCTGATAATGGGATCATCGAGAACGTGGTAACGATAATTATGATAATTCAGCTCGTTTTGAAGTCTCTTTAGCTCGTCGCGTTCTGATGAAGTATCCATAATTCATCCTTTTGTTTCCTTCTTTTTGAATCATTCTAATATAAAATAATAATGTGTTTTCTTGCAGCATTCAACAACCAAATTTTTTGCGGCATATCGGAGGACGGATGAAAACAGTTGCCTATATTGGTGCAGGGCTCTTGATTCTCTTCGGGGCATTAATGGTTATTGGAGCAACGGATCCCACCGGTAATACATCCTGGCTTTGGGTGGGCGCTTTCTTGATCATCGTTGGTCTGGTAATTATTTACTTTGCAGCTCGCCGAAAACCAGTCACACCAACAACCAACGTAACCCTTAATGTTGATCTCCCGGGTAATGTAAACATGGATACATTAAAGTGTAAATCATGTGGCGGGACATTAACCTCTGAAAATATTAGCATGGTCGCTGGTGCTCCTATGGTAACCTGTCCTTATTGCCACACGACCTATCAATTAACCGAGGAACCTAAGTGGTAATCGTATTTTTCCAGACCATTCCAGAATCTGGAGGGATCTTATGAAGGTATTACGATACTTAAGTGTATTTCTCGTCATCATCATGCTGGCGGGTAGTACTTACCCGGTATTTGCACAGGATTACCTTTTTGAGGTACCTGAACAAGCTGTCGTGGTCAAAATTAATAAAGATGGTTCAATCGATATCGAATACACGATGAAAATGGTCAATGCACAAGGTGCCCATGATATTGACATCGTAGATATAGGGTCGCCAAATTACAATTACGATTTAAAATCGATCACCGCGGAACTTGATGGCAAACCTCTAAAGAAGTTTACCGACTCTGATTATGTTCAGCCGGGAATATCAGTTTATCTGCAAAACGAAACGATTCCTCCTGGCGGAAGCGGCACTTTGCATGTTTACATCTCCGGTGTAGACGATGTTCTCTACCCGGTCAGCCAGCAGGAAAGTGAAGAGTATGCATCACTTGTATTTTGGCCAAGTTGGTTCGGGAGCCAATATATCAATGGCTCCACGAATTACCAAATGACAATACTCCTTCCACCCGGGGTACAGCTAAATGAAGGACGGTATTATGCTCCTGAATACTGGCCTGGAGCCTCAGAACCTGAATCGATGATCATGGAGGATGGTCGTATTTTTTACACCTGGGTTTCGGATCAGGCAAATGTGTATACGCAATACTCATTTGGCGCCAGTTTCCCCTCCCGGTATTTGGATCCAGGCGTAATCGTGACTGAACCTTATGTTCCCCCTTCCGAGCAAACTCCACCGGCTTCTGGATTCACCATCAACATCGACAATATCTGTCCGATCATTTTTTGTCTTGGTTTCATTCTTTTCTTTGCCTTGATGATCTATTCAGCAACAGTAGGGGCAAAAAAACGGAAATTAAAATATCTGCCGCCTAAAATCATGATCGAGGGAAATGGGGTAAAACGTGGTCTTACCGCCGTCGAAGCCGCTGTTCTTATGGAACAACCGATGGATAAAGTCTTTACGATGATCCTTTTTTCTGTGCTGAAGAAAAATGCCGCAGAGGTCATTTCAAAAGATCCCCTCGACATCAAACCTGCTGATCCCTTACCATCTGACCTGTATCCCTATGAGGAAGAATTCGTTAAATCGTTCAACTTAAAGGGGAATGACCGGAAAAAAGCGCTTCAGATCACGATGGTCAATCTCATAAAGAGTGTAACTGAGAAAATGAAGGGTTTCAGCCGAAAAGAGACGATTGCCTATTATGAGGAAATCATGAAACGCGCCTGGTCTCAAGTGGAAGAAGCTGCGACCCCTGAAGTAAAAGCCCAGGTGTATGAGGAAGTGATGGATTGGACCATGTTGGACAAAAAATATGAAGACCGTACTCAGGAAGTTTTCAGTGGTCCTGTGCTCATTCCAACCCCCACATGGTGGTGGAGGTACGATCCCTCGGTACCCAGACCGGTAACTTCAACCGTTCAGCCGGTCAGTACAGCAACCCCCACGGCAAAACCCAGTATTCCGAGTACCATCTCTCTCCCCAAAATGCCCGGATCGGCATTTGCAGCCTCGGTGGTGAACAGCGTATCTTCCTTCTCTTCGAATGTGTTAGGTAATCTGCCCGGTTTTTCCGGTGCGGTGACCAACGTTACAAATCCGCCACCTCCTCCTTCCACTTATCGCAGCGGGTCGTCTGGAGGTGGAGGTGGGCACTCATGTGCTTGCGCTTGTGCGTGCGCTGGATGCGCCTGCGCTTGCGCAGGTGGTGGTCGCTAAAGAAACCAGGCGTTTTTATGACTCCTCTCAACAGGCTAATTGCTGCTCGACCAAGGAAACCGATTCCCAAACCTGAACAGGGTCTTTATCATTTCCACTGGAATCATGGTCTTTCAAATTCCCGCGTCCATTTGCGCCTTGATCCAGACGAATCAGGTTTATTAATTGTGAATGCCAATCAGGTTTATCACCTAAATCCCAGTGCAGCAAAAATGGCATTCTACATGTTACATAATTTTTCACAGGAAGAAGCCGCAAAAGCCCTTGCGAACAGTTTTGACATTCCAAAGAATATCCTCTTGGAGGATTACCGCCACTATGCCGATTCTCTCCGGGATTTACTCGATGAGAAAGTTTGCCCCATCTGTGATTTGGATGTCGAAACCAGTCTACCTTTTACGGCTAATCTCAGCGCACCTTACCGTATGGATATTGCCCTGACCTACCGTTGTAATAATGCCTGCGCTCATTGTTACAATGGACGGTCACGAAATTTTCCTGAGCTTACCACCGGAGAGTGGTTCAAGATTATAGATCGCCTGTGGGAGCTAAGAATTCCGCATATCGTCTTTACCGGTGGTGAGCCTACTTTGCGTCAGGATTTAGCTGAACTCATTCATCATGCCGAAGAAAATGGTCAGATTACCGGGCTGAATACAAATGGACGCCTTCTAGCTAATGATAACTTCGTCCGCAGCCTTTTAGACGCTGGTCTGGACCATGTTCAGATCACTCTGGAGTCCCATAATCCCGAAATCCACAACACTATGGTCATGCATGACGGAGCCTGGGAAGAAACCGTTGCAGGAATAAAAAATGTTCTTAAGACCAAAATGTTTTTAATGACAAACACAACAATGCTTACCCTAAATCAACATTCCATTCCGGAGACCATAGAATTCCTGGCTCAATTAGGTGTTCCAACAGTGGGTTTAAATGCTTTAATTTATAGCGGTAAGGGGAAAACAGTTGGTACTGGCTTAAAGGATGAGGATCTTCAACCGCTATTAACCGCAGCACAAGAAATTACCGCCAGGCATCATCAGAAACTAATCTGGTATACGCCCACTCAATACTGCCATTTCGACCCCGTCGAATTTAACTTGGGCATTAAAGGATGTTCTGCTGCCCTCTATAACATGTGCCTTGAACCGGATGGCAGTGTTTTACCCTGCCAGTCTTATTATTCTTCGGTTGGTAATATTCTTACCGATCCCTGGGAGAAAATTTGGAACCATGATCTGTGTGTTCAACTACGTGGACGTAAGAATTTGCCTGAGAAGTGTTCGAATTGCCTGATTCGCAGTGATTGTGGGGGTGGATGTCCACTCACTTTTGAGACAGAAAGTGACTCTTTTTTACAGGTCAGGAGGCAGTTATGAAAGCCAGAGTAAAAACCCTGTTGGATAAGATTTTTTTCACGCCACAACCACTTCCACCTCAGATGGTTCAATCGATCGTCGAAATTGATGGCAAACCCAACCGACTTCATCTCCGCATTGAAGAAAATGGAGAAGGTTTATTAATTCTAAACGCCTCCACCATACTGCACCTCAATCCAACTGCGGCTGAAATTGCCTATTACCTGATCAAACAGATGGATCAGGCTGCCATAGTGGAGCAGATCTGCAAACGATATCAGGTCAATGCGGATGTTGCCCGCCAGGATATTGAAGATTTGAAGATTCGCATCGACACCCTGATGAGAACCCCGGACCTTGACCCGGAAACTTTTCTGGATATGGAGCGAGCGCCAAGGCATTCGGCAGGAACAGGAATCCCCCTGCGCCTGGATTGCGCGCTTACTTATCAGACGCCTGGTGAGCTTTCAGATTTTTATAGCCCTGTAAAACGAGTTGATCGGACTCTGGATACAGAGGAATGGCAATTGATTTTGAAAAAATCCTGGGAGTGGGGCATTCCTCACATCGTTTTCACCGGTGGTGAACCAACAATGCGTCCGGATTTAGTAGAATTGATCCAGTTTGCGGAAAATCAAGGTCAGGTGACAGGATTAATCACCGATGGTTTTCGTTTATCTAATCGGGACTATTTACATTCCCTTCTTCTGTCTGGTCTTGACCATATCATGCTCGTTTTCCATCCATTCGAGGAAGAATCTCTGGAAGCCATCCGTGATATCGTTAACGAGGATATCCATCTAACGGTTCATTTGATTATTAATCATGAGACAAAGGATCACATCCCTAATCTGATGGATCAGCTAGCCAAACTGGGAGTTAAGAATATTTCTCTTAGTGCCATAAATAAAGAGTTTGAGACACACCTTTCAGAAGCCAGCAGGTTGAGCGCTGTCAAAGGATTTTCCCTGGTCTATGACCTCCCTGTCCCCTATTCAGAAATTAACCCCGTAAATATTGAACTGGAAGCAGAGACAAGCAGCATTCGAGGTGCTGGACGATCCTGGCTTTATGTAGAACCAGACGGAGATGTTCTTCCGACGCAGGGAAACACTCATTATCTGGGGAACTTATTGCGGGATAGCTGGATGACGGTTTCTGCTAATCGAAAACTATACCTCCAGGCATAATACCAATGGATTGGCACGCCAGGTTTTTCGACCAGGCTCGTTGGACAAAATCATTGAGGGATTACCTCATCAAAAGCGTAGCCATCCCTAATGAAGCTATCACGCTTGAAATTGGCTGTGGCAGCGGTGTAATAGCGGAAGACTTTTTTAACCTTTGCCACTGCAGGACTCTCGGCGTTGACATTAATTTTACTCGATGTGAAATGACTATGCGCAATTATTATAATTTACTAATTGCCAACGCGGATGGTTATCACTTACCATTTTCAACTTCTTGCTTTGACATCGTTTTTTGCCATTATCTCCTGCTCTGGATCACCTCACCAACCGATCTATTCAAGGAAGTCCATCGCGTCCTTAAACCAAATGGCGTTTTTATCGCCTTTGCGGAGCCAGATTATCAAGCACGGATAGATTACCCGCCTCCACTTGATCAATTGGGGGCGCTCCAAAATCAAGCACTGATTGACCAAGGAGTCAACCTGAGGATTGGGCGCCAGCTTTCGTTTCTAGCCTTCAATACTGGTTTTGTTGACACACGGATCGGTATTTCAGGCTATGAGCAAACCTGTGGCGCGATTCCAGAATGGTGGGAAACAGAATGGGCAACAATCGCCGAGGACGTTCAGCACAGGCTTTCAAAATCAAAGATCGAAGAGTATAAGAAACTCGATTCTGAGTCTTGGCAGGCAGGTACCAGAATTCTCTGGATACCTACTTTTTATCTCATCACAAAAAAACCGTCATAAATAATGATTGTTCAGGTCTTTGATCACTTTTTTCAAAAGGATTGATGCGTTAAAATAATTTCCGGAAAAGCCGAAATACATTGTTGCTCTCATTGATCCCTTTCGGCTTTTTCTTTTCTCTTGATTTCACAATCCACCTGCCCAAAATTCATACTATTGATTTATTTCAATTTCATTAATCAATCCTCGTTTCCGAGGAAAAGAACGTAAATTTGCTGCAAATTCCTGGAGCATAAACGCATTGTCAAATCATCTGATTCAGGATATAATTTTGCACTGTTCGGGGCGTGGCGCAGCCCGGCTAGCGCGCTTGCATGGGGTGCAAGAGGTCGAAGGTTCAAATCCTTTCGCCCCGACAGAAAAAACTTTATAAAAATAAGTCTGAGATTGTAGTGACTTTCGTCCATCATCTCAGACTTATTTTTAATTTTCTCTTTCAGTTAACTAAAAAGGTGGATTGCTTTCTCAATTCTTTCCAGCACCTTTTCCATGCCAATAATTTCCATGCTTTCAAATAAAGGCGGGCTAATTTTTTGCCCCGTCACGGCTACCCGTAAGATCCCAAAGACCTGACTGGCGCTAAATCCCGAAGACTCCACATAGGAACGCATCGGAGGTTCCGCCAGTTCCACCTTTAATTCCGGTAAATTTGACAGGATTTGATAGCTATCCTTCAGAATTTGTTTCACTTGATCAGGAGATAATCCCTTTGGAACCATCTCTTCATAACTATATTTCACTTCTTCCTTGAAGAAAAAGGCAGCCATTGGGACAGCGTCATCCAAATTAGCGATTCTTTCTTTCAGAATTGGAGCGATCCGGATCAATTTTTCAATATCTACAGGAATGTTTTCTCGTTCAAAGAAAGGTGCAATTCGCCGTGCTAATTCTGTATCGGATAAATTGCGAATATGAAGTCCATTAAAGTGATCCAGTTTTGAAAAATTGATCGCTGCAGGTGATGGATTGAGATGCTCTAAATTAAATTTTTCGATCAGATCATCCAGAGTGAAAAATTCAGTATGATCATCATAACTCCAACCCATCAATGCCACCCAATTCACCACAGCTTCAGGGGTGTAGCCCAAATCTCTTAAATCTTTTACAAAAATGGAGTAACCATCTTTTAGTAAATCTGCAGATTCTCGCTTACTCATTTTCCCTTTACCACTTGGTTTTAGAAAGACGGACAAATGGATCCAAACAGGTTCCTGCCACCCAAAAGCCCGGCAAATTAAGGCGTGAAGTGGAAGAGATGGCAGCCATTCCGAACCGCGAATCACGTGCGTGATCTTCATAAGATGGTCGTCGACCATTGCCGCCAGGTGATAAAGTGCCCAACCATCTGATTTGACCAGTATGGCATCATCCAGCGTGTGGTTTTCAACGGTTATTTCGCCACGCAAGAGATCTGTTACCGTAGTGGAACCACTCCTTGGCGTTTTGAATCGGATGACGAATTTCTCACCCTGATGGATTCTTTTTTCCGCCTCTTCCAGTGGAATCCCACGGCAGGTTCCATCATAATGCGGAGGTTCTTTCCGCCTTTGTTGTTCTTCGCGCATGTGATTTAATCGTTCCGGGGTACAAAAACAATAATAAGCATTGCCCGCTTCAACTAATTTTCTGGCATAGTCAAAATAGATCTCTTTCCGTTCTGACTGCCGGTAAGGGCCGTAAGGTCCACCAATATCCGGACCCTCGTCATACTCCAATCCCAGCCATCGTAAACCAGTGATCAGCTCTTCTTCCGCTCCTGGAACGTATCGTTTAACATCGGTGTCTTCAATTCTTAAGATGAATTTTCCACCAGTTTTTTTGGCGATCAGATAATCATAAAGTGCGGTTCGAGCACTGCCAAGATGCATATGCCCGGTTGGGGAAGGGGCAAATCTGACGCGTACCGGTTGTGATGTGGATTGGTTCATAAAACTCCTTCTATGCTTTCCGATGTAGTAACACGCTTTCGATCAACCCAATTCCGAGCAAAAGAGATAACAGCGAACTACCCCCATAACTGATGAACGGTAACGTCTGACCGGTTACAGGTATGACTCTTAAGTTTACACCAATATTCACCATAGTTTGAAAAGCGATTAAGGTTGCGAAACCATAAGCAATCAAAGAACCATAAGTGTCACTCGCGATCCTAGCAGCTCGAATACAGCGCAAAATGATGAAGATGAGGATTGCCATGATCACAATTGTTCCAACAAATCCAAACTCAGCCGCAATGGCTGAAAAAATAAAATCCGTAGATCTTACTTTCAAAAATCGAAGCTGAACTTGTGTCGCTGAACCGTACCCTTGCCCCAAAAGCCCCCCGCTGCCAATAGTAATAAGGGCTTGTTGGACATTGTAATCGTTTCCATAGCTGGCGGTTTCATCCGGGTTGAAGAAGGATAGAATTCGATCCTGTTGGTAAGTTTCCAGATTTGGAAAGAGTAAAATTGCTCCAATGACCCCAATTAGGGCGATGATATATACCCATTTCGTTGGGATTCCACTGATCCATAACATGGAAAACCAGATAACCACCAGCAAAATAGTTGTGCTCAGGTTAGGCTGCAAATAAATCGGAACAACAATCCCCGCGACGAGCAAACCACTTGCCCCCATCCAACGAATGTTTTTGGGTTTCTTCGCCTGGCTCGAAAAATAATGAGCCAGAACAAGAATCAGTACAATCTTGGCAATCTCAGCAGGTTGAATATTCACCAAACCTACTTCCAACCACCTTTGTGCGCCAAAACTTGTCGTACCAATGATTAATATAATGCCGAGAAATGCCAGAATGAAGATATACAGAAAACGTGAAAAACTTTTCCAGTAACGATAATTGATCAGGGAGACGGTGACCAAAACTATAATACCAATTCCCAGGAAGGTTGCCTGACGGCTCATGTAGTTCGCCAGTTCAATGTTCTCGGCGATAGTTGACTGGATCATGATCAAGCCAAACACACAGAGAAACAAAACAGCGCCGATCAGCCAAAAATCAAAATTTTTCCAAAACTCACGTCGAAACATTCTTCCACTCTACAAGATTATTTTTTTGGAGCATTTGCCTGGTCAGCTGCCTTCAGATCGAAGTAGGATTCCAGAACTCTTTCAACAATTGGCGCGGCGACGCTGGCTCCTTCACCACCATTATAGACAAAGGCAACCACCGCAATTTCAGGATTATCATATGGCGCGTAACCTACATACCACGCATGAAATGGCCAGGCTTCAGGTTGGCAAAGATTTTTCTGTTGGGCAACATCATCACAGTATTCCGCGGTTCCTGTTTTCCCGGCAGAGGGGATCTCAAGATCAGCCATTACTTTGGCTGCCGTTCCGGAAACAACCACTTCCCGCATGCCCTGTTTAGCATAATCGATCACCCACGATTCCACCACTTTTTTCTCACCTGTAGGTTTATTATCTTCGTCGAAGATGTCAATCATCGGATCTTTGGTAATATCCCACATCAGCTTGGGCTCAAAAGGCTTTACGATATTTCCTTCCGCATCAAGGATATCTTTGATAATTGTCGGCTTCATATATTTGCCATCATTTGCCAGTGTTGCAAAAGACATCAATACCTGAAGCGGACTGGCAAGAACATACCCTTGTCCAATGGTTGTAATATAGGTATCGCCAGTTGACCAGTTTTCAGCTTTATTGATGCGTTTCCAAGTCGGGTCGGGAACCAGACCCGAAACTTCACCGGGCAGTTCAATACCGGTCAATTTCCCGTAACCTAATGCTTCAGCATATTCTTTCAAACGCCAGGCATTCAAGCCGCCATTTGGCACATCGTTCTCAAAACCGCCACCAATTTTGTAGAAATAGATATCATCTGATAAGGCGACTGCTTTAATGAACGAACACATTCCGTGACCAGCCCGGTCATAGCCATAATAAATTTTGGGCGTTCCGGGATCGTTTGGAGAGTATTTTTGAATGATTGAAATCGTTCCCGGACAAGGGATTTCTTCAGTTGGACCGATGACGCCCTCATTCAATGCGCCAATTGCTGCTACCATCTTGTAAACCGAACCAGGTGGATGCTGTGCCGAAACTGCATGATTGAGTAATGGTTTTAACGGGTCCTGGCTAAGCTGGTTGTAGTAATAGGTCGGTATGATCGTTTCCAGGCGATTGTTTTCATAGGTTGGTTCAGAAACCATAGCCAGTATTTCTCCGGTTTTTGGATTCAACGCTATCACCACACCGTTCATGGATTGGATTCGATTCAGCCTTCTATTCCAGTATTTCATTTCGTCAGTCAATGCCGTTTTGGCAGCCGCCTGTAACCGGGTATCGATGGTCAACCGAATGCTGTATCCCGGTACCGGATCTATAGGCTCTTCGATATCTCGCACTTCCTTCCCTGCGCTATCCACTTCCACAACCCGTAAACCGTTCTTTCCGAGCAAGGTTTCATCCATCGAATATTCAACACCCCCATAACCAACTTTATCCCGCCCCGAAACAAAACCAAGATTTTCATAATAATCTTGATTTTCTGCTGTGATTGGACCTAGGAAGCCGACTATCTCAGCAGTCAAATTGCCCGTTGGATATTTCCGGACATTTTCAATTTGAATTGAAACACCGGGCCAGCTATGGGTTTTTTCATTAATCACCATCGCAATTTTAGAATCGACATTACATTTCACCTTTACAGCAGCATAAGGGGCGTTCGTTTCTCCAATCAAAACTATTTCTTTAATACCAAAATCTGATTGACAGGCTGTAAACAATCGGGCAGATTCATCCGTCACCACGCCATTGGTAACGGGGACCTCAATAAGCTGGGACAATTGCCGGTAAATTTCTTCCTTGGTGCCATTATCCGCCGGGAGATCGGCAGGAGTAATAACAACATTATACGAAGGAGCGTTCCTGGCAAGAACATAATCATTACGGTCGTAAATATTTCCACGTTGAGTTTGCACACTAATATTTTTGATTCGGTTTTCTTCAGCCTGAAGGAGGTAATCCTCTCCATGAATGATTTGCAGGCTAAACATCCGAATGACATATACTAAAAATACTATCCCAAGCAGGGCGTAAATCACATTAAAACGCCACTTCTCCAGACCATTGCTGACCGGTTTTTCCGCGTTCATTCTGCTTCCTCAGGTCGGTTCAGCCACCCAGCGAAGTCTCGCACGATGGCAAAAATTGGAATGGATATTAAGAGATTAAGAAAAATAGAAGGGATAATCACTGTTTGTAAGGAGTCCTGCCAGGGATAAGCCAATCCGTTCAACCTTAATCCCATAAGTGTAAATAAATTAAGCAAAATACTTGATACGAGGGTGACAGCGAACATTGAAATCAAGGGTGACTGCCAAAGTTTTCTTGAAATAAAGTGAGCCATTAGCACAGCGGACAAATATCCAAGCGGATATACGTACCAGGGTAAAGCGGATACATAAGAGGACAATCCTCCTGCCAGAAAAGCCAGGAAAAATCCAGATGCATCCTTACTCAGTAATCCCCACGCAGCCAGCCAGACTAGCAATAGGTCCGCTACTCCATTCAACAGACGGATTTCTCCTCCGACCGTTGTTTGCAAGATCAGCAACAAAAGCAGTAAAGGGATCGAAATCAGAATGTTCATTCTTATGGAGCCGTGGTTGGAATTAGAGGAGCGATATTGACTGCCTGAAAATTCGTGATGACCAAAACGGCTTGAAGATTATTAAAGTCAACGGAGGGTTGGACGGAAGCCGTCTGAAAGAGATCATTTTCGTTTGTATTAATGGATTCGATTTGACCAATCAATAATTCTGGTGGGTAAGTTCCTCCCAACCCAGATGTAAGCACTAAATCACCTTCAGTAATGACTACTCCGGGACTCACCATTCGTAGGGAGATATCCCCGGTCACTGATCCCTGTACCTGGGCTTCAATTTTGCTCTCCTTTAGTTTTACGTTGACGACCGACCCTTGATCTGTAATCAGTTGAACGCGCGCAGCTGAGGCTGTTACCGCATCCACATTACCAACGAGTCCTTGTTCGGTAACTACCGGCATCCCACGATAAATCCCATCATCTGAGCCATGGTCGATAATGATGTACTTCAGGAATGGGCTTGGATCTTTGCCAATAACGGATGCCGCTATATATGTGTTCGATGGATTATCACGGGCGAAATCCAGAAGAGCATAGAGGATATCTGTCTCCACCAATTGTTGTTGAAGTTGGAGAATTTCAGATTGCAGCCGTGAGACTTCATTTTGGAGGGCTGCATTCTGTTCGCGCAAAAGTGTCACATCCCGCGTTTCAGTAAAAAATTCGACGGCAACTTTAACCCGTGAAGCGACCCAGCTTTGCACGCCAACTAAAGGATCAATCGTTTTCCCAATGATTTGACCGAGAAGACCACTTAATGCCAGGACGATTACACCGGCGAGGATAAACACTATCGCCAGGGTTTGCCAGGTTCGAGTAGATAGGCGTTTCATTTTCTTGCCAATTACCTGCTAACCTCGGGAATTACTTCTCTCCAGACTGACCAGGAATCTTTTATATTGCGATAAACTTTCCAGAACCATCCCAGCCCCTCTGGCAACACAGGTCATCGGATCATCTGCGATCCATACCCGTAGATTTAATTCTTCTTTTAGTCTCGGTACCAAACCGAGGATTTGAGCTCCACCACCCGCAAGACAGACTCCTGAATCCAAGAGGTCGGAGATCAGTTCAGGCGGAACTTCATCAAGAGCATCTTTGATCGTGTCCACGATGATCTGAATAGAAGGATTGATTGCCTCTCGAATCTCAACGGATGAGATTTCCACGGAACCTGGTAAACCGGTGATCAGATTTCTACCACGGGCTGTCATTGTTAGCTCCGTTTGCAGTGGATAAGCAGAACCTATATTAATTTTCAGCTGTTCCGACATTCGTTCGCCAATGAGCAGATTGTACTTCTTGCGAATGAATTGAAGAATATCCTCATCTAATTCATCGCCTGCGATACGCAAAGATCGTGAAATAACGATCTCCCCCATCGAGATAACCGCCACTTCAGTCGTCCCCCCACCGATATCCACCACCATCGTACCTTTAACGTCATTAATCGGCAGTCCGGCGCCAATCGCTGCTGCACGTGGCTCTTCCACAAGATACGTTTCACGAGCTCCCGCAGCCATCGCTGCATCATAAACCGCTCGTTTTTCAACTTCGGTGGCACCTGAAGGAATTCCAATAGCTACCCGTGGTCGTGGCATCGGGACGATCGCCTGCTGGTGAGCCTTGCCAATGAAGTATTCGAGCATGGATTTAGTGATTTCAAATTCAGAAATGACACCATCTCGTAATGGACGTATGGCGACATAATTAGCTGGTGTCCGTCCTACCATTTCTTTTGCGGTGTTTCCGACAGCAAAAGTTTCGTGAGTGCGTTTATTAATGACCACCCAGGAAGGCTCATTAATAACGATGCCTTTTCCCCGTACATTGACCAAAGTGTTTGCTGTACCAAGATCAATGCCGATATCAAGTGAAAAATAGCCCATCAACCAACTAAAAATATTGGCTGCCAATATTTGCTCCAAAATTCAATATATATACTAGTCAAAAATTATACCATAGGGGATTTGTCAAGGATTTTATTTTAGCTTTTCAGCTGAGATTTTGATTTTGACAGATGAGACGCTCTCGTTTATAATTTTGAGGCATTTAAAGATGCGGGTGTGGCCAAGCGGTAAGGCATCACCTTCCCAAGGTGATATTCGTGGGTTCGAATCCCATCACCCGCTCTTTTTGTTTGTCCCAATTCCTTGAAGATTTGTAAATTCAATACTTTGATAGTTGTCAAATAATTGTAAGATATTGGCAATATTGTAAGTTTATAAATTGTCATCTATGCTAGAATAGTTTAGCAGTATAGGGAGTCTCATGCCGCCAGGAAATTTGATCCTCCATATAGAAGACAATTTTGATAACCGCATTTTAGTTCGCCGGCTATTACTTTCTGCCTCCTATCGTATCATTGAGGCTGAAAACGCCCGTCAGGCAATTGCTGCTTTATATAAATATTCTCCCGATTTGATCTTAATGGATATTAATCTTCCAGGCATAGATGGCTACACGCTTACGTCCAAATTAAAATCAGTTCCATCGGTACAGAATATACCTATTGTTGCCATCACTGCAAACGCAATGCGCGGCGACCGTGAAAGAACCTTATTAGCTGGGTGTGACGGTTATATCGAAAAGCCGATTAATATTGATTGTTTTCTTGATCAGATTGCATCTTTTATCCCTCACAATGGCAGGAAACCTCAAGCAAATGTCTGAAATCGTCACTCCATCTGCCCCGTTGAACCCCAAAACTGTACTGGTTGTAGAAGACAATGTGGGGAACTTCATGCTCATTGCCCGCATGTTGGATAGTGCAGGTTTTCATTGTGAGTGGAAAACAACCGGTTACGAAGTTGTAGAATTTGCTGAAACACTTGATCATATCGATCTCATACTCTTGGATATCCGACTTCCGTATGAAGATGGCTACGGAGCTTTTCGTAAACTACGACAAAACACTAAATTCCGAGAGATTCCGATTGTAGCAGTCACTGCTGTTACTGGTCTGGACCAAATGAGATCTGCCCGACTGGCAGGTTTTAATGGGTTTATCGGCAAGCCGCTAAATCCTGATCGGTTCCCTTCCCAAATTCGCCGTATTCTTTCAGGCGAGGCTGTTTGGGAATACGAATAATTCGTTTATTTCCTTAATTTCCTTCTTTACGTAATTTTGGCTTTGGAGGAACAATGGCATTACAAGAGACTGAAAAACTTTCAACCATCGAAACCCAGGATGAAATACTGGCTCGTTACCCGTATTCGAACATCATCAAGCCAATGCGGGCGATTAGTCTATTTTCCTCCGTTCTGTTTCTTGTGCTTTCCTATTTTTCACGAGAGATTGGCTATTATTTACTGGCAGGCAGTTCTCTCATCACGCTAATCTTCTCGATCGCCTCCTTACCAAAAGCCCCTAAGAAACCCAGTTCTTTCATCATATTCTTACTTGCCGCCTCTTACCAACTTCTGATCATTCTTCTGGCAAGTATTCTCCCCGCTTACCTTGGGATACCGTACGCGCTTGTATCCGTCATGTTGGCATTTATCTTTACTTCCATCATTCCGCATAGTGCCCTCAGTGATTGGATCGTAACCATTGGGATCCTGGGCGGTATTGCTTCACTGGAACTTTCAATTTTGGGCTTGCTGCCTCAAATCAACAATCAGGCATTGGCAAGCATCGTTTTGATCCTTTCGGTATTCCTTTTAATTAAAGTTAGTGAAATGTTTGGTCAACATAGGATTGTTGCCTCCATTCGGACCAAATTCCTGTTGATTTCCCTGGCATTAACCTTGATTCCATTGATCGTCCTTTCGTTCATTAGTAATCGTTTCCTTCAACAATCCATTCAAGCTCAATCGAATGAAGCGTTGAGAGTCGCAGCTGATCAAACACGTTCCTCGATTGACAATTTCATTCAGACCAATCTTGATTCATTGGAATTGGAGGCTTCACTAAGTTCCATCAGCCGATATCTAACGCTTGACTCCACATTACGCGCTAACAGCACTGAAGAATCCGCCATGCAGTCAACACTCTTATCCTTACAGACGAAGGAAAAGGTTTACACTCCTTCCTATGCCATCCTCAATCTTAATGGTTTGAACCTGTACGATACAGATCGCTTAAACATTGGAGCGCTTGAAAATAACACAAGTTATTTCTTATCTGCCTCGGTGACAAATACCAGTTCAGTAAGTCCGGTTGAATTTGAACCAGACTCGAATATTGGCTATATCTACTTTATTTCTCCCATTAAAAATGAAGCTGCACAGGTTGTCGGATACCTGCGTTCAAGATACGACGCAAGAATTCTGCAATCCTTTATCCAAAGCGATTTTGGTCTGATTGGAGCTCGATCGTATCCCATCCTGTTGGATGAAAATGGGATGAGATTGGCAGATGGCTTTTCGCCAAATTCTATCAATCACCTTGTGGGTAGGGTAACCCAAGCAGAATACAATACCCTGGTTGCTACCAAAAGAATTCCGAGTAATCTGCCATTTGACCAAATCTTAATTGAACAGGATCAACTCGCAACCGCTTTAAGGGAATCTGGGGATGTTCAATATTTGACAGCAAATCTTCAAATCCAAAATAATCTGGTTCCCCATTCCGCAGCCATGATGCCGCTTACCAGCCGCCCCTGGAAAGTCGTCTATCTGCAAGATCAATCGGATTTACTCGCATCTTTATCCACACAAAACCGATTATCTACCATCATTTCTTTGTTAATGGCTGGTGTGGTTAGCCTATTTATTGTATTTGCCGCTAATCAATTTTCCAAACCAATTATTGATATTACCGAGGCAGCAGAAAAAATTGCAGGCGGCGATTTGTCAGTGCAAGCCAAAGTTACCTCTAATGACGAAATCGGCACCCTT
>Ga0116192_1001389_pt1 | contig 17024 bp, 14 predicted proteins | sample AD_UKC113_MetaG_FD_89876 | JGI IMG/M metagenome (GOLD analysis project Ga0116192, IMG submission 89876) | Active sludge microbial communities of municipal wastewater-treating anaerobic digesters from Hong Kong - AD_UKC113_MetaG | ecosystem: Engineered > Bioreactor > Anaerobic > Digestate... | reverse complement strand
TTGTGATTTGCTTTCAAAATTTATATCTTTGATATTCTGATACAACTACAACAATGATTATTGCCCCGTGCAAATGGTTGTGATTTGCTTTCAAAATTTATATCTTTGATATTCTGATACAACTTAAAAAGTAATCTATTAAAATTCGATTTAGTTGTGATTTGCTTTCAAAATTTATATCTTTGATATTCTGATACAACCAGCTATTGTAATTGAAACTAACGTTGAATGTTGTGATTTGCTTTCAAAATTTATATCTTTGATATTCTGATACAACTCCTCAAATAAACTCTCTGATAACCTATTTGTTGTGATTTGCTTTCAAAATTTATATCTTTGATATTCTGATACAACGCATTGTAAAATCTGCCGCCGCGTCCAATAGTTGTGATTTGCTTTCAAAATTTATATCTTTGATATTCTGATACAACTTGATCCGAAAGAGCTACTCAAAGCTACCGTTGTGATTTGCTTTCAAAATTTATATCTTTGATATTCTGATACAACAGGTGCGGATGTTTTAGATTTGTATTTATTGTTGTGATTTGCTTTCAAAATTTATATCTTTGATATTCTGATACAACCAGGTATATGCTATCTTCTCACGTCCGCCGGTTGTGATTTGCTTTCAAAATTTATATCTTTGATATTCTGATACAACAAATACCTAACATTCAAATAGAAAGTCTCAGTTGTGATTTGCTTTCAAAATTTATATCTTTGATATTCTGATACAACTCAATACCGAACTTCTCCTTCATATAATTAGTTGTGATTTGCTTTCAAAATTTATATCTTTGATATTCTGATACAACTTAGAAGGTCAATTAACTTTAAATTCTGTTGTTGTGATTTGCTTTCAAAATTTATATCTTTGATATTCTGATACAACATAATGTCAGCACCATCTGCATTAGGTTTAGTTGTGATTTGCTTTCAAAATTTATATCTTTGATATTCTGATACAACCGTGTTCGATATAGAATTAAACGCCGACGTGTTGTGATTTGCTTTCAAAATTTATATCTTTGATATTCTGATACAACAAACGTCCTGAAAATTATTTCATTAATGTTGTTGTGATTTGCTTTCAAAATTTATATCTTTGATATTCTGATACAACCAATAACAATTAAGCCCTACCGCAACACGGGTTGTGATTTGCTTTCAAAATTTATATCTTTGATATTCTGATACAACATGTGTTTTCGGCGAAAGATACTGTCGAAGGTTGTGATTTGCTTTCAAAATTTATATCTTTGATATTCTGATACAACAAACAATTTTTAATGAAACTGTTAAAAAGAGTTGTGATTTGCTTTCAAAATTTATATCTTTGATATTCTGATACAACACGGTTACGCCTGTTGATGTTGCTGTTACAGTTGTGATTTGCTTTCAAAATTTATATCTTTGATATTCTGATACAACATCATTTCATTTTTCTTGTCATATTCACATGTTGTGATTTGCTTTCAAAATTTATATCTTTGATATTCTGATACAACGTCGTTTAAAGTTTCTGCAGTTATATACTCGTTGTGATTTGCTTTCAAAATTTATATCTTTGATATTCTGATACAACCAGAAAGTCGTTTATATTATTCTTATAATGTTGTGATTTGCTTTCAAAATTTATATCTTTGATATTCTGATACAACTTAAATTCGATGGAGAGTATTTGGAAATAAGTTGTGATTTGCTTTCAAAATTTATATCTTTGATATTCTGATACAACTGGATGTACGTTATGATCAAAATATCAGATATTTACAGGTGAGATCAGGAAATAAAAAATGTTGGTCAGAAAACAGAAAATCCCGTTTTTAGGCGGGATTTTTTGTTTATAAGGCAAATTTAAATTCTATTCTAAAACCAATGATTAAAATAATTCCAATTGTTGATAAGGCGTTGAAACCTTTTTCTCTTCTTTGCCATAAAACAGTTCCATATTCCCAAACTGTTTGTCGGTGATGCACAAAATACCGATATTCCCTTTGGGCGGTAAATTCTTTTTCACCCGTTGGATATGAACCTGAGCATTTTCAGCACTGGCACAATGGCGCAGATAGATGGAAAACTGAAACATCGTGAATCCGTCTTTAATCAGTTTATCCCTGAAATTAGTATATATTTTCCGATCTTTCTTTGTTTCGGTCGGCAAGTCGAAAAAAACCAATACCCACATAATTCTGTATTCGCTAAACCTTTCCATCTAAATAATGTAGAATGTAGAATGTAGAATAAAGTTCAAAATGAAGAATGAATAATTCTAAAGATTTTGTCGTGATGTTTTAATAATGGAAGTTAGCAACATAATTAATTCTTCACATTCATCAATTAACGATTTGTACATTTTCTCGTCCAGATAGTTGCATTCAAACATTAATCTCAACCAATAATGCGTTTCCTTAGCTTCTTTAAGCGAAATTGATAGTTTCGCAATAAAATCTTTTTTGGTTTGAGCTGAATCTGCTTTCTCAATATTAGCACCAATAGAAGTTCCACTCCGCAACAACTGTTGATAAGATATATTCACTTTTCTCATTCACTAAAAATTGATATAACCTGACAATTCTTACTGCAAATCGAAAACTTTTATCTTTCACCACATTTTCTTTCATTCCCATTATTCATTATTCATTCTACATTTAAGTAAAGCTCGGGTATTTTATCTTTCGAACCTCTCCCGCGAAACATTGATAGAGCGACGCGGTGGTTTGCCCTACCGCCACCATCAGCGGACTGCGCTGTCCGTTAATCATTACATCGAGTACCGGAATTCCCAACAATTTTGTTTTAATGGGTTGGGATATTTCGTCTATTGCTTCATTCTCTGCTACAATCTCGAAAACCAATCGATCGACAAATGGACGGTATGGTTCCATCACATCGTCAGCCAAACAATAGGCGTTGTATTTGTTGCGATGATGAATGCCCAGCGTCGGAAGCAATCCACTTGCAACAAGTGATCGGGCTACCACCGCGCGTAAAACCGCATATCCATAATTCAACAGATTATTGGGAGGAATGCCGTCCCGATTTCTTGAAAAACCTTGAATGCTGGGAAAGAGATTCGCCCAATAATACACCGCTGCACGCGCTTCGTAATTGTCGGGATCGCCACTTTTGACGTCGGCTGCCCAAGCGTTCATGTTTTTAATGATTGCTCCGGCCATTTTATCGAGCACGTAAGCCTGATTTTCGATTTTGGCCTGCACGGTTTGTTGCCAAAGCTGCTTTTTTAGCGGAACGGAAGCATTGATTTGATCGCTGAATCGTTCCGTTTGTGTCGTGTTTCCTGCTAAAGGCAACATCAATCCGGCAGGCATGCGGTTGCTATCGCAAGTAATAAACGCACAATTGTTCTCCAGTAGTTTCTCCATCAGACCTTGCGTAATGGTAATCTGCTTGTGGTCGAGAATCACTACGCCAATGTCTTCGATGGGAATAGTGGCGACCGATTCCTGTTTCATTTTTTCGGGCAAATCTTCATTTTTGATCACTTCAGGCAATTGAATAACCAATTGTTCCTTTCTCAACGAGAGATAAGCCGGATTGCCGAAATAGAGCGTGCGCTTGATCATAAAAAAATATTTTTTTTCTAAAAATTTTTTCTTTCATCCTGTTAACTAAGTAAGTTGATTATAATGAGATGTTGCCAAGACGGTCTATTTTAAGTTTAATCATCAATTCTTTCTGTTTGGTAAATTCAATTTTGTTTAATTGAGTAAATTCAATCTTATTTGCTATAACAGACCCAACAGAATGAGGAATACAAAAGAGTCTATTTCCTGTAAAACTCACAACCTTGTAAATATTTTTCCTCTGTTCCTCGACAAATTCGCTTGGATTTAGACTTTTGATATTTTCTTTTTCATCTTCGTTCGGCACATACACCAAATCATTCGGAGTTAGATAAAAGTCGTTTTCACCTTTTAGTTCTACCGGCGGTAATCCTTGCTTCAGCCGTTCAATAACAACGTTTAAAGGAATAGTCTCATAACTGCGTTTGCCATCTTTGTCTTCGTTAATTACGAAAAAGAGGTTTGTACCCTTTGCTGCTTCAACGTATTTATCCTTTTTATTGCCGCTTTCTCCCAATGAAAATTTGTTTCCCAATTCAAATATCCTAACTTTCCGAATCGGCCGGTGAGCTTTACCATCATTGAATTGTTTTATGTTTATATTCATCTCTTCCAATCCTTCGGGTGAAAATGCAAGCTCTGGATTTCCTTCCTTAAAAGTTAAATAATTTTTGAGTATCTTTTGTATTCCAGTATCCGTGATTGCACCTATGGTCTTTAAATCAAACGAAGTATCAACATTCTTTCGAGTCGCTGTAAGAATTTTTCCCTTCGGAACTTTTATTCGGTCTAACGTAACTTTACCCAAAACCGTTTCTTTATGCAAAGGTTTCCTGATCGCCCAGTTCGTGCCTTCTTGTTTAACGGTTTCTTTTACTTTTATACCATTCTTTTCCACCCATTTTTGATAATAATTAGTTGCTTTGTTGATTACCCGAAGGTTCTGTTTGAAGCTGACCACAATCGTTTCCAAAGCGTTTCGTGCATCAACGGTGAAGTTATCCCACGGCTTCTTGAATTCTTTGAAAACATCGCGTTCTACTATTTCATTGGTCTTTTTATCAATCCATGTTTCTTTTGTTTTATTCCTTAATTTGTTCTGCAAATCATAACGTGAAGTTTCGGATTTTGCCGATTGATTATTGAGCAGGTTGACGTGATCTCTTGTCATACATGCAATTACCAGAGCATCCATTGCGTGGTGACGGTGATCAATCCTTTTCTTTTCGATTCGTTTTGAATCAATTGGAGAATAATCTACCGGTAAAAATTTTTGATATTGATCATTCCAATAAGTAAAGGCATCCGTATTTGTCAATTGATTCATTCTTTCAAAACGTGGCAATATCAAATCGTTCCAAACAGCATCCATTCCCCAATCTCTTTTAAGAGTGGTTGTAATCTTTCCGTTTCCCGGAATCAGATTTTTCGAATTGATACCATCATCCTCTTTATCAGCACGAACGATATTTGAAAGCAGCGATGAAATAAATTTGCTGATATAGCGAGTGTCGTTCATCTGCCGAGCTATCATTTGTTCGGGAATATCCTCAAGGAGCAGGTTTTGCCGTTTTTTACTTTTAGCATAATGCTCTTTTACAAAAGTTTGATAGGCCTCTTCTGTAAAAATCTCCACCACTTTCCCCATTCCACATTCTACTTTTTCGCCGTGATGATTTTTGATAAATTCCAAGCCAAGTTGTTTATCTTTCAACTGATTTACGGCAGATTCACAAATCACTTTGTTGTTGAAACTGTCATCAAAATAGCGGGATTTTGGAATAACGTGTTCGATTTGATAATCTTCCGTGAACAAACGTCCTAATGGTATCATTTGCCCTGTGTAGGGTGAACGATATTTTTGTTCGAGCCACAGCTTATACCGCTGCAATTCCGTTTTGCTCGGCTGAGAAGACTTGCTGATTTTGACGATATCTTCCGGCAAATCAATTTTCGAATTCAACACTCCATCCTCATAGATTCTCAACGCTTCCTGTTGCATTTGAGAGTAAGGACGGACATTTTCAACAGACAATTTACCATCGGAATTCTCCTTTAATTCGGTTAATAGAGCTTTTATTCGCAAATTCGTTGCTTCATTATTGCTCACTTGCTCCGTCAATCGCTTGCGCTCATCGGCGGTATTTTTCATTTCACGTCCCAGTTCAACGTGAATTTCACTGAAAAAATCCTTTGCTCCCTGTCCATATTGTTTCCAAATATCACGTACAACACGTAATGTTTCGGTAACAACTTGCTCTACGATAGGATTACGTAAAGAATGTTGTTTGAATTCTTCGAGATATTTTTCTAAATCACCAACAGAATTCCATTTTCCTGCAATGTCAGCTTCCGAATGACGGTCATAAATAATATAACTTGCCAACCAAACAGGCAGCCCCTGGAAATGACTTATATCTGTGAGATTAATGGCTTTCTCTCTGACACGTATCTTGATGTTTTCGTCATATTCTCCGGTTGTTATTTTTTCAATTCGATTTTTTGTATTAGTATCGATTGCATCCCAATTCCAATATTTCCCCATTCGCATCAAGGGTAGAAATTTCTTGATTGCCTTTTCCGAATATGCGCCATATTCACTTTTGAAAGGTGGAAACTTTTCAAAGTTTGAGATAAAAGATTCTTTATCCAACGAATATTTATTCGCAAATTTTCCGAGTGCAGAAATATACTCCTTTTTATCTGTTACTGAATAGATAATGTGCCACAAATCTCGTTCTATTTCGATTGTCAGGAAATTTTCAGGAAGATTTTCTATCTTTTCCAGCCTTCGACTGATTTCATAACCAGTCGTATTGCACGGATATTTCTTCGATTTGTCTTCTTCCTTTTCTTTTGAATCATCAAACACGTAGTTCCAACGATATTTCACAACTTCTTTATCAATCTCCTTGTTCAATGCCGCCGGTTTAGCATTTGGAAATTTTTCTTTTAATGTAGCCGTAAGCAACTGCTTGAGAATATCTTTGTGTCCAACTTCTCTTTGTGTCATCAGAAAATCAAAAAGATTAACTTTATCCTCCGTATTTTTTAGAAATTCCATTGTAACATCGGTATCATCTTCTTTTCTATATATTCGGAGATTCGAAAGCCATTGCCAAACACGGAATTCCTGATAAAGTGGGTGAGATTTGGGAATAGTTTTTAAATATTCCTTCACCTGATTGCCGTTTTTGTCTTTATAAATCCTGTATTCTAACGAACAATTTCCAATCGAGGTTTTCTGACTGCGAAGTGGTCGCTGGTAAAAAATAATATCCTCAACAAACAAATGCACAAAATCTCGTTTGCTTAAAATGAGTTGCTGCGATTCATTATTCCGATAAAGTTCCCTAATGCAATCACTATATAAATCATCAGTAAAAAGTTCAGGTTGAAGTTCAATTTGTTTTTTCAAGATAGCAATCAACTCATCCTTGTAAAATTTACGCTCGATTGTTCTAACCAATTTTCCACGAATCTTTTGTGATGGATTTTGTAATAAGTTCTCATAAATATAAGTTCCAACGGTTTTATTGGATTGATTGATTTCTTGTTCGGTTTTCTTTTTCAGCAAAGTCCAATCGTCTTCACTGGGTGCACGAAAACTTCGCTTTTCATTTCCTTCTTTATCCGTTTTTATAGTACCGTCTTCGTTTAAATCCGTTGTAACTATAAAATCACGTACTTTATCTTTCCAATCAAACAACGGTATTTTGCTTGAACGTCTATAAATCCAACCGTTTTCCAAATAAAGTGAATACCAAATCTCGCCTTTCCCATTTGGTTTTTCATCAGCTATAACGTCTAAAATTTTAAGTGAGTGATATTCAACCAATTTATTTGGATTCTCCTCTTCTTCTTCGCCACGCAACTGATAATACCCTCTTTTCTGATTAAAATTTAAGATTATCCATGCCAATTCTTCTTTTCCAATTTTCTGATTTAATGCTTTTTTTCGCAAATAATAGATTGTCCAATCATAAGGAATTTTCGTTTCTTTTCCATTTGATTTTGTATAAAACAATTGAGGTTGCGACTGTTTGAAATCGTTAAGCATTTCCTCAAAGGAGTTTTTGAATATGAAATTACGGTTGTCATAAGCAAGTTTTGGCTCAGCTTCATCAACAAACTGACCTAAATGTTTTTGGAAATCAATTTGTTTTGAATAATGCTCAGGTAAAAAACCTAATACATTTAATACACGGTGCAACCGTTCTCGACGAAGTAAATGTCTTTCGCGAATACGACGAACACCTCGATAGTTTGTTCTCATAGCAGTTTGTGTTTCTAATGGTTTTCCACCAGAAAATGTATCGAGAACATCTTGAGTCATTGGTATTATCCGACTTCCCATTCCTAATATCTTTTTCTCATCAGTATCTACTAACGCCCAACCAATGGAATTTGTGCCTAAATCAAGGCCTAATACGGTTTTCATGTTTCACAGTTTAAAAATTATCGCCTTAAAGTTAAAAATTATTTTTAAATAAATAATTGTAGTATGCAATTTTTTATTTATATTTGGGGCATAATTTGAAAGCAAATCACAATAAGGATTATTCCGTTGTGAAAACATTTGGGTTGCCTCTTGTCCATAATCAGGAGGCATTTTTTATTTTAATCACTAATATTTTTCCAATCCATTCTTCACATATATTAGCTTTCACAAGAAAATATAATCCATCTGAGAGAGTTGATTGCATTATTAATAAAATTAATTTAATTTTAATTTGAAAAATCCTGAAGGTTCTATTATTTCAAAGTTCTTTTTTTAAAATATTTATTTCCCCCTGAACAACTGAAAAAAGTCAAAAATTTTAAATTATTCCAGAATTATCAATAAAGAAATATTGCTCAGGGAAAACAAAAACAATAACTTTGTATTAAGTAAATGCTTCGAGTATCTTAAGCCATTTTTAATATAAACAATTAAAACCAACCTCAATATGTCGCAAACAGCTTATTCTCCCAACCCCGATCGCTATCAACATTCGGTCGGATACCGTTTTTGCGGAAAAAGTGGATTGAAGTTGCCGCAAATTTCACTCGGCTTGTGGCACAACTTTGGAGATGTGGACGATGCGGAAGAAGCCGAAAAAATGATTCAGTTTGCCTTTGATCATGGCATCACACATTTCGATTTGGCAAACAATTACGGAACACCTGCCGGCAGTGCCGAAATAAATTTCGGAAAAATATTGAAAAAAAATTTTGCTTCTCATCGTGATGAAATGGTTATCAGTACCAAAGCCGGACATGAAATGTGGCCAGGCCCTTATGGTGATGGTGGTTCGCGAAAATATCTTATAAGCAGTCTTCATCAAAGTCTGAAAAGAATGAATCTGGATTATGTGGATATTTTTTATTCGCACCGATACGATCCGAATACACCCATTGAGGAAACTATGGGTGCCCTTTCCGATATGGTCAAACAAGGGAAAGCTCTTTACATTGGGCTTTCAAAATATCCTGAAGAAAAAGCCCGGGAAGCATTCCGGATTTTACGCGAAAACGGCACACCCTGTTTAATCTATCAAGATCGGTACAATATTTTCAGCCGAAATATTGAACGCTCACACTTCCCTTTATTGAAGGAAAACGGAATTGGCTTTATCGCTTTTTCTCCGCTGGCTCAGGGAATTTTAACTGAAAAATATTTGCACGGAATTCCTGAACATTCAAGAGCTGCCCTCTCCTATGGCTTTTTACAAAAATCGCAAATCACGCCCGAAGTGTTGGCCAAAGTGCAAGAACTGAACCAAATGGCTCATCAAAGAGGTCAAACTATGGCACAAATGGCGCTGGCTTGGTGTTTGAGAACTTCCGACGTCAATTCGGTTATCATTGGTGCCAGCTCGGTAAATCAAATTCAGGAAAACATTGATGCTTTGGAAAATATTTCGTTCACCGACGATGAACTCTGGAGAATCGGTGAATTGGGAGCTTAGCGCATCAATTACACTCGCTCAATAAGGAAATTAAACTGTAAAATGAAAATTTTCAAAACATTCATCGTTTTCGTATTACTCACATTGGCCTTCATCGGTTGCGACAATTCTTCGGAATCTTCAATTCCCGACGCACCGGTAAATTTGCAGCTCAACATGCTCGTCGCACCTTACAACACATTTAATACGCCAAATTCGTATCTGATTTTCGACAAACGTATGAACGAAATTGACCGAATTGGCTACGGAGGAATTTTACTTTATATCGATTACGAAGGAAAATATTGCGCCTTCGACCTCGCTTGTCCTTATGAAGTAAACCCAAATGTTAAAGTTACGCCAAATGATGAAGGAAAAGCCGTATGCGAAAAATGTGGAAGTGTTTTTGAACTTCTTTACGGTATTGGCGCTCCCATTTCCGGACCTGCCAAAGAGCCACTGAAACGTTATCATGTGTTCTTGTCAAACAACTGGCTTTACGTTACAAACTGACCTTCGAGAGTTTAAATTATTTCCAACTTTTTTGACCGGAAAAAACGCCGGAAACAGCCGTTATTAGTACATAAAAAGGATAAATCAGCGAAAGCAGAAAAGCATAAAACCAAACTGAACGTAAGTCGAAAAATTTTCGTACCGAATAAAGAAAATAACCGTCAATCAGATATTTGACCATAAAACAAACAAAAAAATATTTCCACATTCTCGGCGTTATCAAAGACAAAATAAAAAGGCACAGCAGAAAAAAACTCGTCAAAAAAACCAATAGAGCTACGGTAATAACATCTTTGTCTCGATAAGCAGAAAATTTGGAAGACCATCTCTTGCGCTGTTGAAAAAAATCGCGCAAATTTTCGGCAGTTTTTGTTTCTACCATCGCCAAAGTCGATTTTAAAAATCTGATTTCTCCCTTACTTTTTTTCACACTCTCCAACAAAAACATGTCATCTCCCGAAAGCAATTCATTATGAAGATCATTTACGTGAGTCGAATAAATCTTTTTTGGAAAAGCAAGATTCGCTCCATTACACAAGATCGATTTCCCAAAAGCTGCTGCTCCTGCTCCGGAAGCCACCAAACTGGCAAATTCAAACTTTTGGAGTTGAGGAAAAATTTTTGAATTACTTTTTAGCTTAACCGGAGCGATAATTAAATGGGGACGATATTGAAAATAAAAATTGCAAATAGTCTCGATCCAACTTTCACAAGGTTCACAATCGGCATCGGTTGTAATCATCAGTTCCCCGTTTGCAATATTTACGGCTTTCTGCAAAGCATTTTTCTTCCCTTTAATTTCTGATTGAAAAAATTTCATATTGGAAAATGCTGACGAAAATTCCTGCATTATTTTATAAGTTCCATCCGTTGAATGATCATCGACCAGCACCAGTTCAAAATCGGAAAAGGTCTGACGCAACAAAGCCGATAACAACCGAGGAAGATGCTCTTCTTCATTGTGGCAACTGACGACCACAGAAACAGGAAATTTTCCATTCATTCGATGAGGAGAAAGTTCAAATTCAGGCAATTTTTCCCAACCGATGAGGAAAAAAATCACCATAAGCAGGTAAAACCCAACCAAAATAAAACAACCTATTAGGATAAAATTCATTGATCAAAAAATTAGATGCAACTTTCTTTTCTCAAAGATACATTTTAATTGTCAAATTCAATACTTTCTACCTAACTTCCAGAATTGGCAATAGGAATAAAAAAACTGCTTCCAAACCATGTCGAAAGCAGCTGATATTTAATCGAATCGCGTTGCTGTGAGATTTCTCACAGATTATTAAAAAGCCGATGAATTCTTAATTGGACGAACAATTTTTGCAAACACCATAATAAAAAATCTCAACGGAATCAACCTTAAAATTTTCATTTTGTGGCAATTGTAAAACTTCAGGCCTTAGATCGAATACATCATAAACCTTTCCACATTGTTGGCAAATAAAATGAGCGTGCGGGGTAGTATCAACATCATAACGGGCATTCTTTTCGTCGATGGTCAACATGCGTGCGGCTCCTCTTTCAATGAAAATATTAAGCGTATTGTAAACCGTTGTTTTTGAAAGTGTTGGCATAGAAGGGCTTAAAGCCGAGTAAATTTCATCTACTGTCGGATGCGTTCTGTTGTTCAACAGATAATCCATAACGGCTGTGCGTTGAACAGATGGTTTAATGGAATGCTGAACAAGATACTGTTGTGAATAGGCAATGGAGTAATACATAATAATTCTTTTTTTGTCGGGCAAAGTTACAATATACTATTGATAATGACAAGGTTTCAAACTTGAAATAAATTTAAATTTTTAATGCCCGTTCGATCTTTCGTTTAAAAAAATTAAAAGGTTATGGTTGTTTTCGTACCATAACCTTAAAAATAAGAGAAAAAAAACAAAATTATATTACGCCCAAATCCTTAAGCATGGCATTGGTTACGCGCACGCTCTCGGCACTCTTTTTGAAAAGTTCCTTTTCCTCTGTATTCAGATGGTAGTCAAGAATTTGTTCAACTCCATTTTTCCCGATTACTACCGGCACTCCCAGACAAATATCGCTTTGTCCATATTCTCCTTCAAGGTAGATAGAGCATGGAATAACTTTCTTTTCATCATGAATAATGGCTTCAACCAGATATGCGGCTGCAGCTCCCGGAGCATACCAAGCAGAAGTTCCCAACATTTTGGTAATGGTTGCCCCACCAAGCATGGTATCGGAAACAACCTTATCCAATGTATCTTTATCGAGTAATTCGGTAACGGGACGACATTTATAAGAAGCATAACGCACCAAAGGAATCATGGAAGTATCACCATGTGCTCCAATTACAAGACCTTCTATTTCGTTAGGGTTGGCATTCAGTGCTTTGCTCAGATAACATTTAAAACGCGCCGTGTCCAATGTTCCGCCCATTCCGATTACCTTGTTGCGCGGAAGTCCTGCAATTTTACAGGTAAGGTAAGCCATAGTATCCATCGGATTGCTCACCACAACCAGAATGGCATTGGGAGAATAACGCAATACATTTTCGACCACGCCTTTAATAATACCGGCATTGACATCAATCAATTCTTCGCGCGTCATCCCGGGTTTGCGCGGAACTCCGGAAGTAATAACTACTACATCGGAATCGGCCGTTTTTTCATAATCATTTGTACAGCCGGTAATTTTGGTATTGAAATGAAGTAATGTAGCAGTCTGAGTCATATCTAAAGCTTTACCCTCTGCTACTCCTTCTTTTACGTCGAGCATCACTACTTCGTCGGCTATTTGACGAAATGCGAGCACGTTTACACAAGTTGCGCCAACATTTCCGGCGCCTACAACAGTTACTTTTGACATATTTTCTTAGTTTGAATTAATAATCAGTAAAACGATTGCAAAATTACTAATTAATATGATTAAAGAAAAATTTCTTTAATTATTTTAGCATAAATATTTTTAAGTATAAAGATGATACAGCTTTCAGCACTTAAACTATAGAAATTCACAAAACATCATTTGAAAATAAACAAAATAAACGTAATTTTGTAGAATGTTAATTTTATGATTATGAAAAAAATCTTTCTACCGATTGTCCTTGTATTTTTACTTTTTTCCTGCCAAAGCAGAAACTCTTTTACTGTGGAAGGCAAAATCTCTTCTGCCAAAGGAGAAAAACTCTTCGTTGAACACATGGGTTTACTAAAAACAACTCCTCTCGATTCTGTAGTGCTTGGTAAAAACGGTAAATTTCACTTTACCCTGAAACGACCGGATTATCCTGATTTTTATCGTTTACGACTGAACGATAAATTCATCGTTTTTGCAGTGGATTCAACAGAAAAAATTGACATTCAGGCTGACGCAAACGATTTTTCTTTCAACTACAAACTTTCAGGCTCAGAACCTTCGCTTCAGATTCAACAGTTGAGAAAATCATTGATAAAGATTCAAAATAAAGTCAATAAGCTTTCTTCCAATCTGAATCCCGAAGCGAAGGAACAACTCATTGCCGAGATTGAGAATGATGTGGAAAATCACAAAGCAGAAGCGAGAAAAATCATATTGGCAAATCCCAAATCGACTGCCGCCTATTATGCTTTATACCAAAAAATCAACGATATTTATCTGTTTTCTCCTTACGCTAAAGAAGACAGACCATATTTTGGAGCAGTGGCAACTTCCTATCACAATTTTATGCCCGACTACAACAGAAGTCAAAACCTCTATGCAACAGTGATGGACGCCATAAAGAACGAAAGGAAAGCAGAAAGAAACTTGCTTATGAAAGAACTTATTGAAAAAGGAGGAACAGGCTACATTAACATAAAACTGCCGGACAAAAACGGAATCCCCCGAGAACTCTCCGAATTGCAGGGAAAAGTGGTATTGATTGATTTTTCGTTGTATGAAGCTCCTGATAATGTTGATTACACCTTTGCTTTACGCGATTTATACAACAAATATCACGAACGAGGTTTTGAAATTTTTCAAGTTTCACTTGATGAAAATCTTTTCCTATGGGAAAAAGCCATTCAGAATATTCCTTGGATTTGTGTTCGGGATGAACGAGGAACGGGCTCGCCTTATATTCTTTCATACAACATTTCAACTTTACCTACATCATTTCTGATGGACAGACAAGGCAATATTATTGCACGCGATTTGGACTTCAAACAATTGGACAAACAAGTAGCAAAACTTTTGTAATTGTTTGTTAGAAAAAACTTAAACGAGATATTTATCACTCTATTCGGTTCACTTTCTCAACAAAAAATCGAATGAGAAATTTCATTATCGATACTGCACTCTCGCTCGGATTCGATGCTTGCGGAATAGCAAAAGCCGAAACACTTTCTGCAGATGCAATATTTTTGCAGTCATGGCTAAAAGCAGGCTGTCACGGAAACATGAAATACATGGAAAGAAATTTCGACAAAAGAGTGAATCCAAAATTACTGGTTCCGGGTTGTCAATCAATAATTGCAGTTCTGATGAATTATTTTCCATCCGAAATGCAATTGTCAGCCGCGCCACAAATTGCAAAATACGCTTACAGCAAAATCGATTATCACCAAGTTTTAAAGACAAAACTTCAACAGTTGGAAAAAGCCATCACAGAGAAGTTTGGTAAAAACTGTTTCAACAATGAAGTACAGCATATTTTTGTGGACTCGGCTCCCGTGCTGGAACGTCGATGGGCAGAAAAAGCCGGTTTGGGATGGATTGGAAAAAACAAACAACTCATCCATCCGGGATTGGGTTCTTATGTTTTTATAGGAATTTTAATGATGAATGCCGAAACAGAATATGATTTGCCAATTAAAAACCGCTGCGGAAACTGTAGAAAATGTATCGACTCCTGTCCCACTCAATCGCTATCGGAACAATGGCTGGATGCAAATAAATGTATTTCTTATCTGACTATAGAGTGCAAGACAAATATTCCTGAAGAATTGCTGGACAAATTATCCAATTACGCAGTCGGTTGCGATATTTGTGCCGACGTTTGTCCGTGGAACAGGAAATGGGCACAACCCAACAGGCATCCCGAATTGGAAACAGCTTCTCCCATTAAAAATTGGAACTGCAAACAATGGGAAAATCTCACTCAAAAAGAGTTTGAATCAGAATTTTCGAAATCTGCCATTGGTTATGTCGGCTATGAAAAATTGAAAGAAAATATCTCTATATTGACAGAAAAATTTAAGAATAAATAAAAACACAGAAAAATTTCAGTTTATTATTTATTCTTTTTTAGTTTATTGAACCTTTTTTCCAGTACACTTTGAGCAGTTTCTCTATATCTATATTTGTATTTCTTTTCATTTTTATATCCATATCCATAATGAGAAACATCATTTGTTCCATTCAAAACAGTAGCCATGTTTTTAAGCTTTTTGGATTCATACGTATGATTAATAAAATGTAAAGCTTCTTTTGGCGTATATTTAAGACGAGCTACACAAATAGTATTGTCCACCAAACGATTGAGTTGGAAAGTATCGGAAACAATTCCAATAGGAGCCGAATCGAGAATAATATAATCATAACGGGATTTCAATTCCCTGATCAATTCATCAAGCCGTTGGCTCATCAATAGTTCAGCGGGATTGGGAGGAACTGCTCCTGCTAAAATAACATCAAGATAAGGATGAACTTCGGAAGGCTGAATAATTTCATCCATTTGACAATTTGAATCAGCCAAAAATATAGTCAATCCCTTATTGCTCTTTTTTAAATTGAAATACTCAGCCAGCATGGGGTTTCGGATATCTACACCCACCAGAATGACTTTCTTTTTCATTAAGGCAAAAGACATGGCAAGATTAGCTGCTATAAAAGTTTTACCTTCTCCACTAATGGTTGAGGTTACCAATATGACAGGTGATTTCACATCAGAAAACATAAACTGCAAATTGGAACGCACCAGCCTGAACATTTCGACTATGGAAGTTGTTCGACCTTCTTTCACTACAATATTTTCCGTTTCTTTACTTAATCCAATAGTTCCAAGAAATGGTGCCTTGACAAATTTCTGAAATTCCTTCCTGTCCTGAACAGTATCGTTAAGAAATTCCATCACATACATCACCAATACCGGCAATCCGAGTCCTAAAATCAACGCAACCAAAAAAATAATCATTCTTTTGGGAGAAACCGGAGAGCCGCTGGTATAGGCAGCATCAATGGTACGCGCGGATGGAATGGTACTGGCCAGATTCAAAGCATTTTCTTCCCTTTTCTGAAGCAAAAATACGTAGAGGGATTCCTTGATCTGCTGCTGACGTTTAATTTCCATAAACTGCCGCTCCTGAGTGGGAACACTCTTAATTTTTGAAGTAAATTCATTGTTTTGAGCCATTAAATCGTTTTTGGAAATAATCAATCCATCTTTTACGCTGGCAATACTTTTTACAATGGTGCTGCGAATAGCTTTAATTTGTTGCTCCATTTGGGTGATAACGGGGTTTTGTTCATTGGAACTTCTTAAAATTTTCATTCTTTCCAACAGAGCTGTATTGTATTCTTCAATAAGTTTTAGCAAGGCTTCATCTTTGATACCTAAATTAGCAGGAATCAAATTGAACTGATTTTTACTTTCGTTGATATAACTTTCAACATAATTTACCAAATTGAGTTGGGTTTCAATGTCGGCAAGTTTTTTTTCATATTCACTGGCCGTTTCCAGATAGAGCTGTGCCTCAGACGAAATATCGGTTAACCCATGAGTTTTTTTATAATGTTCTACATTCAATTCCACATCGAGCAGTTCGCTACTGATAAGTCTTAACCGACTCTCAATAAAGTCCGCCGTATTGGTCAATATCATATTTTTATCAAAAATAGCATCCAAATTGTAAAGTTCGACCAATTTATCGAGCATGTCTTTGGCTTTTTGAGGTGTCGGAGAAACAGTACTAATGCTGATGGCATTGGAATTCTTGTTCACTGTGGCCACAGAAATGGAAGATGCCAACTGATTGGTTAAAGCAGCAAGTGGATA
>Ga0116192_1001388_pt1 | contig 17025 bp, 13 predicted proteins | sample AD_UKC113_MetaG_FD_89876 | JGI IMG/M metagenome (GOLD analysis project Ga0116192, IMG submission 89876) | Active sludge microbial communities of municipal wastewater-treating anaerobic digesters from Hong Kong - AD_UKC113_MetaG | ecosystem: Engineered > Bioreactor > Anaerobic > Digestate... | reverse complement strand
TGACCTTGATATTAAAATCCTGTTCCCCGGTTTGGATGCCATCACTGACCGCCTCGATCACCCCTTCAGGGCTCAAATGATGCGCCTCCGCCATAAACCATGGGCTGTAACGCAATTCGATGTAGTCGATCCCTTCAAGAAAGGCATCTTCAATATTTTCATAAGCCACCCGGCGGCAGGCATCATAGTCCACTAAAACCCCGGTCATCCACTTAAACTTTTCAATAAACTTCATCACACCAGGCTGCGGGGTGGACACTTGAACAAACGGACGCAAGCCATCCAGGGTGGTCGCTGGCAAGGGTAAATTGTGCTTCAACCCTAAATCTAGAATCGTCTCAAGCCGAATACTACCATCAAGATGTTTGTGCAGGTCAATGAGGGGAAGATCTTTTGAAATCATCGTTGCGCTCCTGATAGATGGGATTATTTTAAAGTATGAAGAAGGATGCCAAGCTCTTCAGCCCGGGCTTGGACGCGATCAACCAGGTCATCCGGCGGAAAGGAAAAGTAAAAAGTTCCTTCTTCCACCTCACCCGAGAGGTCGATGCCGCTCCAGAAGACCTCTGTTTTCTGTGGCAGGCGGGAGAGCAAATTAACCAGATCTTCTTCACTGGCTACAGTAATTTTGATCCTGTCCTCGTCCTGGATCTCATTGCCAGGCGCAGTAAGTTCTTCAAACGTTTTGTTGCGATTCGTTGCCGTGATCAGGGTGAATAGCCAGTCTGAGCCGGATTGCCAGGAATATAATTCATACCCCTTCGCCGCTTGCGGAAGAACTTCCGGCAGGCTGTCCCATTCTGGTGTGGGATAGATACTGGCTGGTTGAGCCGTTGAAGAAGCCGGTGTTTGATCTGCAACGGAACACGCGCTGACGAAAAAAAGACAAAAGAGGAAAAAGAAGACGGATTTAAGACGCATTTGACCTCAACCCTCCTTTTTGCTTCCAAGATCCGAATGAACGGGAGAAGACATCAACACAATCTCAGGTCGGGTCACCCAACCGGTGCTTTTCCAGAAGGCGAGTCCTTCCTGATTGGTAGCATAGACCATAATGTGGCACTTTTGAATCCCCTGGGTATGGAGCTGATTGAAAACCTGTTGTACCAGTTCCCGACCAATCCCCAAACGGCGGTAGCGGGTATCCACTGCCAGGTGGTAAAGGTATCCCCGCCTTCCATCCGTTCCACACAAACAGGTGGCAATCAATTCATTGGCTGACCAAGCCGCAAGGTTCAGCCCCGGATTCAATGTCAGGAAGCGACTCATTGGCTCCGGTTCATCCGCCTTACTCAGTCCTATCCCCTGACAACGGTTCCACAGGGACCTGGCGGCATCATAATCCGCAAAGGATAGGTCACGTATCTCAAAGTTCTCCATCGGCTTCATCCTTCTGAAAAATCAACTGGGATAATTTTACCTTTCGGCGGGCTCTGGTATCTTCAGGAAATGGTCCCCAATGCACCCGTTGCTCCTCATACTGCGTGCGTGGTTCTTTTTCTTCTGCCGGATAACCGATAAACAAAAGATTAAGTGGTCGCACTCCCTCCGGCAGGTTTAAAATCCGGCTGATCTGATCCTCAAAGAGGGTCACGGGGTGAACGCCAACCCAAACTGAACCCAAGCCAAAAGCTGTGGCAGCCAGCAGAATGTTTTCAGATGCCGCACTGCAATCCTGCACCCAAAAGCGTTCGCCGGCTTTGTTTTTTTGCATTCTCCGGCTGCCTAATACGCTAATGACGACAGGTGCCTTCATTTTTGCAAACAGAGAAGAATTATGAATCCTCTCCAGCACTTTGGGTTCCGTAATCACCACAAATTCCCAGGGTTGAGCGTTCATAGCACTCGGAGCCGCCATTGCGGCTTCCAGCAGGCGAAGAATGATTTCCTTTTCAACGGGTTGATCAGTGAACCGCCGGATGCTGCGCCGTTTTAATATCACATCAAAAGTTTCCATCTTCTTTCTCCATTATCTCTCAGCGTCAAAGCCTGAACCATCGCCCAAAGGGGATCTCCCAGCCTGGCTTCTTATCGTGGAGGCTGAACCTGTTAAAGCCAGCCTTCAAGATAATCAGCGTACATAGTAGATATTTTTTTGAATAGTTCTGACATACTTGCTTACTCAATTGCCTGTTGGCTGGAAAAAAGGAGGAACCTTAAGACGCCCTATTTTGATCACCGCAAATTCTTTTCCAGTCTTTCGAGGAGAAATCCTTCAGATTGTACTCACAATTATAAGAGCGAATCTGGAAAGGATTATCTCTTCCCTGTCTGAAATGGCTGACTGGATTGTGATATATTAAGGGAAATCCTCATTATGCCTAGATTTAATTTATCCGACACTTTTTCAGCCCTCAAGCATCCAAACTTCCGCCTGTGGTTCGGCGGACAGATCGTATCGCTGATTGGCACATGGATGCAATCTACCGCTCAGGGTTACCTGGTGTATGAATTGACTGCTTCTCCCATCATGCTGGGCGTTGTTGGGTTCGCCAACGGCATTCCGGTATGGTTGTTCTCGCTTTACGCCGGGATTATTGCTGACCGCATCTCCCGGAGGAAACTGCTCATCATCACCCAAGGCTCGATGATGCTGCTGGCATTAGCCCTTGCTTTGCTCACATTCAGCGGCAAGGTTCAAGCCTGGCATGTGGTCATTATGGCGCTGCTTTTGGGAACTGCCAACGCGTTCGATGCTCCTGCCCGCCAATCTTTTGTCAGTGAAATGGTGACCAAGGAAGACCTTGCCAACGCCATCGCGCTGAATAGCACTGTGTTCAACCTGGGCATCGTAATTGGACCAACCATTGCTGCCCTGGTCTATGCCTGGTTCGGACCAGCCTGGTGCTTTACGATCAATGCCATTTCCTTCATCGCAGTCCTTTCTGCCCTTTTCATGATGCACCTTCCCCCTCGTGCTCCCGTGATCGCCACGGAAAAATCGGTCGTCCACGAACTCACCACCGGAATGCGTTATGCATTCGGTGATGAGAATATCCGGGTGCTACTGATTATGCTCACGGCATGTTCCATGTTCGGTTTTGGTCTGTTGAACCTGATGCCAGCCTGGGCAACGCATGTTTTAGGGGGTGATGTGCGCACCAATGGGTTGCTCCTTTCAGCCCGCGGTGTGGGTTCGCTTGCCGGAGCGCTCATGATCGCCTCGATTGGGGGTCGCGTCATCCGTGGAAAAATCTGGTCTGTCGGCTCCGTAGTCATGCCGATCTCTTTAATTCTCTTTTCGCTCTTCCGCACCCTCCCTATATCGTTAATCATGCTGGTGGCGTTCGGTTGGAGTCTGATGTCTGTGGTCAACGTAACCAACGCTCTTATCCAGACCCATGTCCCCGATGAACTGCGTGGAAGGGTCATGGGGGTATATATACTCTTATTCCAGGGCGGCACTCCCATCGGTGCCCTCCTTGCAGGCGGACTGGCAGGGAACATAAGCGAAGCCACAACAGTGCTGATCTTCGCCAGCATTATTCTGATCGTCGCCCTGACCATCCATCTTCGTCAGCCTTCCATTCGAAAATACAATTAGACCCGCATTGGCACGAAAAGGGCTCCCCGGTTAAGTGAGATGGGCTCACAAACGCGGGGGCTGCAATTCTCAGATGCCTCTGTTAAAAAAATCCGCGTTGTTTTTATTCCGCCAGATGAAGCATTCTCGGTTTCGGATTCCAAAAGCAGCGCTTAATCTCCTCACTCCGTGATTTGGATCATTTATATCTTTATAGTATGATAATAAACATGGGAATGGACCCGAATACACCTCAAAAACCCGAAATCACCCCGGAAAAGCTCTCCCTTAACCGGCGTAAATTCATGAAGCTGGCTGCTCTCTTCGGCACAGCTTACGCGCTGGCAGCGTGCGGGATTGATAAAAATGAAATTCCGAATCCCTCCGCGCCGGATTCACCTACCGCCAGTCCTTTGCCTACCGCAGCCGAGGATAAACCCACCGCCTACGATAAAATCAGCGAATTTACCAACTTTTATGAATTTTCGGTGGATAAATATCAGCCAGCGAAGCTGGCACAAAACTTCAAGAGTTCTCCCTGGGCAATTGAAATGGGCGGTCTGGTGGAAAACCCTGGCACTATCGAAGCGCAGGATTTGATAAAAGAATATGGCGGTGAAGAACGGATTTATCGTTTTCGGTGCGTCGAAGGCTGGTCGATGGTCATCCCCTGGCTGGGTTTTTCGCTTAACCGGCTTCTTAGCGATTTGAAACCCAAACCGGAAGCCCGCTATGTGAAATTCACCACGCTTTATGACCCGGATCAATTGCCGGGGCAAAAAGACCTCACTGGTTTTACCTGGCCATACGTGGAGGGGCTGAGACTGGATGAAGCCCAAAATGAACTCGCGCTGCTTGCCTGGGGAATTTATGGCAAAGAATTACCCCCTCAGAATGGTGCCCCATTGAGATTGGTCATTCCATGGAAATATGGTTTTAAGAGCATCAAATCCATCGTCACTATCGAGCTGGTGGCTGAACAACCCGCGACTTTTTGGAATACTGCCGCGCCACAGGAATACGGCTTCTACGCCAACGTGAACCCAAATGTCGACCACCCTCGTTGGTCGCAAGCCAATGAGACGCGGGTTGGCGAAAACGGCACACGTCCCACATTAATGTTCAACGGCTATGAAAAAGAAGTTGCCCATCTCTATGAAGGGATGGATCTTACCAGGGATTATTAATTTCTTTGAAAACTCGAACAAGCCTTCTGCCACGCATCATTAATGGCGTTTCGATCGCTATTTTTCTCTTCCTGATTTCCGCATATCTATTGAACGGCTTGGGAGATGCCCCCATCCGCGCCTTGCAGTTATGGAGCGGTCGCATCGCCTTCTTTTTTCTGCTTGCCTCGTTGACCATCACCCCGCTCCGTTTGGTTACCGGCTTTTCGATTATTATCCCCTTACGTAAAACATTCGGGCTTAACGCCTTCTATTATGCCTTTTTTCATCTGATTGTTTTCCTGGTTTTGAATTACCGGTTGAAATGGGTGGCGATTGTTGATGCCTTCACTTATCAACGGTTTATCCTCCCCGGAGCGGTTGCCTTTTCAATTCTGCTGGTGCTGGCGATCACCACCATCAACCCGGTAAAACGGGCGGTGAAAAAAATCTGGCGTAAAATCCATCTGTGGGTTTACCCGGCGAATGTTCTGGTGCTGCTACATTACACTTGGATCGCCAACGGAACCTTTCCGCCACACGAGAAACCCAAAGTGCTGCCCCTCCTGCTCGCTTTTTACCTTGCCCTGCTCTTTGTCCTGCGCCTTCAAATAGTGAAGATGCCCATCATTCGCTGGCGGCAACGTCGCTAAACCTGAAAAGCCTCCGGCAACTCGAGGTCACAACTTCCAGTGATCCTGGCTCCTGCGGATATCAGGAAATTCAACCACCTGAAGAGACTCTTTCCAATTTTTTAGTAGAGCGTTTCGCAAAAGGCGCCCCTTCATCGCCTGTCGAATAGAGATGCTAAACAGCGCCGGGCTGCATAAGGATTGATAAAATAAAAACGAATTATCAGCATATAATCAATTTACCTATCGATCACCTGATTCCTGTTTGTCCATTTTGTTGTGGGATTTGTTGTCCGAGATGAACTCTGTTCAAAACTATTTCAAAGTGCTCAAAGCAAATGGTGTCCAGGCGGCTTACGCAGCCGCCCATAAGCATTTATTCAACCGGGCACTTAATCCCCTTCTCAATAAAATTCGCCGGCAGGTGCGAAAAAAGAAAACTTTGCTGTTTCACCGGTGGATCCGGAATAATGAACCAAATGTGGTCGATCTTGACCTTCAAAAACAGCGGGCACAATTACTGCCTTCTCAACCGTTAATCAGCCTGCTCATTCCAGTGTACAACCCACCTGTTCACATCCTGGCAAAAACGCTGGATTCCGTCGCCGGGCAAACTTATTCAAATTTTGAATGCTGCATTGCCAATGGGGATCCTTCCAACATGGATGTGAAAAGCCTGCTGGACGCACGTTCAAAAGCAGACCCAAGGTTCAAAGTCCTCCATTTGGAGAGCAACCGGGGAATTGCCGGCAACACCAATGCTGCAGCCCGGATCGCCAGCGGAACCTACGTCGGCTTCCTCGATCATGATGACTTGCTCGCTCCTTTTGCTCTTTTTGAAGTTGCTTTGAGCTTGTGGCTGGATCCAACGATTGATCTCATTTTCTCAGATGAGGATGTCATCGATCAGAGAGGGAAACGCTTTGACCCTTTCTTCAAACCCGGCTTCAGCCCCGATTTGATGCGCAGTATGAACTATATGTGCCACTTCCTGGTAGTGAAGCGCAGCCTCGCAGAAAACATTGGCTGGCTTCGTGAAGGATACGATGGCGCACAGGATTTTGATTTCATCCTGCGTGCAGCTGAACTTGCTCAAAAAATCCACCGCGTTCCAAAGATCCTGTATCACTGGCGATCAAGCGAGGGTTCCACCGCGGATAATTTCTTTGCCAAGCCGTATGCCAGTGCTTCAGGGATACGCGCCTTGCAGGATCATCTTCACCGCACAAACAAAGAGGGAGTGGTCAGCGCGAATTACATGCCCACCTGGTACCGGGTTGACTATGCTCTTACCCAGACCCCTTTAATTTCCATCATCGTCCCCAACCACAACCATGCCAGTGATTTGCGTGTCCTTGTCAATTCCATCTATTCAAAATCGACTTACCAGAATTTTGAGATCCTGATCATGGAAAACAACAGCCTGGATCGGGAGGTTTTTGATCTGTATCAAGAATTGCAGGCGGCAGATCACCGGAACCGGCTGATTGAATGGAACCACCCGTTCAATTATTCCATGATTAATAATGATGCTGTGAATTCCGCAAAAGGTGATGTTCTTTTGTTTCTGAATAATGACATTGAAATCATCACCCCTGACTGGCTGGAGCAGATGCTGATGTTTGCCATCCGTCCGGATACGGGCACCGTTGGAGCGAAATTACTCTACCCAAACCAAACCATTCAGCATGCGGGCATCACGGTGGGCATAGGCGGGGTGGCAGGGCACGGACACAAGGGGTACTACCGTGACCGATCTGGTTACAATGGACTGCTTAAGCAGGTTCGCAATACTGCCGCCAACACTGCCGCCTGCTTGATGGTGCGCAAAGAAGTATTCCTCTCCGCCGGTGGTTTTGACCCGAATTATGTGCTGGCTTTTGGCGATGTGGACTTTTGCCTGAGACTGCTGGAAAAAGGATATCTGAACGTCTGGACACCTTTCGCCGAACTTTATCATCATGAATCCAGCACCAGAGGATATGAAAGGACAGCCCAACAACGCGCCCGTTTCAGCAACGAAATCTTTTACTTTCAACAACGCTGGAAATATTTCCTTTCCGATGGTGACCCGTATTACAACCCGAACCTGACGCTCAAAGATGAGAGCTTTGACATCGATCCGAGAGCCTCTCAGCGCTGGGAACATTAGAGAAGACAAAATCCCGTCAATATTTTTGCCAGAAGACCCGGGCATTTCGCTGAGGTCATTCTCGTGCTTTCCTATCTTCATAGCGCCAGTTTAGCGGAAAACATGCTTTGTCCTGCTGCTTTTTATGTTCTCCACAATCGTTTTCTTCTGACGGGTGAAGCTTCAATCTGCATTTATGGCTGGGGGAAGGTTCTCGATTATAATTTTCCTGACATCCAATCCTGTCCAGGTGATCCAGCAAAAAGATGAATTTGCATCCGCAGTTCCCCATTAAGCGAGTCGACCTCATTCTTTTTGGCATCCTTGGTTTCGCTGAATCTGCAGCGGTAACGATCTTCTTAGCGTTACAGAGCAAATCATTTACCGGTTTCTTCCTTTTTGGTGCCACTTTAAAAGGATTTGTTGAATTTACACTCCTGGCGCTGATGACCCTTTTGTATCTGGTCCTCATCCTGGAGACCTTTTTTAACTGGTCAGGAGTTCTTCCATTTTTTCAGAAAAATATCCACACCCTCACCCGCTGGTTGTTGATTCTCTTGATCCTCGGTTTGCTCCTTGGTTGGGCAGCTGCCACGATCCCTCCCGATTTCTTCGGTAGATTCGCGGCTTATTATCAGTGGCTGCGCCCGGCAGGGCTGGTTTCTGGGTTGTTTTCTCTCCAGGGAGGAATACTGTACCTGTTTCGATCGATTGACGCCAGGCGAAACCTTTGCGAACTTTCTCAGCATGTGAACCTCAAGATTTTTCTTCTCACCTTGGGAATAAGCGTGCTGGGGTTCCTTTTAATTTACAAAAGTGGTTTTGGTGTGGTGGCGGATCTGCCGCTGTGGAATGTCCCCGGGGTGCCGATCAGTGGGATGCAAATGGCGATCGTTTCACTGGGGTTTCTTGCCTTTTACTTGCTCGAAACCTTTTCAGCTCGTTTCCGCGCATTTGTTTCAAGCCCTGCCGCGCGATGGGTTCTGGCAGGAGGTATCTTTCTGGGCGCTGTGCTCGTCTGGGGGCTGACTCCTCTTCGGGGAGACAGCCTTGCCGTCGAGACATCGATCGCGAACCCTCAGCCCTACCCCCTGCGGGATGCCCGGGTTCACGACCTGGGGGCACTTTCGATCCTCTTTGGTGAGGGGATAAATTTCAGCGCCTATACCGATAAGCCTTTTTTTATGGTGATTTTGGCTTTTTTTCACCTGATCACCGGGTATGACTACCGGCTTCTCCAGTGGATTCAAATTGTCGTCCTTGCCCTCCTGCCAGTTCTCGCCAGCCAGCTCGGTAAACACTTTCATTCATCTCTTTTCGGCATTGTTTTTGCCTCGCTGACGATTCTTCAACAGCGCAATGCCATCGTGTTATCACGCATGATTTCATCCGTTAATGTCAAGATTCTGGTAACTGAGACTTTTGTGTTTCTCGGCATTCTTTTTCTCGTCCTGCTTCTCTTCAAGTGGAATGACCAGAATGATAAACAGATCCTCTTAATCTCTGGCGGACTCGTGGGCTGTCTGTCGCTGATCAGGCTAAACCCATTAATTTTTGTCCCCTTTATCAGCCTCGTGATCCTCATCCACTATTGGAAGAAGAAAAAAATCCTCCTCTCGCGGCTGGCGCTGTTTTTGTTGGGGTTCGCTATTCTCTTCACCCCCTGGGTGATCAGTGGGACAAACGCCGAAGGTCAACCCTTTCTCCTCATCAAGATTCAGGATATTCTCGAAACACGCATTTCCCCCCAGTTGAATTCTAGTATCCCGGCAGGTGTTTCTACCCCTGCTTCCGGTTCACCTACCAAACCGGGAAAGATCGCTGAAAACCCTGTTCAACTTGCAGGCTTTAGCGATATTTCTCCCTTCAGTGAGACGGTACCCGGCGTAAACGCCTCCCAGGGGTTGCCACAATATGGTCAATTGTTCGTCAATCATTTTGTGCACAATATCTTCGCATCCCTGCTACCCCTGCCGGATGTACTCAGCCGCAAAGGGATCTGAGTCCTGGCAGAGCGGGACTACTGGAATGAAACCCGGATTTGGGACGGCACCCTTTCTGGTGGATTGATTCGCTTCATCCTCCTCAACCTGGCATTGATCTCGCTTGGGATCGCTTTTAGCTGGAAAAAATACCGGTGGCGGGGCTTGATTCCGTTGGGATTCTTTTTTGTTTATGATCTTGCAATCAGCCTTTCCCTTACCTCAGGCGGGCGGTATATCGTTCCTATCATTTGGATCGTATTTTTCTATTATGCCCTGGGGCTTGTCTTCCTTCTCGAAAGCATCGTCCGATTGCTGGCTCCTCGCGCTTCCATAAATAGACAGCCGGCGATGAGTGAGCAAAAACCGTATCGAGCAGTAAAAATGTGGCAACTGCTTATTCCGCTGATCCTCACCGCCTCCTTCATTCCGATCGCAAATCAACTACTGCCAGCAGTGATCGGGCAATCTCCGTTAGAAAATGCTGACGAGCTCTTTGCTCTAAGAGGACCCATAAAAAAGGCGGACGCCCGCTACCAAACCGGAGTTATTCTCTATCCCACCTACAAATCAGGTGAAGGCAGGCTATCCTTTGCTTTCTGCCGGCAGGATAAAGTCCGTGACGTGCAGCTTGACCTCTTCCCGAAAGCAGGCTCCATGGTCACCATCACGACCCGCCTGAGGGATGGCGAACCCGTCCTGCTCGAGATGGATGAGGAGAAAACTCCAACCAGGTTGTTCATCCTGCGCGATGACACACTGGTGGAGTATTGGTCTGTGGAGGACGCCTCCAATCGATAAATCATGAATAGTGTGATACAGTATTAATCATTGGAAATCAGGGCTTAAAAATCAGGGTTCATGGCTATGATACGAAATATTTTAGACCGCTGGATGATCAAGAGAAGCCATTTATTCGATCGATTCTATTATCTTTCGAGCTATCCTGATGTCCTTAAGGAAGGCATTGATCCAATCAAACATTACCTGATCCACGGCGCCCAGGAAGGAAGAAACCCGAGTCCATCTTTTAATACTCTGGCTTATTACCGCCTGCACCCCGAATTGATGGGGCAGAAAATCAATCCGTTGGTTCATTACATCCGGCATGGTGCCAGGGAGAAACTTCCCGGGGGAACAGCGAATTTTTCTACACGAGTAGCCAAGGATAATGATCCGCTAAAAGGCAATCGAATCACGTTTGAAGATATTCTCAGCCGCTTGTTATTGACTGACCAGAAACTGTATTTTCCTTATGATGAAGATGAAGAGTCGGCGATCGGCGCCATGGAATCCTTGCGGGTCTCGCTAACCCGAAAGTATCTGCCGCTGCCACAAAATCATCTGGTCTCCATCATCATGCCAACCTATAACCGGGCAAACGTGATTCTTGGTGCCATCGAAAGCATCATCCGGCAGCGTTACGCCAACTGGGAATTACTCATCGTGGATGATGCCAGCACGGATGACACGGAAAAAGTTGTCCGATCCATCTCCGACGAGCGAATCCGATATTTCAGGAGCGAAGAAAATTTAGGCGCAGCTGGCGCGAGAAATATTGCGCTTGAGGAAATCCGGGGGGAATTCATTTGCTATCTGGATAGTGACAATCAGATGCACCCGGATTTCTTGCTTATCATGGTGAACGAACTGCTCAACCGCCCAAATTTTGATGTCATCTACTGCGCGCAAAGACTTTACAACATAGAAGCTGGTGATCAGCATCAGAACGGAATTCGTTTTTCGGTTTTTCACCGTCCCACGCTCGAAAATCACAATTACATTGATACCGGGGTGATCTTCCATCGGGCACAATTGGAACAACCCGTGCGTTTCACCTCTTCACTGCGCAGACTGGCGGATTGGGACTTTATCCTGCAATTAACCCGCCACAAGCCCGCTTATGGAATTGCCTGCATCCTTTCTGACTATTTCAGTAAAAATGTTTCCAACCAAGCCACCTTCACCGTTGACCATGAACAGCCAATAGCCCAGATCGATTCCATGCACTTCACCCGGCAAGATACCCTGATCAAACCCTCTTTTGCACCTTTCGGCTATCAGAAATTTTACTGCCAGGATTTAGAGATTCATGAGTACGAGAAAAGTCCTGTTTCAATTGTTATCCCCAGTTACGAGTGCCTGGACTACTTAAAAATCTGTTTGTGGTCAATTAAAACCTATACCCAGTCCATTCCGTACGAGGTCATCATTGTTGATAATGACTCAAGCTCGGAGGTTAAGCAATATCTTCATTCCGTCGATGGCAAAGACGCGATCAAAGTCATCTATAACTCCCAAAATAGCGGGTTTACCCATGCCGTAAATCAGGGGATTGCTGTCAGCAAATTTGAAAATGACATTCTTGTACTCAATAACGATGTGCTGGTAACAAAGAATTGGCTGGAGGCTTTGCAGGAGGTTAAATTTCTCTATCCGGAGGTTGGCGTCATTGTTCCCTCGCAGGTGGTCTTGCCAGGCGAAGCCAGCATGTTCTTCCACCGACCGCGCTGTGTGGTTACCAGAGAATTGGACATCAACATCTCCATGCATCATTGGAATATTCTTGATCCAATCTTTGATCCAGCCAATGGATTTATGGAATTATCTTTTGCTCCATTTTTTTGTGCCTACCTTCCCCGTACCACCCTCCGTATGTTTGGGGAATTGGATGATGAAAATGGACTTCATCATTATTCAGATCGGTTTTACTGTAATCTCTTAAGGGAGCATCTGCAGAGAAAAACCATTTATACGCCCAAATCCAAGGTATATCATTTTGTGCAACGCGCCACCACCCAGCTCTCCGAAGCCGACCGCCTGGAATACAGTTTTTTGCTCGAAAAGAAATGGAATCGCTGATGACAGGGTAGTTCGAATGGGGGTTTCAATGCCTTTCCATCGATTATCCACCTCCTCATCCAGCAGAGAATCGCTATCTTCATGAAATCATTAATCCATCAACTCCGTATGGAACTGCTACCGCCTGAAAGCCCTCAGGAACTCTTCCTGCGCACCATCTACCACCGCATTTACGCCACACACCCGTTTATTGCCCACCAGATGCGGCTCGCGAAACGCTCTTATTCCGCATGGAAACGAATCTCCTCACAAATTGCCAACTCCGCGAACCTACCCGAGGCAGGGGATTTCAGCGTGACTTTTTTGCTCACCGTGATGAAAAACAAAGAAAATGAGGCAGCCGTAACAATTGAATCCCTGGTCGGCATGGGGCAGCGCGGGTGGAAAGTGGTTCCAATCCTGGACGCTGAGGTCAATTGGGAAAATGTCCTCAGAAAGCTTGCCGGGATTTCTGCGCTCAATGATCTTCTCCTACCAGTGGCGAAAGGACCGGCTCTCCTCTCTGCACTGAAGTCGGTCAGCACGGAGTTTGTCGTCTTCTGCAGCGCAGGCGACCTGTTTTACAAATATCTTCCGGCGTATTTGCACGCGGAGCAAAAGACCAACCCCCTGGGTGAAGTGTATTACTTCGATTGTGAATATCAGGACCCCTTGAATGGTGCCGTCCGCCCATTCTTCAAGCCCTCGGCGCTCTCTCCGGAATTAATGCTTTCGGTCAACTATCTTTCCAGAGGATTCATCCGAACAAGAAAAATGACGGATTTGCTGTTCCAAAGTGATGAAATCACTGACGAAATGGGGTTCGAATACCGGCTTCTCTCCACCCTCATTCAGGAAAAGGCAAGCATTCTCCACATACCGGCTGTGCTCGCCCGCCTCCACGAACCCGAATTCAACCCTGCACTTGACGGCGAGATTAAAAAACTGCTTCAGCGTCAGGTCAATGCCACTGTTTCCACTGAAACGCGTGCGGGCAATCGCTGGATTCAATGGAAAATCAACGAACCCAAAACCTCCCTCATCATCCTGAACCGTAATCATGGGAATATGCTGCGCGCTTTGCTGCAGTCCATTTTTACCCTTACAGACTATTCAAATTATGAGATTTGTATCGTCGATAATGGCAGTACGGAAAGAGAAGCTTTGCTGCTGTATGCAGAGCTGGAAAAAGACCCCCGGTTCAAACTCATTCCTTATGATGCTCCATTTAATTACTCCACGGCAGTCAACACCGGCGTGGAACATAGCGATGGCGAAATCATTGTTATTTTGAACAATGATATGTTAATCACCCAACCTGACTGGCTGAGTGAAATGGTGCGCTGGGCATGCCAGCCTGAAATTGGCGTAGTTGGTGCGAAATTGCTCCATAAAAACAGATCCATCCAGCACGCGGGGATTATTCTTGGCATGAACGGATTTATCGGGCACCTGTATCTGAATGCCCCTGAACACTATCATGGACTGGCAGGTTCTGCAGACTGGTATCGCAACTTCTATGCGCTCACGGGTGCCTGCCAGGCAATGCGGCGCAATGTATTTAACCAGGTGGGAGGTTATGACCCGCGCTTTCGCCTTGCGTTTGGTGATATTGACTTCTGTCTGCGCGTGATAAAGGAAGGGTTTCGGAACCTTTACACTCCTTTCGCGCAGTTAATTCATTTTGAGGGCAGTTCACGGGGATATTCCACCCCTACCGGGGATATTTTATTTGGTTACCACGAATTAAAAAGCTGGCTCGAAGCGGATGATCCGTATTTCTCCCCCAATCTGACCTACACCCCGATCCCAAAATGCAACACCGGTCATGGCACTGCGAATGACCGGCTGGAGCGAATCGAGCAGCGGAAACGATCCATCCAGGCACACCAGGGAAAATAGAATTTCACAGACAATGATAGCGGACACCTAAGGGATGGGTAATCCTGAGAGTCACCCACCCTGTCAGGCAAAATTTCACCCCATTGAATCCCTGAAGTTAAGCGTTCACCTTTAGCCAAGGGCTAATTGAATGCCAAGTTTCCAGTCCGGGACGGGAATACCAAAGGTGTTCTCAAAGCGGGAGCAATCCAACGCCGAATAAGCTGGACGGGTGACCTGGCTGGGAAATTCATCCGATTTTGCCGGCAACAACTCTTTGACCACCTGCTCCGCCTTTGCAGGGTCTCTGGCGATCACTTCACGAGCCCACTCGAAACGACTGGCAGCGCTGCTGCCGGCGAGATGATAGATCCCCTCACGACCGTGAAGGAAACCTCTGACATCGCTGCCGCCTCGGGCAATTACCATTGCGGTCGCCTCTGCCAGCATACGTGCCCAGGTTGGGCTGCCTGTCTGGTCATCCACAACCCGCATCACCTGCTGCTGCCGCGACCATTGCAGAACTTTATTCACAAAGCCGCCGACGCGCAGGCTGTAGACCCAGCTGGTGCGGAAGATGAGAGCGACTCCGCCGGCTGCCTGCACAGCTTGTTCACCAGTCAGCTTGCTCGATCCATACTCATTGAGGGGATTGGGGTCATCCGTCTCAACGTAAGGAGCGTTCTTTTTCCCATCAAACACATAATCCGTGGAATAATGGATGAAAACACCGCCCAGCTTTTTCATCTCTTCCGCCATCACACCGGGAGCTCTCGCATTCACTTCCACAGCGGCTTCTCGATCGCTCTCGGCTTTTTCCACATTGGTATAGGCAGCGGGGTTTAATAGAACATCCGGGCGTGTTGAACGGATCAGTTCCCGCAGCGCACTGCTTTGGCGAATATCAATCTGAGGGTAATCCAAAGCCATCACTTGACCCAGCGTCATGCATGCACGCTGCAACTCCCACCCCAATTGACCATTACAGCCAATGAGCAGGATTTTCACAAAACCCCCTCGATGAACTGGCGCAAATAAGCCCCATAACCATTTGACTCGTATTTTTTTGCTGTTTCCAGGAACCTGGCGCGGTCAATAAACCCCATGCGAAAGGCAATTTCCTCCGGACAGGAGATCATGATTCCCTGCCGCTCTTCCACGGCTTGAATGAAATTGGAGGCTTGTAGCAAAGATTCATGCGTACCGGCATCCAGCCAGGCTGTACCACGCCCCATTTGCTGAACGGTTAATTCTCCTCGTTCCAGGTAAATCCGGTTGAGATCGGTGATTTCGATCTCGCCGCGGGAGGAGGGTTTGAGCGAGCGCGCGAATTTCGTCACTTTTTCATCATAAAAATACAAGCCTGGTACGGCAAAACGCGATTTTGGATGTTCTGGTTTCTCCTCCAGACTAATCGCCTTACCCTGCTCATCAAATTCCACCACACCATAACGCTCAGGGTCACGCACCGGGTAGGCGAACACCACCGCGCCAGTTTTCAATGCAGCGGACTGGCGCAGTTTATCCGGCAGCCCGTGACCGAAGAAAATATTATCGCCAAGGATCAAACAGCATGGCTCGCCATGGATGAAATCCTCACCAACAAGGAAGGCATCCGCCAGCCCGCGCGGTGTTGCTTGTTCAGCATAATCAAAATTTACACCCCATTGGGATCCGTCCCCCAGCAGACGCTTGAAGGAAGGGAGATCTTCCGGCGAACTGATGACGAGAATCTCACGGATCCGGGCAAGCATCAGCATGGATAACGGGTAATAAATCATCGGTTTGTCAAAAACTGGCAAAAGTTGTTTGCTCGTGGCAAGTGTGAGCGGAAAAAGACGGGTGCCTTTTCCTCCGGCAAGCAGGATCCCTTTCATAATTCTCCTCGTTGGGCATAATTTTTGCTCATCCAATCGTCGTATTGTTTTTGCTGCCGGATGGCTATGATCCATTCCGGGTTTGATAAATACCACTCCACCGTCTTGCGCAGCCCCTGTTGCAGATCGAATCGGGGCTTCCATGCCAGCTCTCGCGTGATCTTGGTAATATCCATCGCATAACGACGATCATGACCCGGACGATCAGCCACAAATTGCATTAACTGACGGTGCGGTCGCCGGTCTGAACTGGGGCGAAGCTCATCCATCAAGGCACAAATGGCATCCACAATCTCAATGTTGGCAGGTTGATTATTCCCGCCAATGTTGTAACTTTCACCTACTTTTCCATCCTGCAGCACCCGGCAGATCGCCTCGCAATGGTCTTCCACGTAAAGCCAATCACGAATTTGTTTGCCGTCGCCATAAATCGGCAGGGGTTTACCCTCCAGGGCATTGAGGATCATCAGCGGAATAAGTTTTTCCGGAAACTGATAGGGTCCGTAATTATTGGAACAATTGGTCAGGGTAACTGGAAGATTGTAGGTATGGTGATAGGCTCGTACCAGGTGATCACTACTGGCTTTGGACGCTGCATAGGGGGAATTGGGTGAGTAAGGGGTGGTCTCACTAAATGCCGGCTCACCTGCCTTTAGAGATCCAAAAACTTCATCCGTAGAGATATGGTGGAACTTCACCTGATCCTCGGCGAGTTTCTTCTCGGTCAACCATACAGTACGAGCAGCTTCGAGCAGAGAAAAAGTGCCGACAATATTCGTTTGAACAAAGGCGCCGGGACCAAGAATCGAGCGATCCACATGTGACTCGGCGGCAAAATGAACAATGGCATCAATGCCGTAAGAACGGATCAGGGTGATGAGTGTTTCCTGATCGCGAATATCGGCTTGAACAAACTGATAGTTGGCGTCTGGTGGAAGATCATTAAGATTTTCGAGACTGCCAGCATAGGTGAGCAGATCAAGATTCAGGAC
>Ga0116192_1001384_pt1 | contig 17042 bp, 36 predicted proteins | sample AD_UKC113_MetaG_FD_89876 | JGI IMG/M metagenome (GOLD analysis project Ga0116192, IMG submission 89876) | Active sludge microbial communities of municipal wastewater-treating anaerobic digesters from Hong Kong - AD_UKC113_MetaG | ecosystem: Engineered > Bioreactor > Anaerobic > Digestate... | reverse complement strand
GGTCTTTCAAACGATTTTTAATTTCGGCTCTAACATTGTTAGGTATTCCATCTAAATTTTGATTAAACAGATTTTCTAACATTGTTTGATTGACTGTCTTTGTCGGTTTGTCGGAAGGTATAAGCAAACTACCTATAATTACAACACCAATAATAATTAAAATTGCTTTCATTGTTTTTGTGTTTTAAGATTAGAAATTAAAATTTATTTTATTAGTTCAGCAATTAATCTCTCAAATACATGAGTTGATTTTGCTTCCATTGGATATGGACTTCCAACATTCTGACCATACATATTTCTTTGTTGACCGTTAACATCATCAACAATTAAATTAATATTGATATTGGTTTTGTTATCAGATGTGTTTTTTAATCTAACATTCCATGTCCCATAAATTGTTGATGGTCTTAATTGTTGACCTGCAATGGAAAGTTTTTTTACCACTACAAATGCATATTTATCTTCTAATTGTCCATTGTTATCTTCAAAAGTATATGATGATAAAAATGAAGTTCTTCCAGATGTGATTAAACCACTGCTTTTGTCAATTACACCAATTGACACGCCCTTCTGAGCAAAGATGTCAATTATATTTGACCACACCTCATCAATTGGTTTGTCGGAAGTAATATTGAATGTTTCATCATAATTACCTTTAAAAGGTATTGTCACTGGAGCACAACTTGTAAAAACTATGATTGTTGCAATACAAATTGTAGATAACAATAAATTTACTTTTTTCATTTTTGTGTTTTTTAGTTTAACTGATTTATTTGTTATAGGTAAAATTCGTAGTTTAAATCGTTTAAAATTAATTGCTGTATCCCTCCGTCAATTTTTATATGACTTATTGGATTGGTTGTTGCAGAATCGGGCGTAATCACATATTTTATCTTGCAACCAGTCTGTGTAGTAAATTTATATTGTTGTGCTGAATTAAAATGTGTTAACGAAACAATTGTATCTGTAACTCCATTAATAGTTTTCATTACACAAATATTTCCAGCAATACTATCTGATGGATTAATTGGTTTTAAATTGTATTCCACATCCCTGACTTTAACTTGCGGTTCAGATGTTTCTTTTTTACAACCTATAGCGATTGTAAATAATATAAAGACAATTAATATATTTTTCATTTTATTTATGTTTGTGATATTTAAACGTAATAATTATAAAAATGTTACATCTTTTCCTGCTCCGCTTTTTTTTCTTCCTTTTTCTTCTTCCTTCTGTCGGCAGAGCATTGTTTACATCCTCTTCCTAACAGATGATTACTTGGTGTTTGTTCGAATATACCATGATTTGGACAAATAATCAAAACTTTTTTCTTATTTGACACATAATGAACCAACCCATAATTATACTTACCTCCATGAATCAAAATTGCTTTTTCTTTAAAATAATTATTATCCATGTAACTACCAGAGCATTTTGTGCAACCATGACCAATCAAGTGTTTTAGTGGCAACTGATTGAATGTCCCATGTTTTTTGCATATAATTTTTACTGGTTTGTTTACTTTTTCAAATTCAGCCTGAGAATAATCATAAACTTCTCCGTGTATTTTTCTTGCCTTTACTTCAAATTCAGCCGTGGTCAATCTTGGTGATTGTTTCTTTTTTACGTGAACTTTTTGTTCATTTTTGCTTTGATTTAATAACTGAATGGTCTCTTCAAATCTTGTTTTTTTTCTTTCCAACTTTAATGTTGGATTGTTTCCGTAAAGAAAGTTGTATATTTTCTTTATATCATTTTCCTTGTTTACGGTTAGTCGAAATATATTACGATACTTTTTAATATATGACTTACACGGCAAATGTTTTTGAATTCCCAATAAAATATTTTCTGTTCCAAGTACACTAAAATTTTTTATTAATGAATTCACTCTGTTTTTCCTTACACTAACATGAATACACCCATCTCCATCGAAATATCCTCTGATAAAATCAGGAATACATTCATTAGATATTTGGTCTGGAAATTTTATCGTGAATGTTTTTCTTTCATGTAACCCATTTTTTTCTAAATCATTAATTATTTGATTCTGATTAAATGTTAATTTGTATAATTGATTGCCAGCACTTGTAAAACCACATTTTTTAACTGCCGCCTCAAAACTCATCACTCTGCTTATATCTTGTAGTATTTGCTCATCAATCAATTTTATACAAGCATATTTTTTATTTGATTTTTTATGTTTGCACAAATAACCATCAGAAAAAAGTAACCCTAAAACATAGGCTGAATCATTTTCTATTTTTGAAAAGAACACTTCATTTATCATAATTTCTATCTTTTTTATAAATAGATAGAAATTTTAAAAAGTATCTTTCCTTATATTTTTTCCTTCGGCATCATTTGTTTTTCATTATGGTACAACTTACCTGAAAAACTTGCCATCAACATCATTAAATCATTCACCAACTCTTCTTCCTGGCTCACATCCGCATTTTCCACTCGTTCGATAATCACATCATATGAGTTAAAGAACTTTTCAATCAGGTTGAACTGAAATCTTGTGAGTCTGTCCTTATGTTCAATTACCACTTTGCTAATTTTTCCCTCAATCACCAAATCCATCAGTTTAACAAAGCCATGTCGGGTATCTGATAAACCTGAGCCGACATCTTTAATGATATGTTCGACCTTGTATTTTTTCTTTGCACAATATTCACTCAATCGGTTGCTCTGACGGTCCAAATCCCCTTTGGCTTTCTGCTCATGTGATGACACTCTGGAATAGGTAGCGATATGACGTTCTGATTTATTCTGTTTCTCCACATACACCTGCATGTATTTATCAATATCATCCTGATTGTACCTGCGATGACCACCAGCGGTTTTTATGGATTTAAGTGTTCCATCATCATCCCATCTGCGTAATGTTTTGGTGGAAACGGATAATAGTTCTGCCGCTTCCTGAATAGAAATCAGTTTGCTCATTCATCTTTATCCTTAACGATTTTGGCGAGATGGTCTACCATCGTATCCTTCGAGGCATCCAACAGTTTTTGAAATTCGGCAACGGAAATTTTCTCGTCCAACTCGAAAGTGTGAGGATATACATCACCGTTTTCAAGTTCAAATTCCGTTTTTGTGACCCGAACAACCTTAAATTTTTTATCTTTGAGTTCGTTCATGACGGTTTTCAGTTTCTTTTTCTTTCCCATAAATATGTAGTAATTTTAAAAAACCGTCCAAAAGTAGGAAATATTTTCTAATCTTGTACAAGATTGTCCAAAATTTTATTAACAGTTACCAACCCTAAACAAAATGATATGACGCTAATTGCAACTTTGTAAAATGCTCTATCACCAGCAATCCAGTTGGCTTTTTCAAGTATCGGTTTCATTTCAAAATAAATGTGTGAATAAGCCTGTTGTTTTCCACTTTGAAACAAGTCTTTGCCAACTGGATTTTTTTCAGCTTCCTGTTTACAAAGTTGTTCAACCGAAGTCAAACGGCTTATAACAGCACCTAACCCCAAGTTGGGCTTTTGTGCTTCATTCAAATTTTCTACCTTTTTCATAATTTATCTTTTATTTAAAGTTTATACTATTTAATCCCAACCTGTCGGTTAGCTGCAAAACGTTAGGCGTAATAGTAACGATACCCACGCCCACACAACAGACCAGTATTTTCAGAGAAAAGTGCCACACACTCTAATCCATACTGCTTTAATTCTCTATACATTTTTGCGACTTTGTAAGCAGACCAACCAAATTCTTTCATTACACTTTTCTTTGTCGGGCAAAAGTCTGACAAGTTCCAAGCATAAATGTATAGTATCATTTTTTCGTAATCATTCAACCCTTCGTAGTTCAATTTGCCCTTTTCTCTAATACTGTCTGTTCCACCGCCCCACTCAGATGGGTAATCCCATTCAGTATAAAAGGGTTTATCAATTACCCTTGAAGATAACTCGGAAACTACTACGCCTAACAGCGGTTTTGCCGCAGGCGGGGTTTCGTGTTTTAATGATGTTTTCGTTTCCATATTTATATTTTCGTTAAGTTGACAATTTTGTTTTCAAAAGTCCCGCCCGACAACAAGCCGCAACCCGTTAATGATAATTATGCCAATACAGTTCTACACTTTTTACAAATCATCGCCCCAATCTTAGGATGTGAGTGGTATTTAACCCAATCATGCCATTGGCATAACTGTTCGCTTTTCAAACTAATAGCAGATATATTCAATTGCTTATTTTCATACTCTTTAATAATCCTTTTTGCCTCTAAATATTCTTTTTCTGTTATCATAATTTTTTGTTTTTAAATCTGCAACTGACAGCAACCACTAATCCGTTAGGCGTAATGCTTTGACCAGCACTCAGCAGCTTCTTCGGGTGTTGAAAATCTGTATTCGTTAAAGAAGTCATCATCCCTGCTTGACGGTCTTGGTTCATAATTAAAACTGCCTGTAAATTTTGACATAACAAAACCACCCATACGAACCGCCCAGGTTATAGGTTCATTTGTTTGTTCATCATATTTAGTTGCTTCGATAGTAACCCACTCTAATCGGTTCTTGTCGAATGAAAGACCGTATGTAAGCACTATGCCTAACATTGGTTTGGCAAAATTGCCGTTTTCGATTTCTATTGACATTTTATCTTAATTTAAACATTTGTAATTCTATTGAAGTTTTGTGTTCGGCAACTTCGCCAAACCAAAAACCGTTATGTTACATTTTAAGATATCCACTTATGACACCTTTTGCAAGCGATTTCTTTTGGTTCATCGCTGTCTGGAACATATTTTTTATGTCCTACAATTTTACACCATAATCGCAAAAAAGTATCTTCAAACATTAATTTAGGTTGATGTCGTATTACATACCAAAAACGTTTGTAATAATATTGTTTGTTGTTTGGATACTTTTTTGCTAATTTTAGTATCCAAAATAAATCACAAGTTTCTCTTGATGTTCCCATTTTATTTTTTGATTTGTGAAGAAAAACGGCGCATAACAACACTTAACAAAAATGGCTGCTCAATGGTTATGTTAACGTTTTTACTTTTGTAATATATTTGTTTTAATTTGAAAGTTTGTGTTTCGTAATCGACAACTTTGGTTGACTGCGAATTATTGGGAAAATTAAACTGGATACACTTCAACGCTAACGGTAAATACTGTACTAACTTTTTGTGCTTTTGTATAATCTGTACGCAAAAAGTGTGTGATTTTATTAATAATAAAATCACCTCCGACCTCTTCTACCGTCCAAAAAGTTTTATCGTAATTTGAAACTTGCACATTTATAGTTTGACCAACTTTAAATGGATTTGATTCAAGTTCAAAATCTGTTATTAATTCACCTTTTTTGTTTACAATTTCAATTCTCATAATTAGGTTTCTATTAAAAAATTACCAATACATACACATTCAGCAGTTATGAATAATAAAAATTACTGCTTCCGTGCTTCTTGTCCACGATTAAATGTTTCTAAACATTTCTCTAATGGAGTTGAGTGTCCAAAGTAAATTCGTTTCCAAACATATTCCTGTCCATCAGTCCTAAACAACCTTTGCCACCAGTTCAATTTCACAAGTTCCTCCCACTCAATTAAGTTCGCAAATTCGTGATACTTAAATCTATATCGTCTGTTTAGGTGTTCATAATTTCTAATTAATTCTATGTTATCCATACTGTAATTTTTTACAGCTTAATAACAGCACTTAACAAAAATGGCTGCTACAAGCATTTGTTTTTAATTTCAATTTATATTAAGACATACCTCGTATATAAGCCGACCGTTAGGTATAATTATAAAATCGTATCATTAGCAAGTATTTCTTTTCTAAATTGTTTCAATTTTTTTTGAGCATTCCAGTTATCTTTGGTTACCTTAACTACTTGTTCTCTATAAACTTCGTAGCTTTTATCAATTTTAGACTCACTACCAAAATTTCTTATAACACAAAGAATAACACTATCTCCATTTTGAGATTGTCTTAAAAATGCTGGTTCACCTTTCAAAAATCCTCCATTTGAAAAAGATTGAAGCGACCAGACTAATACTCTATCACCTTTTTTTAACATAAATAACTGTGCCCAACAAAATATATAAGTAATAGCTGTTAGACATTTAAAACCATTACTGTTGTTAATATTTAAGTTTTTACTTCTAATGATATTAAGTGTTTGACTACCGATTATATACCCAATCATTAGGTATAATTTCAGTCCCAACTTATAGGTCCGGTATTTGCAATTAGTTTTTGTCGTTTGATAATATCATAATCGCTTTCAGCCGGCTGTTGAACTGCCTCATCAACATACAACCATCCATAGACATGTTCTTTCTCTATAGCACTATCAATAATTGATTTCAATTGTTGCAATTCATTTATTCCCAAACAAATTGCAAATGCTCCATTAATTTCTCTTTTGGTTTTTCGGTGTTCTATTATTAGTTTCATAAAAACTGTGCTTAGTATTATATTTGTGACAATCGGAGCGAAACGCTTATAGCAAAATTCGGGTTACTGCAGACCCGCCTGCTAAAATATTTTACCGTTATGAATAATGGTTCATTTATTCTCATTATGCCTTTGAAAACAATTTAACAAGAGCATCGTATAATCCACTTTGCTCATTTTTGAAATTTTGTTTATAATCTACAAGCTCAATTCCACGAATGAATACACAATCAAATATTGTTTGTAATACTTGTTCTTCGGTAGGTAACGAACTATTAACAAGCGGTTGTTGCAATGGTTTATTTTGTTCTTTGCTTGACATTTTATTGTTAATATACTCTTCTAATTTACCATCACGCCATTGTTTAAACTCATTAGTTCCTTGATAAATAACTTCATTATTTGTAGTTTTAATGTAAAATCCAAATCCCCATTGATGTCCCCATTCATTAATGAATTGTTTCACCCATTCGTTGAATTTTTCTTTATTGAAGTTTTTATCTTGTTTTGTTAATTCTCTTTTCATTTCTTAATTTTTAATTAACTGCCCTTAATTGTTTCATTTTCAACAACATTTTCAACACCAACAATTGTTTCGTCTAATAATTCCCAGAAAGATGTAGGTAGTTCTTCTATCAAATTTTTTTTAGATATGCTTTTATGAAATTTAGATTATTCATTACATCCAAAAGTTTATGTTCATCCATTTTCATTGTATAATTAATGAATGTCATTAATTCGATACTAACTACACTTCTTTATTTAACTCAATTTTTATAACTGGAATGGTTTCATTTTTTATAGAATACCCATCTGAACCTTTAATAGTTTCAGTTGAATGTATAACTTTAGTTATCTCCAGCATCCGGCCACTAAGACTTTCAACTACATTACCAATTTGTGGAATGCATACCAATTCTGTTGGCCATACCTCACTCTTATAGCTATTGAGGTTGGTGATACATTTAACTTTTACTAAAGTAGTATTTTCGTTTTTCATTTTTTTTATAGTTTCCATTCGCACAAACAATTTGGAAATTGACATTTATGAACTTCTCCATATGCAGCTTTTGGGCAAGTGTATGGAGGTTCGCGTTTTGGTTGCAGGTTTTTAATAATAGACTGCATTCGTTCATGCAAAATTTTAGCTTCTTTTTCTTTATCAACCATGAGAGTGTTATTTGATTTCCGCAATAGCTTTGCGACGGTGAATAAGTATATGAGCTTGTGAATTAGAAATAAGTCTTATTGGTATTTCAGTAACCTTTTCGAAGCGATTGTCATTGAAATGTTCCACTATTCTCAATTTGCCGGTATTTAATCCTGAACTTCCTTGATTGCATGCGCACCAGGTAATTAATGTATCTTGTGTAACAGTTAAGGGTAGAGAGTAAATGTTGTTATTATAAATTGGTACCTGGTCTAAAATTTTCTTTTCACCAAAAAATATACTTACCAAATCTGAATCATTATTATCGGTATCAATAACTCCAATTGATAATTGTGCAGAATCTTCCACTATAAGTACTTCTTCCGGAAGTGATTTATTTATCATATTTTGGCATGGAATAGTACTTGTTTGTTTGTTACATGATTGATAAAAAGTAATTGGATTTAAATTTCTCTTTTCTAAATAAATATAATCTTCTTGGTAATCTGAAGAATTAGATATTCTTCTACCTTGTAACTTGTTATTTTTAAAAACTAATTTTTGATGACATGCTCCTGAATTTATATCAGAAGACCAATTGCCCACAACATCGCGAATCAGAGTATTGTTTATTTGAATCATATTAAACTTTGATACTGACTCTGAATCAATTTGGGCAGCGGCATAAATATGCTCACAGGAATCAATTAATGCAAGTATGAGGGTATATTTGCTTACTTGACCAGAATTATTTTTTGCAGTACCGGTCCATCTTCCGGAAAGATTTGGTGTTTGCCCAAAACTAAGAGTTGGGATGAAATAAATTAGTAACAACAACAATTTGATTTTCATTGGCTTTGCTTTTTGCAAATATAATGAAATGCAGAATTAAAGACAAAAAAAAAAGACTATTTTTTAATAGCCTTTTTAAACATTTGTTGGTTAACAACTTTTATTCATTATATTTATTATAGTAATTAGAGCGCTGATAGCTCTCATTGTAGACGTAAGCGTTTTCAATTTTAAGCTTAGCCTGATAGATTGTTGAATTGTTTTTTGATAATTTCACACCCATCTTTTTTAAAGCATCTTTAATAACGTTTTGATATGCATTATATATATTTCCAAGTTCAAATTGAACTAAAACTACAGAATGAGATATTGGTTTAATGATTTCAAAATGACCTATTTCACTTACACTAAGGTCAAACTTTTCGTTTTTATATGGTTTGTAGTTTCTGAAATTAGTACCAACCCCAAATGCAATCTCTACTGTTTTTTCTAATCCATAAACATGATTATCCATATCTCTTTCTTGTTCTTCTCTAGTCTTTTCAAGAACAAAATAAAGATTGAATTTAGTAGAGAGTCTTTTAGCGTTAAACACAGATTCAAATTTCGTAGGAGATTCGTTATGAATATTCACTTCCTGAATCACCGCCTTAACAATATCGATGGTTAATAATTCTAATCCAGAAACAAATTCAACAAGCTCTTTTTTGAAGTTTTTGTATTTTAATAAATCGTCAATAACTTCTTCAATTACTTCTGGCTGTAATCCATCAAAAGTTTTGATATAACGAATACGTCCAGGTCTTTGAATAAGATTTTCATTGATATATAAATTATTTGTTGTTAACACAAACACTCTTCTGAATGGTGAATTTAAAGCACCATCCATAACAGTTAACATATCAGATTCGTGTTCTTTGGTGTAAATTTTTTCATACTCATCAATAAAAACAACAATGTTTTGAGCGATAGAATTAATAAACATGTGTGCATTTTGCGAATACTTACCAATAAGAATTACCGGCATTTCTAAACTATTGCACAACTGTTTTGCTGTTACGGTTTTACCAGTTCCTCTGATGCCATTAAAAACAACCCCAAGATTATCTTTAGTATTTAAATATGTTCGCTTAATTCTTTTTAAAATATCGCTTTCAGTGCCATATATTTTATAATTGAAGTTGAATTTATCAGACATCATATCTAAAATATAACCCCCAATGGTTTCTTGCAAGTAATAAATACCAACCGGAAGTTCTTCGTACCGCGGAGCATTACTTGTTCTGTGAAAGATATTTCCACTTCTTGCCCAAACCTCACCACTTCTTTTTTTTGTTAATGGAGTCGGTGTTTGCTTTGTTTGTTCTTTGCTCATTTTTGCTAATTCTACACTTGAAAGAGTAATGCTTATGTTGTTTTTAGAACTCATTTGTTCTTTGTTTATTTGAGTTTGCTAATCTAAGAATTCTAATTTTATGTTGCAAGAAATATTTTTAATAATTTTATTTTTCTAAAATTTTTAAAACACATTCACTTACTTCATCTCGATGTTTTTCTCCGTTAACTGTATGGAGTGTATATAATATTTTCAATTGTTCAATTACGGGTTCAGTATTTTTTTCAAATCTTTCAAACCTTTCTTTTATTGCAACCATATCACTGTCTTCAGGACGACCTTCGTTTCTATTAGTGATTCTAAACAGTATAGTATCATGTGATACTACAAGCCTGAAGCAATAGTCAATGGTGTGTTTGTATTTATCAAGTATGTTTTGTAGTAATTTAATTTGCGGAACTGTCCTTGGGTAGCCATCCAAAATAAATCCGGTGGATGCTTCACTAATTGCTTTTTCTAAAATTTTTGTAACAATTTCATCAGACACATAATTGCCTGAATTCATAATTTCAGTAATCTCTATTCCAAGTGGAGTCTTGTCAGCCATTTCTTTTCGGAGCAATTCACCGGTTGAAATATGGATGAGATTATATTTTTCTACCAGCGCTTTTGCAAGAGTTCCTTTTCCGGACCCTGGAGGACCAATGATGATGATGTTCATGATAATAAGCGCTATTTTAATTCTAACAAATGTAAGAAAAAAATAGAAATTAGAAAATAGAAATAGTAAACTGTAGTTTAAAAAGCTATTTTATGAACATGCTAAAAATTCTAATAAGTCTAATGTCCACAAAAAGAAATGGTTAAAAAGATGTAATAAGAATAAAGAAATTATTTTAATTCGTATTTTAGAGGTCTGTAATACGAGTAATTGGAAATAAAAAAATGAATGGCTTTAAAAACTTATGCAATCGAATATTTTAATAAACACCCCTAAAGAAGGTTGTGAGGGAAAAAACACAAAATACAACATGTCTTATAATGAACTTAAAAAGTTTGTGCAAGAAATTTATTATGATATAAAATCAAAATCACAATGGCGGAGAGAATTTCATAACAATAAAAAAAGGCTTCATTATATACCTGCAAACCCTGAGGCGGTATATAAAAATAGAGGCTGGGTTTCGTGGGGCGATTTTTTAGGAACCAAACGTATTCAATCCAATATTGTCGCTCATCAATTGTATGTTGACTATAAAGAAGCAAAAGAAATGCTGCAAGAGTATAAGTTTAAATCTCGTACTGAATTTAAAGAAAAAAAAATAAATAGCAATTTTTGCACCGATATTCCGTATCGCCCAGAACGATATTATAAAAATAAAGGATGGGTTTCTTGGAATGACTTTTTATCTAATAATAACATTGCAAACCAATTGCGTAAATTGAATTTTAAAAGTTATAATGAAGCTAAAGATTTTTTAAAAACAATTAATCCAAAAATTACTTCTCGAACATCATTTGTTAAATTTCATGAATTAAATAACATTATTGATATTCCTAAGCAACCAGAGAAATATTATAAAAACAATGGATGGATTTCCTGGGGTGATTTTTTGAATAAATCAGATTTAAACCGGTAATAAAACCGCAAAAGGGATTTGGAAAGTAACATCAAAATGTTTAGTTGTTTCACCATTTTCTTTGGTGTGAATAAACAAGTATGATTCTAATGTTTGCTCGCTATGTTTAGGAAAACGTTTTGCAAACTCCGAAGAGCTTTTTGTTTTAATAAGATATTTTCCTTCTTTTTCTAATTGTGGATATCCTGGAGTTAACTCCACCCACTTATATAATTGTTCTGCCATAATTATTCAACTTCAATTATTGTATTATCAAAATCATTTTCTAAAATCATGTTATTTGGATGCATTGGATGGAAATCTGGAACCCACATTGCCAACTTTTTATCATTCATAAAATACAGGTCACGAACTTCAATGTCTTGACTTTTTAAAATGTATTTTTTGAAATAATAATAAAACTCATTGCCTGGCACACCATAAAGTGTTGCGTATGAATCACCATTTTCTTTTACAAGCAATTTCACGAATACTTTTGAGCTATTTTTGTCTGTTGGAACAACATTGAAAGCGGTTAATTTTGTTTCTATTTCCAAAGGCTCCAATACTTTTTTTATGGAAGTAATACCAATTGGAATGTTTCTATCAAATGCTAATATTACTTCATCATGAGTAATATATATTACATTTTTGTAACCTGCGTTGTTTAATAAGTCAACAATGTTGGTTACAAAACTTTGTTGTATTGTTTGACTTCGCTTTGGATTTAAATTTCCAAAAACAAATTGACGAAATGATTTGGAGTTTTTAATCGCGGGATGAATATTAAACTTATCACAAAGTTCATCCCAGCTATTTCCAAGTTCCTCCTCATTTCCAAACACCCTTCTTAAAACAGAATAGTTTGCTGACGAAATATCGATGGAAACAAAAGTATGTGCCTCAGGATTTTTGCTATAGTATTCTCCTCGCATATCCATACTCTTCCATGGAGTAAGAGTTTTTAAATCAAACTCTTGCATTTTTTTATATGATTCAGTTTTAGAAAGATAATCAACCATTTTATCAAGCATTTTCATTTTATAACTTGATATACCAGTTCCTTCGCCGGTCAGTTTGGTTTCTAAATTTTTTAAATTATCCAAAGCTTCTGGTAGATGAGAAAACTCTTTGCTTTGCAAAAGAGTGTTGTAATAATAATCAAATTCCGAATAAAGAGGAATATTGACTTTATACAATTTTTCAAATTCAGATATTGATTTTAAGCCTGATGAATTCATAATTATTTTTTTATTGGTGTTGGTGGTAAAAAATTTTTTTTCATCCAATTCATGACATCGCTTTCAACATAATATCCCTCTTTTGCCATTTCAGAGATAAATGGTGCCCAGATATCATCAAATACAACTTCTGCAACTTCTTTAAAATATCCGCGATTAGAATGAATTGTTGCAGGTGGCTCTACATATTGTTCATAAAATTTGAAAAAATATGTTTGATATAAAACATCCTTTTTCAAATTAATTAGTCTTGTGATTTCTTTTGCGCTATTTTCTGATACTTCTACTTCAGAATATGCAAGTCCTGCACCTTCAGGGCCCTTATATCTAATACAATATTTTGGATTGAAAATATCGCTATCATCTAATACTAAAATTCCTTTATTCATTTGGTCGAGTTATTTGTTGAAGTTTTCCTATTCCTTTGAGTCCGTATTGGTGGCCACAATCAGTACATTTTCTAATATTAATTGTGTGCTCATCGCCTTTTATTTTTTCATTTACTAAAATGATTCCGGTTTTACATTCACCACAGAATAGTTTACCAATACGTTTCTGTGTTTTAACCTTTCTTATAGAGATTGCCATCTTAAAATATTTTTGTAAGTATTATAATCATCGCGGTAAGCACCATAACATTAATTAGTCTTTGCCACTTAAACTTTTTCCACTTATATGTGTTGCCGCCAAAGCTTTCGGATGTGCTGGTGTATTCATCAAACCAGAATGTACTCCAGAAGTTTCTTTTCCACCTGTTCTTTTCGACTGTCATTTGAATCTTCTGATATTATTAAGTCTGATTCCGTCTGTTATTAAAACCAAACATACAAATAATAATCCTAAGACCATAAATGTGTATTTAAAAAACGTGAATATCCAAATAATGTGTGATGTGGTTTCATCAAACATCCAAAACCCATTCATTGCAAGCCAACACAATGTTGCAACATATCCAGACCCAGCTCCAACTGTTCTATTTTTTGGAATAATAAATGAATGGATAAATATAGCAATAAAGAAAGCTATATAAGCAGCAAAAGTAATGTTGGACATCCAAAAAATATCCATTAATAACCAGGCTAAGCCTCCAATGTTTTCTAATATCTTTTTCATTTTTTATCGGAAAGTGTGTATTGGATTGTCACATAAACTATAATGGCCACCCCAACTGTTTTGTGGATTTGAGAAGCTGTAAAAATGGATATATTGACAGCCATCGTCAATACGTAATATCTCGTATTTTATATTGTTGTTATCCTTAACTTTTGTGAGTATAGTCTGTTTTGTTGGTTCTTCCTTACATCCTAACAGAATGCCAAAAAGAAGTATGTAAAATTTGTTTTTCATTGTTTTTTTCTTTTAGTTTCGTCTGGTCTAAAATTTAGTGCATCCATTCCGGATAATTGTTTCCAAATAATTTCTTCGCTATTTTTTATTTTCAACTTTTTCTTTATACGTATCCATCTTCTTAAAATAAACAAGATGTGTATTAAAGCAAAAAAAATACCTAAAGCAAAGCCCAGCTTAAATGAAGTTATTACAATTAACATCCGTAGAATTTTTGTAAATTAAGCAAATATAACTTTTGATAAAATTCTATATTTCTCTCTTTAATTTTTACATCATTTTCATAAATCTGAACTAAATCATTAAAGGATTTAACTATTGTAATATACAACAATAAATATCCTAATGCGACACAAATTAGAAAATCACATAATCCAACAATAAATGATGTATTCATAATGAAGATTAGTACTGGATTAAAGAATCGACAATCGGAGAGAATTTTGTTAATTTATCTTTTCCGTTAAGAAATGTTAAATCAATAATAAATGAAAAGCCTGCAATATTGCCACCAAGGTCTTGAATTAACTCAGCAGCTGCAGCAGCTGTCCCACCGGTAGCTAAAAGGTCATCGTGGATAAGAACATTCATTCCTGGTTTAATTGCATCAGTGTGAATTTCAATTGTTGCTTGACCATATTCCAAATCGTATGATTTAGATTTTTTCTCTGCCGGCAATTTACCCGCTTTTCTTACCATGATAAATGGTTTTCCAAGTTGATATGCTAAGATATTTCCAAATAAGAAACCACGGCTTTCAATACCAGCAATTGCGTCGATACGATATTCTGGATTTTTTAATTTATGAATCTGCATTTGATGATACATTGCAGATAAAATCAATGTGGTGTATTTTGAATCTCCGAGGATTGGTGTAATGTCCTTAAATAAAATTCCTTCTTTTGGAAAGTTTGGAACATCTCTGATAATTTTAGAGATTTCTGTACTGGAATGTTTAATTTTTTCGTTTAACTCGGCAATCATTCCATCTAACTCTTCTTGAGTTAATTCCCGGAGCATTTCTGTTGTTGGTTGTTCTGACATTTTTTAGAAAATTTAGAATCAAATATAGTAATTATTTTTCAACATAGGTAGAAAAACCATTTTTTAATCTGATATCAAAAGCGTGGTGTTTGTCTGGGAAAAAATATACTTCCTCACCTTTTTCCCAATATTTCATCGCTTCTGAATCACAATAAAAATATTCATCTCTCCACTGAACCATTTTAAGTTCAAATTTTGGATGTATTACACACACTCCAATTAGGGCTATGTCATCATCCATAATTTTTATTTTATGCTTGGCCCAAGCCGGCAGTTTCTTTGGCATAATTTACGATATCTGAGTTATTTCCATAATTGAACAAACCATGATTTTTGTTGTTTTATCTTGTTTTACCGCAACAAAACAAATCATATGAGGTTTATTATCATCTTGTATAACACTCGTTTCCAATATACTTCCAATTTTATTTTCTCTAATTGCAAGGCATTTTGCCGGAAAAACTTCTGTATAAGATAATAAAAGTTTTTCTTCAAGAATTCCATCAATAATATCAATCTTTACCTTTGAGCCCCATGGAATATGATTTGTTCTACGATATTCTTCTTCTGTATCAACCGGCGTAGAAGCAATTCTTTCTTCTATGAATGCTCCAGGATAAGTTATTTTACTTAACGACCTTTCACATTCTTCTTTGGTTCTCCAAGGAAAACAATATGGCTCTTCGCCGGCGTTTGCTGATGGGTGGCAAATACGATGGTTATACTTCGTAAATGCTAAAATTTCATTTCTGTTCATTTTGTATTTTTGAAAGTATATTTTCTTGATGTTCTTCTGGAGAAATTACATAAAAACGTTCGCCTTTTGGCCCCTTTTTTATTGAATTACTCATCAAATAATTTTTTTCTTCATTTATCTCTCCATTAACATCACTCGAAAATGTATGAATGATTATCTTGCCGTTGCCATCAGGAAGCCCTCTGCGGCACGTTACTAATGAAGTTCCATCGTTCCAAAGTAATATTTCAGTAGTAAAGCCACATTCATTGTTTGAGCTCTTCATTAGCGTTTCTACTTCATTTACTCGTTCTTGAATTTTTACAAAATCGTGATTCATAGTTTATTCTTTTGGTTTAATTCTCCATGTATGGCCCATGTAACCGGAAAATGTTAACCAACCCTCTTCGCCACTGGTAATACCACCATGCCTAACATCAAATCCGCAGTCAAAGTCTTTGCCGCAAACTTTAAACATCGCTGAATCATCACCGTTTTTTTCTAAAACAATATTAGTGATTTCAGTTTTCATAGATTCATCAACAATTCCTAAGCTTTGGTCTATTGAATCACCAAAGTCTTCCATAACACCACCAATGAATTCATTTTTCTTTTCTACAAATTGTCCCCAGAAAGGATAAAATTTTCCGTTTACTTCCATGTTTTTTAGTATAAGAGTTGTTCTTTTCTTTCGATTGTTTTTTGCTCAGCATTACTGAGCATAATGAAATATGTGTGTGTTAGTAGTCTGTTGTCTACTGTAATATCTGTAATCACACCACGCATTGAATCCGGTTTTAAATAAACAATGTCACCTATTTTATGGCGCATTGAAGCTTTAGCAGAATCATATTGTTGCATAAAATTAATCATCTGATAATATTCTGCAACTTTTTTGTTTGCACGTTCTGTTGAGTCCCGTACTATTATAGCACGCTCACGCTCATACTTTAATTTTTTTTCTTTCTCAATGGCTTGTTCTTTGTCGTTTTGAATTTTTAAAAACATTAGAAAAGTAGCACAAATTACAATTGTGACAAAACAACCTAAAAAGAAACTTTTCGGATTGAATAATGACAAATAAGTTTTTGTATCTGTTTTTGAAATTGGATTATCTGTATTCATTGATTTTCTTTTTTTCATCTTCTGTAAAAGCTTCTGGATATACTCTAATCAGAGAGTTATCATTTTCTCCAAATGTTCTTTCTCCAGCAATGCATTCATCTATGAATTGTATCATCAGGTCTTTTAATTTTTTGGTTAATCGACCATACACTTCCATTGATTTATTATTTAAAAATCCATAATGATTTTTTGATAAATCTACTTTTGCTACCCAGTGGACAGC
>Ga0116192_1001383_pt1 | contig 17058 bp, 20 predicted proteins | sample AD_UKC113_MetaG_FD_89876 | JGI IMG/M metagenome (GOLD analysis project Ga0116192, IMG submission 89876) | Active sludge microbial communities of municipal wastewater-treating anaerobic digesters from Hong Kong - AD_UKC113_MetaG | ecosystem: Engineered > Bioreactor > Anaerobic > Digestate... | reverse complement strand
GGCCTCGTCCTCGAAAACCCGGATAAACTCCTCGCCGATAATCTTCCTTTTCAGCTCCGGGTCCGTCACCCCTTTGAGCTTCGATAAAAACCGCCCGCGGGCGTCCACATAAACCAGGTTTATTTTAAACCTGTCCCTGAAGGTCTTCTGCACCTGTTCGGCCTCGCCCTTGCGCAGCAGGCCGTGGTTGACGAAAACGCAGGTGAGCCGGCCGCCCACCGCCTTCTGCACCAGTACCGCCGCCACGGAGGAGTCGACCCCCCCGCTTAAGGCGCAGAGCGCCTTCCTGTCGCCCACCCGCCGGCGTATTTCGTCAACGGACCGCTCGAGGAAAGAGCCCATGGTCCAAAGACCCCGGCACCCGCAGATATCGTAAAGAAAGGCTTTTAAAATCTCCTGCCCCCTGGGAGTGTGCGCCACCTCCGGGTGAAACTGGACGGCGTAAAGGTTCCTGGACGGGTCCGCCATAGCCGCGACCGGCGCCTTGCCGGTAGAGGCGGTTACCGCAAAACCGGGGGGAGGGGACTCAACCAGGTCCCCGTGGCTCATCCAGCACTGTTCAACAGGCTCCAGGCCGGAAAAAAGCTTGTCCCCCGCCAGGACGCGCAGTTCGGTTTTTCCGTACTCGCGGTGGCCGGCGCGGGACACCCTGCCTCCCAGTTGCTTCGCCATCAACTGCATCCCGTAGCAGATGCCGAGAATGGGAATGCCCGCCTCGTAAACAGCCGGGTCGCAGGACGGGGCGTTGTCCTGGTAGACACTGGAAGGGCCGCCGGAAAACACAATCCCCTTCGGCTTCTTCGCCGTCAATTCCGCCAGCGGGGTCGAGTAAGGCAACATTTCGCAAAACACTTTCAGTTCCCGGATGCGGCGCGCGATCAGGTGGCTGTACTGGCCGCCGAAATCCAGAACGATAACCAGTTCCTGCTCCGGTAAAGACATTTTATTCCCCCTTGTACACTCTCGGACTTAAAACCATTATGTAAGGAAAGTTGCGGTAGCGCTCGTTGTAGTCCAGGCCGTAGCCCACCACGAACTCGTCGGGAATGACGAATCCGTTGTAGTCGATATCCACCGGCACGACCCGGCGGGAGGGCTTGTCCAGCAGGGTGCAGACCTTGACGCCGGCAGGCCCCCGGGACTTGAAGTTTTCCACCAGGTAATTCAGCGTCAGGCCGGTATCGACGATGTCCTCCACAATAAGGACGTGACGCCCTTCAATGCTGCGGTCGATGTCCTTCAGTATGCGTACCACCCCCGAGGATTGCGTCGAGGCGCCGTAGCTGGACACAGCCACGAAGTCGAAGTAAGTGGGCACGGTTATATGACGCACCAGGTCCGCGAGGAAAATCATCGCCCCTTTGAGAATGCCGACGACCAGCAGTTCCTTGCCCGCATAATCCGCCGATATCTGCCCGCCCAGTTCAGCCACGCGTCTTTGGATTTCCTCCCCGGAGAAGAGTATCCTCTCGCCGTCCGGATGCACTCGCTTCGCCCCCCGTCCCGGTTGCTCCTCAAAAAAATAACAGCCGGTTTCACCCGCAGCCTCCCGTTGACACCGTAATGACCGGCACTGCCTTACACCTCTCTTTGCTTACATGATAAGCGCAAGTCAACAAAATGTCAAACAAAGCCTTTCCATAATTCTTCAATTTACGGCAGGCGGGTTTATGGCAATGTTCTTGTCGTAGTCCCAAAAGCGCAGGTTTATCTCCATGCCGTTTTTCGGGCTGTACTTGTCCCTGGCCGTAAGCGTCGCCTGGCGCAGGCGGTAATCCTCGGGGCTCAGCCACACCTTCAGAAAGTAGTCGGTCAGCCTCAACTCCAAAAAGGGGTCCATCAGGTTGGGGCGCATTTCCAGCACAAGCAGTTTCTCCCCGTCCACCCTCTCCTCGCCCGCGTACCTCAGTTCGGGAACGTCTTTGAAATTAAAATAGGAGAGGGGGTTCAGCTCGGCGTAGAAAAGCTCCGAGTCAGCCAGCTTGTTGCCCGGCAAAGCAATCCACTTCCCGGACGGCTGGTCCTTGAAGTACGAGGTGTCCCCCACCTGGACGAACTCGATGGGAGTGTTCATCATCACTCCCTTCATCCTGACCCTGTCCGGGGCCACCCTTTCGCCCTCCACCTTGCTGAAAAAATCCACGTTGGCCTTTCCCTCGGTCGTCAGCCTGGTTTCCGCCTGGTAGCGGAAGCTCGTGCTGGCCAGGGTCTTTTCCAGCCCGTTCTTGAGCATCTGCTCCGGCAGCGCCCCGCCGGCTCCCCGCGGCAGCAGGCGCCCGGCGCCCCAGAATATCAAGGCAGACAACAAAATCAGGGCAAGCGCGGCCAGAGCCACCCTTCTGTTTAAAACCACCCAGCGCGTCGGCGGCACCGGACATCCCCCCGTGCGGTACAACTCGGTCTACCCTATAATACTAGGATTCCGCCCGAAATATGACAGCATGCACGAGGGGCGCAATTCAAATGTTAAAGGACCGATTCCGGCAGACCCTGCTTGCGCGCCGGGAAGAAACAGGGTAAAATTTACTCATCTGATGCTATTGTCACCAACGGAGGATTAGCGGATGGAGATTAAAGAAATGCAGAAGGAAGTGGACGGCTGGATCAGCCAGTTTGAAGAAGGCTACTGGAGCCCCCTTTCCATGATGGCCCGCCTTACCGAAGAAGTAGGCGAACTGGCGCGGGAAATAAACCACCAGTTCGGCGAAAAGCCCAAGAAGCCGGAGGAGCCCATGGGCGACCTGGCAATGGAACTGGCCGACATACTGTTCATCCTGATCTGCTACGCCAACTCTCTGAACATAGACCTGGAGGACGCCTTCAAGAGAGTGATGGCCAAGTACCGTTACCGCGACAGCGAGCGGTGGACGAAGAAAAACGCCGGCGCCGCCCCCTGAAGGCCGGCGCGGGCGCGCCTCATCCGCAGCACCGCCGTCCCTGCGCCGGCGGCGTCATTGTGTTTTTCGCTCTGTTGTATTACAATCTATCCAGTATTATTAAAATTTGCCGTCATCAGTGCCGCCAATTTTTCAGGAGGGCTTTATTTTCATGACAACCATCATTCCCCTCAGGGGCCTGCGCTACAACCCGGAAAAAGTAAAAAACCTGGCCGAGATCGTGACCCCGCCTTACGACGTAATCGACGAAGCCGGGCAGGATTTTTACTATAAACGCCACCCTTACAACATCATCCGCCTCGAATACGGCAAAACCCACCCGGACGACAATGAAAAAAACAACCGCTACACCAGGGCGGCGGCCGAATTTTCCGCATGGCTGAAGGAAGGGGTGCTGATCCAGGAGCCGGCTCCGGCCCTGTATTTTTACGAGCAGGAATTCACCTTCGGCGGCGAAAGGAAAATCCGCAGCGGCTTCATCTGCGGGGTGAAGCTCGAGCCGTATGAAAAGGGCATCGTCCTCCCCCACGAGGAGACCATGCCCAAGCACAAGGCGGACAGGCTGGAACTCATGCGCGCCTGCAGGGCCAACTTCAGCCCCGTGTTCAGCCTTTACGCCGACCGCGAAATGAAGGTGGATTCAACTCTGCGCGCAGCCGTAAGGGGCGCCGCCCCGGATATGAGTTTCACCGACGAAAACGGCGAGACCCACCGCGTCTGGGTGATTACAGACCCCGGAACGATAAGCGCCGTCCGGCAGGCTATGGCGGACAAGCGCATCTTTATCGCCGACGGCCACCACCGGTACGAGACGGCCCTGAACTACAAAAAGGAGAGGGAAGAGCAGGGAAGAGCAGCGGGCGAAGCCGGGACGTTTTCCGCAACGGCCTCCCGGTGCGCCGCGCCCGACGGCGGCACAAGCTGCCCAACAGGTTATGACCCCGCTTACAACTACGTCATGATGACCCTGGTCAACCTCTACGACCCCGGGCTGGCGGTCCTGCCCACCCACCGGCTGATCAAGAACGTGGCCGGCCTCGACAAAAACCGGTTAATCGCAAAGATAGAGGAAAACTTTACCGTTGAGGAATACCCCTTAAAGCCGGACAGGAGCAACTTTCAAGATTTCCTGAGACTGCTGTCCGAACGGGGCCGAAGCTGCCCGGAAAGCGGGGCCGCTTCCGCCGTCCCGCCCCACAACCACGTGTACGGACTTTACACCGGAGATAATAAGCTTTACCTTCTCTCATTGATTGACCAAAAAAACCTCCGGCAGGCGATGCCGCCGGACAAGTCACCGGCCTGGCAGGGCCTCGACGTCTCCGTGCTGCACACGCTGATCATTGAGAAGCACCTGGGCATTTGCGGCGAGCTCCGGGCCAGAGCCGAACACATCACCTACACCCGCGAGGAGGAGGGAGCCCTCGCCGCCGTGGACGGAGGGGAGTACCAGCTGGCCTTTTTCGTCAACCCCACCCTCGTCGAGGAAGTCACCGAGGTGGCAGCCAAAGGCGAAAAGATGCCCCAGAAAAGCACCTTCTTCTACCCCAAGCTGGTGGCGGGGCTGGTGGTCAACCGGCTATAAAACGCACATAAACCGCCCATTCAAAACCGGCTCTTATATATAGCGGCTTAACATAACATAGGGCGGACAGGAAACCTGCTTTTGCAATAATTCATGGTCATTTCCAATTACAACGTCGCTGTTAGATTCCAATGCGGTAGCAATAATTATAGAATCAGGAAGTTTTAACCCCAGGCTGGAACGGATTCTCGCCGCTTCCCTGGCAATTCCCCTGGTTACCGGTATTATTTCAATATTAGGGAAGTCATCCGTCAAAAACTGAATAGCTTTAATCGCCTCTGCATTGTTTTCGCGATAGGGCTTGACCAGGAGTTCCGCTTCTGTGATTACAGAAAGGTTTAATTTCATCTGACCCTGTTCCACTGATTCAAAGAGCGGCTCAAGGAGATCTATAAACCCTGACGTGCTGTCGAGAAAATAAATTACGGCATTTGTATCAAGAGTCGCGCTCCTGTATTGAGAAATTTCATTTAAAAACTGTTCTACCCGTGCCATTCCTCGCGTTCCTTCCGGACATACCGGTCAATTTCGGCCGCGTTTTTACCGTATAGACCTTTCACGGCTCCGGCCAATGCCTTTGTCAAACTCTCCGGCCTGGCAGTGACAATCATCTTGTCCCCTTCCAATTCGATGATCAATTTCTGCCCCTCTTTCAAGCCCAATCGCCGGAAGAACTCTGCAGGAATTGTTAATTGACGCTTACTGGAAACCGTAACGGTAGCGCGCAACCACTCTCACCCCACCGGGAACTAATTAACCAAGAAAATTATAACAATACCAAGCATCACCGTCAAGAACCCGGTTCATTCAATTGCATAGCGATACCGCAAATTCGCAAACAGGATATAGCCGGGTTAACGAGGGCCAGGGCATATCCCCTGGAAAGCCATTCCTGCCTCAAAAAGCCGGCCAAAACCGCTTCTTTCAGCAAGTTTCCCTATTGAACCGTGCCAAAAAACGGGCGGCTTTGGTTATGGGAACCTTCTTGCATAGGAGAATTCCTATTGACCCATTATGGGAACAATATTATAATAATTTTAAGGAGGTGCGCTTATGGACAATAATATTATTTTCGTCAGCAGTGAATTTGAAGAAGTCGATACCCGAACCATTGATGAACGAAACAGGCTTACCATCGGCGAATTAATGAAAGGCTATAAAAGAGTGCGCATATATAAAAACGACCGGGGGGAAGTTTTTCTCCAACCTATCGTCGAAATCCCTGCCTCCGAATTGTGGCTTTTTCAGGACAAAGAAGCCCTGGAAGGCGTTCTTAAAGGCATTAAAGACGCTTCCGAGGGTAAAATTTCCCGCCTGGACCTCAACGAGCTTTAGCATGGGGTAAAAAATGTTTACGTTAAACATCACTGATCAGGCGAAACAACAATTAAATGCGCTTAAAAATGATCAAGGGCTGGACAAGAGATACAAAGCTGTTAAAAAAGCCCTTTGTCTTTTAGCTGAAAATCCCCGGCATAAAAGTCTTCAAACCCATGAATTCACCAGTTTAAAAGGCCCCAAGGGGGAAAAAGTCTTTGAAGCCTATGCCGAACAGGCTACTCCCGCAGCTTACCGGATATTTTGGTATTACGGCCCTGAAAAAGATCAAATTACCATCCTGGCGGTCGCAAAACACCATTGACAATAAATTTATTGACATAGATTGCCATTTACAATAAGATCAAAGGAAACGAACGCCGGACTAAAACCGGAAGGAGTTGTTTTCAGATGGGTTTAGCGCCAGCGGATATTGCGGCCCGGCAGGCAGCCGCGGCTAAAAAAACATACACATACGAAGACTACCGGAAACTTCCGGAAGGCGCCCCTTACCAACTGATCGGAGGGATGTTGATAATGACCCCGGCGCCGTCGACTTACCACCAGATAATTTCCATGAAACTGGAAGTCAAGCTGGCGAGTTTCGTCATGGAAAGAGATCTGGGCCTTGTTCTCTACGCGCCTCTGGATGTCTACTTCGAAGAAAGCGAAACCTATCAGCCCGACCTTATTTTTATCGCCGGGGAGAGGCTGTCAATCATAGAACCTGACAAAATAAACGGCGCTCCCGATCTGGTGGTGGAGATTCTCTCCCCCGGCACCGCCTATTACGATCTGCGGAAAAAGTATAAAATTTACGAAAAACACATGGTAAGGGAATACTGGGTAATCGACCCGGAAGAGCAAAGCGTGGAAATTTACGCTTTGCAGGACGGCAAGTTTACTCTCGGACAAAGAGCAGAAAAACAAGGAACAGTCAGCTCAACGGTGATCGAAGGATTCACTCTGTCGGTGGAAAGCATTTTTTAAACATTATGCGTTGTGGCTAGGGCGGGCCGGATCAGTTTCCCGAAAAGCAGGAAAATTGTAAAATTGCCGGGCACGTAAAAAAATGCTATAATTTTTCTACCAACAAGTGTAAAATGAAAAAATTGATAAGGGGTGAACAAAAGTGCCCGGTGCAGCCGTACATCACCCGCAGCCCCGGAGCGGGCTCACCTACGAAGATTACCTGAAAATTGACGACGGGCAGCGCTATGAACTGATCGAGGGGGAATTAGCTTTGGTTCCTTCGCCCAATTTCCGGCACCAGCACCTGGCCGCCGCCGTAGAGGCCCTGCTGCGGGAGCACGTAAAAAAACACAACCTTGGCCTGGTTTTAGACGCCCCTTTCGACGTGGTACCGGCGGAAAACGTGGTCCTGCAGCCGGACGTGTTCTACCTTTCCCGGGAACGGTACCACCTGCTCACCGGGGACTGTCTGAAAGGGGCGCCGGACCTGGTGGTGGAAGTGCTTTCTCCCTCCACCGGCCGCCGCGACCGCCTGGAAAAGAGCAGGTTGTACCTGCGCTTCGGGGTAAGGGAGTACTGGGTGGTAGACCCGGCCGCCCAGACGGTGGAAGTGTTCAGCAACAGCGAAAGCGGGTGGCTCCTGGCCGGCTCCTACGGCCCGGAAGACACCGTCGTCTCGCCGCTTTTGCCGGGCCTGGCCGTACCAGGCGAAGAAATCTTCACCCTTCCGGAAGGGCTGGAGCTGTGAATCTTAAACAAAAAAGAGCTAGGGCTTCCAGCCTGCGCACAGGCTCATTACCAAACTACCAATATTAAAAATTTCCAACCAAAAAATAATTCTCCGGCATATTGAAAACAGAGATAGCTGAATCCGAAAGGTCCCGCACCGCAAGGTTTATGGGTCCTTTTGTGTGACCCGGGCGGGCCTGGCTTGACTTTTCTTTTGCAGCGTTAAGAAGGTGCCTGACATTTTCCTGGGAGCGGCTGAGGAAGCGGGAGTGAAGGAGGCTTGAGGCCGGATGACGAAAATGAGTTAATGAACGATTTGGAAACCATAAGGAGGCTAGGGTGCGGTGGTGATAAGTGATGCTACTGTTTTAATAGCTCTGGCCCGTACCGGATAGTCATTGACCTCATTAATGGCAATTTATCGGCAAAACAAGATTGCGTGGGAGTGAAAAGTAGAATGTCACGCAAAGAAATCCAACGCTGTTTCTAATCTGCTATGACTTTTTATAACCAAGCCGAACAACTATTTGCCCACCAAAAGCTTCATCGATTGAGCGAAATAACATAGATTCCTCTTCAAATGTAACTGGTCCGCCATCCCGTAAAACCATGATAGAACCTACTGAATTTCGGGATTGCTCCCTCACCGATTGGATAGTGAACTTGTTAGAAATCACGTAATGCGGCTCAATTCTGAGATATTCGCCAATTTTACTCTAATTCGCGAATACACGTTCGTTCCCCTGCCATTTGGGAAAATTTTTCTTAATCTTTCCCAAATCGGTCTGGAGGGTTCCCGGTATTCCTGGATGATAACCGGACCGGCACTCAGGCAACGTATCAGCAAACAACTTTTCCGGCTCTTCCGCAGCCCGCACCGGCGCATATGCCTGTCACATTTACGAAGCCCTGTCCTTCATTAAAATTACCTTCACCGTCTGCAGCAAAATCGCCAGGTCCTTCGCCGGGGAGTACGACTTCGTGTAAAGCAGGTCGTACTTCAATTTGTTTTCCGGGCTCGTGCTGTACCTTCCGGCAATCTGGGCCAGGCCGGTGATGCCCGACTTCACGTTCATCCGGTAGGCGTACTCCGGCGTTTCCTTAACCAGTTCGTTGACGAAGAAAGGCCTTTCCGGGCGCGGCCCCACGATGCTCATATCCCCCTTCAACACGTTCAAAAGCTGCGGTATTTCGTCAATCCGCGCGGCCCGCAAAAAGCGTCCGACTCTCGTCACCCGCGGGTCGTTTTCCGAGGCCAGCACCGGGCCGCTCCCGCGCTCGGCTTTGTCGACCATGGTGCGCAACTTGTACAGATAAAAAGGTTTTCCCTGCAGCGTAAGGCGCTTCTGCCGGTACAGAACCGGGCCCGGGCTGTCCAGCTTGATGACGACGCCGGCCAGAATTATTAAAGGAGAGGCAATCGCGAGAGCGATCAGGGAGAGCAGAATATCCATCACTCTCTTCACCGCCAGCGATTCCTCCGGTATCGCCAGGCGGCCCACGATAAACACCGGCACGTCGTCAACCTGGTCCAGCCTGGACTGGGAAAGCATTATGTCGTACAAATCCGGCACCAGGTATACTTTCTTGTCTTTGTCTATGCAGGCGTAGACGACTTTGGCCTTGTCCTCCTGGGAAAGGTTCGAGCACACGAAAACCTGGTCGGGGTCAACTGCGTCAAGACACCCGCAGAATTCCGCGATATCCCCCAGCACGGGCCAGCGAATTTCAGCGGCAGTACCGTTTTGTTCCCCGCGCTTCCCGTTTTCACGGCCAGAACCAAAGACGAGTCCGGCCACTTTCAATGCCCCGCCGGCAACCGACTCGAGCTTTTCCGCAAAAGCAACCGCCTCCGAGGGCTGTCCGGCCACAATCACCCTGGCGCCGCTCAACAGCCCCCTTTCCAAATGCCACGCCAGCCTTCTCCAGACGGCCAGCAAAACCAGCTGGATCAAAGGCGCGGTCAAGAGAACAGTACGCGGGAAGGAAAATCCGCGCAACATGAAAGACAGCGCCATGGCCGCCAGCGCCTGGAAAAACACGACGCAAATCAGCGAGGCGAACACTTCCGCCCAGCGCCAGCGGTAGCTCCCGTACAGCTTGTATAAGTAAAAAAGCGCCAGCGCGGACAGGGTGAGCCAGGGCCAGGTGGAAAGATAAGGGGCGATATTTTCACGCGGAACATTCCAGCCGAATTTGAAGAAAAAAGCCAGCAAGTAACCTGAATTGACAAGCGCAAGGTCAACCAGAATGACCGCCAACAAAAACAGCCGTCTATTTTTTTGAACAAACATAGTTATTCCTCACGTTAAAAGAACAATGAATTTATTTTTTCCAATTCGTCATATTATTGCAATTTCCTTTTTTACCCCGAATTGCCCGGCAAAAGGGAAGCCATATAATCCTAATAAAAAAAGGGAGCCTTGCCACTTTATCTATTCCCGACCATGAAACTCTAGACCGGGGAACTCTGCGAAGTTTGATTCGCAGGGCTTATATGAGGTTCCTGGAAATGGCCAAAGCAGCATTTACAACATCCGCGATGGCCGGGGTATGTCCCCTGGAAAGCCATTCCCGCCTCAAGGAGCCGGCCAAAGCCGCCTCTTCGAAGCTGGGAGCAAGGTAAAAGTAAAGCTCCCGCAGCATTTTTTCCGCCTGGTCCCGCACCGGGTGCGGTATTCCCGTCATAAATTCCGTGACCGCAACGCTGGAAACAAAGAGAGCTTCCTGGTTAATCTCCAGGAGCAACTTTTCTGCCCTAATCCTTGAATTATTCCGCCTGCCCCGGTTTAAATCAATCAAAAAGTCCGTGTCCAATAAAAATCCGGCTCCGTGATATTCCGGATTCATCATTTTATCCTTTCGTCTGAAGCTCTCAGGCGGTTGACAAAAGCCAGGGCGTCCAAATCGTCATCAAAAAAGCCTTCCGCATCTTCGATATAGACAAGACGAGCCTTGCGTTTGAGTTCTCTTTCAAAAGACCTGGCCGCATTTTTCCTTGAACCCAATAAAAAAACACGCCCCTCCAAGCCTTTTTTAATAAATTTGGGTGTTATTATTTCTTTCCATGCCGGCCAGGGCATCGGCGGCTGCCCTATAAGTCTCCCTGTCTATTTTACCGCGGGCTGCCACGAGGGAACGTAAAACCTTCACGGCCTCTCCCTTTCTGCCCAATTGCTCCAAGAACAAGGCATAACGGTAACGACCGAAGTGCCAGTCCGGCATCCGGGCGAACAGAGAACGGTATTCCTCTTCGCCCTCTTCCACCCGTCCCATGGTAGCGAGAAAGTCCGCCCGGTTACAGTAGCAAAAGCCCTTTTCGTCGTCATCTTTGGCCAGCTCCAGGAGCCGTTCCTCAACCCGGATCCCCTCGGCGGCCAGGTCTTTATTATTAAGGCACAGTTCCTCCACATCATGCAGGGCGTTCTCAAGGAAACCCTGCTTCCCTACAGCTTCAGCCAGCTTGACGTTATCCTCAAGGGCAGCCAGAGAACCCTCCAGGTCCCCTTTCTCAGCCAGATACCGGGCTATATGGTGCCTGTTTTCCAGTTGGACCACTGGCGCATCGGTCGCCTGCTGAAGCAGGTAATCCCTGGTGGCGTACGCCCCCCAACCAAGTAAGAGGAAACCGCCTGACCTGTTGAGTTTAAAACAGTCTTCCACTTCGATGCAGCACTTCTTATACTTTTTCCCGCTGCCGCACGGGCAGGGATCGTTCCGGCTTATCCCACCTGCTTCACGCCCCAGGAGCCGCAGGCGTCGGGTATAGGCAACTGTGTCAAAGGGCACTTGTTGCTTTATGACCTCGTAAAAATGGTGAATAAAAAGCGCCACCACCGTGCTCCTGGCAGCATGACGGGACAGTCCCGCCTGCTGCAGCCTTTCCACCGCCTCCCGGGCTTCCGGTGGATTTTCTTCCCGTATCTGCCTTTCCACAATAGACTCAAACAGGATATGCAAAACCGGGTTGACACCGTTAATATCCACCGTCCCAGACAGCATGTCCAGGCGGCGCCACAGAGCATCCACTTCCGGATGCTCGCCCAAAACGGCAGATACAGTTTCATCTTGAGTTTGTGTCCATAACTCGTCAACGATGCTTTTATTTTTTTGAATTTCCATAGTAACTCCTTAAAAACAAAATTGAAATTATACAGCAGTTTATTATTTCGCCATATAGCAATACTTTCCTTTATTTATCTGATTTTGATTTCTATACCTTAACAATCTTATTATCATTCTTATAATCCCAAACCGCGCCGCAAAACCTCACCTATTTTATTATTTGAATATAGCTTATATAGCTTGTCTTATTGTTTAGCAAGTTTACCTTATATTCGTCAATATCAAAGCCTATGACTTTTAAACCAGCACTACAAAATTCCATTGCCAGTGGTAATCCAACGTATCCAAGCCCGATCAAACCAATATTTTTGTCCATCGGGAATAAACCCCCATTAATAGTTTCGGGTATACAGCTTCTTATATTCTTCAACCATTCTGCTGACGTTGAACAATTTCAAAGCCCTCTGCCGGCCCGCTTCACCCATAGAAAACCGCTTACCCGGATTCGACACCAAATCCCAAAGAGCCTTTTCCGCCTCGTTTACGTCGAGTTTGTCAATCAAGTATCCCGTTTCATTATTAACCACCATCTCGCCAACGCCGCCAACCGCGTTTGCCACCACCGGCACGCCGGCCAGCATCGCCTCGATTACGGTCAAAGGCAGGCCTTCCCACCTGGAAAAGAGGACAAACACGTCAAAATCCTGCATTAATTCAGCCGCTTCTTCCCTCGCTCCCAATAAAAAAACACGCTCTTCCAAGCCTTTTCTTTTAATATATTCCTCACATTTTAACCTCAACGGCCCATCACCGACAATGACAAAATAAATTCGTCTTTTATTTAGTCTATTATTGGAGGAAGCAATCATCCTTTCAGCTACATTCAACAAAAACAATGGGTCTTTTTGAAGCGCCAAGCGCGCTACCGTACCGATAATGATATCTTCCTCTTTGATCGCCAGTTCTTTACGTAATACCCCTTTCTTTTTTTGTGGCTCCGGCATTCCGTTATAAATAACACTTAACCTGTCCGGAGACGCGAGCCTTAATCTGAGTCCCTTTTCCAGGTCGTTCTGCGACACACAGACAATTCCAGTGCTTAACGCACCCGTAAAACGCTCCGTCAAGGTGTAAAAAAAGCGGGCCGGCCGGACCTGATACTCATTTATCCCCCACCCGTGCACCGTGAAAAAGATCTTCGGCACCCCGGCCAGCCGGGCGGCCAGCCGCCCAAGCACGCCGGCCTTCGAACTGTGGCAGTGGACGATATGAAAACCTTCCTTCTTCATTAACGAATAAAGTTTATAAAAAGCTTTTAAATCATTTAGCGGTGAAATGTTCCTTTTTAATTCGGGAATTTCAACCACCTTAATGCCTTGCGGCAGGACCCTTAACCAATTTACGAGCTCACCTCCAGGCGAACAGGCCACAGTTATTTCAAACTGTTCCGGGGACAATCCGGAAGCTATATTATAAACCACTTTTTGAGCTCCGCCCAGTTCGGACAATGTAATTACAAGAAGAACTTTTATTTTAACCAAAAGACCCACCTCTTGCCTTAAAATATAATAAGGCAAAGGAATTTCCAACATCTTGTCGAACTAAAAATACCATTTAAACTTTAACACATTTAGAATAGAATTAAAAAGAAATTTGCATCTCAAAACTGGAGTGTTGTTATGAAAGCACTTATATTAGCTGGGGGTAAGGGAACGAGGCTTAGACCATTAACTCATACCATGGCTAAACAACTGGTGCCGGTGGCAAATAAACCCGTCCTGCATTTCGTAATGGAACAAGTTGCAGAAGCCGGTATTAACGAAGTGGGAATAATAATTTCACCGGAAACCGGTGAGCAAATAAAAGCATCTATAGGCACAGGGGAAAATTGGGGCTTTAAAACAACTTATATTCTACAGGACAAACCCGCGGGACTTGCGCACGCGGTAAAGACCGCCCGTAATTTTTTATTAAATGATCCTTTTCTCATGTTTTTGGGTGACAACTTAATCCAGGGCGGGGTAAAAGAATTGGTGGCACAATTTAATAAAGACAATTCCGATGCATTAATCTTGTTAAAAGAAGTATCCAATCCCGGGGCCTTTGGCGTAGCTGTGGTTGATGATGAAAAATGCGTTAAACGGCTTATAGAAAAACCGAAAAATCCTCCCAGCAACCTTGCCTTAGTAGGAATCTACCTTTTTAAACCACTCATACATAAAGCCATTGACAGGGTCAAGCCTTCCTGGCGGGGAGAACTGGAAATTACCGACGCCATTCAAGAACTGCTCAATATGGGACAAAAGGTTACTGCCAGACATCTTGCTGGCTGGTGGCTGGATACCGGTAAAAAAGATGATATTTTAGAAGCAAACCGGATAGTGCTTGACGAATACGCGAAAGTTGACATACAGGGCTATGTCGATAAACAAAGCCAGGTAGTGGGACGCGTACAGATCGGTGTCGGATCGGAAATAATTGAGAGTATCATTCGAGGTCCTGTTGTTATAGGCGAAAATTGTAAAATTATAAGGTCGTTTATCGGTCCTTTTACCGCGGTGGGAAACGGCAGCCTGCTTGAAGACGTCAGTATCGAGCATTCAGTAATTTTGGATAATTGCGAACTTCGTCAGGTGCCGCGCCTGGAAGACAGTCTCCTGGGTACAGGTGCTAAAGTTAGCAAGAAAAATTCCGGACATAAGGCATTACATCTGTTCCTGGGGGATGATGCGGAAGTAATTTTATAAAAGTGGGTGAATATCTTTGGAACTAATTAAAGATGTGGTGGTTAAACAATTAAAGATTATCCCCGACGACCGTGGCTATCTTATGGAAATAATGCGAAAAGACTGGCCGGAGTTCATGCAGTTCGCCCAGTCTTACATGACTGCCTGCTATCCGGGTATTTATAAAGCCTGGCATTATCATAAAAGGCAGTACGACCACTTTGTATGTGTATCCGGCATGGCCAAGGTGGTTCTCTATGATACCCGTGAAGACAGCCTCACCAAAGGAAAGATCAACGTCTTTCACATGGGCCATTTAAACTCTATTCTTTTGCGCATACCTCCGTATGTGTACCACGGCTTTACTGCCGAAGGAGGGCAACCTGCGATCATCATTAATTTCCCGACAGAACTTTACAACTATAAAGAACCTGACGAATACCGCCTACCTTACAACGACCCGTCAATTCCCTACAATTGGGAGGTAAAGCACGGTTGAGAGTGATGGTAACGGGTGCCGCCGGTATGCTGGGAAGGCAGGTAGTCCAAGAGAATATAAGGCGCGGAAACGAGGTCTGCGGCCTGTCCCGACAGGAGTTTGATATATCCAACCGGGAACAGGTAACTACTATAATTAAGAAAGTAAAGCCGGAAATTGTATTCAACTGTGCCGCCTACACGAACGTGGATGGTGCTGAGGAGGAGAAAGAAAAAGCCTTCCTGGTAAACGGCCTGGGCCCACGCTACCTGGCTTTAGCCTGCCGAGAGCAACAATCAGTACTAGTTCACATTAGCACGGACTATATTTTTGATGGTCGTGCAGATCAACCCTATCAAATTTACGACAAGCCATGTCCCATTAACATTTACGGTTCCAGCAAACTTTTTGGGGAAGCTTCCGTTCGCGAAATAGGAGGAAAGTTTTTTATTGTCCGAACAAGCTGGCTTTTTGGCAAGGGCGGTAAAAACTTTGTAAATACAATTCTAAACCTCGCCCAAGAGAAAGAAGAACTAAAAGTTGTAAACGACCAGCGTGGATCACCAACCTATACAATTGACCTAGCCAGAGCGCTTGTCGATCTTGCAACCAGCAAGGTTTATGGAACTTATCATATCACCAATACAGGGGAAACCACCTGGTACGAATTTGCTAAAAAAATAATCAGTGCGGCCGGGCTTAAAACACTGGTCAACCCGTGCAAGACCGCGGATTTCCCCCGCCCCGCCCCCCGGCCGGCCTACTCGGTGCTGGACCCCTTCCCCCTGCGGCAGGTGCTCGGCCGTGACCTTCCTACCTGGGAAGACGCCGTGGAAAGATACGTAAAGCAAAAATACAGCGGAGGCTATTAAATAATGAAACTGCTCGTAACCGGCGGAGCCGGATTTATCGGCTCCAACTTCATCCGGCTGCTCCTGGCCGAAAGCGATTGGGAAATAGTGAACCTGGACAAGCTGACTTACGCCGGAAACTTGGAAAACCTGGCCTACGTAAAAGACAACCCCAGGTATTCCTTCGTCCGGGGGGATATAGCAGACGCAAAACTGGTTGACGAAATTTTTAAACAGCACAAATTCAACGCGGTGATAAACTTCGCAGCCGAATCCCACGTGGACAGGAGCATCCAGGACGCCGCGCCCTTCATCGCCACCAACATAACGGGCACTCAGGTCCTTCTCGACGCGTCCCGCAGGCACGGGGTGGAAAAATACGTCCAGGTGTCCACCGACGAAGTATACGGCAGCCTGGAAGACGGCGAAGGATACTTCACAGAAGACACCCCCCTCGCCCCCAACAGCCCCTATTCGGCCAGCAAGGCTTCCGCCGACCTTTTATGCCGGGCCTACCACAAGACCTACAATACGCCCGTGGTCATCACCCGCTGCTCCAACAATTTCGGACCATACCAGTTTCCTGAAAAACTAATTCCTCTTGTCATAACAAACGCTCTCGAAGATAAACCTATCCCCGTTTACGGTGACGGCATGAATGTAAGGGACTGGATCTATGTGCTTGACCATTGCCGGGGCCTGAAACTGGCCATCGAAAAAGGGGCGCCGGGCGAAGTGTACAATATCGGCGGCGGCGCCCAGATCCCAAATATCGAGTTGGTTAGGAAAATCTTAAAAATAGTGGGCAAGCCTGAATCTTTGATTACCTTCGTCAAAGATCGCCCCGGCCACGACAGGCGCTATGCAATAAATCCTCAAAAAATTCAAAACGAACTGGGATGGGAAATTTCTTTTAACTTTGATGAGGCTTTGGCCAGCACCGTGGACTGGTACAAACAAAACAAACCCTGGTGGAAAATGGTCAAGTCCGGCGAGTATCAGGAATACTACCAGCGCTGGTATGGCAAGTTGTCGCCCGGTACATAAAGTGGTAAATTTGATTGAAATATTGTATAATATAACAATAAAAAATAAAGAAGGTAACTAAAATTATGGAAAATGAACTGAATTATATCCTGGACAGGATAGATAAAATGTCTTTGAAAGAACAAAGCTATATTATAGAGATATTGAAGAACAGGAACAGGGAAAAACGGAGAGGGGAAATATTTAAAAATGCCAGGCAAACGCTATTGGAACATAGAAAAGGCCTTACCAAAAGAGGAGGCGTTGAAGCACTTTTAAAGGACATGGAAGGGTCTGTCAACACTTTTGTGTAAACCCATAAATTACCTATAGCTGTTTTTCCACCCTCTCTCCGAATATGACTGTTAATTGAGCCAGGATAAGGCCCCAGTTTGGTATTCGCATCGTCCAT
>Ga0116192_1001382_pt1 | contig 17075 bp, 14 predicted proteins | sample AD_UKC113_MetaG_FD_89876 | JGI IMG/M metagenome (GOLD analysis project Ga0116192, IMG submission 89876) | Active sludge microbial communities of municipal wastewater-treating anaerobic digesters from Hong Kong - AD_UKC113_MetaG | ecosystem: Engineered > Bioreactor > Anaerobic > Digestate... | reverse complement strand
GCGACATCGACGCCGCGGCCGAGTGGCTGCGCAAGCAGGGCCTGGCCAAGGCCGACAAGAAGGCCAGCCGCGTCGCCGCCGAGGGCCGCATCGCCTCCGCCGCCAGCGGCGACACCGCCGTGCTGGTCGAAATCAATTCGGAAACCGACTTCGTCGCCAAGGACGAGAACTTCGCCGGCTTCGCCGCCGCGGTGGCCGAGGCCGCCCTCGCGTCCGGCGCTGGCGACGTCGAGGCGCTGAAGGCGGCCAAGCTGGCCTCCGGCAAGACCGTGGAGGAAGCCCGCGCCGAACTGATCGCCAAGGTCGGCGAGAACGTGCAGGTGCGCCGCATGGTCCGCGCCGGCGGCTCCGGCAACCAGGTGGCGGCCTACATCCATGGCGGTCGCATCGGCGTGCTGGTCGAGACCAAGGGCGGCAGCGCCGACTTCGCCCGCGGCGTGGCCATGCACGTGGCCGCGATGAATCCGCCCTACAACAAGGCCGCCGACGTGCCGGCCGAGTTCGTGGCCAAGGAGAAGGAAATCGAACTGGCGCGCATGACCGAGAAGGACCGCGCCAAGCCGGCCGAGATTCTGGAGAAGATCATCGGCGGCAAGGTCGCCAAGATCATCAACGAGAACACTCTGTACGGCCAGCCCTACGTGCTGAATACCGAGCAGACCGTCGAGGCCGCAGCCAAGGCCGCCGGCGCCGATGTCCTCGGTTTCCAGCGCCTGGTGGTCGGCGAAGGCATCGAGAAGGTGGTGGAGGACTACGCCGCCGAAGTGGCCAAGGCCATGAAGGTCTGATGGCCGGCGCCGGCTGCGGCGCCACCAGGGCGACACGGCCAGGCCGCGGGAGACCGCGGCCTGGCTTTTTTCTGCGGCGCAAATCGCCGAGCGCGCTTGCGCAGCGCAACATTTGCGCCGGCCGAGCGGATAGAATGCCGGCGTTTTGCCCGCCACCAGGAGCACGCACCGTGCCGACCGAGACCAAGTACAAGCGCATCCTGCTGAAACTCTCGGGCGAAGCGCTCATGGGCGAAGCCGATTACGGCATCGATCCCAAGGTGATCCAGCGCCTGGCGCGCGAGATCCTGGAGATCCAGCGCGCCGGCGTGCAGGTGGGCGTGGTGATCGGCGGCGGCAACATCTTCCGCGGCGAGGGCCTCGCCGCCAGCGGCATGGATCGCGTCACCGGTGACCACATGGGCATGCTGGCCACGGTGATGAACGCCCTGGCCATGCAGGACGCCCTGGAGAAGGTCGGCGCCTACGCGCGCGTGATGAGCGCCATTCCGATCCACGACGTGTGCGAGGACTTCATCCGCCGCCGCGCCATCCGCCACCTGGAGAAGGGGCGCATCGCCCTGTTCGCCGCGGGCACCGGCAACCCCTTCTTCACCACCGATTCCGCCGCGGCCCTGCGCGCGATCGAGATCGGCGCCGACCTCCTGCTCAAGGCGACCAAGGTCGACGGCGTGTACACCGCCGACCCGAAGAAGGACGCGGCCGCGCAGCGCTACGAGCGCCTCACCTACGACGAGGTCATCCAGCGCAACCTCAAGGTGATGGACACCAGCGCCATCGCCCTGTGTCGCGACAACCGCATCCCGCTGCGCATCTACGACATGACCGTCCCGGGCAATCTGCTGCGCATCATGCGCGGTGAAGCCGTCGGCACCCTGGTGGAGAGCGGCAACCGCTGAGTGGCAGTCCGGCGCGCAGGCGCGGCCTGCCCCGGGCGTCGCCGCCCGGACGCTCCGGCATCCTGCGCCGCGGATGACAGCGTGCCGTTCGGGCCGGCAGCGCATCCGCCGCTGCTATACTCCGGCCGCTCTCAAACGACCCCGGGAAGAAGGTCGCCATGTCGATCGCCAACATCAAGCAAGACGCCACCGCCCGCATGACCAAGAGCGTGGACGCGCTCAAGCACGAGCTCGCCCACGTGCGCACCGGGCGTGCCAGCACCGCCCTGGTCGACCACCTGAAGGTGAACTACTACGGCTCGGACGTGCCGCTGTCGCAGGTCGCCACGGTGGCCGTGCAGGACGCCCGTTCCATCACCATCACGCCCTGGGAAAAGAACATGGTCCAGGCGGTGGAGAAGGCCATCCTCGCCTCCGACCTCGGCCTGAACCCGACCACGGCGGGCACGGTCATCCGCATCAACTTGCCGCCGCTCACCGAGCAGCGCCGCAAGGAACTGTCCAAGCACGTGCACCACGAGGGCGAGAACGCCAAGGTGGCCGTGCGCAACGTGCGCCGCGACGCCATGCAGCACGTGAAGGAGCTGCTGAAGGAAAAGAAGATCACCGAGGACGAGGAACGCCGCGCCGAAGAGGACATCCAGAAGCTGACGGACAAGTTCGTCAAGGACGTCGACGTCGTGGTGAAGGCCAAGGAAGACGAACTGATGGCGCTTTGAGCGCACCGGGGAACACCGCCTGAATACCGCTCCCGCCAATCCGCCCGCTCCGGCCCCGGGCGGCAGCACCGCGCGCGTGCCGGCCCACGTCGCCATCGTCATGGACGGCAACGGCCGCTGGGCGCAGCAGCGCCTGCGTCCCCGCGTGTTCGGCCACCGCGCCGGTCAGCAGGCGGTACGCGGCGCCGTGGAGTTCTGCCTGCGCCAAGGCGTCGCCGCCCTCACCCTGTTCGCCTTCTCCTCGGAGAACTGGCAGCGCCCCGAGGCCGAGGTCGGCGCTCTGATGGAGCTGTTCCTGAAGGCGCTCGATCGTGAGGTCGACGAGCTGCACGGCAACGGCGTGCGCCTGCGCTTCATCGGCGAGCTGGCCGCATTTGCGCCGGAGCTGCGCCAACGCATGGAGACGGCCATGGAGCGCACGGCGGGCAACCAGCGCCTGGCCCTGAACGTGGCGGTCAACTACGGCGGCCGCTGGGACATCGCCCACGCCGCACGGCGCGCCGCCGAGGCGGTGCTGCGCGGCGAACTGCGGACCGAGGCCATCGACGAGGGGAGCCTCGCGCCCTACTTTCAACTGGCCGAACTGCCGCCGCTCGACCTGTTCATCCGCACCGGGGGCGAGCGTCGCGTGAGCAACTTCCTGCTGTGGCAGCTGGCCTATGCCGAGCTGTACTTCACCGACACGCTGTGGCCGGACTTCGATGCCGCCGCCTTCACGCGGGCGCTGGAAGACTATGCGGCGCGCGAGCGTCGGTTCGGCAAGACCAGCGCCCAGGTCGCGGCGAACTAGGTCCCGCATGTTCAGACAACGCACCATCACCGCGCTGGTCCTCGCCCCGCTGGCGATCTGCGCGATCCTGTTCCTGCCGCACGGCCTGTTCGCGCTGCTCACCGCCGCGGCCTTCCTCGTCGCGCTGTGGGAGTGGACCCGCCTGCTCGGCTATGCCCGCACCACCCTGCGTCTCGGCCTGGTGGGCGTGCAGGCACTGCTGCTGGCCGCACTGTGGTTCGCGCGCGAGGCCCCCCTGTGGTGGATCGCCATCGTCGCCGGCGTGGCCTGGTGGCTCTTGGCCATGTGGTGGCTGCGGCATTTTTCCTTCGCCGCCGCGCCGACGCGGGAAAACGGCTGGCTCAAGCTCGGCGCCGGCTGCCTGGTGGTGCTGCCGGCCTGGGCGGCCCTCATGGAACTGCACGGCAGCGACGCGCGCGGACCGGCCTGGACCCTGTTCGGGCTGATCCTGGTCTGGGTAGCCGACAGCGGCGCCTATCTGGCCGGCAGCCGCTGGGGGGCGGGCACGAAGAAACTGGCACCGCGCATCAGCCCGGGTAAGACCTGGGTAGGTGTGTACGGGGCCATTGCCGCCAGCGCGCTGGCGGCCGTGATTGGCGCCTGGGTGCTCGACGCGCGCGGCGCGGTCCTGCTCGGCGTGGTCGTGCTGGCCATGCTCACCGTGGCCTTCTCCATCGTCGGCGACCTGTTCGAAAGCCTGATCAAGCGCCACGCCAACGCCAAGGACTCGGGCGATCTCTTCCCCGGCCACGGCGGCATGTTCGATCGTCTCGACAGCGTCTTCGCCGCCCTGCCGGTCTGGGCCTGCGGCCTGGCCCTGCTCGGCCTGTGAGGCCTGTCGCGTGAGGCAGGTCGCCGTTCTCGGTGCCACCGGGTCGATTGGCGGCTCCGCCCTCGACGTGATCGCGCGCCACCCGCAGCGGTTCCGCGCCAGCGTGCTGGCAGCCCACCGCAGCGTCGAGGCGCTCGCGGCATTGTGTGAACGCTTCCATCCGGACCTGGCCGTGATCGGCGACCCCGCCTGCGAAGAGGCGCTGCGCGCGCGCCTGGGCGCGGCCGGACTGGCCACGCGCGTGACCGCGGGAGCGGAAGCCCTGGTCGAGGCCGCTGCGTCGGACCGCTGCGACACGGTGGTGGCTGCCATCGTGGGCGCGGCCGGCCTGGCTTCCACCCTGGCCGCAGCCCGCGCGGGCAAGCGCCTGCTGTTGGCCAACAAGGAAGCAGTCGTCATGGCCGGCCCGCTGCTGCGCGCCGCGCTGCAGGCCGGCGGCGGCGAACTGCTGCCGATCGATTCCGAGCACAACGCCCTGTTCCAGTGCCTGCCCAACGGGCGCGGCGACCTGAGCGGGGCCGGCGTGCGCAGGCTGATCCTCACCGCGTCAGGCGGTCCCTTCCGCGGACGCCGGCGCGACGAGCTTGTCGGCATCACGCCCGAGCAGGCCGTGGCCCATCCCAATTGGCGCATGGGGCGCAAGATCTCGGTCGACTCGGCCACCCTGATGAACAAGGGGCTGGAAGTGATCGAGGCGCACTTCCTGTTCGACGCCGCGCCCGACGCCATCGACGTGGTGGTGCACCCGCAGAGCATCGTGCACTCGCTGGTGGAGTACACCGACGGCTCGGTGCTGGCCCAGCTCGGCAATCCGGACATGCGCACCGCCCTGGCCTACGGCCTGGCCTGGCCCGAACGCGTGGCGGCCGGCGTTGCGCCCCTGGACCTCTTGGCCTTGGGCCGCCTGGAGTTCCAGGCGCCCGACCCGGACACCTTCCGCTGCCTGGCCCTGGCCTACCGCGCCCTGCGCGCCGGCGGCACGGCTCCTGCTGTGCTCAATGCCGCAAACGAGGTGGCGGTCGCGGCCTTCCTCGACGGGCAACTGCCCTTCCTGGCCATCGCCGAGGTCATCGAAGCGACGCTGGACGCGACCGCGCTGGAGCCGGTGCGCGACCTGGCCCAGCTTGTTCAGACCGACTTAACCGCCCGCCATACCGCGCAACGTATGATGCGCCGGTCCTTCTGCTGAGTCCCCCGCGACGCCTGCCCATGTCTGAAGTCTTCGGCTCCATCTGGTGGATGCTGGTCACCCTGGGCCTGCTCGTCACCTTCCACGAATTCGGCCATTTCTGGGTGGCACGCCGTCTGGGCGTGAAAGTGCTGCGCTTCTCGGTCGGTTTCGGCAAGGCGCTGTGGTCGCGCGTGGGCCGGGACGGCACCGAATACGTCGTCGCGGCCCTGCCGCTGGGCGGCTACGTGAAGATGCTCGATGCGCGCGAGGGCGACGTTCCCTCCGACCAGCAGTCCGGCGAGTTCACCGGCAAACCCGTGTGGTCGCGCATCGCCATCGTGGCGGCCGGGCCGCTGGCCAATCTGCTGTTTGCGGTCGCGGCCTTCTGGCTGATGTTCGTCGTCGGCAAGCCGGACTACCAGGCGATCGTCGGCCGCGTCGACGGCCTCGCCGCCAGCGCGGGCCTGGTGCCGGGAGAACGCATCGTCGGCGTGGGCGGCCAGCAGATCGACACCTGGAGCGACGTCAGCATGGCGCTGCTGCGCGGCGCGCTGGAGCGCCAGCCGCTCCCGCTGTCCACACTCGATGCCGGCGGCGTCGCCCGCGAACACACGCTCGCGCTGAACCAGCTTCCGCGCGACGCCGACGAGACCGCCGCCTTCAAGGCGATCGGCCTCACGCCGCGCCACTGGGTGGTGCCGGCGGTGGTAGGCCAACTCGCCAAGGGCGGCGCGGCCGAAGCTGCCGGACTGCGCGCGGGAGATCGCCTCGTGGCCGTGGACGGCGAGCCGGTGCGCGACTGGTCCGACGTACCGCGGCTGGTGCAAAGCCGGGCTGCCGCCGGCCAGGCGCTGCAGATCCGCTTCGAGCGCGGCGGCACTGCGCAGACACTGGCGGTGACGCCGCACCGCGACGGCACCGGCGAGGGCCAGCCTGTCTGGCGCATCGGTATCGCTCCCGCGGCCGTGACCATGCCCAAGGACGCCCTGCTGCGCTACGGCCCGCTGCGCGCCGCGTCCGAAGCCCTCAACGCAACCTGGGGCGGCGTGCGCGACACGTTCGGCCTGATCGGCAAGATGGTCAGCGGGGCGGCATCGACGAGGAATCTCTCCGGCTTCATCGGCATCGCCCAGGCGGCCAATGCCTCCGCCAGCATGGGCCTGGCCTGGTTCCTCAATTTCCTGGCGCTGATCTCGATCAGCCTGGCGGTGCTGAACCTGCTCCCGATCCCGGTCCTCGATGGCGGCCACTTGCTGTATTATCTCGTTGAATTGATTAGGGGTCGCCCAGTCAGCGAGCGCGTCCAGATGGCGGCCCAGTACGTCGGGCTGTTCCTGATCGTGGCCTTGATGGGCCTGGCCCTGTACAACGACGTTTTCCACCTGGCCGGTCGCGGCTGAGCGCGGCCGACCCCAGTCACCGGCGCGGGAAGTGCCGGGGCGGACGCCGTGCGAGCGGAGTCCGTTGCGGGCGTGACGCGGCCCCGCCGCGGCCGACCGCGCGCGCGCCGCGGCAGGAGCCCGGCGCCGCACCACAAGAAAAATGCAGTAACGCGGCAGCGCCCGCCGCGCCAAAAAATTCAACTCTCTGGATGTGACGATGAAACGGATCGCCGCCCTGCTCCTGCTTGCCTGCCTGTCCGCCGAAGCCTTGGCACTGGACAGTTTCGTCGTCTCCGACATCCGCATCGACGGCCTGCAGCGCATCGCGCCGGGCACCGTGTTCACCTACCTGCCGGTGGAGAAGGGCGACACCCTCACCACCGAACGGGCGGAGCAGGCCATTCGCGCCCTGTTCAAGACCGGCTTCTTCAACGACGTGCAGCTCTCGCGCCAGGGCAATGTGCTCGTGGTGAGCGTGCAGGAACGTCCGGCCATCTCCAAGATCACGATCAAGGGCAACAAGGACGTCAAGGAAGACGAACTGCGCAAGGGCCTCAAGGGCATCGGCCTCAACGAAGGCGAGACCTTCGACCGCCTGCAGCTCGACCGTGTGCAACAGGAGCTGACCCGCCAGTACTACAACCGCGGCAAGTACAACGTGACCATCGACACCAAGGTCACGCCGCTGGACCGCAACCGCGTCGACATCAACATCAACATCGCCGAAGGCAAGGCCTCGCGCATCAAACAGATCAATGTCGTCGGCAACAAGGCCTTCAGCGACAAGGACATCCGCGACGAGTTCGAGTCCGACACGACCAACTGGACCTCCTGGTACTCGCGTGACGACCAGTATTCGCGCGAGAAGCTGTCCGGCGACCTGGAGAAGCTCGCCTCCTACTACCTCGACCGTGGCTACGCCGACTTCGACATCGAGTCCACCGAGGTCAGCATCAGCCCGGACAAGCGCAACATCTATATCTCCGCCAACGTGCACGAGGGGGACGTGTACCAGATCGGCGAGATCAAGCTGCTGGGCGAGCTCATCCTGTCCGAGGACGCACTGCGCCAGCTGATCCAGGCCAAGCCGAACGAAACCTTCTCGCGCCGCAAGCTGGAAAAGAGCGCCAAGGCCATGACCGCGGTGCTGTCGAACATCGGCTACGCCTTCGCCGAAGTGACGCCGGTGCCGAAGGTCGACAAGGACAAGCGCATCGTCGACGTGACGTTCTACGTCAACCCGGGCAAGCGCGTATACGTGCGCCACATCAACTTCAAGGGCAACAGCCGCACCGAGGACGAGGTGCTGCGCCGCGAAATGCGCCAGTTCGAGGGCTCGTGGTACTCCCAGGCGGCGATCGACCGCTCCAAGGTGCGCCTACAGCGCTTGGGCTATTTCAAGAAGGTGGAGATCGAGACGCCCAAGGTGGCCGATTCCGACGACCAGGTCGACATGGATGTGACGGTCGAGGAGCAGCCCTCCGGCAGCCTGCTGTTCGGCGTGGGTTACTCGCAGGTCCAGGGGATCATCGCCAGCGTGTCGGTGTCGCAGAACAACTTCCTTGGCACCGGCGATCGCGTCGCCACGACCATCCAGCGCAGTGCCTACCTCAAGCGCTACGACCTCAGCTACTTCCAGCCGTACCTGACCGATTCCGGCGTCGGGCTGGGTTACAGCCTGTCGCACAGCGAGTTCGACCAGAACCAGGCCAACATCGCCAACTACTTCACCAACACCGACAGTTTCAACAGCTCGCTGTCGGTACCGGTCACCGAAACCGACTCGGTATCGCTGGCGCTGGGCGTGTCGCAGACGGAGATCCGCACCGTCGCCGGAGCCACGCCGCAGCGCATCATCGATTTCCTCACCGACCTCGACCACCGCACCATCCACAGCTGGACCATGACGGCGGGCTGGGCCCACGATACGCGCAACAAGTACTTCACGCCGACCCGCGGCGGCCTGCAGTCCTTCTCGGCAGAAGTGGCGCTGCCGGGTTCGACGCTGGAGTACTACAAGCTCTTCTACCAGGGCGTGCACTATTTCCCGCTGAGCGAGCGACTGACCTTCATGCTCTCGGGCAACCTCGGCTATGGCGACAGCTACCGCGATGCCGTCGGCCGCATCGACCCCGCCACTGGACAGCGCGTGCGCCTGTCGGGCCTGCCTTTCTTCGAGAACTTCTACTCCGGCGGCGTGCGCGACGTGCGCGGCTTCCAGGACAACACCCTGGGTCCGTTCGAGATCGCGCCGACCTGCCTGTCCACCAACAACACCAGCGACTACTGCCGCCAGCCGATCGGCGGCGCCTTCAAGGTGCTGGGCACGGCCGAGCTGATCCTGCCCACGCCCTTCGTGAAGGAGAGCAACGACAGCGTGCGCCTCGCCCTGTTCACCGACATCGGCAACGTGTACAAGACCTTCAACGACTTCGACGCGGGCGAGCTGCGCGCCTCGGCGGGTATTTCCTTCCAGTGGCAGGCGCCGGTCGGACCCATCATGATCAACCTGGCGCGGCCCATCCGGAAGAAGCCTGGGGACCGCACCGAGACGATCCAGTTCACGTTCGGCCCGCAGTTCTGAGCGGCGCCCATGGCGCGAGGGCGTGCGGGCCGCGAATCCCGCAGCGGATCTGATCGAAGGAGGCCTGCGGTGACAGCGCGCGGCGGGGCAATCGGCTGGATCGGCGCGGTGGCGTTCGCCGTGCTGGCGTCGGTGCCCGCGTCGGCGCAGGCCCCTGCCCCTGCCCCTGCCAGCGCCGCTGCGCGTGTCGGCTATGTCGACATGAAGCGTCTGCTCGACAACGCCCCCCAGGTCGTCGCCGGGCGCTCGCGCCTGCAGCGCGAGTTCGCCCCGCGCGACGCCGCACTCAAGGCCGACGAAGAGCGCCTGACCGAACTGCGCAAGAAACAGGAGCGCGACGGCGCCCTGCTCGGCAAGGACGACGCCGACAGGCTCAAGCGAGAGATCGACGCCCTCGACCGCTCGGTGCGGCGCACGCGCGAGGAACTGCGCAACGAGCTCAAGACGCGCAGCGACCAGGAGCTCGACCGCAGCTGGCAGGAAATCAACAACGCCGTGGTGGAGTACGCCCGCGAGCAGGGCTACGACCTCATCGTGCCCAGCCCGGTCGTGTACGCCAATCCGCGCGTGGATATCACCGACGCGGTGCTGGAGCGCCTGCGCCGCGCCGCTGGAGCCAGGACACCGTGAGCGCGGCCTACCGCCTGGGCGAACTGGCCGAACGCTTCGGCCTGGAGCTGCGCGGCGACGCCGCGCACTGCGTCGACGGCGTCGCCACCCTCGCCGCGGCCGGTCCCACGCAACTGGCGTTCCTGGCCAATTCGGCCTATCGCGCGCAGATGCGCGGCACGCTGGCCGGCGCCGTCGTGCTGCGCGAGGCCGACGCCGCCGAGTGTCCGGGCGCAGCGCTGGTCGCCCGCGATCCCTACGTCGCCTACGCGAAGATCGCCGCCCTGTTCGAGCGTCAGCCCGCGGCCCCCGCTGGCGTCCATCCCAGCGCCGTGGTGGCCCCCGGCGCGCAGGTCGCCGCGGGCGCCAGCGTTGGTCCCGGCTGCGTGGTCGAGGACGGCGCGGTGGTCGAGGACGGCGCAGTGCTCGGCCCTCACTGCATCGTCGGGGCGGATTGCGTGGTGGGCGCGCAGTCGCGCTTGGTCGCGCGCGTGACCCTGGTGGCGCGCGTGCGCCTGGGCCGCCGCGTGCTGGTGCACCCCGGTGCGGTCATCGGCGCCGACGGCTTCGGCCTGGCTTTCGATCGCGACCACTGGATCAAGGTGCCGCAGCTCGGCGGCGTGCAGATCGGCGACGACTGCGAGATCGGCGCCAACACCACCATCGACCGCGGCGCGCTGGACGACACAGTGCTGGAGGAGGACGTGCGCCTCGACAACCAGATCCAGATTGCCCACAACGTGCGCATCGGCGCCCACACCGCCATCGCCGGCTGCGCCGCGGTGGCCGGCAGCGCCCACATCGGGCGCTACTGCCTGATCGGCGGTGGTGCCGGTATCCTTGGCCACCTTTCCGTCGCCGACCGCGTCACCGTCACGGCGATGAGCCTGGTTACCCATTCCATCCACGCCGCTGGCGAGTACTCCTCGGGCACGCCCATCCAGGAGAACCGCCAGTGGCGCAAGAACGCGGCCCGCTTCAAGCACCTGGACGAACTGGCGCGCCGCCTGAAAGCCATCGACAAGGACTCCTCCGCATGAATGCCCCCGCCCCGACCGCCGCGCCCGCGGCGGACATCCGCCGCATCCTCGACCTTCTGCCGCACCGCTACCCGTTCCTGCTGGTCGACCGCGTGCTGGGGTTCGAGGTGGGCAAACGCCTCACCGCCATCAAGAACGTGTCCATCAACGAGCCGTTCTTCCAGGGCCACTTTCCGGGTCATCCGGTCATGCCCGGTGTGCTGATCATCGAGGCGCTGGCGCAGGCCTCGGGGCTGCTGGTGCAACTGTCCAGCGAGGTGGACCCCAGCCAGCATCCGCTGTTCTACCTGGTGAAAGTGGACAAGGCGCGCTTCAACCGCATCGTCGGCCCCGGCGACCAGCTCAGCCTGGAAGTTGAGCAGAAGCGCATGATTCGGCGCATGGGGCTGTTCTGGTGCCAGGCCAAGGTGGACGGCGCCCTGGTGGCCGAGGCCGAGCTGCTCTGCGCCGAACGCAACGACTGAGCCGCCGCCATGATCCATCCCACCGCCCTGATCGATCCGCAAGCCCGCCTCGGCGCCAACGTCAGCGTCGGAGCGTTCTCCATCGTCGGCGCCGACGTGGAGATCGGCGACAACACCTGGATCGGCCCGCACGTGGTGATCGAGGGCCCCACCACGATCGGCCGCGACAACCGCATCTGGCAGTACGCCTCGGTCGGCGCGGCGCCGCAGGACAAGAAGTTCCACGGCGAGAATTCGCGCCTGGTCATCGGTGACCGCAACGTGATCCGCGAGTTCGTGACCTTCAACCGCGGCACCGCCGACGGCGGCGGCGAGACGCGCATCGGCAACGACAACTGGCTGATGGCCTACGTGCACATCGCCCACGACTGCATCGTCGGCAACCACACCATCTTCGCCAATGCGGCGTCGCTGGCGGGACACGTCACGGTGGACGACTGGGTGATCCTGGGCGGCTTCACCCTGGTGCACCAGTTCTGCCAGATCGGCGCCCACGCCTTCACCTCGATGGGCTCGATCATCAACCGCGACGTGCCACCCTACGTCACGGTGGCCGGCAGCTTCGCCGAGCCCAAGGGCATCAACAGCGAAGGACTGCGCCGGCGCGGCTACGACACGGCGCGCATCATGGCGATCAAGCGCGCCTACAAGACCCTGTACAAGTCCGGCTTCACCCTGGCCGAGGCGCGCGGCGAACTGGCCCGCGCTGCCGACGGCGCACCCGATGTGCGCCTGATGCTGGACTTCATCGAGCGCAGCCAGCGATCGCTGGTGCGCTGAAGGCTGCGAGCCGGGATCCGACACAGCCCTCTGCCCGATGTCCGCCCATCCCGGTTCTGCGGATCACAGTTCCCCCTCGGCCGCCCCCCACGTCCCTGCGCGCGCGTCCCGGCTCTTCGTCCTCGTCGCCGGCGAGGCTTCCGGTGACCTGCTCGGTGCCGGGCTGATCGAGGCGCTGCGCCGACGCTATCCGCAGGCACGCTTCTGCGGCGTGGGTGGCCCGCGCATGCTGGCCGCCGGGCTGGAGGCCTGGTATCCGGCCGAGCGCCTCAGCGTGATGGGACTGGTCGAAGTCCTGCCGCGCCTGGTCGAGCTGCTGCGCCTGCGCGGCGACGTGCGCCGGCGCAGCCTGGCCCTGCACCCCGACGCCTTCATCGGCATCGATGCCCCGGACTTCAATCTCGGCCTGGAGCGCAAGCTCAAGGCCGCAGGTATCCGCACCGTCCACTACGTGAGTCCCTCGGTCTGGGCCTGGCGCGAAGGTCGCGCGGCCAGGCTGGGCCGCAGCGCGGACCTGGTGCTGTGCCTGTTTCCGATGGAGCCGGCCATCTACGCGCGCTACGGCGTGGCCGCGCACTTTGTCGGTCACCCCCTGGCCGATGCCTTCCCCCTGGTCACCGAGCGCGCCCCGGCGCGCGCCGCCCTGGGACTGGCCGCCGACGCGCCGGTGCTGGCGCTGCTGCCGGGTTCGCGCCTGGGCGAGATCGCACGCCTGGGCAGCGACTTCCTCGCCACCGCGGCGCAGGCCATGGCGTCCATGCCGAACCTGCAGCTGGTGATTCCGGCCGCCAATGCCGAGTGCCGGTCCGCGCTGCAGGCCCTGCTCGACGCTGCCGCGCTGCCGGCCGCGCGCTGGCGCCTGCTCGATGGCGACGCGCACACCGCCCTGCTGGCCTGCGACGTGGTGCTGCTCGCGTCGGGCACCGCGGCGCTGGAAGCCATGCTGGCCAAGCGCCCGATGGTGGTGGCCTACCGCATCGCGCCGTGGACCTACCGCCTGGTGCGCTGGCTGCGCCTGATGCGCACCGACCGCTACTCCCTGCCCAACATCCTTGCCGGACGCGCCCTCGTGCCCGAGTTGATGCAGGAGGCGTGCACCGTCCCCGCGCTGACGCGCGCCGTGCTCGATCTGCTCGGCGATGCTTCGGCCCGTTCGGTGCAGGTGCAGGAATTCGAGCGCCTGCACCGCCTGCTGCACGGCGGTGGCAGCGAGGCGGCGGCCGCCGCCATCGCCGAACGCATCGAGTCGCCGGCCGGCCCGGCCTGAGCGGACCAGCGCGACCGGCCCCGCGCCGCAACCGGCGCTAAACGCCCGCTGTGGCCCCGCGCAGCGTTCAGGACTTTCGCATTGACGCTGTTCCGGCCCAGCCTCACCATGCGCCCCGGTCTCGCCCGGTTTCCGCCCATGTCCTGGTTTCGCGCGCCGCAACGGCGCACCGTGCTGCTCTACCTGCTCGCTGTCGTCGCCTATGTCGCGATGCTGCGCTTCGGGCCGCTCAACGAGACCACACATCCCGAGCGCGTCTTCGCCACCGTGCTGGCCGGCAGCTTCACCCTCGTCATGCTGTTCCTGTCGCGGCGCATCGCCTTCAGCCTGCTCGTCGCCGCCTGGCTGTTCATGCTGATCTGGGTCAGCAGCCTGCTCAAGGACACCTACCTCACCACGCCCCTGGTCGCACCCGATCTGATCTATTTCGTCAACCGCGACACGCTCGACGTGGTGCTGCGCTATCCCCTGCTGGTGACGGCCGCCGTGCTCGGCATGCTGCTGGTGCCGCTGGCCCTGTTCGGCATCTGGCGCATCGACACCCCGCACCTGTTCGCCCGCCTGCGCCCCTGGCCGCGCCGCGGTCTGGCCCTGCTCGGCCTGCTCGTTTCCGGCAGCGCCCTGGCGCTCAGCCTCACGCCCGACGGCCCCTTCCGCGACGTCTATTCCAAGGGCATGTGGCTGGCGATGATCGACAAGAGCTACCTGTCCGACTTCTTCGTCTCGATCTACGCCACGCAGATCGTGCCGGTGAAGGTGCCCGATGGCACCGACCGCAGCGTGGTGTGGAACGAGCAGGTGGCGCGCACGGGCGATCCGGCGCGCAAGCCGGACATCGTCGCCGTATTGGAGGAAAGCACCTTCGACCCGCGCATGCTGGCAGTGTGCAAGCTGCCGCAGTGCAGGCGCAAGATGTTCGACCCGGACAAGCTCACGCGCGCGCACGGCTTCCTGCAGGTGCACACCTGGGGCGGCGGCACCTGGACCAGCGAGTTCGCCCTGATGACCGGCATCGCCCACACCCTGTTCGGCAGCGCCGGTCTGTACGCACCCTTCAACCTGGCGCCGCGGGTGGAATACAGCCTGCCGCGGATGCTGAAGGAAAACGGCTACCGCACCGTGGTGATCTACCCGACCTCGGGCAGCTTCATCAACGCGCGCAATGCCTACGCCTTCTACGGCATGGACCGCCAGGTCGACAACAGCGAAACCAAGCTCGGCTGGGACAGCCCCGACAGCGAGGTGTTCAAGGTCTTCGACCGCGTCTACGCCGAAGAGCGCGCGGCGCACCCGGACGAGCCCCTGTTCGTACTGGTGCTCACGTTGCGCCAGCATGGCCCGCACATGACGCCGCTGAAGGACCTGCCGCCGCCGTACAACAAGCCGCTGTTCCCCAAACAGCTGGACGACTGGCTCAACCTCACGCTGGGCAACTATCTGTACCGCCTGGAGCAGTCCGACCTGGCCATGGCGGCGTTGGAGAAGCGCCTGTTCGCCGAGCCGCGCCCGCTCGTGCTGCTGCATTTCGGCGACCACCAGCCGTCGTTCGACGGCGCGATCAACAATCTGCAGAAGATCGTGCCCAAGGGCATCACCGATCCGACCAAGGTGACCTACTACGTGCTGAAGTCGAACTTCACGCCACGGGAGAAGTTCGACTACCCCGTGCTGGACATCATCTACCTCGGCGGCCTGCTGCTCGACACGGCCGACCTGCGTCGCAATGACTACTACGAGGCCAACACCTTGCTGCGCGAACGCTGCAGGGGGCGCTACTTCGACTGCGCCACGCCGAAGCTGCTCGACTCCTACCACGCCTACATCTTCGACACCCTGCACGCGCTGAAGGATTGACTGCCATGCGCGACGTCCCCCTCGTCGCCGGCGTGGACGAGGCCGGCCGCGGCCCGCTGGCGGGCCCCGTGGCCGTCGCCGCGGTGATCCTCGACCCGGCCAATCCCATCCCCGGACTGGGCGACTCCAAGGCGCTCAGCGCCGCACGCCGCGAGGCACTGGAGCCGCTCATCCAGCGGCGAGCGCTGGCCTACCGCGTGATCCTGGTCGACGCCGCGACCATCGACCGGCTGAACATCCTCCAGGCCACGCTGCAGGGCATGGCCGATGCCCTGGCGGGCCTCCTGCCGGCGCCCCACGCGGCCCTGATCGACGGCAATCGCGTGCCCAAGGCGCTGCGCTGCCCGGCCCGGGCCATCGTCGGCGGCGACGCCAGCGAGCCGGCCATCGGCGCCGCCTCCATCCTCGCCAAGGTCGCGCGCGATCGCTACATGGACGCGCTGGAGACGCGCCACCCGGGCTACGGCTTTGCCCGGCACAAGGGCTATCCGACAGCGGAACACCTGGAGGCGCTGCGCCTCCTCGGCCCCTGCGCCGAGCATCGGCGCAGCTTCGCGCCGGTGCGCGCCCTGCTGGCGCCGGGCCTGCTCTGAGGGCACGCGCCCGGCGAAGCCCGAGCCGGCAGCCCGTGCGCAGGCCTGACGGCCACGGCGACGCGCAGGTGCGCAGGACTGTCAATCTTGCCCGTGTGGCGGGGGCGCACTAGGCTTCGGGCGGCCTTCCTCGCCTGCCTCCATGCCCCCCGCCTTCGTCCACCTGCGCATCCACAGCGAGTTCTCGCTGGTGGATTCCACGATCCGCATTCCCGCGCTGGTGAAGGCCTGCGTGCGCCAGGGCATGCCGGCGTTGGCGCTGACCGACGAAGTCAACTTGTTCGCCCTGGTCAAGTTCTACAAGGCGGCCGAGGCGGCCGGCCTGAAGCCCATCGCCGGCGCCGACCTGTGGCTGGCCAATTCGGCCGACCGTAGCAAGCCCACGCGCCTGAGCCTGCTGTGTCAGAACCGCGCCGGCTACCTCAACCTGTCGCGCCTGATTTCGCGCGCCTACACCGAGGGGCAGCACGGTGACCGCGCCCTGGTCGAACCGGAGTGGCTCGACGGCGCCTGCACAGGCCTCATCGCCCTGCTCGGCCGCGACAGCGAACTCGGCGGCCTGCTGCTCGCCGGCAAGCCGGCCGAGGCGGCCGCACGGGCGCGCTTCTGGCTGCGCCACTTCGACGACCGCCTGTACTTCGAGATCTGCCGCGTCGGCCGCAGCGACGAGGCGCAGTACAACGAGGCCGTACTGCACCTCGCCGCCGCACTGGACTGCCCGGTGGTGGCCAGCAACGACGTGCGTTTCCTCACGCGCGAGGACCATGCCGCACACGAGGCGCGCGTGTGCATCCGCCAGGGCCGCGTGCTGGCCGATCCCAAGCGGCCCAAGGACTACACGCCCGAGCAGTACCTGAAGTCGCCCGAGGAAATGGCCGCGCTGTTCGCCGACCTGCCCGAGGCCCTGGCCAACACGGTGGAGCTGGCCAAGCGCTGCAACCTGGAACTGTCCTTCGGCACCTACTACCTGCCGGTGTTCCCGGTGCCGGCCGGACACACGCTGGACAGCTACATCCGCGCCGAGGCCCATGCGGGCCTCGGCGCGCGCCTGGCGCGGCAGGAGCCCGCTGCGGGCCACACCCGCGACGGCTACCGCCAGCGCCTGGACATCGAGCTGGACGTCATCGTCAAGATGGGTTTTCCCGGCTACTTCCTCATCGTTGCCGACTTCATCAACTGGGCCAAGCGCAACGACATCCCGGTGGGCCCCGGGCGCGGCTCGGGCGCGGGCTCGCTGGTGGCCTGGGCGCTGGGCATCACCGACCTGGATCCCATTCCCTACGACCTGCTGTTCGAGCGCTTC
>Ga0116192_1001381_pt1 | contig 17075 bp, 17 predicted proteins | sample AD_UKC113_MetaG_FD_89876 | JGI IMG/M metagenome (GOLD analysis project Ga0116192, IMG submission 89876) | Active sludge microbial communities of municipal wastewater-treating anaerobic digesters from Hong Kong - AD_UKC113_MetaG | ecosystem: Engineered > Bioreactor > Anaerobic > Digestate... | reverse complement strand
TAAGATGATTCCGTCAATACCCAGCTTTTCATTAAAGGAGCCGGCCACATTCACCGCATCCTGACCGGTCATGGCATCCACCACCAGCAGGATTTCCTGGGGCTTTACGGTATCCTTGATACGCTTGAGCTCGTCCATAAGCTCCTCATCGATATGGAGGCGGCCGGCGGTGTCGATAATCACCGTGTCAAACTGCATGGACTTTGCATGTTCAACGGCCTTTTTGGCTATCTCCACAGGATTGGTCTGGGTGCCCATCTCAAAGACGGGAATATTGAGCTGCCCGCCTACGACCTGGAGCTGTTTGACCGCCGCAGGCCTGTAAACGTCACAGGCCACCAGCAAGGGGCGCTTTCCGTCCTTACGCAGCAGGTTTGCCAGCTTACCCGAGGTGGTGGTCTTACCTGAACCCTGGAGCCCCACCATCATATACACTGTGGGCGGTGCAGGGGAATAGGTCAGCTTGGAGGGCACTGAGCCCATGAGCTTGATAAGCTCTTCATGGACAATTTTAACCACCTGCTGGCCTGGGGTCAGGCTTTCAAGAACATCCTGCCCTACGGCGCGCTCGGTGATGGAGTTAACAAAATCCTTAACAACCTTAAAGTTGACATCGGCTTCAAGCAACGCAAGCTTGACCTCGCGCATCATCTCTTTAACATCTTTTTCTGAGACACGGACAGAACCCTTCATCTTTTTCATCAGGTTCTGCAATTTATCGGACAATCCTTCAAATACCATACTTTTCCCTCTATGAACAAGTCATACAATCTATAGTGTGTCCAGAAGTTCTTCCAACAGCCTATAGGCTGTTTGGTAGTCGGTGTTCTCCCCAATAAGGGGAACCTTTGCCTGCATCTTTTTCAGGCTCAACAGGGCCTTTTCTATCTGCGCTTCCTGCTCCCTGAACCGTTTGGCGAGCCCCAGCCTGTTTTCATAGGAGGTCAGGGTCTGCTTGGCCTTGCGGATGCTGTCATGGACGCCCTGTCGGCTGATGCCCAGCTCCTCGGCAATCTCTCCAAGGGACAGGTCGCTGTTATAATGCAAATCCATGATCTCATACTGCCTTGGGGTCAAGAGCTGGCCGTAAAAATCCAGGAGCAGGGTTATCTCATATACATCTTCCACAGCTTCAAAGGAATGCTGTGCCGCTTTACTATTATCCTTCATCATGCCCACCCTGTCAAGCATTTTTGCTTTACACCCAATGATTATATAGAAAACGCCATCCCTTCGTCAAGGGATGGCGCACATTTAAATCATTCAACAGCTTTGAGGGAGCTGACCATATCGATGGTCTTAATCCTCCTTGACAGCATGAAGTTAACGCCCGCCGAAAGAACGAAGGTAATGAGGATGCAAAGCACCAGGGTCAGCCAAGTTACCTTGGTCTGCATGTCGATGGATTCGCTCATGGTTGAGAGAATAAAGTCTATAATGCCATAGCCGCCTGGAATCCCCAATAGTATGCCAAGACAGGTCAGCCAGATATTCTGTTTTCTAAGCAGGGAGCGAATCTCCCGGGAAAAGAAGCCAAGCACCTTCAAGGTGGCCAACTCACGTACTCTTTCGGTAAAGGAGAGGACGCCCAGATTATAGAGCACTACCACACCCAGAATGACAGCGGCAAGAATCAGTATGAAGATCATCATCTGTATGCTCTCCAGCATGGTATTAAAGCTTCTGATAAGGTCGTCCTTGGCCCGGACATTCTTAATGCCCGTCAGCCCGTCCTCCTGGTCAAAGGCTTTATAGGCCAGCCTTGCCGTGGGGACCAGGGTCTTACCCAAGTCCTTGTATGCTTCCTCGGTCATGGTAATCCCCTGCCCCATGGGCGTTCTGTAGAGGGTATGGACCTCCGAGGTTATCCATTCCTCCTGGCCAATGATGCGCCATTTGAGGGTATCCCCCATCTTGATGCCAAGGACCTGGGCCATTTTATAGGACAGGCCGATGCCCTTGGGTGGCAATTCCACCACCCGGTTCTTTTCATCCTTGTACACAATGCCCGTGCCCTCGCCCAGAACGGTGAGGGTGGCTGTTTTTTCCTTGCCGTTGGCCGCAATTTCGATGGCCGATTCCTGTATCCACTGACCTTCCACCCTTTCCTCAATGGCCTTCAGCGCATCCTGGCTTATGTCCTCCTGAAGATGAATCCGGCTCTCATAGGTATGGAGCTCCCCATACATGCGGCTGCTGACTCCGCTGACCGTATCACGGAGGCCAAAGGCGCAGAGAAGCAAGGTCATGGATCCGGTAACCCCTACCGCGGCCATGATGGACCTCAGCTTGCTTCTCAGGATATCCCTGATATTCCATTGACGGTTAAAGCCCATGCGCTGCCAAAAGGCGCTCTTCTCCAGCCAGGTATGGCGGCCGGCCCTGGGGGGACGGGGCCGCAGCGCCGCTGCAGGCACTTCTGTAAGCTCCCTTCTGCAGGCAAAATAGCAGGAGGCGCCGCAGCATAAAACCGCCAGCACAACAGAAATGCCGTCCACGGGTGAAAGCGCCGCATACCAGTTGGGCAGAATATAGAGGGACTTCTGCATGGTAAACAGGATGGGCGGTATAATTAAAGGCCCCGCCACCAGACCAATCAGGCCGCCGGCAAGACCGATCCATAAGCCGTAGGATACATAGTGAAAGAGAATCTTACGTTTGGAGTAACCCAGAGCCTTAAGGACACCGATTTGGGTTCTCTGGCTGGCAATCATTCGGGTCATGGTGGTCAGCATGGCCAGAGCGGCAATAAGGAAGAAAATGACCGGGAAAACCTCGCCCACGGCCTTGTTCTGCTCAATCTCGTTGTCCATCATGGCAACGCTCACATGATCCTCACGGCTGAGTATAGCGGTGTAATTCCCTGTAAAGAGACGCTCCAGCTCGGACTTAACGGCTTCGCTGTCCTTTTCGCTCTCAGTGAGAATGAGGATCTGGTTAAAGGGCAGGGGCAGGCTTTGGGGGAGGGACTCCCGGGAAAGGTAGGCAAATCCGAAGCTTTCGGGATGGGGTAATAGCTCCGATTCATCCTTTACATTATAAACATACTCAGGATGCATAATTAGCCCCCGGATGGTCTGTTGGGACTCCAATCCCATGGCCTTGATGGTCAGCACATCCCCCACCTTTAGGCCTTGGGCATCGGCAAAGGTGTGGTCCAGCCAAATGCCCTGCTGATGAATATCAAAGGCATCACCGTCCACCACATGGGGCTTGGACAGAGTGTTTTCCTCCACCACATTCAGCCTTAGCACGGGTTGATTGGGCAGGGTGGTTTCCACATCCACCGTCAGCCTTCGTGATGTTGCTTGAACCTTGTCCAGACCTTCAACCCGCTTTACATCCTCCGGACTATAATTTCTTCCCATCATCCACAGGGTGGGCAGTCTGTTTTCTGCATAATAGCGGTCGGACTCAACCTTCATGCCATACCATTCGGCATGAAGACCGGTTAAAACCAGGACGCTCAATATGGCCATGATGAAGATAGAGATAAACTGGGTGCGGTTGATTTTCATATCCCGCAGCATTTTCTTAAACAGCATGGTTACCAGTTCACCTCCTCCATCCGGACAGGTGCAGGATTTCTGACTTGCTCACTGACTTTTCCGCTTCTCATTTTAATAACCCTGTCAGCAGCGGGTGCCAGGGCCGCATTGTGGGTCACAATCACCACCGTGTGCCCATGCTCCCGGCTCATCTTTTGAAGCAGGGACAGAATAAGGATGCCGGTTTCGCTGTCCAATGCACCGGTGGGCTCATCACAGAGCAAGAGCTTGGGATTCTTGCAAACAGCCCTGGCAATGGACACCCTTTGCTGTTCACCGCCCGACAGTTGGGTAGGGAATTGATGCATTCTGTTTTCCAGGCCCACTGAAGCCAAGGTGCTCCTAACATCCAACGGATTTTTCACAACCTCCTGGATCAGGGCCACGTTCTCATAGGCCGTCAGGGTGGGGATCAGGTTATAGAACTGAAAAACAAAGCCCACATCGTTGCGCCGATAGGCTGTGAGCTTGTCATCGTTAAATCCTGTAATATCCACATCGTCAATAATAATGGAGCCCTTGGTGACTGTGTCCATACCGCCAAGGAGGTTGAGGACCGTACTCTTCCCCGCTCCGCTGGGGCCCAGGATCACCACAAATTCACCCTTTTCAATCTCAAAGCTGACCTCATCCAGCGCCCGGATTTTTACCTCTCCGGCCGCATATTCTTTGGTAACATTTTTGAATTGAATCAATGCACCCATAGTTTTATTCCTTTCATTATAATTGCAGCAATTGCTCAGGCGTGACATGGAGCACCCCAGCCAAGAGCAGCACCACTGTTTCCAGCTTTAAGTAATGGATATCATGGAGTGCCTCTGCATTACCGTGGATAAGGCCCAGTATGCCAAACACCAGGAAGGAGGCTGTGGCCATAGTATCCTCTATCCGGGTGGCTCCCCGCTCGTTAAGCTTATCCAGAACCTCACTGACGGGCTTTATCAGGGCTTGAGTGGCATTGACCGACAGCCTTAAATCCAGATCCATCTGATCGGCCATGGTCATGCCCTCCATCAGCAGTCCTTCTGTCTGGGATGCCAGGTTATGCAGTGTGGTAAAGATAAGCTCAATGCGCTTAAGTAAGGGCTGGTTGTGATCGGTAATAATGGCTGTCATCTTCTCTGAAAATTGCTGGGTATACTGCTCCATCGCCGCAAGGAAGACCTCTTCCTTGGACTTGAAATAATAGTAAAAGAGTCCCTGGGCCACATTGACCTTTTGAACAATGTCGCTGACCGAGGTCTTTGCATAGCCGCGGGTAAGAAACAGCTCCAAAGCAGCATCCATGATTTCTTTTTTTCTTTCATGGGGTGGTTTTGATATTCTTGTCATACCCTTCCAACGCCTCCTGTTTCTATTATATGCGACTGACTGACTTTCAGTCAATAGTGATTTACTTGTCATCCTCTAAGGTTTGCTTTATAATCTTTAAGAAGAAATGAGGTGTGTCCATTGAGGCTGAGAAACGATCCTGAAGCCTATGACAAGCTTGAGCTCAGCAAGAATTTTATACAGCAGCCCTCAGACTATAGAGGAAAATGGCATGAGGTATTTGGCAACGACCATCCCATCCATATGGAGATTGGTTCAGGCAAGGGACGCTTTATTACCACCCTGGCCCAGCAGAATCCTCATATTAATTATATTGCTCTGGAGAAATATCCCACGGTTCTTCTGAAGCTGATTCGGAAGATCCCCGAAGAAGGCCTTAGAAACCTGGTGGTCATCAGTGCCGATGCCGAGCGTTTGGAGGAACTTTTCGCCCCCGAGGAGATCGGCAGGCTTTATTTAAACTTCTCCGACCCCTGGCCGAAAAAGAAGCATGCCAAGAGACGGTTAACCTCTCCCGGTTTTCTTGAGCTCTACAAAAAGGTCCTGGCCAAGGATGCCGTTATTGAATTTAAGACCGATAACCGCGGTCTGTTTGACTATTCTCTGGAGACCTTCAGGGAATGCCATTACACATTGTTAAAAGTCACCTTTGACCTTTACAGCAGTGATATGCTGGAAGGGAATATTGCCACAGAATACGAGGAGAAGTTCCATAAGCTAGGAACACCCATAAACAAATTGATAGCACAATTAGATAATAGTATCATCAAGGAGGATGATAAAAATGACATGTAAGCATAAGAATAAAGGAACCTGCTCATCCCAGGTCACGTTTGATATAGTATCGGGCAAGGTACATAATGTCACTTTTACCGGGGGATGCAGCGGTAACCTGCAGGGCATTGCCTCTCTTATTGAGGGCATGGATGCCGTGGAAGCCGCAAGAAGGCTCAAGGGTATCCAGTGTGGGTTTAAATCCACCTCCTGCCCCGACCAGCTTTCGCAGGCCATTGAAGAAGCCCTGGAAACCCTGTAAATCCTACATTAATGTACAGCAATATACCAATAACTGAAGCCTAATGGTTCTGAACCAAAAAGGAAGCCGGAGAAACAAGATTTCTCCGGCATTTTAGTTTAGCTTTTTAGACATCTTTATTTATATTTTCTTTCTAAGAAGCCCCAAGTCATGGGCAGAATCATATACTTTTGGATGGCTATACCCTGATTTTGCCCACCAGTTTTTTCACCTGGGCCGGGGAATCTACAGCAATGGCCACTTTATGAGCATCATGCGGGTAACACACCAGAAAATCACCCGGCTTCAAAATACAGACCGTACCGTTCCCGCCCTGGTAAAAACCAATATCCGAAGCTTCTTTAAACGCCTTTACAACAGTAACAGTATCGATATCGCTGACCATGATCTTCTCGCAGCCTTCGACAATGAAATGAATGTCGGCATATTTCCTGTGGGCCTCAAACAGGCACTCATCCTCGGGCTTAGTGGTGAAGCAGACAGGATTGACAAAAGCATTGTCCCCGTCCAGCCGCACCGATTCACCTGGAAAGTTTTCCGAAGAAATGCCGGACATATAGGTCAAGACTTTGGCCAGAGCCGGGGAGTCTTGATAAAAGGAGTAATGGCGGATGTTGTCTAGAATCATATTGAAATCCCTCAATTGTCCATGAACCTAAGATGTAATATGAAGCTCCTCCCGCAGTACCCGGTTATAGGTTCCCCCCTAATGGACTCTACAGTTCTTTGGGGAGGAGCTCCAGCAATCAGTGAGAATAATATTACTTAGAAATAACTTCCGAGATGTGAACCTTCCTGTTTTCATTCAGGGACAGTGTGGCGGCATCAGCCGTGGCGATGGCTGCGCGTGCTGCCCTGCCATTGAGAAGGTCGATGAACTCTGCGTCCGGTTTTTCACCATTCATGATGCCATGGAAATAGATCATTTCCTTTTTCATGATGGTATGGAGCCACATTGGGGGCTTCTTACCCGGCTTGCCATAAGCAATGGCACCGTCCATTTCTGTGCCTTGATAGATGCGTCTGCGATCATCGTCCTCTTCCTGTGAATCATGGACAAGAAAATGCTCTTCCCCTTCTTCAGTCCGAAGTGTCATTCCCACATTGCACATATCAATACGAATGGCACCTTTTGTGCCCTGAATCAGGACATAGTGCTCAGGATAGCGGAAGGCTGAGCCGTATTCGCAAATAGCATAGGTATTGTTGCCAAACTCAAGGGCAAGGAAAATCATATCATCCTCATCACCAAACTGGGGACCGGAATGGGCAACATTTCCGCCAATCATGGTCACCGAAGTGGCAGGCCCCATAATGAACTGAATACAATCCAATTCATGAATATGGTGATACAGATGACCACCGGACTTGGAACGAATCTTTTTCCAACTTACGGATGGCTGGGGTTCTTCCCAGCCATTACGGGCAGAGTGGCAATAGAGCACCTTGCCAATCCTGCCTTCAGAAATAAGCTGCTTGGCATGGCGAACACTTCTGAAAAAGTTCATGACATGGCCAGCCATAAAAGTGACCCCGGCTTTTTCACAAGCAGTCACCATCTCATCACAGTCTGCATAAGAAAGGGCTATGGGCTTTTCACAAAAGACATTCTTGCCATAACGAGCGGCAGTCAGAACCGGCTCCTTATGTAGATAGTTGGGTGTTGCCACGATAACTGCATCCACATCTTCTCTTGAGCAAAGTTTATCCAAATCTGTTTCCAGGTCACAACCAAATTCCTTCGCAATGGTCTCTCCGTTTTCCGGATCAAGGACTGCAACGATTCTTGCACCCTCCTGTTGAGACATAATTCTACCAAGCTCAGCGCCAAAATAGCCTGTGCCTACGATTGCATATCCAATTGTTTTCATGTAAATACCTCCAGTAGACTATTTAATCGAGCCGGCAGCCAATCCGCCAGCAATCTTCTTTTGAATCAGCATGAAGAATATGACTGAGGGAATGACCACCATTGCAGATGCAGCCATCATGACACCCCAATCCATGACCTCCTGCCCTTCAAGAGATTTGAGGATAACTCCGACGGTCATCTTGTTTGAACTGTTAATCAAGATGAGCGAGTAGAGGAACTCATTCCACGCATTGATGAACGTGTAAATGGCAACCGCTATGACACCGGGAGTTACTATGGGCATTACGATTTGAATGAACACCTGGAGTCTGTTTGCGCCATCCACATAGGCCGCCTCTTCCATTTCCAGGGGAACGGTTTTGAAGAAGCCCACCAACAGCCAGATAGCATAGGGAACCGAGAAGGAAAGGTAGGTGATAACCAGGCCGATACGGCTGTTCACTAAACCTGCCTTGCCAACAAGAATGGAATAGGGTACTGCCAGGAGAATGGGCGGGAACATATAAGTGGTGATTAATACCCTTGTCATGACCTTGCCAAAGCGGGGAAAGAATCGTACCACGCCATAGGCGCCCAGGGCTGCAATAATAACACTGACGATGGTGGTACAACCCGCAACAATCACACTGTTGAGCATATTGCTGCCGAAGTGCAACTGTTCAATAACCACTCGGAAATTGTCAAGGGTGAGCTTTTTGGGAAACAATGCCGTGGGGTTTGTAATCATCTCCCCCTTCTCCTTAACGGCAGAAAGAATAATCCAAAGAAGCGGGAAGGCTGCAATGACAGCGAGAATGGTCAAGTATAAATAGCTTATTGAATCGGTAAGCAGGCTGCGATTGAGTTTGCTTTTATTCATTGCGGACCCTCCTTCTCCAATTTATTAAGAATTCTGAAGTAGATGGCACATATCACGAGCAGGAATACCAGAAGCAAGACTGTTACGGCAGAGGCAACGCCAAGCTGTTTTTGGCCCCAACCCACATTATAGGCGTATATAGGAACAGTTTGCGTCAGATTTGCCGGACCGCCGCCGGTAATGAGATAGATTAGGTCAAAGTTATTGAAGACCCAAATGGTTCTCAGCACAACCAGCAAACCAACGACTACACTGATATGTGGCAACGTTATATACCTGAATTGCTGTAAAGAAGTAGCGCCATCAATTCGGGCCGCCTCATACTGGTCCTTGGGTATGGTCTGCAATGCCGACAGAACATTGACCATAATCAGCGGAGCGCCGAACCATATATTAATAAACAGTAATGTTGCAAAGACGAATTCCTTGGTGGTAAAGAACTGCGGAATTTCACTGAATATGCCTAACTTAACCAAAGCGATGGGAACAAACCCGTATACACCATTAAGAATCCACTTCCAGGACATTGCAATGACGATGGATGGAAATGCCCACGGAATAATCAGGATGGTGCGATAAAATCCTTTGCCCCGGCGGATATGCTCCAAGGCCAGTGCAGCAGTAAAGCCTACAACTACTTGTCCAATCAAAGAAAAAATGGTCCATTTCAAACTGGTGCGGAAGGAAGAAATAAAAGTAGAATCGGAGAGAACCTTGATATAGTTTTTTAGCCCCACGAATTTATAGGTCGTCTTGATAAGATTCTTTGATGTAAAGCTATAGAATATGCTGGATGCGACCGGATACAGCAGAAGCAGTCCGACAACTAAGATTGCTGGTAAGACAAAGGAAAATGCTGTGATCTTGGATAAAAGCTTTTTATGTTTATTCATTTTTGCACTCCCTTAGACAAATATAGCGGGGGCGAGTGCCCCCGCCAGTTCTCGGGCTAAAATAAGTCAGAGAATAAATGCAAATTAACTAAAATCATTGAACCCTATCAGAATTATTCTTTTGCAGCTTCAAACAGTTCGTTGAGTCTGTCCTCTGCGGCCTTTGCAGCCTTCTGAACATCCGTGCCATTGAGAATAATATCCTGGAACATGCTCTCTATGACACCCTGGCTTGTGATAAGACCAGCTTCAACACGAGGACCGTATTCCATACCAATGGCGGTGCCGTAACCCACTGCATTGCTGATAACATTCAGAGCATTGTTAAACTTCTGAACAGTTGCATTGGAGTTGAAGGTTGCATCATTGACAACTTCCTTGATAGCGGGAAGCATACCAACGGGTACGGAAAGCAGGAAGGGTACATAGTTTTCAGGCTGATACAGGTATTCGATGAAGGCTTTGCTTATCTCAGGATGCTTTGAATTCTTCCAAATAACCATGGGGATATTGGATGTTTCATAGCCTGTCTGAGCGTCGCCCTTCTTGATGGTGGGCATGGGTGCGCAGTCAATATAATCCATCAGGTCAGGTCTGTTAGCTTCAACACCGCTGATATGGAAGGCAGAGTTAAAGTCAAAGGCATTCTTGCCTTGATAGTAGAGAGTGGCCTGATCAAGCACATTGTAGTTGATAGAGTCGGAAGGTGAATTATTTTTATACATCTTAACCCAGTAATTGATACCATCGATAGCCGCCTGGCTTGTAAGGTTAGCCTTGCCATCCTTTGTAATCAAGGTCTCACCTGCGCTGCGAACATAGAAGTTTAAGTAACGGGTGGCCATCATATCATTGGTTCCCATGGGAACGGAGCAGCCAAAGACAGCACCGCCCTCACCCTTGTTTATGATGGAAGCAGCTTCATAAAGCTCGTCCCAGGTTGTAGGAACCTGAAGGTTATACTTCTGAAGCAAATCCTTGCGATACCACATAACCTGCGCATGGGAGTAAAGCGGAACTGCATAGGTGCTGCCATCAGCGGTCATCTCAGTCAGAGGTGCTTCATAGAAACGCTCTCTGCCAATGGAATTAATTAAGTCATCAAGAGGAAGAATAGCCTCAGCATTTATCATTTCAGATACATGTCCGGGCTGTGCTGTACTCATATCGGGTACATTACCGGAAGCCAAACCGGTTGTCCACTTGGTGTAAAAGTCACTCCAGGAGAAGGTCTCTATGGTGATTTTTACGCCAGGATTCTGTTTCATAAAGGCATCTGCTGCTGACTGCAGCGTTTCCATACGCGGACCTTGTGTAAAGGAATGCCAGAAAATGATATCACCGCTGAGCTTAGCCGGTTCAGAACTGCCTTCGGACTGTGCCGGAGCGCTTGAAGCAGGAGCAGTAGCGGTAGCATTGGGCTCCCCAGCTTGTGTGCCGCACGCAGTAAAGACTGACAGGAGCATAAGTAGTGACAGAACGAGACTTAGGATTTTTTTTGCTTTCATGATTGTCCTCCTTTAAACCCTTTTGACGAGGCTTTGAAACCTTTTGTTACCCCCCTCGTACAAATCAAGTATAACAACGTCACCTCTGTTACCGCTACGCAATTTCCAATCAATAGTATAACAAATCAGTCATCGCTTAGTCGTAATGTTTCATTATTATACTTACAAGGCACACTCAATGCCTGATTAAGTCTCCTTGGATATCTTGCGATATTCCTGGGGACTGATCCCATAATTCTCACGGAAACGCTTTGTAAAATAGCTTGGCGACTCGAATCCCAATTTATACCCTATCTCAGAAATGGGTTCCAGGGTGGTTGCAAGCAGATGCGTGGCATAGACCATTTTGGTATCGGTGATGAAGTCAAAGATGCTTTTTCCCATGACCTTTTTGAACAGCCGGCGCAGTGTACTTTCGCTCACGCCTGTCATGCTGCACATTTTCTCTCGCGTCAGATTTTCCTCGGGATGTACCGTTATATAATCCACAAGCAACTGCACACGCGGGTCAATATTCTGCTGGGTGGCCTTAATGCGGTCTTGAATGTACTTAAGGTCGAACATGGCCTCGGTGGTTCTGTCGCGCTTCAACTCCTCCTCAGTTTCTTGGTTCTCCCCCGATCGGCGCGCAAGCTCAGCACAGATGAGATTCAGATAGCCCCTGGTCACCAAACGCTTGTATGTGGCTGTGGAAACAGCGCTGGCATACATGTTTTCAAACCAGGTTTTAATTTCAGGAGTATCTGCGCAAGGATAGAGCTGCGAAATATTCCAAAGCTGTCTGAGCATGTCCTCATCCGAAAGCTGCATGGAACCGGTAAAACGTACGCTGATAAAAACGATATTCTCAAGCGCCGTGCAATGAAGCATACTTCCCTGGGGAATATAAAACAGATCATCCTGCTTAACGGTATAACTGACGCCATCTACCTTGAACACCGCAGAGCCCGAACAGATATACCGGAACATGGAATAGGGCACCCGGCTTTCCTGGTAGGCCCAGGTGTCCGAAAACTGATATTTATCGACATACAAAAAGGTTGGAGCATAATTGCTGTAGATTGGATCCACTCATCTCACCTTCCAACTTAAGCTGTGTACTTAAAGCATACGCCAGATTCGACAATATTGCAAATCGTTCTTTTTATGAGCGAAAATTTATATTTTTAAGCATTTTTTAGACTGTGGCGTCATGTCAAATCTGCTAAGCTTTATGTAGAATCGTTGTTTTGGAGGTCATTCAAATTGCTTGAGCATTTACATCTTAACGTGGAAGAAGCCTTCTCATACTACCCATCACAAGCACAGATCGATGCATGGGCTGAGCAATTATTGCAGGAAAGCAGAACGCTGATAATAACAGGACACTTCACAGGCGATAATTCCATCCAACATCGATTTGGAAACGGCCCCAATGCACTCATCAACAAATTCATCCGCTTTGAAACAGGCAGCGGACACATCTTTTACGGATACTGGCAGCCAGCTTTAAAACAGCCCGCTCCCTTGCTTATCAACCTGCCGGGTTATGGCGGATATATGAGCATGCACCCGCAGATTAACGACGACGGATACAACATCCTCCATATTTCACCCCTGGGATATGTTACACCTCAAGGCAACCGGGAGGATTTACTTATGGCGGATGGCAACTGGCCGGTTTTGGATAGAACAGCCCGCGGCGTGCCTGGAGGATACAGGGATTGGCTGATGGATTGCCTGCTTGCCATACGCTGGGCAAAGCAGCGGCCGGAGGTGATTTCTGAGCGTCTTTCATTATTTGGGACAAGCCAGGGAGGCGGCGGTTCCCTGCTATTGGCATCCCTGTTACAGGGTGAGGTTTGCTGTGTCTGTGCCGATCTTCCCTTTCTGACCGCCTTTCCGCACTCAGGCTTGAATGGAGATGCCTATGGTATCCTGCGCAAAGCCTATTCAGAAGTCCCTGCAAAGCAGTTTTGGAATCGTCTCGGATATATCGATACCCTTTCCCATGCCCACAGGCTTCATGTTCCGGTGATGCTTTCCAGCGGAGGTGCTGACGACGTCTGCCCGCCAAAAACCATGGAAGCATTATTTAACAAACTTAACACCACAAAGCAATACACCTATTTGGAGCACAATATTCACACCCATTCGCGGCAGAGCATGTATCTCTTCCGCACCTGGCTGGCGCTGTATGCTTAGCCTGTAAGACCGCTATAGATGGCAACCGTCCAGGTTTTATATTTTTCAAGAAGCCTATCAACCCAATTTGGTTAATGACAGAAGTATTTCAACAAGGAGGTTCTCAACAATGGATCGCAACAAGCTTCAAGAAACCCAGGTTTGGATCCGGGATGAGCTGGAGCGCTGTGTCAGGTTTTGGCTGGAGCATGGCATAGACCACAAGCATGGTGGCGTCTACACCTGTTTGGATCGGAAGGGTGAAATCTACTCCACCGACAAAAGCGTATGGATGCAAGGCCGCTGCGGATGGATTTTTGCCTATCTCTGCCATGTTTACGGCGTAAAGGACGAGTGGCTGGCCGCCTCCAAGAACTGCCTGGATTTCATGGAAAAATACTGTATTAATCACGCTACCGGGGGCAGAATGTATTTCACCGTTACCGAGGATGGCAAGCCCCTTCGCCAGCGCCGTTACTGCTATAGCGAGGCCTTTTATGCCATCGCCAATGCTGAGTATTATGGCATCACCGGTGAACGCCAGCATCTTGAACGGGCTCGCAGAGCCTATAACCTGTACTGGGACTTAAACCATGGTATGCCCGATCCCACAGGCCTTGGACCCAAGACCATTCCCGAAACACGCACGGGCCGCGCATTCGGCGTTCCCATGATCTGCCTGAATGTGACTTCCATCTTAAGAAGAGTAGATCCGGAGCAGGCCGAGCTTTATGATGAGCGTGCCAGACAGTGTGTGGATGAAATCTTCCGCTATCATGTAAAACCCGAGCTAAAATGCGTTCTCGAGTTTGTGGCCGAGGATGGTACTCCCCGTTTGTATTATACCGAAGGTCGTACCGTGAATCCGGGCCATGATATTGAAGGCGTCTGGTTCATGCTGGATTATGCCAAGCGCACCGGTGACAAAGAGCTTGTGAAAAAATCTGCTCAAATCTTTGATTGGGCCTTTGAAGCCGGCTGGGATAAGGAGTATGGCGGACTGCTTTACTTTATAGATTGCCTGGGTAAGCCGCCGGAGGCCTACGAGCATGATATGAAGCTCTGGTGGCCCCACAACGAAACTCTCATTGCCGCCATAATGCTCTATCGTGATACCGGGGACGAAAAGTACCTGGACGCATTTTATAAGACGCTGGATTACTGCAAGGAGCACTTTGCTGATCCGCTCTATGGCGAATGGTACGGCTATCTGCGCAGAGATGGGCTTCCCACCATGCCGTCCACCAAGGGCAGCACTTTCAAGGGGCCCTTCCATCTGCCGCGCTGCCTGATTCTTGTGGATACCATGATCAGTGAGATATTAAAACAATAACGCAATTAATTAACCCTGCTGACAATAAAGAAAGGATTGCTTAAAATGGAACTTAAAAAATATCAAGGCATTTTCCCCGCATTCTATGCTTGCTATGATAAAGAGGGCAATATCAGCCCCGAAGGTGTCCGCGCTTTGGCCCGCTATCTTAAGGATAAGGGCGTGCAGGGCCTGTATGTGAACGGCTCATCGGGTGAGTGTATCTACTTAAGTGTTGAGGAGCGAAAGCTCATCCTGGAAAACGTCATGGACGAGGTCGGCAAGGATCTGACTATCATCGCCCATGTGGCCTGCAACAATACCAAGGACAGCCAGGAGTTGGCCGCCCACGCTGAGTCCCTCGGCGTTGATGCTATTGCGGCTATTCCCCCTATTTACTTCCGTTTGCCCCCGGCAGGCATTGCGAAATACTGGAACGATATTTCTGCGGCTGCCCCCAACACCGATTTTATCATCTATAATATTCCTCAGCTTGCCGGTGTCAGCCTGACTGTGCCCCTATTGAAAGAAATGCTGAAAAACCCAAGGGTGATTGGCGTTAAAAACTCTTCCATGCCGGTACAGGACATTCAGATGTGGCATGATGAGGGTGCCATTGTCTTTAACGGTCCTGATGAACAGTTCCTTTCGGGTCTGGCCGCTGGCGCTATCGGTGGCATTGGCGGTACCTATGCCGCTATGCCTGAGCTCTATGTACGTATTCATGAGCTGTTTTTGAAGGGTAGGATGGAAGAAGCCCGCCATATTCAGAACGAATGCTGCCGTATCATCTACAAGATGTGCTCGGGTGCAGGCAGTATGTACGCCATCATCAAGGAAGCCATCCGAATCATGGGCGGACCCGATACGGGCAGTGTCCGTGCCCCGCTGCTTGAGCTTACGGACAGCGACAAGGCCCTCGCCGCAGAGGTCGCACAGATGGTGAATGAAGCCCTCTGTAAATTACCCAAATAAGTATAATAAGAAAAAGCCGTACCGGACCACAAACCGTGGTTTCAAATGTTGACAACCTGACGAATTCTATTGTATACTTGAATTCGTCAGTCATAGGGGAGTAGCTCAGCTGGTAGAGCAGCGGTCTCCAAAACCGCGTGTCGCGAGTTCGATCCTTGTCTCCCCTGCCAGACAAAAAGCCGCTTTCCGCAATTTGCGGGAAGTGGCTTTTTCATATCTTAGCGACACCTCACCTTGTGCCAGACATCCATCTCATCTGCGTCAGGAACTTCAAACATGGTAAGGCACTTATTCAGGAGCCCATCATCCACGAAGAAATCCGACCCGCCATTACCTTCAGCTATTCTTTGGTTCCGCTCCGTAATATTTCTTTGCCAGAGCGCATCTGACACATCAAGATAATGCCATTCATAAGCAATGCCCTGCGATTTAAAATAATCCGATATGGACTGTCTGTCGTTCCTTGTCCAAAATCCCCAGTCCAGAATCACATTTGCGCCTACCTTGCATATTTCAACGGCCTTTTTTCTCAGGTACAGATTCACCCTTTCGGCGAATACATTATAAAACTCACCCTGTTCATTCCTTATCAGATCAAAGGTCACTTCATCGGTGGACAATATTACTGCATTGTATTTATCCTTGAGTGTTTTTGCATAATAGGACTTACCACTGCAGATCTTTCCGCATATAAGAAAAACCTTTGCCATCTAGGTATCCACCTCGTTGATGTATGTCGCTTTGTTATCTGTTTATTTTTATGATTTACTCCCTATAGAACTTGTGTTATCAAATTCTAATATCTTTGCAACAACGAATCCTAGCACTAATAAATCAAGACATTTCCCAAGCATAAATTGAATAAATGATATAAGCTCTAGGTTGCTAGGAAATTCAAAAAATCCAACAACACCCTCCTTAAAATATAGCTTGACTGCTTCAAGATAATTTGCAGGGAAATTTACTTTATCTTGTAAATTCAAAAAATACCCACCAAATGCTATTGAACCTATTATTAGAATATATACGTATAACAATAATGACCAAACAATAACTACTTTCTTTTGGTAATTTCTAGCACCAACATAAAATGTAAATAAAGCACCTATGGAAAATACTATAGCAGCAGCCATCATCTGATTTTTATCCTGACTTTCACAAATCCCTAATATGGGTATTGTAGAAATCAATAATATAAGACATAGCACCAGCGTTGATACAAATCTGTCTAGTTTAGAGTTTGACTTTGCTAAATAAATAGGCGTGATAATAAATATTACTAAAATAACTGGAAGAGATATTATTGAATATGTATTTTTAATTTCTTGACTAATAATATTATTCTCGTTGACTACTGGTGTTATAATTCCCAAGCAAAATATGACTAGAAGCATTAATGCTTTAGGGCTGTTATTTATAATTTTCAAGTATTCTCTTGTTGTTTCAAATATGGGTGTTAATGTCAATCAAAATTTAGGCCACTTACCGGAGTAAAATTAGGCCACCAATTCATAAAAAATCAGTCATTACTTGCCTGCTTGGAAAGAGCCTGCTTAAACCTATAGCTTTCACCATT
>Ga0116192_1001377_pt1 | contig 17117 bp, 20 predicted proteins | sample AD_UKC113_MetaG_FD_89876 | JGI IMG/M metagenome (GOLD analysis project Ga0116192, IMG submission 89876) | Active sludge microbial communities of municipal wastewater-treating anaerobic digesters from Hong Kong - AD_UKC113_MetaG | ecosystem: Engineered > Bioreactor > Anaerobic > Digestate... | reverse complement strand
TAATTATTAATGACCAAACTGGTCTATTATTAATGATATGAGTAATTCTATGAGGAATATCTTTTTTTACATATTGAATACTGCCTGGCCAACGAACAATTGTTTTAGTACTTTGAACAAAGCCTCTCACACCACGTTCTTCAACATATGCACCTTTAAGTATAATTGAATAAAAACTCCATGGATGGTCATGCATGTGCTTATCGTCATCCTTTTTGTGTATGCAATGTAAATAAATGTTAAACCAAGGAGTTGAAAGGATACTCCACCTTCTAAAGTGAAGTTCGCCGGCTTTGCTTTTTATTTCCTTAACCTTTCGAAACATAGAAGTTAAAACTACAAAAAATTTTCTATTTTTTATAATTTAAAGAAAAATTATAAATCACATGAGCCATTATCACAGTACATGTCAATATCTAAGTGTTTTTCAATTGTTTTATCACATCTTTTACATATCAAAAACACCTTATCGCCTCCGGCTGGAATACGAGAAAATTTATGCTTTAAAAAAAAGCAAATTATACGTTTAATAATTCCAATCATTTTATAATATACTGCAAAATTCTACTAATTACCAATCTATAATTACCTATAACATAATTTATAGAGTCAAAAAATGGAACATTAGAATACAATAAATTAATCAAATCTAAATGAGATTGATTATCTGGGCATAGCCCAATAATATGTAATAAACCTTCAATCATTTTTCTAATTTTTCTAAAACAAAAATACATAAAAAAACCGCAATCTAAAAGACTGCGGTTTCTAAATTTTTTATTTTTTTTTCTTAGAAAGTTAGTGCTGCAACCAGGCTAATTGGATTTTTGCCTACACCTGGATAATCCTGATGTGTTTCATACATTGGACTTGCAATTAATGATACTTTCAATACCGGAGAATAAGAACCTACATGTAATGGCTTAGTTACTGTACCGCCAATATTTGTCCACCCACCTTTATTTTGGAACATCATGTCATTTTGGTCAGTTAAATAACCAGCAAATACATTAAATGTTTCACTTAAATCATAACCGGCTTCAAAATAAATACCGTCAACATTAGCGTTTTTGTTAGCATGATAAGTATAAGCTACAGTAAAATCTAAACGACTATCGTATTTCAAACGAGCTTCAAGAAAGTGATTTGTTTTATTTTCACTCCAAGCAAAGTAATTATTCAAATTATCGTCAGCATTAAAATAGAAATAATCATCTGATGTAATTGAGATATTTTTTAGTTCATTTTTAGCATTTACAAATGGTTTTATAGTAATATAATAATTAATTTGATTACCATAACCTTCTTTCACTCCATTCATTGTCATATTACCATAAACTCCTACCTCTGCCCATTTACATGGAAGCCAGGCACCTTTCATCATAATTGATGGAGATTCGCCGTAGCTTACACCACGGAAAACGTTACGGCTTGCCAGAGTAAGTTCGGTTTTCCAGTTGTCAGCATTAAGAATACTGGAATCTGCAGTAGCTGATGTTGAATCAGTGGCAACTGATGTTGAATCAGTTTGCGCTTGTAAATTTAACGACCACATACACATGGACGTTAAAAGAATAAAAATCATTAGTAGTTTTTTCATACTTTTTTTGTTTTTGTTTTGTTTAAGAATTCTATTTTTAGAATTATTGGAATACAAATATAATCATAATATTAGAAAAACAAAATTTTACCCAAGTTTAGGGAAAATTCCACGAATTTCGCGACAAGTGTCTGAAAATTCCTTTTTTAAGGTAATTTCCTTTTCCCATGCTAAACCCCTTTCAATAAGGTCGATTTCCTGCACAATTCGAGCTCCAGGAATAGTTTTACCATCCGAATCTTTTTCTCTTCCCATTAACCATAATGTATCCGCAATACTTACGGTTGCAGTGATGTCATGGGATATTACAATAACAGTGTTGCGTTCATCAAGACTTGCTACTAATTGAAGTAAGCTACACACTTTATCAATCATGTTAATATCAAGTCCTGAAAATGGTTCATCAAGCACTAAAAAGTTTTTGGAACACAGCAACTGTTGAGCAATTGCCACTCTTTGCTTTTGACCACCGGATAATTGAGCTGGATATTTATTCTTATGCTCAAGTAAATTCATTTTATCAAGGTAATATTCCACCTTTTCTTTTTGTTCAGCTTTTGATAAGCCACTTTTCGATGCTCCTACTTTTAAATTATTTAATACAGTCATGTATTTAAACAAAGGGTAGTTTTGTTGTACAAAACCAACGTGACCGGCTTCCACATCAGATAAATCTAAATTTTCTTTATGTTCAGAAATTAAAACATGACCATTAAGAGTGTAGTCAGTATGAATACCTGGAGTACGAAGACCGGTTAATATTTCAGCGAATTGACTTTTACCAATTCCGGATGGACCTAAAAACCCCACAATTTGACCTTGCACACAATCTGGACGAACAATATCCTTAATTTCTACGTTTACATCACGAAGAATAAGGTTGTCACCAAATTTAAGTGTTATGCCTTCTGTTTTTAGAAGGGTTTCTTTTTTTGTATATTGAAATGTTGACATAGTAATATTTATTTGCGGTCCATTTCCAAACGAGCGTGAGGAAAAAGAAGATTTTTAAGAACACCAATTGTATAGTCGATTCCAATTCCAATTAAAAGAATTGAAAATTGAATAGCAAATACTGAATCTAAATGCAAGTGTTTGTTTTGATTAAGAAGCAGAGCACCGGCACCACCTTCACTTCTAACAATACCCTCAACCATTGTGAGCATCATCCAAGCAATAGCGAAGTTTTGACGGATAAGTTCAAACATAGTGTCCATTGTACCGATAATTTGAGTTCTAAATACAACTTCCCACTCATTCATTCGCAATGTCCGAGCGTGATTTAAAGCATTCCTACTGACATTATTTACAACATTGATTGCTCCTGGTACAAAAAACACTGACATACCAAAAACTAATAGTGCGATTTTTAAATCATGTCCTGAACTGGTGTAAATTGTAAACACAAATGAGAGACCTACCAGAGTCAAGAAACGTAATTTTGATACAATGAATCCTGCTGGTCTAAATAAAGGTAGTACAGTTAAATATGATAATAATAATGACAATATGATTGTTCGAATTAAAGCAGCCAATCCAAGTTTGGTACTGGTCATTAATTCTTGAATCAATCCCTCTGTTTGAACTAATGTTTTAAACGAATTCCATACCTCAATTGGTTTTGGGATAAGAGCATTTGTGCTCAACCAAAACATTATTGCAATTGCTATCTGCAAAGCAACCATGATGGTGTAATTTCTTCGACTCATTGCCTTATTGGGCATCAGAGCTTTTTTGAATTCAGAGAAGAAAGATGTTTTTACCTCAACTCTATTTGCTATTGCTTCTGGCATTTTTTTAATTTTTTTAAATATCAATATTATAAAACTCCAATTTTGAATCCAATACACTCTCATAGTATATCAATCCGAATACTAACACTATTATTATGACATCTACATACCACAATCCAGCAAGGATTAATAAAAGTAAAGTCATTCCTACTGGCAATACTACAATTGCAAATAAAATCCCAAGGCAATTTTCAACAATAGACTTTTGTCTTAGTAGTTTTTTATGCTCTGTATTATATATTATTTCTTTTTCCATTTTTTGGTGTAAAAAAAGTGCGTATCAAATATTAATATTGATACGCACTTAATAATATACTCAATAGATTATATACCCATAATCACATCCACGCGACGATTCTTGCTTCGACCAGTTTCTGACGCATTAGTAGCAACTGGTTGAGTTGCACCAAATCCTTTTGTAGTAATACGGTCACGAAATTGAGAAGGGGCAGCTTGTTGTAAATAATCTGCTACCGCTTGAGCACGTTGTTGAGAAAGTGGAATATTCACTTGGTCAGAACCAACATTATCAGTATGTCCTTCAATTCGTAGTTGAAGACCGCTTCCAATGAGTGCTTGATTTTTAATTTGCTCAAGAATAACATATGCATCAGGTGTAAATTCAGCACTTCCGGTTCTAAACGTAATACTCCAAGAACGTTTTGAAACTTGAGTGGTAATACCAGCATCAGTGTTATATTTCACTTCATCAGCTGAAGTAATTTGTGATGGAGCATATGTACTTGCTACATTTTTGAGATAAGTAAGATTTACAACATCTTCATAATTTGGATAAGAAGGAACCAGTTTTGGATAAAGGTTTTTTACAATATCACCGAATGTTGTATACACGATTTTATAAACATCCGTTGTACCAGGACGTAATCCAAAGTATTCTAAGTTATCAGCAAGATTATTTACGCGACTACCACCTAAAGATACTACCTGACCTTGTTTATCAGATACTTGTTTTCCTTTGTAATAAGTTACCCAATAATCACCTTTTTCCTCTTTATAAACCTGTGCTGAAAGTTCACCAGCCTTATTCAATGCTTCTTGATAACCTTTAACTTGGTCTCCACCTTCAAAGATACCGGCAATCAAATTCTCAACTAACTTAGCATTATCTGCATTGAATTTTTTAATTCCAATGAGAGTATTTGCCATTTGAGAACGATATTCTGCAGTTGAAACGATACTTACAAGCCCACCTTTTTTCATAGCAACATTCACATCACCAGGAGTCCAAGTTACGACAGCATCAACTTTAACAGTTCTTTTACCAGTAGTAATATCAACTTTACCATTTCTAACCACTGGACGTTCTTCTGAATAATCGTTGATGTATTTAGTACCAGCATCAATATAATTATCAGCATTCATGAAATTAAGTGCTTCAGGGTCGTATGTTGTTTCATCAGGATTAACAGCAATTCCATTATCTGCAGCCCATTTCACAGCAATATTCCAATCACCATCACGAATAACACCGCAGACAACTTTACCACGAGCAGCCTGAGGATTACTTCTCCACTCTTCAGGTCCCATCATTTTATCTTCACCCAATGATTTGCCAGGCGAAGCAATAATTTCAGCTGTATATTCTTTCCCCAATCGTTCAAGTTCAGAGTTAACACCGGCAAGGAATGTGGCTGCGCCATCACCCATAATTGAAACAAAATGTACACCTTCGCGAGTGTTTTTATCTGTTTGATATGCTTTAGCAAATTGAATTAAATGTGCTTGCATTTGTGGAACATCATCCTGGCGAATTAACCTAAGATTAACACCACGTTTTTCCATAATAGAACCCTTGGCAGTTTGAGAACCTCCATTAGCGAAGATTAATCCCATTTGAGAATTCCATGCCCAAATCTCATAACGAATTTCAGGGCCACTTACAGAAGCCAATTCAGAGCTTGGCATCGGTACCGGAGGTGCAGTACTTTCAATGTTTTTTGGAGCATCCGGCAATGTTACGAACTGAAGTGTTTGTGATTTTGCAACCTCTTTTCCAGGTGCAAATTTACTGACTAATGCTGGGCCTCCGTAATAAAATCCGGCTCCAACAATGATTGCAATAAGAATCCATGTACCAGGTCTTACGCGTCCAAATGAAGTTTTCATAGTTGTTTGTTTAGTTTAATTAAATTAGAGTTATAGTTTTTTCTTTTATCAATACATGAATTAATTCAGTTCATCATACTTGCTTTTAGAAGCAGGAACAGTTTTAGTAGAAATTTTTACAGCTTGTTGTGAAAAATCAACTGTATTATTTTTATCTCCTTCCGGAAGTGAACGGATATTAGAGATGTTGTCAATGATTTTATCTAAATCTCCATTTTCCATTTGAGTAATGAGAGATTGAATACGCGCATCACGAATTCCATTTTCAATGTCAACTTCTTGAAGAACTGGTGCAGCTTGCTCCATAAATCTATCCATTTCAGCAAGATTATTTGTCATTTGTTCACCGGCAATATTAATTGCTTTTTCAAGGTCAAGACGCTCTTCAGAATTAAAAATAGCCTTAGCTTTACCAATAGCATTCCATCCAATCTTGACAGAATTATATTGTTTTTCAAGAATAGTAAGTTCATCTTCTTTATCAGTAATGATGAAATTAGCAGCTTCGTAAATTTTCTTCAAACCATTTTGCATGGTAAGCATAGTCTTTTCAAGAGGAGCTAATTGCGAATTCCAATTCTTAAGACGTTCTGCTTTTTTTACACATAGTGCAGCATCAGTCTTTTTATCCATTTTAACCAAAGTTTCAGCACGCTCAAGATTATTAGCAATTTCTTTTTCATTGGCATCTAACTGTCGCTTAACATTGAAATAAGCACCTTTCAGTTTAGTAACACTTTCATCAATAGAATCGCGCTTCTCCTTCATTTTTGCAAGTTTTGACCAAGCAACCGCAATTGGGTCAATACTATAAACGAAGTTGGTAATCTTATACATAAGCACTTGCCAAATGGTGGCAATATTTTGTCTTTGTGCAATGAAGAATGTAACAACAAGCCCAACTAAAGCCATCACCAACCCAAAACCAACCAGACCGACTGCGCCCCAGAAAAGACCAACGCCATATTTATATGCAACAATTCCAATTAAGGCTAAAAATAGCACACTTGTAATATTTTCCGGACGTTGGAAAAAATTTTTTTTAGAATCACTTCCGCCGGTAGTAGTTAAAGAGTTATTCATTTTTGTTATATTGTTTTATGTTTGTTTGTTTTTAAACGTAAGAAATTTTATTTGTTACAAATGTTCATTATAATTTTTGAACATTTTCTAAATTGTGATTAATTTCATTTTCAAATAAACTTAATGTGTATTCAAAACCTTGACGATTTTCTTCAATACTTGCTGTAGCTTGGTCAATCTCTGCTTGACGATTTGAAATGATAATCTTGTTTTGAGCAATTTGTTGACTTAACTTGTCAATTTGAGATTGCAAATCAGCATTTGTTTTATTTAAGGTTTCTATTTCTGATTTTGGACTATCAATTTTCACTGAAATATTTTTATTCATAGTTTCAGTGAATTCTTGTTTTTCTTTTTTTAAGATATCCAAATAATGCTTAGCTGAACTGATAACCACATCTTTCGTAAGACCTTGTTTAGAAAGAGTTTTATATGCACTATTAAAAGCTTTATCTGCATCTACTCCCATAGTTTCTTGTAGTGTTTCTGCCAAATCAATTAACTCCATATAATCTGGACCCGGAAGATTTGCGTGGCGTAGCACTTCTTTTATAATGCCATAAATCTTTTCATTCTTTTTTGGAGAATTTAAAGATGATGGATTAGAAGTTATTGTTGCGGATTTTGGTTGATAAGAACCAATTTCAGAATTATTTGAAACTGGTGCTGGTGAAGTAGATGTTGCAGTGTTTTCTGTTTCATCTAATTCAACGAATATAGAGGCAATTTTTTTACCGAAACTCATTTTATGTTTGATTTATGACTTTAAACGTAAGTTATGAAAATTGTTACTTAATGAATGTAACTTTTTTTTACGTTGTCAAATGTACGTAAAAAATTTGAAATTAGAAAACTTATAAAATGTAACAACTTATTGAAATATAGTGTTTTACAAAACCTCATTTCTTATTAATTAGCCACACATTATCATCATTAACAGCTATAATTCCAGCATTTGTGTTATATAATTTGGTTGTAGTATCAATGATTGAACATTCAATATCTGCTACTTTATAAAAATCAAGTGACCTTAGAACTTCAATTTTATTATCTTGAGGGACAAATATAAAAGAATCTTTTAAGTTTTTACCGCGATAAGCAAATTGATGTAAATTATCAATTTCTTGATACATAGTAATATTACCATTATTTACATTAAAGAATTTATATTTGGTTTGTTTATTCTCTTCATATTGCATAATGCCGGTATCTTTTACTTGATAAGTAGCTCTTGGTTGCAGTGGCGATTTTACTATTGCAACACTATCACCATTAGAATAATGTAAATAAAATACACCGCCCACATTTTGAATAACTCCTTGACGAGTATTGAATCCTGGGCCAAAAACATCTATACGTTCAAAACGAATATTGTTATATTTAATTTCATCAATATAAATTTTATACATAGTATCATCACTTACCATTAATATTACATTACCAATATGGACAAATCTTGCACCTGGATTAAGTTGAATATTTTTAATTTCAGATGTCTTATGTGTAGATTTATCATAAGTGAATAATTTATAATTAGAGTCCACTAATATAATGCTTTGGTCACCTACAAATACATCAATGTATTCCTTTCTATTTAATCGATTTTTTAAAAAAAACAAACCAGAAGTGTTATTATCAAATATAATATATTCATCTTTGGTTCTAATCACACCTTGAGAAATAGAGAAAAATGAATATTCTATTTCAACTCCAGATAACATATTTTGTATTTGAACATCTTTTTCTTTAAACGCAACTGCAGGTACTTTCTTACCCATTACTGGCTGCATTAATTTATCAATAGAAAGTAAAAATCTATCTCCGTTAAGATAAAGTTTTTCAAATTGATTTTGTAAATACGAATCACTTAAAGGAATATAACATTTTGGAATAATTAAATCCGGGTCTTTAACAAAAACCGGCAGTTTTTGAATCATCCGATGTTCAATTTGATGACATTTTTTATGTACTCCCTTAAATGGGTGTAAAAATGTTAGGTAATTAAAAATCACCACTGAAAGTGAAAAAAAATCTGCTTCCACACATACTCTGCCGCCTTTGAACCAATCTCTAATATCACGAAGAAGTTTATCACTATGTTTAAAACCAGGTACTTCATAAGAGTCTACATCAATAAATTTCACATCACCCTTATTATTGGTCATAATATTTAATCCACTTAAATCACCTATTGTTATTTTTAACTGATGAGCTACTTCAACTGCTTCAATAAGTTGCTTAGATATTTTTTCTTTTATTTGTGAAGTAATGCCATATTGCTGACAATTACTTTTACTAAATAAAGCGTCAAGAGGAAAATAATCATGTTGCAAATATTCCATAGTAAAACCTAAAATTTCACCGTTTTTGCCAAAAAGTAATTCTTGAGGTCTAATAAATAATTTAGCCGGTAATTTATTAAGATAATTGAATTTTGCTTCATTTATATTAACACAACCCGGTAAATACATCTTAGCAACCAAATTTTGATTATTTGGTAAAGTAAGAATAATTCCTTCGCCACCACGACCAATTTCATGCTCACTATAAAGACCATATAATGCATTACCTTGTTTGTCGTAAGTTTTAATCCGTGGCATATTATTTATTTTTATTATTCTTCTTTTTTTCTTCTTGCTTTGCTTTTTGCACCAACCGCTTAAATTTCAATAACTCTTTAATAATTTCAATTCCTTTTTCTGAATTATGCTCAGCATAGAAATTTCTCAATTTTCCTTTTCCGGTTCTTATTCTGGATGTGTATTCATACTCAATATAATAATCAAGCAATTCTTTATCAGATTCGCTTAACTGGTCAATAAAATCCCGTACACGATAGTGTTGTCTTCTACGCTTATTCATCAATAATAAATCTTATCATTCCTAAATCATCCAAGTGCTCCCAATTTTTGTTTTTCAAAATATTATAATGACGCGCAAGCATTTTAGTTAAATCAGCCATTTGAGTATTTTGAAAAAGTGTGTCTTTTGGAATATTATTATCTAATTCTTCTTTTGAATTTCTGAATGTTAAAACACCATCAGTAGAAATTACAACATTATTTACATTTTCAAAGTATATTATTTTAACCAATTCATCCGGGAAATTAAGTTGCAATGATGATGATATTAATTCATCAATATATAAAATTGGATATTTTGGGAAATTATTTTGGTCAATAACTATCAACTCATCATCAAGCTGTATTACACCATCACCAAAAGCGTAAATATATCCACTCTTATTTTCTTTGTTATAAAACAGAATTATTGCCGTAGACAACAAACTATCATCTTCAAGCATTAATTCTTTTTTAATATTTTTAAGCTTTTTAAAAAATTGAGCTAAGTAGCAACTTATAAATTCTTCAGAAGACAAAAGCATTAGATTGCCATAATTTATACTACAATAGTCTAATACCTTAGCAAGCAAGTTTGAAGCAAACTGAGATATAGGATTTTCATGTTTATCATAAGCTGTACTACAACCATCAAATACTCCAGCTATAATAAATTTTTGACCTTCATATACAGACATAAAGTCTTGACAAAAAACTTTATGGTCACTTCCTTTACGTATAAGACTTCTAATTTTCATTGTAATATTTCAGTAATAAAAAAAGGAAAGGACAAGTTAGTTTGCCCTTTCCTTTCTATGTTGTAATTAATTAAAATACTAAAGGGCCCGGTTTTGTGGATGCTGATGAAATTGACTGTGACAAAATTCCAATCACCTTTTTTAATTCGCGGCGATTAGTTTTTTCATCAGCCGTATTGTCAATCACATGAAGTTTTTGGATACCCATTTCTTTTTGAGCATTTTCAAAAATAGAAGGATTTCCAATTCCACAAAGAATACTGATAAACGTACCAACCGCTGATTCATCAGTCATCATGTATGTAATCAGGTCTTTTACTGCTTTTGCAGAACCAGAAGCAGATGCATTATCTGCCCCATCAGTTAAAACAAAGAAAATCGTTTTATTTGACAAACCGGCATCCAGTGCTCTTTGATGTTGTGCTACTGCGTTCTTTAAAAACTCATGGCATGCCTCATATAATTTTGTTGCTCCACCATTTGGAGTAAAGTGAGGTGGAGTAATATTACTTACAGGCTGAAATCCGGTAAGTACTTCAATAGAAGAATCAAATCTTCCGGTACTAACCATAATTTTAGGTGCCTGATGCATATGTTGACAAGCTTCAATCAAAAAACGAATTTCATCATTAAGGATTGATTCTTTATCAGCCATAGAGACACTGGTATCAATTAAGACAACCACATTTACTGTTTCTTCGACATCAAGATTGCTTGGGTCAAAGTTTCCGAAATTATAACTGGTGTTAATATTCGGAAGATTGGAACTTACTGTTTGAGATGTTTCTGACATATCTTTTTTTTATTAGAAATTAAACCATTGCTCCGGCTGCTGTAAGCACAATATCTGTGGTTTTAGCAAAACGGATACCTCTCTTTTTAGCTTCATCATAAATTGGTTGAGCTAATTCACCAAAACTTGGACCATTAGGTCCTTGTGGGCCACCGGCAACATTACTCATAGCATCTTCAATAATGACAAATTTCTGTGCTAAGTTTGGAGCTTCATTTAATGCTTGCTTCAAGGTAGTTGCTACACAATGAGATTTTGCTTGACCCATGAAAAATACATTTTCATATTTTTCTAAAACCTGGATGAAAGGCATGCTTAAAGCAGAATCTGGGTCATTTACATCCGGAACTTGAGCACGGAAAGCACCGAAGTGTTCAGTGTAAGGATTCGTTCCTTTTGTGTGTGCTTTAAAAAATCTTCCGGTTTTGCGACTCCACTCTGCAATAACTTCTGAAACTTGTGGGTCTAAAGCCGCACCTTCAGTACCGATAATACAGTGATAAGGCCAAATAAAGTGACCAAATTCACCTTGTTGTTCCAAAGTCTGTACATAATCCATAATACGTTTTTTATCAAAACCGGCTCTTGGAGTCCAAATGCCATTTTGAATATCCGCATAGGAAATGGGAGTAAATGGCTTTGGCATATTACCATCTTTATCCATCCACATCGAAGGGTGAGAGATGTCGTTAATGTGATGTGAATCTAAAGTGAAAGAAACATAATCTAATTCTTCCAGATTATTTCTCATCCAATTTGCAATACGCGTATTGTCTTTTTCGGCACCGTCCACATATAAAGCGCCACGGTTAGGAGCACAGAAATCGATTTGAGCATCGATAATCAGTACCGCATTTTTGAATCTTCTCATTTTTTTATTTTTTAGTGATTATTAAAAAGCAACTCAAAAGTATGTTTTTTTATAATCTGTTTCAATTTTATTTTTAAACAACTACTGGTTTATTACTCATTAAATAATGAAAACGAGCTAAAAACTCATTTTTTGTTTCTTCTGGGGTACTATTCAGGAAATATTTTTTATAAAAATCTAATAATTCGGGTTTAGGTTTTTTTTCCATGAAATAATCCCATTCATATCCAATCATATCTCTATCAATTTTATGTACTGCCGGTGGAATTGGAAATGACAAATTATATTTCTGAGCAATACTTAAATAAATTTTATCTTCTAATTTTGTGTATTCAGGAATTTGTTGCTTAATCGGTCGAGGTAAATCAATTACATATGCTTCTGAAAAATCGTGACACAATGCATCTAAAGCATATTTTTCTTCTACTAAGTAAGAAGCAATAATACTATGTCTTGCAACAGAATAAAATGGAGAACAATGACCACCATATCTACATAATTGACTTAATGCATGAGCAATATCTTCAATTATAATCATTTCTGGCTTTGGATTAAAGATAGTGAATTTAATTCCTGAATAAGTTCGAATATATGGTCCTCCCATTTCTTCAAATTCTTTTACTAAACGGCCCCAAACATCAGCTATAGCAACCTGACTCATTTCTAAAATTTTTATAAAATTAGAAAAAATAGACCGATAAAACAAAGAATTTTATCAAATGACATAAAAATTCAAAACTATTTATTCAAAAATTCAAATCAATGAGCGCAGGAAATATTTATGCAAACTACGAAGTCGTTGCTCTTACCGGCACCCAGACTCATAAAACAGGAATAGAAACCGGAATTGTAACTGCTACAACAATTCATGAAATATTTTGTCTTTCTGCAGGAACAATTGCAATAACACCAGCTAAAGGTTCATCTTTTTCTTGGGCAGCAACAGCGGGACAATCAATAAATGTTGTTGTTAAAGCAACAACTGTAAGTTCAGGAACATTTATCGGATTTAAATCTAAACAAGTGTTTCCACAAGGGTCAAGAGGTCCAGAAAATGGTTTTTCATATTAAAAAAATTAGAAAATGGCATTTACTTTCACATGTCTTTCGGGAGTTACAGAATATGAAAAGCAAGAAATGTTTTTTATGATTAGAACTCAACTGGGTGACCCAGTTTTTGAGGTCGAATTAAGAGATAATCATTTAGAAGTTGCTTTTTGCAGAGCTATTCGTGAATATTCTCATTACATAAATCAATGGGCTATGGAAAACCGCATTTCTCAAATGCTTGGTTTACCCCGTGATACTGATTTTACATTAAAGTTTGTTTCAAACAGTCTTTATTTCGAAAAATCATTTGCTAAAGCTTATTCTGAGCAGCAAGGTATGGGAGTTAATTCTGATAGAGAATTAAAAACTGCTGTTATTAACTTAACTGCAGGTACACAAAATTATGAAATTCCTGCTGGCAGAGAAGTAAATGATGTGTTGTGGTATACTCCATCTTATATTAATTATTTTGGTATTGATGTTTTATCATCTAATGCAATTCAATATGCAGAATTTCAAGCGTCATATGCTGGTAGTCCACTTTATTTAGTAACATCACTTTTTGATAAAGTACAATTAGCACAATCTCAAAAATTGAGAAATAAAGTTTTGAGTAGTGAATATTCATATCGAATTGCAGGTGGTCCTAACGGGACTAAGATTTTAACTCTATATCCTGTACCAAGACCATCAAATGATTCACAAACTTTCTTTCAAACAAGAACTCCAGGAACAGTGTTTTATCGTTTTTATGATACACTTGGTGTTGCCGGAAATCCAACTTATAGCGGATATACAGCAAACCCAGGTTATACTGGTGGAACAGGAGTTCAAGGTAATGGTTTAGTTTCCTCTCCTGCAGATGCACAATTAGACCAACTTAATTATGCGGACTTAAATGCTTCAAGTAAAAATTGGATACAAAAATTTGCTCTTGCTATTTCAAGGCAAATATTAGGAATTGCAATCAGAGCTAAATTTGGTGAATTACCAATTCCTGGAGCTTCTGTTACTATGAACGGTCAATTAATGGGCGATTTGGGAAAAGAAGAAATGGCTGAGTATCGCGAAGAATTAAAAGGTGAATTAGAAAAATTAAATTATAAGCAATTATTGGAAAATAATGCCAATATGCAAGAGAGTATTAATAAAACTTTAGGTTATAACGCATTCGGAATTTATCTCGGATAAAAAATAAACAGTGGTAGAAAATAATAACATAGAAGACAATGAAAATTCTCAAAAACCTGAAGAAGCATCTAATTTAGATGCTAAACAAGATGGTATTGGATTATTTTTGACCGATAAAGAACGAAAGCAAATTTTAAAATGGGGTCAAGAATTAGTACATGATGTATTACGTGAGCCATTTATTTTATACAGAATAGATTATAAAACTACTAAAACTCATCGTTTATACGGAGAGGCTTTAATTAAAAATTATTTACCTCCGGTAGAAATCCTGGGTAGAATTAATGTTGAAGTCGAAGACCCTTCTCATCTCGCGCCAGGTGGATTATTACGTCAAGGTTTGGGTATTTTAACTGCTGATGTTTATCTTCATCACTTAGAAGAGAGAGAAGTAGAAATTAGAATGGGAGATTACATTTACCACAAAAGTAACTTTTATGAAATTATAAATGATGGCTCTTCAAACATTTCTAATGAATATGCTTTAGGTGGTGATAAATTATTTTTCATTACCATTAAAGCTGTAGAGGTTAACACTGATGTTTTCCAAGCAAGATAACCATCGCGATTATTCCTATACAAATTAGTATTAAACTAAAAATCGCTAACAGCAAAACACAGCCACTATCTTCTTTATTTTTAGAAGACGGTTTATAATGATGTTTAAAGTGATTATTAAAAAAGTAAAACCAAATCAATAGTATGCTATTAGTCTGCTAAGGTAAAGTTTATTTTTCTAATTTTTCTAAAAAAAATTAAAAAAAGTTTAATTACATTTGCCTGGAACACAAACAGGTAATGAAAACAGTGAACAGATATGTTCCTGAGCTTGCTTTTAAAAAAATTAAGTCAGCTCTTGAAGAAGATGCTCCTTTGTTTAAATACGAAGAAGAGGTCTTTTATTTCATCTTGGATTTGTTTTACCGGCTAAAAGCCTATAATAAGCAAATCAAGTATACACAGGAAGGATTGATTCGAATATCGAGTAAATATTTACGAAAATATATTACAATAAATTATGCAAATTACACTCGATATTTAATTAAACACAAAATCATAAATTGTGACAGAATAAAAACTGCTGGTAAGGCTTATGGGTATGAAATTCACCCTTCTGTAAATAGCAAACTTCTCTGCGTAAAAATAACAAAAGATAAGAATATTACAAAGAAAATTATTGAAAATGTAAATGAAAGAAATAAACATCATCATCGATTACCTGAACATGTAAAGTTGATGAAAAAGCATTTCAAGAATTTTTTAAATATCAATTTGTCTGAGGCTTTAAAATGGTTGGAAGAACAATTTGCTTCCAGTAAAATTTCATTAACTCAGTATAATGTTTACTTCATTAGTATTCATTCAATTTATGATAATGAAAAATTTTTCAAGCTCAATGACAAGAATGGACGTATTGATTCAAATTTAACAAACCTAAAATCTGATTTACGAAAATTTATTACCGGTGGTCCATTTGAGCATATTGACTGCAAAAACTCACAACCACTTATTTTGAATTTTTTAACTTCTTACATTCTCTCAAATAAAGACTTCTCTCTATACTCTACTATATCTTATACTATCCCTCCTTCTCTTGGCTGTGAGATTGAAAATATATTACATAAGCACCTGGATTCTAATGCAATACGCTACTTAAAAAATTTCCCTAAAGTAAATGAAAAAACTCTGCAAGAATTTCAGGATTTTCGCACTGCTACTTTCGAAAAAGACTTTTATGATTTTTTGAAAAACAAGTATGAAAATCTTTATGGCAAAGCAATATCTCGTGATGAAGTAAAGGAAACGGTTTATAAGGTTTTCTTTTCGAAAAACACTTCATTTCGTAAAGAAAAAGAAGTATTTAAGAAATTGTATCCGGTGATTTATGAAATTATTTGCAAGTTAAAGCAAGGTGAGCACAATAGACTTGCTCTATGCCTACAATCAATTGAGTCTGAATTATTTATTCAAACTATTTGTAAGCGGTTAATTGATGTGGGTATTATTCCATTAACGATTCATGACAGCATAATTGTTTTGGAAAAAGATAAAGGAAAAGCTTTGGAAATTATGGCAGAAGTATATAATTCGATTATCAAACAGGTTCCACAATTTGTTTGTAAACCACTGTAAAAAAAAATATAAAAAATATTTGCATTTAAATTCTAATTTTTCTAATTTTGATTTCAGATTACTTTAAGTTATGGAAAAAGAGATTGAAGAAATAATTAAAAAGAACTTGCCGGCACAAGTGGGTGAGATTTTAAAAGAGCGTTTGGAAAAAGCTGATGGAGATGCAGCTATGGTGCTATATCTTCAAAATAGGGTAGTGGAGCAAGATAAAGAAATTCAAACTTTAAATAAAAGAATTTTAGAATATGAAAAATTTGATGTTCGTAACGCTCAATTGGATTCAAAAGAAAATGAATTAAAAGAAATAGAACGTAATTAAAAATTGTAACACTTGAGTATCAATTACAATCTGAAAAAGAAAAAACTGATTTTAGTAAAAATATTGCTTTAGGGCTTGTAAGAAATGTTGAATACCGCAAGACAATTTTTGATAGTGAAAATCAAGCTCCGTACATAGACGCTGGCGGTAACTGTATTTATCCAACTCCTGTAAATAAGTCTTTAGATGAAACTAAAAAAGCTGAATGATTTTTAAAATACTGATTAATGATTGATTAGTGATTTATTATTTGTTTGTGTTAAAAAGCCAGGGGTGATTTCCTGGCTTTTTTATTTAATTATCAATCTATTTATATGGAAATAAATTTCCATGTCAATCGATGATAATATTAATAATATGCTTAACCGCCAGTTTAGCAATCATGATTATTTGCCTCAGAAATTAGCTTTAGAGGACTTGGACCAAGCTGCTTATGATTTTATCTCTACACTTAATATAACGCTTTATGACGGCGTTGTAATGAAAAAAGTGGATACTCATTGGTTGAATGCCGAAAAGTGGGCAGAACTACGTAATAACTGGCGAGGATATCGTGATG
>Ga0116192_1001370_pt1 | contig 17159 bp, 12 predicted proteins | sample AD_UKC113_MetaG_FD_89876 | JGI IMG/M metagenome (GOLD analysis project Ga0116192, IMG submission 89876) | Active sludge microbial communities of municipal wastewater-treating anaerobic digesters from Hong Kong - AD_UKC113_MetaG | ecosystem: Engineered > Bioreactor > Anaerobic > Digestate... | reverse complement strand
GCCCTCCGGATCCCAACTTCGGTAGGCGGACCACATGTGGTTCTCCAGGAAGATGGAATCCACGTAGGCGGCAAAGTTTCTGCCCGGTTCGTAGACCCCGGCTCCAATGCCGGGAACGGGGATGAGAGCCGTCATGAGCCAGTAGGCCAGGAGTAAGGCCGCCATCCACGAGGCTTGGCCTTTCCATCCCGATCCTAGAAAGAGGACGGATGAGATGAAATAGCAAAGGGCAATGCGCTGCAGGACCCCCGGTATCCGAAGATTGTCCATGTGAAAGTGGGGAGCGTTGCTGAGGAAGATCCCCAGTAGAAAGAGCAGGACCGTCCGTTTCATGGCCTGGAAAACCAGGGTGGAACGGGCATGACCCTGCTCGATCCTCCTGGTGAAGGAAAAGGTGATGGAAATCCCCACGCTGAAGAGAAAGAAGGGGAAGATCATGTCGGTGAAGGTCCAGCCGTTCCAGGGGGCATGCTGCAATTGGGAATAGACGACCCGCCACCTGCCCGGGTTGTTGACCAGGATCATGCCCACGATGGCGGCGCCTCGGAACACGTCGAGGGAGAGCAGTCTTTGGCTGGGAAGGGATTCCACGGCGTCCCCTTTGGTTGACCTTGCCCGGGGCTTCCCCGGGACGAAGGTTTTCTCGGCTCGAGCGATCAGCCGGGAATAGCAGTCAATCAGGGCTTTGGGATATGATACCAAGTTGCGCTCAAGGTCGCCCTAACATGCTGAGTGTAGATTACGAGCAAAGGGCTGAATCCTGCGGGTGGGCAGTTTCGACTTGAGTGCAATTTCGTATGAGACGGTTGTTCTGAATAAATGGGTACCCCTCGGCTCTTTGCAAAGTCTTTCCCCGAACCTGAGCCATGGATTCCCGGAGGCCGACCGGGCCGGAGGCAACCTCCGCCCGGAGGAGCGGGAACTTTGGATGCCGGTGGGGCCCTTCTCTCTTGCGGGTGGGTCTCAAGCAAGTCCCGCATCCGCGAGGATCCGGGAGAGGATCTTGGGTGCATCGAAGTGTTCCTGGGCGATGCGCCGTGCTGCCCGAAAGTGCCGAACCGGGTCCGCCTCCACGGCCCGGATGCACTGGACGGCCTCCTCCAGGGTCTTGTACGTGAACAGGCCCTCGCCTACGGGGAGGTAGCTCCCGAAGCCGGTGTCCTCGGTAATCACGGGACGGCCCGCTGCAAGGTAGGATGCGCTGCGGTCCGAGAACCACCCGCTCCGAGTGATCACGTTCTGATCCTTGGCCACGGTGAATTCTCCCCGGGAATTCCGCAGGTAATCCCGGTAACGCCACGGGTCCGCCGAAACCTCCACGGCATCCCGGATAACCCATCCATGCTCCGCAAAGAGCTTTGCGTCGTCTTCAATTCCCAGGAAGGCCAGTTCCAGGTCGACGCCGGGCAGGTGCCGGGGCAGGTCCAGGAGTTGATGGTACTTGGGGCGCTTCCGCCAGGAAAGGACTCGACCGTTCAACAGGACATCCCGTCCCCGGGAGTCCCAGGAACCTACGGTGGTGAAGGCGCCGCCCGGAGTCTCGAGAGGAACCCACAGATCCGGCAGGATGGGAGGAAGCGTGCTTTTCCAGTCGATCCCCGAATGGGGGACCCCCGCCACTCCGTCGGGAAGGTTCCAGCCGAAGGTGAAACAAAAATCATGGGACTGGAAATACTCCCGGCTTTTCTCGTCGTTGCTGATTTTTATCTGGTTGAAAACGGGGTCCGTGTCGATGATGGCTTTGACCCTGCACCGCAGGTATTCTTCCCGAAGGGGAGTGATCCCCGAGATGTTCAAAAAGAGATCCGCTTGGGAGCAGAAGCGGTCCAGGTCCTCCCGGGACATGCCGTAGACGGCGTTCTCGATGGGCGCGTTGTAGACCCACTGGCCCTTCAGACCGCAGCGGGCGAAAAAATCGTCCAGGACCCTGCGGCCGTAGGAGGATCCCAAATCGTAGGAACGCCGCACCGGGTCATAGGGATAGGACCAGTCGGAGGTGTCTTCCAGGAACAATACCGTATGACCCAGTCGCTTGAGACCCAGGACATACTGGAGCATCATCCACAATTGCCCGCCCAGTGGGAACCCGATGGCGTATCCCGCCACGAGAATCTTCAGGTTACGGTTCATTCTTCCTCCCGCCAAGGAATGCAAACCCGTCACTCGCAGGAAACGGGGTTGCCCGGAACCGGGTGGAGGGCAAAGGGCGCAATCCCGGGCGCCCCGCATTCCGGTTCTTCGACCCTCAATCCTCCAGTTCCTTGACGGGCTTTCCTCGGGAAGAAAAGGAAATTCCCTGCTGGGTGGACGTGCTGATCATGACCGTCTCGATCACGGGTTCACAGACCTTCTTGTCCGATTTCCACGTCACCAGGAAGCTGGCTCCCGACCCTCCGCTCTTGTCCGATTCCTTCACCACGAAGCGGGTGGACGACATGGGATTCAGCTTCAGTTCCTTTGCCAGGTGACTCTGGAGCCTCTTTCCGTCCGAGTCGAAATAGTCCACGGAAACCAGGGTGATGGGATGGGTCGGGTCCGTATTGCGAATGCTCAGGGTAACCGTCAGGTAGAAAGGCAGTTCCCGGTCCCCGTAATAGATGTGGGAATAGGCCGGCACATAGACCGTCTGTCCCTTCACAAGCTTGACCGAAGCCAGTCCCGGGGAAACAAGCCCCGTCATGAGAAGGATGAAAGCAGCAGAGGTCGTCAGTCGTCTTGGGATTCTCGATACTCTCATGGTTGGATCCTTTCCTGCCTGTGGAATGCCCGCACGCCCGGTTACCCCGGATCAGGGCCGGAGCCCGCCCCGGCAAATCGTTCGAACGCGTCGAACTGCTCCGGCTTGCCGATGACGGCCAGAAAATCCCCCGAGCCGAAACGAAAATCGGGACCGGGATTGGGGTGAAGATCCCGGTCCCGCATGACGCCGACCACCGAGACCCCCGTGCGAGTGCGGATCTCCAGTTCGCCGATGGTTCGGCCGATCAGGAAGCTGTCCGGCTCCAGGGCAAACCAGTTCAGTTCGAGCAAAGTTCCGGCACTCCGGGGAAAACTAAGTTTATCATGGTCATGGTCGTTCTCATAGAGGGGGCCGTAGAGGTCTCGACGTACGGTGTCGGTGTATCGCAGGATCTGGGACGCCGGGACGTGCAGGTGGCGGAGGGCCTGCCGGGTGAGCTCGAGGCCCGCTTCAAACTCGGGCAGCACCAGTTCGGCGACCCCCTTGGCATGGAGGGCCTTCATCTGCTCGATGCCCTCGGTTCGAGCCACAATGCTCAGGGTCGGCTTGATTTGTCGGGCGAGGTCCACAATGGCCTGAGAGACGACCACGGCGGGGATGGTGATGAGGAGCAGTCGCGCTTTGTCAAGGTGCGCAGCTTCCAGGACCACTTCCTGGCTTGCGTCGCCGTAGATGACGGGGAACCCGTCCCTCTTGGCCTCCTCCACCTGCCGGTAGTTGAGATCGATGAGGGCAAACGGGTGGCCCAGGGTGCGCAAAACCCGCGCCACGTGCAGACCCACCCGCCCGCCGCCTGCGATGACGATGTGGTCGTAGAGTCCCGACTGGGGAAGGTTGATGGTCTGAACGGGTTCGTGCTTGAATCGTCTCTTGCGAAGGGAGTACAGGGGAGCGGTGAGTCCCGACACGAACGGGGTCAGGACCATGGTTGTGACCGCCGTGCTGAGGACCAGGGAATACGCTTCGTTCGAGATGGATCCGGTGGAAACCCCCAGCCGGGCCAGGACAAAAGAAAACTCGCCGATCTGGAAGAGTCCCAGTCCCAGGGCCAGGGGGATGACGTTGCGGTATCCGAACGCGTGACCCAGGGCGGCAAAGAGGAACCCTTTTCCAACGGAGGTGAGCACCACCAGCAGCAGAATGGTGTTCCAATGAGATACCAGGAAGGAGGGATCCAGCAACATCCCAACCGATGTGAAAAACAGCAGGCCGAAAATGTCCCTCAAGGGGATGATGTCGGCCAATGCCTGGTGACTGTAATCGGATTCGCTCAGGACCATCCCGGCGACGAAAGCCCCGAAGGCGAAAGAAAGCCCCGAAAGGTAGGTGGCGTACCCCACTCCCAGGCCGATGGCGGTGATGGCAAGGAGAAACAGCTCCCGTGAATTCCACCCGGCGATGTAGGCCATGAGGCGGGGAAGCAGCCTCGAGCCCAAAAGAACCATGAAGAAAAGAAAGGCGGCGGCCTTCAAGGCCGCAAGGCCCAGCAGGGGGATTCCCGCCTTGGGGTTGCTCAACTGCGGCAGCAGGATCATGAGGGGCACGACGGCCAGGTCCTGGACGATGAGCATGCCGATCATGACCCGGCTCGAGAGGGTGCCCAGCCACCCCTGGTTCATGAGGGTTTTCAGAAGAACCATGGTACTGGACAGGGAAATGAGGGCCCCCAGCCAGAGGGAAGGGACCGGCTCCCACCCCAGCCATTGACCCACGAGGAAGCCGTAGCCCATGGTGAGAACCATCTGGATGGGAGTTCCCACCAGGGCGATTCTGCGCACCGGCTTCAATTCCTTGAGGGAGAATTCCAGGCCCAGGGCGAACAGCAGGAGGGCGACCCCGATCTCTGCCAGGAGTTCGATGTCGTGAATGTCGGACAGGGTGGCTCCCGCCGAGTAGGGTCCTACGGCCATCCCCGCCATGATGTAGCCCAGGATGGGGGGCTGTTTGAGCTTGTGAGCGACGATGCCGCCCACAAGAGCCGCGACGACGATGATTACCAGATCCGAGGCAATGCCCATGAACCGGACCTCAGCGGGTTGACCCTTCACCCTCTCCCTGCGGGAGAGGGTGAAGGGGAGATCGGCCCTGGAGATACCCCGACCCTCTCCCCCGAAGCGGGAATAAGGGAGCCTTGGTCGGTCCTTTAGTCAACCGCGTTGCGCCCCGGCGCCTCAGCGCGGGGCACGGCCGGGTCGGCGCCGCCTCCCAGCACTGCGTACAGCCTCACCTGATTGGCAAGCCTTTCATACCGGATGGCGATGAGGCGCAACTGGGCCGCATAGAGGGAGCGCTGGGCCACCAGGACGCCCAGGAAGCTGTCGATTCCCTTCATGTACCGGGCATTGGAGAGGCGGTAGGTCTCGGCGCTGGCAAAAACCAGGGCTTCCTGGGAGGTCAGCTGGTCGTCGATGGTTCCCTTTACCGCCAGGGTATCGGCCACCTCGCGGAAAGCCGTTTGGATGGCCTTTTCGTACTGGGTCAGCACGATCTTTCTTTCCGCCTTCACGGCCTCCAGGGCCGCCCAGGCCCGGGCGTCGAAAATCGGCAGGACGATCTGGGGCGCGTAGGTCCACGCGGCCGATCCGGCCTGGAAAAGGCCCGTGAGATCGCTGCTTGCGGTCCCGACGGCGGTGGTCAGGGAAATGCGGGGGAAGAGGGCGGCTCGAGCGGCCCCGATGGCGGCATTGACGGCTTTGAGCCGGTGTTCCGCCTCCAGGATGTCCGGGCGGTTTAGGAGTACCTCGGATGAAATCCCGGCAGCTACCTCGGGGTGGGGACCGACGTCTTCCAGGTTGGCCGGAAACAGGTCCTTGGGCACGGGAGACCCGGCCAGCAGATCCAGGGCGTTTTCGCCCTGGGCGATCAACCGCGTGAAGAGGGCCACGTCCACCCGGGCCGCTTCCACCCGGGTCTGTTCCTGGCGAAGGTCCAGTTCCGTCGCCATCCCCTTTTCATATCGGCGTCGAATCAAGTCGTAGCCTTCCTGCTGGGATTCCAGGGTGAATTGGGCCAACTGAAGGCTCTCACGGTCGGCGGCCAAGGCCAGGTAGGCACGGGCGATTTCGGAGAGCAGCAGGATCTGTGCGGCACGGCGGGCCTGTTCGGTGGCAAAATACTCCTCGAGGGCCCGGTCCTTGAGACTGCGAATCCGCCCGAAAAGATCGATCTCCCAGGCGGCAATCCCCACATTGACGTCATACCGCTCGGAGGTCGTGGATTTTCCGCTGCTCGAAAGATCCGCAGGCAGGCGATATTTGCTCCCGGCCCCCACGGCATTGATCACCGGGAAGAGCTCGGCGCGCTGAACGCCGTACATGGCCCGGGCCCTCTCCACGTTCAACACGGCCAGGCGCAGGTCCCGGTTGTTTCTCAGGGCCGTTTCCATGATCTTTTGGAGCCGGGGGTCGCCGAAAAACTCGCGCCACGACAGCGCCGTGGGCGCCGGGGCGTCGGGGACGGCCCGGCTGTCCTGATAAGCAGCCCCGTCGGGCCAGTCGCCGGGAATGGGGGCTCCCGGCCTTGTGTATTTCGGGGCCGGCGTGCAGCCGCCCAGAAAGGTGACGATGACACCCAGTAGAAGGAGCCGGTTTCTATTCATGTCCTTGATCCCCCGATGGAGTTGCCTCTACTGTTTTGGCGGCCACACGCCTTCTGTGTTTCCGGGACATCTTGGTGATGATCACGTAGAAGAGCGGGGCGAAAAGAGTCACCAGGAAGGTGGCGGAAACCACCCCCCCAAGGACGCCGATCCCGATGGCCCTCTGGGCTCCCGCTCCGGCCCCCCCGGCAAGGGCCAGGGGCAGGACCCCGAACCCGAAGGCCAGGGAGGTCATGACGATGGGCCGGAGCCTCAACCGGGCTCCTTCCAGGGTGGCGTGAATGAGGTCCATGCCTTCTTCCACCTTGGCCTCGGCGAACTGGACGATGAGGATGGCGTTCTTGGTGGTCAGACCCAGGGTGGTGAGCAACCCGATCTGGAAATAGACGTCGTTGGGCAGCCGATTGAGGGTCGAGCCGATGACGCCGCCGATGGCCCCCAGAGGCAGGGCCATGAGGATGGAAATGGGGATGGGCCAGCTCTCGTACAAAGCCGCCAGGCACAAAAAGATGACCAGGATCGAGAAAGCGTAGAGCACCGGTGCCTGGGCGCCCGCCAGCCGCTCCTGGAAGGAAAGACCGGTCCAGTCGTAGCCGAACCCTTGGGGCAGTTGGGAGGCGATCTCTTCCATGGCCTTCATGGCCGTACCGGAACTTCTCCCAGCGGCCGCCTCCCCCCAGATGTTGATGGACGGAAAGCCGTTGTAGCGTTCGAGCGTGGGAGAGCCCGAAAACCAATGCCCCGAGGCGAAGGAGCTGAAGGGGACCATTTTCCCCGATGAGTTTCGCACGTAGAGCTCCCCCAGGTGCTTGGGCAGCATGCGGAAGGGGGCGTCCGCCTGGACGTAGACCCGTTTGACCCGCCCCGACTGGATGAAGTCGTTGATGTAGGAGCTGCCGAAGGCGGTGGAAATGGTCCGGTGAATGGAAGTGATGGGGACCCCCAGGGCTCCGGCCTTTTCCCAGTCCACGTCGATGCGGTACTGGGGAACGTCTTCCATGCCGTTGGGCCGTACGGCCTGGAGTCGGGGATCGGCCGCCGCCATGCCCAGGAGCTGGTTGCGGGCCTGCATCAGGGCTTCGTGACCCAGCCCCCCCCGGTCCAGCAACTGAAAATCAAACCCCTTGGCCGTGCCCAGTTCCACGACCGCCGGGGGCGGGAACGCCACCACGATGGCGTTTCGGATCTGGGAGAAGGCCTTCATGGCCCTCCCCGCCACGGCGCCCACTTTCAAGTCCGGGCGTTGGCGAAGCTCCCAGTCTTTGAGCCGCACGAAGGCGATGGCCATGTTCTGTCCCCGCCCGGCAAAGGCAATACCGGCAACCGTCAGGACGGTCTCCACCGCGTCCTTTTCCTTCTCGAGAAAATACTCCCTCACCCCGTCCATGACCTGCTGGGTCTGTTCGAGGGTCGAGTTTGCCGGAAGCATGGCCTGGACATACATGGTTCCCTGGTCTTCGTCGGGCAGGTAGGCGGTGGGCATCTTTCGAAAGAGGTATCCCAAGGCGGCCACAATCAAGAGGAAAACCAGGAGGTAGCGGAATTTCTTGGCCAAAGCGTGGCCGACCACCCTCAGGTACAACCTCCGGGAGCCCAGGAAGAAGCGGTCGAACCATCGAAAGAAAGGTCGCAGGAAAAAGACCGCACCGTCGGAGGGCTGGTGCCCCTTGGGAACGGGTTTGAGGAGCGAGGCGCATAGGACCGGGGTGAGGATCAGGGCCACCACCACCGACAGGAGCATGGACGAGATGATGGTCACGGAAAACTGGCGGTAGATGACGCCGGTGGAACCGCCGAAAAAGGCCATGGGGCCGAATACGGCCGAGAGCACCAGGCCGATGCCGATGAGGGCGCTGGTGATCTCGTCCATGGATTTGCGGGTGGCTTCCCGGGGCGAGAGCCCTTCCTCGGCCATGATCCGTTCCACGTTTTCCACCACCACGATGGCGTCGTCCACCAGCAAACCGATGGCGAGCACCATGGCGAACATGGTCAGCATGTTGATGGAGAACCCGAGCCATCCAAGGACTCCGAAGGTCCCCAGGATCACCACGGGCACCGCGATGGTGGGAATGAAGGTGGCCCGGATGCTTCCCATGAACACGTACATGACCAGGAAAACCAGCACGATGGCCTCGAAGAGGGTTTTCACCACCTCCTTGATGGCGACCTTGACAAAAGGAGTGGTGTCGTACGGGTACACGACCTTCATGCCCGGGGGAAAATACCGGCTCATTTCCTCCATTTTTGCCTTGATGGCATCGGCCGTGTCGATGGCGTTGGCCCCGGCAGCCTGCCGGATGGCCAAGGCCGCCGCGGGTTTGCCGTTGTGGTAGGCAACGACATCATAGGTCTCGGTTCCCAGCTCGACCCGGGCTACGTCCCGAATCCGCACGGTGGAGCCGTCGGGGTTCAGCCGTATGGGGATCGAGGCGAATTCGTCGGGGGTCCTGAGCAGGCTCTGAACGATGATGGAGGCGTTCAGTCGCTGGCCGTCCACCGCGGGGGCCCCCCCGAACTGGCCTGCGGAGATCTCCACGTTGTAAGCCTCGAGGGCCGCCATGACGTCTTCCACCGTCATCTGGTAATTGATGAGCTTGTCCGGGTCTACCCAAATTCTCATGGCGTATTCCGTCCCGAAGGCCTCGACTTCCCCCACCCCGGGCACCCTCGAGAGCACCTTCTCGAGGTTGGACTTGGCATAGTCCCGCAGGTCGTTTCCGTCCATGCTGCCGTCCTCGGAAATCAGACCCACGAGAATCAGCCAGTTCCGGGTGGACTTGCTCACCTTCACCCCCGATTTCTGGACCACTTCGGGCAGGTTCGCCATGGCCAGCTGGAGTTTGTTCTGGACTTGAGCCCAGGCCAGGTCCGGATCGGTCCCCGGCACGAACGTCAGCTCGATTCGGGATGAACCCGAGGAATCGCTGGTGGCCTTCAGGTACAGCATCTTGTCGAACCCGGTCATTTTCTGTTCGATGATCTGGGTGACGCTGTTTTCCACCGTTTCCGCCGAAGCCCCGGCGTAAAACGAATCGATGGCAATGGACGGAGGAGCGATGGGCGGGTACTGGGAGATGGGCAGGTTGTAGATGGCCAGACCGCCCGCCACCATCATGATGATGGCGATGACCCACGCGAATACCGGGCGATCCAGGAAGAATCTCGATAGCATCGTGTGCCTCCGTCAATTGGATTTGGCAGCGGGTTGAGAAGGCTGCCCCGGTTTCCCGGGTTCCGGTTCCCCGGCTCCGGTGGCGACGACCTTTACGGGGACGCCGGGCCGAACCTTCTGCATGCCCTCGAGGATTATTCGATCGCCGGGGGCAAGACCCGAGGACACGAGCCATTGATCTCCGATGTCGCGATCCAGGGTGATCATCCGCTGTTCCACCTTGTCCTCGGAATTCACGATCAGCACCGACGGATTCCCCTTGGGGTCGCGCACCACCGTCTGCTGGGGAATGAGGATGGCCTGCTGATTGATCCCTTCCTGCACCACGGCCCGAACGAACATGCCCGGCAGGAGCACTCCTTCGGGATTGGGAAAGACGATGCGCAGGATGACGGAGCCCGTGCTGGGATCCACGGTGACCTCTCGAAATTGGAGGGTCCCTTCCCGGGGGTAGCTCGATCCGTCTTCCAGGATGAGCCGAACCTTCCTCTGGTCGGTCCCGTTCTCGTTGAGGCGGCCGTCCTCGAGGCGGCGCCTCAGCCGCAACAGGTCGGTGGTGGACTGGGGCACGTCGGCGTAAATGGGATCCAACTGCTGGATGGTCGCCAGGGCCAGGGGCTGATGGGCCGTGACCAAGGCCCCGTCGGTCACGTTGGACCGTCCGATGCGCCCGGAAATGGGGGCGGTGACCCGGGTATAACCCAGGTTGATCCGGGCGGTTTCCACCGAAGCCTTCCAGTATTCCACATCCGCCTCCGCCTGTTTCAGAGCCGCCGCCGCGTCGTCGTAGTCCTGGCGGCTTACCGCCTTGTCGGCAAGAAGCTCCTTGTACCGCTCGGCCCTCAGCCGAGCCGCGGGCAGATTGGCTTCGGCCCGGGCAAGGCCCGCCTTGGCATTGTCCAGGGCCGCCTGGAAGGGGGCGGGCTCGATCTGGTAGAGCACCTGCCCGACCTTGACGTCGGAGCCTTCCTTGAACAGGCGCTTCTGGATGAGGCCGTTTACCTGGGGTCGGATCTCCGCCACGAGATAAGGCGCGGTGCGACCGGGCAATTCCGTGGTGAGCACGATGCGATGGGTCCGGACCGTCTCCACAACCACTTCCGGCACGGCAGGGGGCGGCGGGGCCTGCTGTCGGCGGTCGCAGCCGCCCGCAAGGAGGCCGACCAACAGAACCATCCAAACCACAAGGATCGTACGCGGTCCATTCACGGTTTCGTTTCGTTGCATCCGAGACCTCCAAAATCTCCGATTGAAAGGAAAGTATTCCACGTTCATAACACGGAGCACGGCACGATCATTCATTCATCAGACCTTTGAAAAGAATGTTTAAAATGGTGTCCGGGTCTTCCGGATAGGGATGGTGTTCCGGGTCTTCAAGCCAGAGAGAGAGAAACGCATTGGTGATGCTGTTGAGGGCTACGGCCAGGGAATACGGGGTCGCAATTCTTTGGAACCGTTCCCTCTCCATTCCGCTCTCGAAAACTCCTGCAAGAGTTTGCTGGAATTGCCGGTAACGCTCCCGGATCTCGGAATCGACCCCGGCCATGATGTTGAATCTCGCTCCGTGGGTTTCCGCAAAATAGAGGCGAATGGTGGGAACATTGGCACGAAATACCTCGCTCTTGGCCCTGACGTACCTTCGCAGCTTCTCGACCTCGTCGCCCGGTTCCTCGATGGCCCGGGTCAGGGCCTCATGGAACTTGTCGGACTGCTCTCGGATGAGAGCTCGGTACAGGTCTTCCTTGTTTTTGAAAAACCGGTAAAGGGTTCCGATGGCAAACTCGGCCTTCTCGGCAATCTGGTGCATGGAGACATTGTGGTACCCCTTGTCGGAGAAAAGATCGAGGGCGGCGGCAAGCATCTCCCGACGCTGGGCCAGTCTCTCTCGTTCTCGCCTGGAGAGCTTTCTTTCTTCCATCCTTGGACCTCGCGGACTGTATGATGATTCACAAAATGAACGTGGCGTCGAATTGTAGAAGAATGCGTCGAGGAGTCAAGGACTGTTTTGCTAAATTTCCATCGGGTCCAAGGAACGTCGATTGCCCTCTTGGGTTCCTCTGTTATACTGACCGCTCATCCCATGAGGGGATGATTTTCCGGTCGGGAGGGTTGCAATATGAACGACGGTTCATCCGAAGTCTTTTTGACGGGCGCCTCGGGATTCATTGGCGGCCGACTCTTGAGAGCCCTGGCGTCCCGGGGCGTTCCCACCCGCTGCCTGGTTCGCTCGGCGGAGCATTTTCCCACCCGGGGCTTTTGCGGCACCCAACCCCGGGTGATCCGGGGGGACCTGCTGCAACCCGAAACCTTCCGGGGGGCCATGGAAGGGACCCATACGGCCTACTACCTGGTCCATTCCATGGGGGGCCGGAGCGCCTTTCGATACAAAGACTACATTCGGAAGGACCTCGATGCCGCCCGTAACTTCGCCCGGGCCGCCGAGGAATCGGGAGTCCGGCGCATCGTTTACCTGGGCGGACTGGGGGAAGTGGCGGACAATCTCTCCGAGCACTTGCGGAGCCGACAGGAGGTGGCCCGACTTCTCCAATCGAGCCGAGTTCCGGTCACCGTGCTGAGGGCTGCCAACATCATCGGGGCCGGGGGGGCCCCCTTCGAAATGCTGCGCCACCTGGTGGAACGTCTCCCCGTCATGATTTGTCCCCGCTGGATCGATACCCGCTGCCAGCCCATTGCCGTGGAAAACGTCATCGAGTACCTGGAAGGATGCCTGGATGAACCCAAAACGGCAGGAAGGACCTTTGACATCGGTGGGGCCGAAATCCTCACGTATCGCCAACTGATGCAGACCTATGCGCGGGTTCGGCACCTCCGCCGCTGGATCTTCACCGTCCCGGTCCTGACCCCCCACCTTTCCTCCTACTGGATCACCCTGGTTTCTTCGGTTCCGGCGGGAGTGGTCATGCCCCTGGTCGAGGGACTCAAAAACGAGGTCGTCTGCCGGGACCATGCAATCCGAGAACTCATTCCGATCCGGCTCCTTTCCATGGAAGAGGCCGTGCGCAACGCTCTTGGGGAACTGGCCCGGGGCCCCGGAGGTCTCCCCTCATGCCAATCGTGTCTCAGGAATTGAGTCTGGAGACCGGAAGACCACGGACGGAATTGGAGAGGGAATCGGGCTCCGCAGGCGCCCGGGAGCAGGTTTTTGGAATCAACCCATGGGAAAAGAACCCCAAGAGAGGCGGATGGTAGGATTCGCAAAACCGGAGGGGACGGCAATGGACCTGAAGGAATATTTCGAGAACCGGAAAGGTTTTGGGGTGTTGTCGACGGCGGACGGTACGGGGCGGGTCAACTCGGCCGTGTATTCACGGCCCCATGCCATGGACGACGGGAGCCTGGCCTTCCTCATGCCGGATCGCCTCACCCACTTCAACCTGCAGTCCAATCCCCGTGCGGCCTATCTGTTCCGGGAAGAGGGACCGGGTTACAAGGGAAAAAGGCTTCACCTGACCAAGATCCGGGAAGAAACGGACCCCGATCTCGTTCATACTCTGCGCCGAAGGCATTCCACCCCCGAGTCGCAGGAGAAAGAAGGGGATCGCTTCGTTGTGTTCTTCCGGGTGGACAAGGTCCTTCCCCTCATCGGGCCGGGGGAGGAAGGATGAACCTCCGGGCCCGGCCCATTACGGCCGGGTCTTTTTCCTACCGACCGTTCCCGGGCAAAGAGGTGCGGTCCCTTGCCGACCGGGAGTTTCCCCCCTGCCTGCATTTGGACTCGAAGGCGGCCCTCAGCGCCTCGAGTCGCCTTCGGTTCACCCCCAGGTCCCAGTAGCCCGTTCGGGACGCAGAACGCAAGAGAATGCTGCGGCTTTCCGGGTCGAACTCGAACTCGACGTCGTCCACAAATCCCAGGGCGGTCCGGGATTCTGCGTGAAGGTAGCCCCCTTCCTCGACCACGAGGGTTGTGCGCGGTCCTTGAAGGAGGATTTCTTTCAGACATCGGAAGGCTTCTTCCGGGGAGCCCCGGAGGCCCAGGGGGGCAATCCAACGGCGCCCCGGAGGATCCCGGCTCGAGACGCAGTTGGGAGAATCCGGGCACCCGGCGATTCTCGCAGCCCCGGCCGACGGGAAACCGCGCCCCTCGGGCGTCCATCCCCAGAACACCGGGAAAAGGCCTGCCAGGACCAGTAGGGACTTTGTCTTCCGCTTCATGGGTACAGCCTTGTCTCTACGGTTCCCCTCGACGGATCTCCCGGGGGACCGGCCGCAAACCCGTGGGCAACTCGATACAATCCCGGGAAGGGTCTTTCGGCCGCCCCCGGCCGGGCGAGCCAGGATACGGGCAGGTTTGCCGGGTTTCCTAGACCTCGAGTACGAAGCCTACGCGCCCGAAGGCGAACCTGTCGGCGAATTCCGAGGCGAGGCGGGCCACGGGAGCCTGCCCGGTGCAGTGGCTGACGGCAAGCATCCCGATGTCGAACTTCTTGAGGGCCTCGATGGTCGGATCCAACTGGGGCTGCGGCGAGAGGCCCAGGTGAGTCCCTCCGAGAACGGCGTAAATTCGTTCTTCTCCCGTCTTTTCCACGGCGTGTTGGAGCACGTTGATCATTCCGGCGTGGGCGCAGCCCAGGACAATCACCAGGCCCATCGAGGTCTTGAGGACCATGGAAAAATCGTCGAGAAAAGGATCCGGGATGAATCCCCCGTTGTGGTTCACCACAAACTTGGGAGACCCCAGCTCGAAGAGGGTCTTTCGGGGTACCTCGCCCGTGACGAAGACGTTGGGGGCGACTTGGGCGAAATCCCGGCACCATTGAAACTGGGCGCCCCGGGTCGTGAGGTACGACCGGGGCCAGGGCATGCCGATGGATACCGGTTCCTCCCCGCCGCCGGGGGCGGGCATGAGCCAGAATCTTTCGGTGAAAAGATCCGGGTGAGCCACCACGGGGCAAGGGCCTTTGACTCCCAGGAAGGCAAGAAGCCCTCCCACGTGATCCAGGTGGCCGTGGCTCAAGACCACCTTCGACACCCCGCCCAGGTCTTTCTTGAGTCGCAGCGCGTTAGGAACCAGGCCGAAACCCTGGCCGGTGTCAAATAGGACGGCTTGTCCCGGTGTTTCGATCAGGGCGGCAAACCCGTGCTCGCCCCAAAACCCCATTCCCTGGACCGTGTTCTCGCAAAGAATCGTAATCCTGCATTCCATGGCTTCACCCCCTGTTTTCAAGGTTCCCCGGTTTGGCCGACCCCGCCGGTGCCCGCGGTTTCCCGGGTCCGCACCTCGAGTGTTCCTGGCCCTGCACGAGAGCGGACCGGTTCCCAAGGTTTTTCAGGAGATTCATACCCAACTTCGTCCCTCCTGTCATGAACAAGTCATCCCCGGGGCGAAAAACCGTTGGAAAACCCGTCGGAATCCGATCTTCCCTTCCGCCGGGCAAATTCCGATCCGGGGAGGGGGTTGGTTTCACTGCGGGAGTGGTGTTAGGATGGGGACCTGCATGCGGACAAGGGCTTTGGGCGATGCAATCCTTTCAAATTTCGGTTTTCGAGGACAGGTCCTTATGATCCAAGTGGTTGTGACGGGAATCGGCGTTTTTTCTTCCATCGGATGCGACCGGGAAACCTTCTGGAACTCCCTGGTGTCCGGAACTTCGGGAATCAAGGGGATTCGGGCCTTCGATGCGTCCCGGCACAAGAGCAGGATCGCATCGGAAGTCGTTCCGTTCGAACCCGAAAAGTTCCTCAACTTCAAGCAGGTCCGGCGAATGGCCCGGGTCTCGCAGCTCGCGGGCTGTGCCGCTTTCGCCGCCGTTCGGGATGCCGGGCTGGACCTGGAGAGGGAAGATCCCCATCGCATGGGGTGCGTGGTGGGTTCTGCGGCCGGGGATTACTACAACCTGGAACAGCAATACGACCGGTTCAAGGAGAAAGGTCCGGGATTCGTCAATCCGCTGGCCATCCCCAAGGTGATCCCGAACATGCCCGCCTCCAACGTCGGGATTGCCTTGGGAATCCGGGGTCCCAACCTGGGGGTTTCCACGGCATGCGCCACAGGAGCCCACGCCATCGGGATCGCCCTGGGGATTCTCCGGCAGGGCCTGGCGGATGTGGTCCTGGCGGGGGGAGCGGAGTCCGCCATCACCCCGTATGTCGTGGACGGGTATGCGTGCATGGGCGTTTTGTCCCAGCGAAACGACGATCCCGGAACCGCCAGCAGGCCCTTCGATGCCGACCGGGACGGGTTCGTCATCGGGGAGGGTGCCGGGGTCCTGGTGCTGGAGACCCTATCCCATGCCAGGGACCGCAGGGCGGATATCCTGGCCGTGCTCAAAGGCTTTGGGATGAGTTGCGATGCCTACAACATCGCCATTCCGGAACCGGAAGGAACGGCCGCCGCTGCGGCCATGGCGAACGCCGTCCGGGACGCGGGGCTCAACATGGAAGAAATCGGGCACATCAACGCCCACGGGACCTCGACAAAAGTCAACGACAAGGTCGAAGCCAAGGCCATAGAGAAGGCCTTCGGGGAGCGGGCAAAGACGGTGCCGGTTACGTCCGTCAAGTCCATGATCGGCCACACTTTGGGGGCGGCCGGGGCCATCGAAGCCGCGGCAACGGTGCTCACCCTGCACCGCGGGGTGATCCCCCCGACCATCAACTACCATACAAGGGATCCCGAATGTGATCTCCACATCGTGGCCAACGAAGCCCGCGAAGCGCAAGTCATGGCGGCAATTTCCAACTCCTTCGGGTTTGGCGGTCAGAACGGAGTGGTGGTCTTCACCCGATGGTCTTAGGGCTGCGCCGGGGACACGAGAGCCCGATCTGCGTCCAAAACAGGGTCCCGTTTCATCGAACCCCGAAACAAGGGCGCCGTAGGATCCCGACCGGTGCGGACCCCGGGGCGGCGCAAAAAACCAGCCTTGGGTCCGCTCCCCGTCCGCCGTGGCTGTCCCGGCCCCTGTTCGACCACCAAGTAGGAGGCCTGGGGCCGATTCGGGGGCAAGGGTCCGGTTCCGAGCCCCGATGGGTCCCTTTGATTTGAAGAGCCGACGCCCCGGGGAATGCTGTGGTTGGGCGCCATGACTTCGAGCTTTTCTTTTTGTCCGACTGTGCGATGATGGATTGCTTCACGGATCGCGTCCCCTCCCGAGGGGGTTGCGATGAGGTGGGGAGGTAACATGATTGGCCTTACATTACAACATGTTACCAGTAAACCCGAGATATGTACGATATTTGAGGAATTCGTAAAAACCCCTTCTGGGGGCTATCGATTGAGAAAGAGACCCTCTGCTTCCATTTTTCAGCAAAATCTCATGCCTCTTGCCCGGCTGGAGAGACCGGTTTTCATACCATACCCCTGCCCTTGGGCCGCAAACGCGTTCACCGGTCATCTTCGGGGATGCGGCAGGCGCTTGGGTTCTTACGAAAACCATCAAAGCATGGTAACAGTAAAACCAATAGACGTGCGATGCTTTTGTTCTCACGGATTCAAGAAGAATCCGACCCCTGTGCCGGGAGTTCACCGCCATGAGCAGGATCCGACTCAACGGCCTGAAGGTCCTGGAAGGGTGTACGCACATTTTCGATTCCCACCGGGACGATAAGACCACGCCGGAGCTCCTTTGCTCCCGCCTGGCGGCCGCAAGGATCAATGTGGCCTTCCTGACTCACGATGCAGGTCGTGG
>Ga0116192_1001366_pt1 | contig 17184 bp, 17 predicted proteins | sample AD_UKC113_MetaG_FD_89876 | JGI IMG/M metagenome (GOLD analysis project Ga0116192, IMG submission 89876) | Active sludge microbial communities of municipal wastewater-treating anaerobic digesters from Hong Kong - AD_UKC113_MetaG | ecosystem: Engineered > Bioreactor > Anaerobic > Digestate... | reverse complement strand
CGCCGACAATGCCATCACCAACGCGCTTAAGCAGGAGGCCGCAGATCAGAGCGTGTTCTTTTCAAGGACCCAGGAGCTTAAGACGGGTGCATTCTTAAAGAATGATATCCTCTGCTACAGGGATGACAGCGGTACCACCGAGTATCTTCATAAAAAGGAACTGGCCCTTCCGGGTGACCATAATGTTGAGAACTATCTGGCGGCTATCGCCGCAACAAAGGCCTATGTGAGCGCAGATACAGCAGTCAGGGTGGGAAAAAGCCTGAAGGGCATTGAACACCGTATCGAATTTGTCAGAGAGCTCAATGGGGTCAAGTATTACAACGATTCCATAGGGAGCAGCCCCAGCCGCACCATGGCCACCCTTAATGCTTTTGATCAGCGTGTTATCCTTATAGCGGGAGGCTATGACAAAAAAATTCCCTACGATCCCCTGGGTGATGTTCTTATTGAGAAAACCAAACACCTGATTCTTATCGGACAGACGGCATCCCTTATTGAAATGGCCCTCATGCGCCGTCTGAAAGGCAAGAACCGGGGGCTTGACTTACGCATCACCCATTGCTCCACCCTCAGACAGGCGGTGGACTGTGCCTACCTCTCGGCCAAACCCGGGGATATTGTGTTATTATCGCCGGCCAGTGCCAGCTTTGACATGTTTAAAAATTTCGAGGAACGGGGCAGAAAATTCAAGGAATATGTCATGGCCTTATAATATGGCCCGTTTACAGGCTTTTGCACCTTTCCTTCTCGCTTTACTAAAACCTTCAAGAGGGTTACAATAATGGGGAATGAAAAACCGGAGGTCGTACCTATGAAAAAAATCACAGGATTTCGCATACTTATGGCACTCATTTGTCTTGCCCTGACCCTCTCCTTATGGGCCTGCAGTTTAAATAATAGCACTCAGGCGGGGAACTCGCTTCCTGTAGCAGGCGATGCTGAGCATTCATCACCCGCACCTGCGTCAGCAGACAAGAGTGATAAGGGGATATACGAAAACCTGGTGATCAATGATCTGCCCATTGAAGACCATGAATATCTTGTCGAAAAGGTTCAGGAAACGGCTTATATTCTGCTGTCCGATGACATTCTTCCCTATGCGCTGAAGCTGCCTAATTCCAACCAGTACTATCCCGACCTGTCCCTTGAAAACGGACAGATATCCTTAACCTGGAGAATGAATGATCAGCCCTATTTGAAAATTGATATGGTGGAGGGAAGCACCGAGGCCTATATCAATGACAGCAACGAGCCCATTGATATTAAGGTTGCCCCAAGAACAGTCAATGCGAAGCTCTATATTCCCATCAACCTGATTGTCCAGAGCCTTAACATGGGTGAAACCTATGATAAAGACCTGCAAACCACCTTTCTCCATTATCAGGAGAACTTCTCCACTGTAGATCTCGTAGGATGCTGGTCCGATACCGGAACCAACAGCTTTGAGGAATTCAAAAACGCTCTTCAGGGTAATGGCAGCTTAGCTTCCTTTGTCACCGCTTATGAGTTTAATGAGGACGGTACTTATCAGGTTCTCCTCCTTGGGGTGGGTGGCTTTGATGAGCAGATGGTTATGTGCAAAGGAAGGTACACCATCCTGGGTAACACATTGATCTATCAGCAGGTGGAGGAAACCCTCTATGAGGGCAATCCCCTTGAAATGGTGCATGAAAACCAGAAGCTGGATCATCCCGTTTACGAATTCATCGATTTCTATGACAAGGCCAGCGACCAAATCGGCATCAACGGCTTTCTGCTTCAAAGGGTAACAGAATAAGGCGAAGGACTCTCACCCATGCGTGCCTTCATCTATTTCAAAATCGCTGATTTCCTCTGTAACGGGTGAAAAACAATAGGAACCGGTATAAATCTTCTCGTCTTGCCCAACGAATTCGAAGGATACACGAACCTTAGCATCCTCCACCCATTCTTCAGCGAAAAAGTAGGGATCGGGACGATATTCACGCATTTTCTTCTCGATCTCTTCAGGCACGGGCAAAACAATCTCCTTCCCATCCTCCAGGTTGACCAGCACTACGTTACCATAGATTCTGGCCATATAGGAGACTGCAAGGAAACGACTGTCCTCCGACCATAGAAATGAACAGGCATAATAACCTGGTTCCATTCCCCATACGGTCCTGCCACTGGAAAGCTCTATCACCCGTATACCTTCATTGGGATAATAGCCTCCTGACGTAACACTGGTTACTTTTCCGTAAGTTTCTCCACGGTATTGGCCGTTTGGCGAAACAGAGGAGGCATAGTCCACCTTAGGTTCAACAATTAATGTTGGTGTCGGAGAAGCTTCTTGGGGTTCTTCTGAGGTGATTGAAAGCGTCGGTGCCGGAGAAACCTCTTCTGGTTCTTCTGAGCCGATTGAAGGTGTCGGTGACAGTTCCTGCCCCTCTGCCACATCTGCCGCCAGGAATTTACCACAGGCGCCCATCAGGATTGAAAGACAAATCATAACAAAGACGAGCAAAAATGCTCGGTTTAACTTCCGTTTCATCATTTCCCCCATAAATATGCAAATAGTACTATATTTTACTCTATCAATTCTATTCTGCCTGCGTCAAATACATTTTAAGAGTTTATCTGAAAGGTTAAATAAAAAGACTCCTGGAAAACCCGAAGCGAGCGTTCCAAGAGTCTTTTTTATGGGAATATGTATTATTCCTCAGAGAACAATGGGGTGGAAAGATATCTTTCACCGGTATCGGGAAGAATCACTACAATGGTCTTTCCTTTATTCTCAGGTCTTTGAGCCAGGACAGTAGCCGCATGAAGGGCCGCGCCGCTGGAGATACCTACCAGCAATCCCTCAGTTCTGGCTATCTTTCTGGATGCCGCAAAGGCCTCCTCATTCTTTACCTTGATGATTTCATCATATATGCCTGTGTTCAGTACATCGGGCACAAATCCGGCACCAATACCCTGAATCTTATGAGGTCCTTTGGTTCCGCCTGAGAGAACCGGTGAATCAAATGGTTCCACGGCCACAACCTTAACGCCGGGCTTTCTTGACTTCAGAATTTCACCCACACCGGTCACAGTACCGCCAGTACCTACGCCGGCCACAAAGATATCCACTTGCCCGTCGGTGTCGTTCCAAACCTCTTCTGCAGTTGTCTTGCGGTGAATTTCAGGATTGGCAGGATTCTTAAACTGTTGAGGTATAAAGGAATTGGGAATCTCTTTGGCAAGCTCCTCAGCCTTTTTAATAGCTCCAGCCATACCCTCTGAACCGGGAGTGAGCACCAACTCGGCACCCAGAGCCTTCATGAGGTTCCTTCTCTCAATACTGAAGGTCTCGGGTAATGTGATAATGAGTCTGTAACCCTTGGCAGCCGCCACAAAGGAGAGTGCAATACCCGTATTTCCGCTGGTGGGTTCAATAATGACGGTGTCCTTATTGATGAGCCCTTTCTCCTCGGCATCCTTAATCATGGCATAGCCGATTCTGTCCTTAACGCTTCCCAGGGGATTGAAGTACTCCAGCTTGCCGTAAATCTTAGCCTCAAGATTAAGCTGCTTCTCATAATTGGTGAGCTCCAGCAACGGGGTGTTTCCAATCAAATCGGTGATACTCTTTGCAACCTTCATAATATCCTTACCTCCATACCTAAGTAATCATATCTGATTAATATGGTTTAATTATACACGACCCCCCATATATTGTCAACACTTAATTTCTACTTTTCTTATAGGATTACCATGAATTAATCAAGGCAGGACTTCATGAATAATTCCCCCGCCAACCACATTATCATCCTGGTAAAGCACCACCGACTGTCCGGGTGCAACAAAGGCCTGGGGATTCTCAAAGATGATCTTTGCTTTATCCCCCTCAAGGGCAATCAAGCGTGCGGGTACTTCCTTCTGGGAATAGCGTGTCCGCGCCATGACCGGTTTTTCCTCGGCGGGCTTCTCATACAGAATGTAATTCATGTCTCGGGCAATCAAGCCGTTGACCAGCCCTTCCTGCTGGGAACCGAGGGTAACCGTGTTTTTTCTGCTGTCCTTTCGGATGACGTACCGGGGCTCCTTAAAGCTCATTCCCAAGCCCTTGCGCTGACCAATGGTATAGTGTATCATACCCTTGTTCTTGCCCAGCACATTCCCCTTTGTATCCACAAAAGTGCCTTCCGGAAGGTCAATCCCCTTGTAGTCCTTAATAAAGTCGGCATAGCTTCCGTTCTGAACAAAGCAGATATCCTGGCTGTCAGGCTTTCTGGCGTTTACCAGGCCCTTTTCCTCGGCAATTTCTCTCACGTTGGTCTTTTTATAGTCTCCCAAAGGAAGAAGCAGCCTCTTAAGCTGGTCCTGGGTCAGCATATAGAGCACATAGCTCTGATCCTTTGTGTTATCCAGAGCCTTTTTAAGCAGATATCTTCCCGATGCCTCGTCATAGACCACCCGGGCATAATGTCCCGTAGCGATATAGTCCATCTCCAGCGCTAAAGCCTTATGCAGCATGGCCTGAAACTTCACATACTGGTTGCAGGCGATACAGGGATTGGGTGTCTCCCCTGCCAAATAGGAGTCTACAAAGTATTGAACCACCTTTTCCTCGAAGAGCTGCTTCATGTTGAGCACATAAAAAGGAATGCCCAGCTTGAAGGCCGATGCCCGGGCATCCTCCACATCTTCGAGGGAGCAACAGGTCCTTGTGGCTGTATTGCAGGAATTGTCATTGCCATCCCAGAGCTTCAGTGTTGCTCCGTAAACTTCATAGCCTCTATCCAAAAGGATGGCGGCGGCCGTGCTCGAATCTACGCCGCCGCTCATCCCTACAAAAACCTTTTTCTTTTTTGAATCATTCATTTACATCACCAGACTCTATTATACCCGAGCCAGTGCCTGATTCAAATCCTCAATCAGATCTTCCACATCTTCAATACCGATGGACAAACGGATCATATCCGGTGTTACGCCTGCCTGGCGCTGTTCTTCTTCATTGAGCTGAGCATGGGTGGTGCTGGCCGGATGGATGACCAGGGACTTGGCATCGGCTACATTGGCCAGCAAAGAGAAGATTTCAAGGGCCTCAATGAAGGTCTTTCCTGCTTCAAGGCCGCCCTTTACGCCAAAGGTAAAGATGGATCCGGCGCCTTTGGGCAGATACTTTTGAGCCAGAGGATAGTATTTATTGTCGGGCAAGGAGGGATAATTAACCCAGCTTACCTTTTCATGGCCTTTGAGGAACTCTACAATCTTCTTTGTGTTGGACACATGCCGTTCAACACGAAGGGAAAGGGTTTCAAGCCCTTGCAGCAGCAGGAAGGCATTGAAGGGGCTGATGCAGGCACCGGTATCACGCAGGAGGGTTACTCTCGCCTTGGTTATGTACGCGGCAGGCCCTACATCCTGAGCATAGCGGATGCCATGATAGCTGGGATCGGGTTCGGTGAGGCCCGGGAACTTTCCGCTGGCAACCCAGTCAAACTTGCCCGAATCAATCAGAACGCCACCAATGGAAGTACCATGACCGCCAATGAACTTGGTTGCAGAATGGACCACAATATCCACACCATATTCAATGGGTCTGATGAGATAGGGTGTTCCAAAGGTGTTGTCGCAGATGGCGGGAATGCCGTTCTCATGAGCGATTTGGACCACTTTTTCAATATCTATGAGGTTGATGCCAGGATTACCGATGGTTTCAAAATAAATGGCCTTGGTCTTGTCGGTAATGGCTTTTCTGAAGTTCTCAGGATCATCGGGGTCTACAAAGATGGTCTTGATGCCCAGCTTGGGCAGGGTATTGGAGAACAGGTTATAGGTGCCGCCATAGAGGGTGCTGGCCGATACAATCTCATCCCCGCTGCTGGCGATGTTTAAGATGGCATAGGTAATGGCCGCGGATCCCGAAGACAGCGCCAATGCCCCAATACCGCCTTCAAGGGCGGCCATGCGCTGCTCGAAAACATCGGTGGTGGGATTCATGATACGCGTATAAATATTGCCAACTTCCTTTAAGGCAAAGAGATTGGCGGCATGCTCCGTACTGTCGAAAACATAGGATGTGGTCTGGTAGATGGGAACTGCCCGGCTGCCCGTGGTGGGATCAGGATTCTGCCCTGCATGAACCTGCAGAGTATCAAATCTGTAGTTTTTTGCCATGGTAATCATCCTTTCTATAATCGATAAAAATAAGTCCGTTTTAGGTCTGCGGGATACTTAGAATTCCTATCTTTTTAGTCGTATTTAGCCCATAAAAAAGCAAACATCAGATGTAATACATAAAGCTGTCAAGGCCATTGAGGCGCCTGTAATCATTGGCCAGATCCTCAAGGGTCACAGAGTCCACCAAGGTATTGATGCTTTCATCCATTTTATCCCATACTTGCGTTTTAAGACAATACTGAATACTCTTATCATCCAGATTATCGCTCTCGGAGCTGTCAATGACCGAGAGCTGTCCCTCCAGCACTCTTAAAACAACGCCTACCTTGATGGAATCGGGAGATTGAGCAAGAATATAACCCCCTTGGGCCCCCTTGATACTTTTAACCAAGCCTGCCTTACGAAGGCTGGCAAATACCTGCTCAAGATAGTTCATGGAGATATTCTGCCTTTCGGCTATGGCACCGAGGGGGACATGCTCCCCATTGGAATAGACCGCCAGATCAACCATGGCACGCAGCCCATAGCGACCCTTCGTTGAAATCTTCATAAACCCTCCCTCTTATTCTTAGTATTCCTATAGGTTTTGATATAATATACACCCGCTGCCTGAATTTGTCAAGCAAAAGTCAACGAAAAGCAACCATAAATCACAAAAGAAAAGAGCGCCCAAAAAGCGCTCTGAACATACTTAAATACAATAGTCCTCCACAATGGGCCGGGGATTTAGCGACCGATAATGATCAATGAGATGGGCGAGGGTTATGGAACGGGTGAGTTGGTTGAGCTCGCCGCCCACCCGCTGCCACAGAAGGCGTGTGGGACAGACTTCCATGCGGTCACATTTGCTGCCCCGTCCATCAGTGACACAGGCTACGGGCGAAAGGGGACCTTCCAAAACATGGAGCACCTCTCCCACCGTTACTTCCTTTTGTTCCTTGGCTAAACGATATCCGCCCTGGGCACCACGGACACTCTCAACAATGCCTGCGCGCCGCAAAACAAGAAAGATCTGCATGATATATGCCTCAGAGATGTTCAGTGTTTCGGCGATTTTCTTCAGGCTTACATGTCCCTGTTCATCGTCCAGGCACATGACCATCAAGGCTTCCAGTCCGTATCTGCCCTTGGTTGATATCTTCATTTTGTCTCACCCTTATATCCTATTAAATCCTTAATGACTTCACCGGCAATGATGAGCCCTGCCACCGAGGGGACAAAGGAAATACTGCCGGGGATCTGGTTTCTGATGGTACAGGTTCTGGTTGAGCCCTTGGGGCAGACACATCCGTTGGCACAACTGTTATCCTCGGTCTCAATGGGCTTTATAGCGGGCTCGGTGGAGTAAACCACCTTGAGGGAGTCAATGCCTCGCTGCCGCAGTTCTCTGCGCATGACCCTTGCCAATGGATCCATGGTGGTCTTATAGATATCGGTGACCTCAAAGCGTGTGGGATCCAGCTTATTGCCTGCTCCCATACAGCTTATGATGGGGATATTCCGCTTTTTGGCCTGCACCACCAGATCTATCTTGGCGGTGACGGTATCCACCGCATCCACAATATAATCATAATCATCCTTTATAAGCTCATTGGCATTTTCGGGCATATAGAAGCACTGGTGTGTCTCCACCTCCGCTTTTGGATTAATCTCCAGGATGCGCTCCTTCATCACCTCGACCTTGACCTTGCCAATGGTCTTGCGGGTTGCATGGAGCTGTCGGTTCAGATTGGTCAGACAGACCAAATCATCATCCACAAGCACAAAACGCCCAACACCGGCACGAACCAATCCTTCTACCACGAAGGTGCCCACGCCGCCGATACCAAATACGGCAACCTTGCTTCTTTGTAGTTTTTCCAGGCCTTCTTTCCCGATAAGAAGCTCTGTCCGGGAAAACGCATGCAGCATAACAATACCCTTTCTAATATTGAAAAATAGCAAAAAACTAACGTTGCTTTTAAATTTACCTATCTCATTATCTTGCACACTATGAAAAAAATCAACACTCATTCTGCCTCGGAGAAATTCGGACAGGCCTATTAACATAAGATAGAGATGGTAAATTTTCCACATCCAGGTTTTCTCTTAGGCTATTTGTACAAAATAGCGCCAATATTTGTGCAATAGTTTGATAATTTTATACGCTTGTAGTAGAATGGATAGGAAAACGTTTATATCCAAAACCATAGACATAAGGGGGTCTACGCATGATTCAAATCTCCTCTCAAATGATTCAAGTTGTTGCCATCCTCATCTCTGTCTTAGCACTTGGTTTTGCTGCATGGCTCTATACTTGGGTCAAAGCTCAACCTTCATCCAACGCTCGTATAGCTGAAATCGGCGAGTATATTCGCAAAGGGGCGAATACCTTCTTAAGGCGCGAGTATATTGTTTTGGCGCGCTTTACGGCTATCGTTGCGGTTTTGATTCTCGTTTTCCTGCCCAGTCCCATCTGGAAAGGAAACATTGCCGATAATATCTGGATGACTGTTTCCTACATTTTCGGTACCGTCTTATCCGCTCTGGCTGGTAAGATTGGTATTCAGGTTGCCACCATTGCCAACATCAAATCCGCAGAAGCAGCCAAGCAAGGCATTAAGCCTGCCTTTATGGCCGGTTTCCGCGGCGGCGCCGTCATGGGTATGGCTGTTGTAGGCAGCAGCTTGCTGGGTGTAACCCTGGTACTCATGCTGGTAGGCGACGCTTCTTCAGTTCTTGGCTTCAGCTTTGGTGCAAGCTCACTGGCCCTCTTCGCTAAAGCAGGCGGCGGTATCTTTACCAAAACCGCTGATATCAGCGCCGACCTGGTGGGTAAGGTTGAAATGGGCATCGATGAGGATGATCCCAGAAACCCTGCCGTTATCGCCGATAACGTTGGTGACAACGTCGGTGACGTTGCCGGTATGGGCGCCGACCTCTTTGACTCCAATGTAGCCTCCATGTCTGCTGCTCTGGTTATGGCCACCTCTCTGGGCGGCATTGCAGGCAATAATGTTAAGATGGTATTTGCTTATGCGGCATTAGGCCTTTTATCCTCCATTATTGGTGTGGCCACCGCACGCATTGGCAAGAATGGTGACCCCAACAAGGCCCTTAACAGCTCCACCTATGTTACAACCGCTATTTATGCCATACTCACTGCTGCCACCACCTATCTCTTCGGGTTTGAGTGGCGCATTTGGGGTGCTACCGCAGTGGGTCTGCTGGTAGGTACCATTATCGGTATTGCATCCGATTACTTTACCAATGATGCCAAGCCTCCGGTACGCGAGGTTGCTGAGGCCTCCAAGTCAGGACCTGCCTTCACCATTCTTTCAGGCTTCTCCTATGGCTTGTTGAGCGCCCTTCCCGCGCTTATTGGTATTGCTGTATCAGCCCTTCTGGCCTATAATATCTGCGCCCCTCTGGGAGCAGGCTACGGTATGTTTGGTATAGCCATGTCCGCTTTGGGTATGCTCTCCATTGTGGGTATGATTATCTCCAATGACGCCTATGGCCCCATTGTTGACAACTCTCGTGGTCTTGCCGAAATGGGCGGTTTGGGCGAAAAGGTTATCGCTATTTCCGACGAGCTTGACTCGGCAGGAAATACGGTTAAGGCTGTTACCAAAGGCTTCTCCATAGGTGCTGCCGGCCTCACCGTTATAGCCCTTCTGGGTGCATTTATGAGCGAGGTAAATGCTGCGGCTGCAGAACTAGGCCTTCCCGGTATTCAGAATTTTGATATTATGAATCCTACCGTCTTCTTCGGTCTCATTGTAGGCCTGGCCATACCCGCCGTATTCTCGGCCATGCTCATGCTGGGTGTTGACAAAAACGCTCAGAGAATGGTGGCTGAAATCCATCGTCAGTTTGATACAATTCCCGGCCTGAAGGAAGGACGCGAGGATGCCAAGCCCGATTATGACAAATGTATTGATATTGCCACCACCGGCGCTCTGAAGGAGCTTATCCCTGCAGGTGTCATGGCCATTATCTCCACCCTGGTGGTTGGTTTTATTGGTGGCGCTGATGCCATTGGCGGATTCCTAACCGGTAATATCGCATCCGGCCTTCTGCTTGCTCTTTTGATGTCCAACTCAGGCGGCCTTTGGGATAATGCCAAGAAGTATATAGAGGCAGGAAACTTCGGCGGCAAGGGTTCAACAGCCCATAAATCCGCTGTTGTTGGTGATACCGTGGGCGATCCCTTCAAGGATACTGCCGGTCCCTCCATCAACACCCAGATTACCGTTGTGTCTCTTGTGGCTTCGCTTCTGTCTGTAATCTTTATTCAGTTCTCCATCTTCTAAAGCCAAGTATAGGATCAAAAAGTCCCGGGGCATTACCTCGGGACTTTAATATTCTTCAACACTTTATCAGTTTTCTTACCTTTCCCCTTCACCATGGGGCGCATCTCATCATCAATAGCTCAGCTCAATGGTCTGAGGATCATCGGGGGATGCTATGACCATCCATTCCTCATGATCCGTATTGAAGTCAGCAATCTTTTCAATGGGCATTTTCAGATACCGGCCAAAACCTGTAGCTGCCACCTCTCCGTTGGGAAGATAGATCTCACCGGTGCCCTCAAAAATGCGGGAGCTGTTCCTGGTAATTCGACCTACGGCTTTAAGGGTTTGGTTTAAGGGTATGGGCTTTTTATAGCTGACGGTTAATTCAATGGTGACACCCCAGATGTCATTCTGCTCCACCATAATGGCCCGACCAATGGTCTCGTCCAGAATGGAACCGGCAATACCGCCGTGAAGCCGTCCCGGGTAGCTTTGATGCTCCTCCAGGGTTCTGAAAAGGGCAGCCAGCTCCCCATTTTCCAGTTCGTAGAAGGATGTCTTTAACCCCAAAGGATTCTTCATGCCGCAGACCAGGCACATCTTGCTGTTCTGCTGCTTTCTCGTAACCTTGTAAATCATCTTTAATCTCCGTTATTCACATTTCTTTCTATTATACAGCTTTTTAACCCGCCTGGGAAAGAGTGGGGCCTGCAATACGATAGTAGATGGAGATAAGAAAAGCAGCAATATAGCTCTGTATGACCATCATAAACACTTCCTTGACCAGTCTGGGCATGAGAAACACGATAAAGCCCATCTTCCCCAAATCGGGAATAAATATCTGCAGAATAAAGGTGTTCAGCACTGTAACAACAAGACCTGCCACCCCATAAGCAATGAGAACCCGTATGTAGTATTTGTGACCCCGGGCCTGAGGAAAGACCTTGCGCGCAATGATGTCGAGAACCAGAAGGAGAATACCTACCCCGGCAACCACAAGCAGGCCTGATTCAAGGAATTCTTTGTTTTTCCCTACCCCTTCCAGGGCGCGTGATATGAGCGAATCGGGGTAGAATGCAGTGCTTATCATATTAATGCCGCCCATAACGCCGATGAGGGCAAAAATGACCCACAATGCAGTCTGAAGCTTTTTGGGTTCGGCTTTACTGATTCCCTTCCAGACCAAACCCGTCAATACACCGTCCAGGATGGCGGTCAGGGTCATTAAAGGAATATATGCGCCTTCAGGCTTAAGGATATAGCCCAGAACATCCACAATGCCTCCGGCCATGCCACCCATGACCGGGCCGAACAAAAGGGCGGGCAATCGCGTGAAGATGGGGGAAAAGCTGATACGCATACCTGGTGCGCCGAAGAAAAAGATCATGGTGCTGAAACTGCGAAGGGCCAGGGCAAGACCAATGAAAAGAGCGGTTTGCGTGAGTCGGGCGAGTTGCTTGGATGAGTTCTTCATTTTCAATCTCCTTTCTCTACATAATCCATTCTGCTACTATCCTGCCATTATAGGGAAAGAAGATTTAGTAACAGTGGATGCGGTAATCGCACCGCGAGCTTTTTAAGCTCTTCGTTCAGAGACTCTACTCCCATTCTCTGACACTTAACGCGCAATTACCTGTTCTGTTGACATTTACAAATTATAACTCAATGGATATATTCTGTCCATACTCTGGAATTTAGTCAAGACTTTTTACAGATATTTTCCAATAAAGGCCTTTACCGTCCTGCGATAATTCTCATTATCCTTGCTCAGGGATTCCCCGTGCCCTGCCCCCTCAACCTCCAAAAGCATTTTCTCCGAGGCACAGGCCTTGTAAAGCGCATGGACCATGTCAAAGGGAACAAAGGAATCCTCCCTGCCATGGATAAATAATATGGGCACCGTGGCCTTTTTAACCTGTTCCAAGGCCGATGCTTCATGAAAGGTGTACCCTGCTCGAATCCGGGTCAATAGGCTGGTTAAGGACAGAATGGGAAAGGGCGGAAGCCCATACATCCTCTTAAGCTGATAAGCAAGAATATCCCGGGCAGAGGTATAAGCGCAGTCGGATACAATGGCTTTTACATTGGAAGGCAGCTTTTCTCCGCTGAGCATAAGAACCGTTGCTCCTCCCATGGAGATGCCGTGAAGGAGGATTTTGATGTCTTGTCCGAAGGTTTTTATGAGATATTGGATCCAGTTCAGATAATCCAGCCGATCATGCCAGCCAAAGCCAATATAGTGGCCCTCACTCTTGCCATGCCCCCTGTCATCGGGCGCCAATACATTGAAGCCCAATTCCTCATTGTAGAATTTAGCCTCAACGCCCATATCCAGCCCTTTGCTGGTATAGCCATGGGCCAGAACCACAAAGACCCTCTGGTTGGTTTGCGGCGACGGGATAAAAAGCGCCTTCAGGGTCAAACCATCGTGGCTTTTTAAAGTTAATTCTTCTTTTGGAGCTTTATCGAGCCATTCTTTGCCTAAAGCATAAATCCCGCCGCTGAAGGACTCAGGAAGATCCTCATTCCCACTTAAGAAGCGTTTCTTTGAAGTGCTGACAGCCAGATGATAAAAATAAGAGCATATAAGAAAAAGGGCCAGCAGGAGTCCTATGATGACGTAGACAAGCCACATGGCTGCATCCTCCCAATGAATTACCGTTTATCCTCGTTGCGTTTTTTGGGGTGGTGATCAGTTGGGAAGCCATCCTTGTTTCGAACATAAATATGCTTAATGCGGCTGTTGTTGGATTCCCTTTCATCAATCTCAAAGCATTTCAGGGTTTTGATTAAGGGCGTCAGCTTGGCAAAGCCAAAATTTCGGGCGTCAAAGTCAGGCTGCTTCTTTTGAATCAGATTGCCCACATCAGCCAGGAAGGCCCATCCATTTTCATCGGCAACGTCCGATATGGAGGATGCAATAAGGTTGATAACATCGTCTCCAATTTTGCTGATAGGGGTCTTGTTGGGTTTCTTGATACCGCTTTCCTTTTGAGGCTCCCCAGATTCGACGGGTTGATTGGGAATATTATTGATAATTTCCAGGTAGGTAAACTTGTCACAGGCCACAATGAACGGGTTGGGGGTTTTCCTCTCCCCTATGCCAAAGACCTTCATACCTGCTTCACGCAAACGAATGACCAGTCGGGTAAAATCACTGTCGCTGGAAACAATGCAGAATCCCTCAACCTTTCCCGAGTACAAAATGTCCATGGCATCGATGATCATGGCTGAATCCGAGGAATTCTTACCATAGGTATAGCTATATTGCTGTATGGGTGTGATGGCATTCTCCAGCAGGACATTCTTCCAGCCCGAAACATTGGGCTTTGTCCAGTCCCCATAAATACGTTTGATGGTAGGAATTCCGTACTTGGCTATCTCCTCAAGGATACCCTTTATATTGCTATAGGGTACGTTTTCGGCATCTATCAGCACGGCCAGCCGAAGCTCAGAATTTTCTTTCATAATAAGTCCTCACTTACTCCAAAGGATATGGGATCTATCTTTTGGTATTACTCTTGACTTTATTATACCCCATTTTTTTGCAGAGGAAAGCATGAATCACTGTCTTAGCAATATCCGTAGCGTTGGCCAGCCTTTTTAAGACCAGTCAGTTCCCCGATACAACCTTCTTTAATAGCATCTTTACCGAGAAGCCTATGAGAACAAAGCCGACAATCAGATTCAGAATACTGATAATGGTGGTTGTCATAAAGGGCTTAAGCAAGCCAGCCACAAAGGCCACCACTCCCAGAAAGACCAGCGTTGTTAAAACCGCGCCCATGCCGAAGAACCTCATATCGGTTTTTGTAAAGCCTTCGTCCGCCATTTTAGACGCAAACACCCCCGTCCAAAACAGGATTGTCAACGGGCTGGATGAAGTCAAAACAACACTGAAAATAAAAGCATTGGTGATCCTGGCAGAGTTTATCACCCCGCTTAATCCCGGGATAATGTAAATATTGAACACCCCCAGGATTGTGCCCAGCCCAAAATAAAAGAGGACGGCGGCACCAAACAGCTTCATTGCATATTTATATCCAGGCTTATCAATAATCTTTCCTATGCCCAAAATAGCGAGGGTGACGAAAAGTGCATCAACAAGCGTTACGCCTATGACAGCGGCCTCCGCCGCAAGTATGCCCGACTCGGTTGCTGTCTTTAAGACAAAGAGAAAGACAGGGCCTATGGCGATTTGTAACAGAAAGCCAAATCTGAACCCTTTTAAAATCATTCTCATAGTATGTATCCTTTTCTTTCTGCGGAATCATTAGTTCGCATCGATATACAATTTGCTTTGTTCGTCCCACACATAATCGTAGTTGGCAATCACCCAGCCGTCGTCATTCTGGTAACTCTTATACCTGAGGCTGAAGCCTCGCGGTATCACAAAGAGCTCCCAATCGGCAAAGGTTTCAAAAACATGAACGAGCTTTTCCTTATCTATTCTAAAAACATTTACATACGTATTGTTTGGCGGATACTCGCTGAAGATGGCCAGGTGCTTTTCCTTGCCTCTGTCCAGAATCATTGCCTCCTGATACGTATTGCCCGATAGCGTGTATACTTCCTCCCAGCCGCTTCTATAGAACCATACACGGATCTCCTGGTCAGCGCCTGTAATGATGGTATTCTCTATGGTGCTATCGCCATCCAAGTCAACCCTAGCCGAATAGATAATCTCTTCCTCAGGGTATTGAGTTTCAAACGCCTTAAAAGCATCTACCTTTTTGCTCTCTGGCTCGGCCGGAGAAACAGGAGTCTCCATCTTAGTTTTGGGCTCCTCGGGTGAATAGGCTTGTTCTTCAGCCATTCTACCACAGCCAGCAAATATGAGCACAAGACCAATAATGAATGTGACTACCAGCAGTTTCTGACGCATAAATACTCTCCCTCTCTCGTTTTTCGATTTTTCCAATTAAGACCGGATTACGCCTTTCGAATAAGAGTTCGAATAAATCCAGTCCCATACACACCTCAAAAAAACCACTCTGCCGCAAACAATACCTCACGGGCCTCATTCCCTGGGGTAATATCTGTTAACGATTCGCTCAACCTCTTTAAGCCATTGTGTCCTTTCTTCTTCGGTGCTATCGGCTATCACTCTGAACATAACCCGATAAACATTCCTGACACCGCAGAAATCAAAGATACATTTTTTCCAAATGCGATCCAACGGGTCGCCGAAAACTTTTTCTTCCCGCTCTGCCGGCGTATTGGATGTATTAAAGACAAGGGCAGATTTTACTTTTAGCAATCCTTCAGGTACTCCCCCGCCATTATCATTCTCATCAAAGGCATAGGCAACATTATTCCACAGAACTCTGTCAACCCAGCCTTTAAGAATCGCCGGAGGCTGCCCCCACCAGTTTGGATGTACTATAACAATGCCATCAGCCTGTCGAATTTCTTCCTGATGCGCTTGCACGGCAGGTTCAAAGCCCTCACCAGCCAATTCACCGGGAGAAACCAAGGGGTTAAAGTTTTCCTGATAGAGATCATGGAATAATACCGTATGTCCATTGCTTTGAAGTGTGGTCAGCACAGTTTCTGCTATTGCATGGTTAAAGCTCTTGTTATAGGGATGTCCTAAAATAACCGATATTTTCATCTTTTCTGCTCCTTCTGATTATTTCATGATATTGGTATAGCACAAAAGGGATGGCTATCACAATCATGAAGAGTAATAATCCGTCCAAACCTTTTCAGGCATGTTCTATTGCAAAATTTCGCTCAAATCAAGCTCGTAAATTTTATAGCCTTCTTGAGAGATATACATCCATGGATTTGTGTCGTTGGCTTCCACAATAAGCACCTGTCCATTGACATCAAATCTGTAGATCGACGATTCATTTATCAGATCATTGATGTTCATACTCCTCAGGGTATTGATATCGATGATATCCAGCTTGGAGCCATAGGGGGTTTGGCTTTTTAAGAATATGTAGCTATCGGATAATGTCCAAACTTCTTTTTCCTCGGTGTGGGTTACAAAGGGAAGCTCTATACTTTTGCCATTTACGATCAGATTCCGTATAATACCATTTTCCTTGTATCCGATACCAATTGTCGATAGCAGGTAAATCTCCTGATCCGGTATATCAATTCTGACTAATGACTCGACCTCCTCTTTCATTCCTAGCTCTTCATATTCAAACAGCAGGAATATTCTTTGCTCATCAACAATAATATTCTTGTCTTCGTCAATGATGTATTCGACAGGAACTAATACGGCCTCAACCTCATCCCCCGCTTCATCAAAAATGTGTGTAATGGGTGCTTCACTGGTCTGGGGCTCATCCTCATCCCAAGGAGTGTAATCATCATTACTTTCAGGCCAATCATCCTGGCTGGGCAGGAGTTCCTCATCTACGACCTTATCCGCTTCTTTGAGGATATCCGAGATACCCTTTTTAGAGTCTTTCTTCTCATCATTGGTTTTGCTGGTCTGATTACAGCCTGCCAATAAGAATAAGCATAAACAATACATAAAATCTTTCTCATCCGTTTATCCTCCTTAACTTGCGTTCACCAAATCGGCAGTCAAACCTTCAGAGCTTAAGCTTAGCCAGCTTTTACTAAGCTCTCAGATTTTTTTACGGGCCTGTTCCCGGAATACCTCATAGCCAAGGGCCTCCCAGCTCTTCCTGGCAATGTGGTTTCGGGACAAGAAATTAAGCTCAGCATACTTAAGGCCCAGAGCTTAATTTCTTGTCCCGAAACCACATTGCCAGGAAGAGCTGGGAGGCCCTTGGCTATGAGGTATTCCGGG
>Ga0116192_1001361_pt1 | contig 17217 bp, 14 predicted proteins | sample AD_UKC113_MetaG_FD_89876 | JGI IMG/M metagenome (GOLD analysis project Ga0116192, IMG submission 89876) | Active sludge microbial communities of municipal wastewater-treating anaerobic digesters from Hong Kong - AD_UKC113_MetaG | ecosystem: Engineered > Bioreactor > Anaerobic > Digestate... | reverse complement strand
CGGTCTCGGAAAAGGTCGTGCTGTGGTGTCTGAGATAGAATGTATATCCCGGGTAAAGCTGGTGGATGAAGAGGGGGATCTCGAAGATGTCGTCCCTCTTATGATACAGGCTGATCGCCAGCTTCGGCCTGTTGCGCCGTATGGTCTCGGCCGCGCCCTTGAGGGCTTCCAATTCAGCGCCTTCCACGTCCATTTTCATCAAGGTTATGTCCGCATCCGGAAGCAGCCCGTCCAGACTGACGACGTCCACCTCCAGATCACCGTTGACATCGAGCCACCCGGGTACACCCGCGCCGGTCTGATTCGGGTTGGAAAACCGCAGCCGTGATCTGCCTGACCAGAGACCATAAGGAAAACATCTGACGTTCGGGAGATTGGCCACATTGGCCGACAGCTTGGCGAAGTTGTTGGGGTCAGGTTCGAAATTGATGATCTCTTTATATGCCAGGTTCTTCTCACGGCAGGCATTTGCGAATTCGATGGCGCAGTCTCCGAGCAGGGCGCCGACATTCGCAAAAACCTCACCCTCTTTCAAGGGGAAGAAATCGCTGTGGAAATAGAAGTAGTTCTCATCAAACAGCGGCGCTGAAAAGAGATTGGGGCCATGTGGTATATGAAAGTCAGCCTGTTTATCGATAAACGTCTGGAAAGATCGGTAATCAAAACCACCGGTCAACAGAGCCAGGCGATGGGTGAAGAGGTCTTTTGATTTTCTGTCGGCGAATAGATTGTAAGCATTTTGTAATTGCTGCGCGTGCGTCTGCACGTCTTCAGGATGCCAGTAGAGTTTGGAGACGTTGGTGTAGTAGATCATGGCGTCCAGCGGCAGGGCACGAACCTTGTCGGGTGGAAAGCCTAGGTTCAGCAATTGAGCTTGGATCTGTCGCGTGTAGTGCGATGAAGCGGTGATGACGATCAGGCTGTTCTGATGATCCCGCCTGAGTTGCTCCACGGAGATGACGGGATACCCGGCGCATCGGCCGCCGACCATGGCTGGATTGTTATCGCAGAAACAGGTGATGGGTACCTGGTGTATTTCCAAGGCTCGACATAAGCGTATTCCCGCCATGCCGGCGCCGAATAGTACCACCGGGATCCCGTCGTTCAGGACCTCGTGATGACGAAAACCAAACAGGGTGGGGAGAAAATCCGCCTCTTCGAGCGGCGTGGAAAGGTTGTAGATCTCGGATAGGAAGCCGCTCATGTCACGGGATCGCAAAAAGGGTCGTCTCGCCGAAATTGGAGCTGAAATGACGGAGATAAATCTTATATTCCGGGACCATCTTGTGTATCAGCAGCGGGATCTCGAACAGGTCGTCACGCTTGTGATACGCGCTGATGATCAGCTTTGGGCGACAGCGCACGATTGTTTTCTTGGCGCCCCGAAGGGCCTCCATTTCAGCCCCTTCGACATCCATCTTGATGATGGAGACGGTCTCGTCGGCAAGGTCCTCATCGATGCTTGTCGTTGAAATCTCGGTGATGCCCGATTCACTCCCTGATAAATCTGTGTGATCGCCATACACGGAAACGATCCTGGTGCTGCCGGGCCTCAGAATGCTCGAATCGGCAAACCGGATCGTGGCTGAATGAGACCAGAGGCCATAGGGCCTGAGTATAATACTATCGTATCGGGCGACATTGGTCTGCAGTTCATCGAAGATCTGCGGGTCCGGTTCGTAACAGTAGATCCTGCGGTAGCTTGCCTTGTTCTTAACGCAGGCTTGGATGAATTCGATCGTTGAATCGCCGGTATATGCTCCGCCATCAACGAGAACCTCATGCTCGCTCAGTGTGATCAGGTCATTATTGAACTGCAGGTAGGACTCCCGGTCGTAATTCGTCGAACACCTGCACTCCTGAAAACTCGTGCCCTGGAAAGGGCCGATGTCGGACAGCTCGGAGATGAAGGTTCGGAAAGATCGGTAATCCGCGCCGCGGACGAACAAGGCGATCCGGGAGGTAAAGATTTCCCTGGATTTCTGGTCCGAGAGCAGTTCATAGACCGCCTGCAGATCATCCGCATGCGCCTTCAAGTCGGCTTCCGGCCAGAGCCACTGCGCGAGATGTGTATAGTAGATCATGGCCTCCTGGTCGGCTATTGAAAGGATCTTGTCTTTTTCACATCCCATGTCAACCAGTTGCTGTCTGATCTGATCCCGATGCGCGCCAATGGTGATGAATATCAAAGAGTTTTTGTGGTTCCGGCGCAGCTCCGACGAGGAGATGACCGGTAAGCCGCAATACAGCTCTCCCGAGCGCGAGGGGTTGCTGTCGCAGAAGCATGCCGGATTGACGCCATGCAGCCGTAGAATCGGCAGCAACTCCTTTCCGGCCGACCCGGCGCCGTATAGCACTACCGGCATCGCTTGATGCACGGCGTCGTTTCGATACCGCCCGAAAATACTGGGGAGGAAATCCGCGTCTTCATAGGACTTGGCTCGTTTTGTAATCTCATGCAGGGCTTCATTCATGGTTCGTTCCTTCCGGAAAAGTGGACTGCTCCGAGGACCTCGATCTCATCACAGTGTTGGTTGCCGGGTCTTGAACTGGTGGTAGACCTGCCATATGAGGTGTATGCACTCCAGGGGATACAGGCCGACGGCAGTTTCTTCCGATAACTGGATGCCTGAAATACCCTGTTGAATGGACGATGACAGATCCAGGATTTCAGGAATCAACGGTATGGGAAGTGTTTCCATGTTTTTGAGGCATTGGGTGGCAAGGAATACATCCTTGCCCCTGGCCTTGCCGGCCGAAATGATCCGCGTCTGGCTTTCGGCCAGTTTGAGTATGCCGATATCTGAGGACAGGTCGCCGCGGTCGATATTGACCATGGCTGTCTCGTCGAGGATCGCGTCGAGATTTTCCAAGGCCGCGGCCGTCTCCACCTTAGCGATCAGTTCCGGGGTGTAGTCCAGTTCGCTCAGATATGATCTCGCCTGCCTGATGTCATCCGCGTCTCTGACATAGGAAAGGGAAACATACTCCAGGCGAGCCTCGGCCGCGGCTTTCATGAGGTCCTTGTCGGCCTGGAACAGAAACGGGAGGCTCCTTGTGATGTCTTGAACATGCATCCCTTGCCGCCGATCAATTCCCCGTCGTGCTCCGCCCTGAGAAGGATGGACTTGTCGTCGGCCTTTTCCACGATAAAGCGCAGGGTCGCATCGTTTGCCAGGATGACCGTGCCGGTGCTGACCAGGGCAGGGAAGCCCGGGTAATTGAAGTCGGTGTCCCAGAGCGTTATGGTCTCCCCGCGCAGAAACTGAATCTTGTTGGGCAGGTTGGCGGTGCGGATCTTGTTGCCCGGCAGATCGATCATCACTTTGGCGTGCGGGATAACGCTCTTGATGACGTTGTTGTATATCTTCAATTGCTCCGGGCTGCAGTGGGCGCCGTTGAGACGAAAAATGCAAGGGCCGGCATGTTGTATCTCGACCAGCTTGTCGATTTTGCTCAAGAGGCTGGGACCGACGGTAACGATGATCGTGAAATCCATATGAGGCCTTCCTACTCGCAGAACAGCTGGCCTTGTTCCGACAACCTGATGAGGTATGTGGATATCTCGGCCCGCATCAGCCGCGGATCCGGAGCGGTCAGTGAATTGAGCAGCCGCCGCATTTCGGTGCCGGATATGTCGACGATGTACTGCTGGTCGTGCCCGCAGCTGCGTTCGGTGGAAATGCACGCGCAGCGCGAGCAGTAGCGCGGTCCGGCCAGCGGCAGGATTTCAATCCCGATTTCATTGGCCAGAGATCGCGCCAGGGTCTGGGCCTCGTATTTGCCGTAATACGTGCCCACGCCGGCGTGGTCGCGGCCCACGATAAAGGCCGTGCAGCCGTAATTGCGGCGTATGATGGCGTGGAAGACCGCCTCTCGCGGTCCTGCGTAGCGCATCGGGGTGCGCAGCGTGGCAAGCACGGCATGGCCGGGATAGAAATCCCTGATCATGATCTCGTATGCGCCCATGATGGCCTGCGGGGTGAAGTCGCCCTTTTTTTTCCACCCGATCAGCGGTTGGATCAGAATCCCGTCGGAGATCTCCATTGCCATGCGTTGTAGATATTCATGGGCGAGGTGAGGTGGATTGCGGGTTTGAAACGAGGCGATTTTCTTCCAACCGTTGTGCGCGAAAAGCTCTTTGGTTTGGGCAGGGGTCAGGTCCCACTGGGGAAATTCGGAGTGATACGGTTTGGTGAGCACAACCGTACCGCCCACGCGGTAGCGAGAACGGTGCAGCTCCCTGTGCACCCCGGGATGGGCGGGATCATCGGTGCCGAACACGTGGGCGGCATCGGCCTTGGCATCCACTTCGAATACACCGTTCTGGATCAGCTCTCCAATCTTCGCGCCATGGAAGGACAGGGAGATCCGTTCGGTTTTCTCGATCTCGGGAACCCGCTCCTGGGGAACGGTCAAGGTGATGGGGATGGGCCAGAGCACACCGGAGCTGGTGTGCATATCCATTACCACGGTGCGGTAATCGGCTTCGCCCATGAAGCCATTCAGGGGGTGAAAGACCCCGTTATCGAAATTGGTGGCCTCCAGGTAAGCGTCGTGATCGATGGAAAGCGTGGTCATAGGACGGCTTTTGCTTCCAGGAAGCGCATGAGCTTCATGAATGATTCATCCGCGGTTTCCGTGTCGGTATGCAAGACGAGGTCTGGCGAGCGGGGGATGTCGTAGACATCGTCCACCCCGATCAGTGGCCCGACCTTATCATTGTGGTTGTACAAACCTTTCACATCGCGCTGGGCGACCTTGCCCACCGTGGCGGCGCAATACACCTGGATATAGTTCGAAAGCTTGCGGCGGATGAAGTCACGCGCCTCGTAATACGGCGCTATGTTGGCCACAACCACGTTGATGCCGTGATCCGACAACAGTTTGGCGGCAAAGGTGATGCGGCGGATGTTCAAGAGCCGTTCGCGGCGCGAATACCCCAGATCGTTTTCAAAGAAATCGCGGACGACATCGCCGTCGAGAAACTCCACAGGCACTCCGCGACTCCTGAAATGCTCGGTCAGCCGCAACCCCAAGGTGCTCTTCCCCGAGCCGGAAATACCGGTCAGCCAGATAACACATCCTGTTTTCATAATGATCCTTACCAAAGGTGAAAATAATTATTAATACTCTATCGAGCTCGATAATACCATAAAAAATCAGTTTATGTTTCCATCCCTCTATAGTTTTTTTAAAAAAGGAACAACGCCCTCAGGTGTTATATCAAGGGCAGGCACGAAAATATGTTCAACGAATGGGTAGTTTTCGAGAATTGTAGCGCATATTTCGTCTTTCCGTTTTAAAGCCGTGATGATTATTGTCTTAATATTCTTGTCCAAAATAATATCAGGCGAAAGCACCTTTTTATTGCAGATGCTAAGTCCTTGTTGCGTGTTTTTCGCATCTACTAATAAAAACCTATTAGAAAAAAATTCTTTATATTTCCTCATAAGTTTATCATAGAAACCTCCTGCTCCCCACATGACAACTTCCCCATCGTGGGGCAATTGGTGAAAAAAAACATCCGGGAGATGCAAGGCTTTTTCAAATGGATCAACATGATTCATCATACCACAGGCTTTGCATGTAGCATTATAAGAAAACCAGATTTGTATATCCCTCATTGTTTGATGGACGCCACAATACGCGCATGAAAAAGAGATTTGACATGAATCATCGTTTATTGTCTTTAAGCTAGAAATCAGAGCATTTGGTGCATTAGATGCTAATAAAGTCTCGGCTGCTAAGGAACGCAGTGTATAAAGCTCTTGCTCGGGAATGTGTGACTGGCCCATGACTTTGCTCTGTATTGTGCCGGCAAGAGTAGATTTAAATAATTGCATTAAATGAATGGCATTAGTACTTTTTTGTGCATCATACAGAATTCTACTATATGCTTTCTGTAACATTTTGATTGCATTTCCTAATTCATCTTTGTTGCCTCTAATAATAATCGGCGCAAGTAAAGGGTCGATTATTTTAATAGCAGTGCTTGAACAGCCGTATCTTACTATGCCGGAAATGAGTGCATTGAAATTATTGATAATAATTGCTAAGTGAGTATACCGATGGATGTCATAAAAAAAGTTTTTTATAATTCCGGTTAAAACGTGATCTGAATCTAGTTCAGACAGATCTTTCTCTAGTAGACAGTGATATTGATGAACGAACAATAAATCATTTTTGATCAATCCGCTATAATAGGTTGCCGATTCATTCCCTATTTCATCATTGGAGATTTTAAGAGTTTTCCAATCTGACAATGCCGCGTTTTCTACAATTGCATGAATTGAAGCGATAAAATAATCCATTCCATCATTAGGATGCGCATAGGCTTTCTCGGCAAGCGCGGTGATCTCTTCAAATTCTTTGGCAGGGTCTGCGACAAGGTCTTCTAATGCATCCAGTGTTTCATCAATGGTTGAGGTAAAACGAAAAAGCTCGCCATTTTCAAAATTAAAACCCATTACATCGGGATTGAAATGTCGTGTAAGCTGTAACGGGTTAAAATAAATGGCTGGACGAGACGCGGCCAGACAATAGGTTAATCCGGAAACGGACCCATCGGTAATCAGCGCGCATCCGTAGGACATGATCGTTTCCGATGACGTGTTGGTGTCGAAGATGAATCTGGGTTCTCCAACGAATGCCTCCTGGATATTCAGACTTATAGGGTGGTTGACCCAGTTTGGATGTGGGCGATAAACGATGGTATTATTCGAAAATCGGTCAAGTATTTTTCTTATTAGCATGATACCATAATCCTTGGCGACACTGTTCGCATAATCATACGCCTCGGCACAAAACAGAATTTTATTGCGATCTTCAGGCCGTATAGATTGGCGAGCTTTTCTAATGCGGGAGTTTTTCAGATTGCCAACTGGTATTGCGGTAAATGTGCGGCGATGTCTTGTGAGATCTCGAGGAAGCGGAACAGATCTTTGATAGCGTTCAAATACAGCATCAGTTGTCCTGTGATTAGGCACGTAAAAATAATCAGTTAAGAGAATACTACGATCTGTTTCGGGCGGCCCAGAAGCTACGTATGGCAACCTGAATGTTTTTGTGTCCGTATTATAATCAAAAGAAAGGCCATAAGGGCCAACCAAAATCAAGGATACAAAATTCATTCTTTCGAGCAAGGCCTTATCAAAAGATAAACATAATTCATTACAAACGGGTGTATCGACTAACCAGCAGTTGAAGCCAGCGTATCTTATAGTTTCCACTATATCGGAACCGCAGAAATTAAAGATTCTGCTGTTGCCACTATTACTCGTATCATGTTGTATGAGAATTGTTTTTTTTCCATTATCACAAATCTTATGAAACAAACTGACCACACAATCTTCTAGCATGTTTTCCTGTTTCTTTTGAGATAATTGATGGAAAACTTTCCAATCTTTGCGAAATATCTTTTTTATTGGTTTTCGCTTTATAGGTTTGAAATTTTGGGTAGACTTGATAGGTTTCCCCCTGCCAGATGCGATGAGATAATTCACCTCTTCAATGAGCGTGGGGTCAAAATTAAGAAAAAATCTTATGAGGTGCTGAAGTTTTTGGCCTCGTTTGCTAGTAGGAGAACTGAGAATCTGGTCAATAAAGCTCATAAAATTTACTACGCTTTCTACTCTTTCCTTTTCCAATTTTTCATTTGGGATATTGAAATTTGATCTGCTCATTTGTTATCAATACCTTTAACAGCAAGGTCTCTACAGTCATACATTGAATTGATATCAGAGAGATAAAGTTGGTCTTTTGACCAGATAACGTTTTCGCGAATAATGCGCGCTGGATTGCCAGCCGCTATGGCATTGGCGGGAATTTTGCTGCTGGTGACGCTATTCATTCCTATGATGCTTCCATTGCCGATTTCAGCGCCGCCAAGTAACGTAGTGTTTGCACCTAACCAAACGTGGTCTCCAATAGTTATATTCCGGCCCTTGTTTATTCGATTTTTTGTCTTTCTGTTGAAAATCGGATGGGTGTCGGTTTGCCATAACTGTATATTGTGTGAAAACATGCAGTCTTCCCCGATGATTACCCTACCGCCCTCGTAAATGACGGCATGGAGATCTTGGGCCGAAGATCTGGCACCAATCTTGAGACAGGAGCCTTGAGCTGCAACGACATGTATCTTTTCGAAGTATGAGTTCTCCCCAATATCCATGGAACAATCATCTCCCCAAAATTCAAGCAGCAGTGAATGGGCTAGGTTCGTATTCTCACCGATGAGCAGACGGTTATTTCGGCCTCTTCCGTGATGTATTGATTGCCTGGTATCATCACCTAATACGACAAATGAATTTCGAGGCAAGCGGACATTACGGGCAATTTCAATAACATTGCCCCATTGATCCTCATAAGGACCGGTGAGTTTACATAATTGAATCACTGGACGGGAAAAGCTGATACCCTGTATCGAGCGGACGTAACAGTTGGGAATACCCAATACCGATAATTGATTGTCAATGGCCATATATTCATTAAACGAAGTGGTTACTATTACGTATATGTCATCGATCTTGGGTAGATCCTCGGGGGAAACAAAGCTAAATTTTGATGAGTTCATGGTATTTCTGTATAAAGGATTATTATCGCAGATATATGAGATGCGGAAGTTCTGCTCCAACAATTTGATGCAGTCGTCATACATCTTGCCAAGCCCCATGACACAGATGTTTTTGTGCTTGTTTATTTCGATTACCTTCATTAGTGCTCCAGCATTCTATTGTTGTGCATAAATTGTCTTCGATAAGTCCACGTACATTTTCCCACCATTTCTGCTGTCACACGCTCTCTTGCCCAGTTTTTGGATTTGAGAGGATTTTGCCTCGAAGTATCGCCCACTTGGATACATGGTAGACATCCATCATGTAGCTTGTGTTGACTGTATCTCAGCCAACTGTACACCCATCGGTTTATACTGGGTGACAGTTTCTAATATGGCGCGGCGATGTTTTTCCGGCGCGGCAACGAGGATAACATCCACGTTCAACTCCGGAATCGCTTCATAACTGAAAATGGTCCGACCGTCGATCGTTTTTCCTTGCTGGATGGGGTTACGATCCACAAATCCTATCCAAGCTGCGCGTTGAACCTCGGGTATCGAGAGTATCCTTTGTGTGAGGGGGGACGCGGGTACTAATAAGACCCGTTTCCCCTCTAGCGAGAACGCCCTTGATACGCCGTCATGCGAGATCAATTGCAATGGATTGATGGTGAATTTGTCCGGTTCGCTCAATGTTATAGTGTTTTCGCTCCGGAAGTCCCTGAGTATGAGGTCAGGAATATCAAGCGCTGAGAATCGTTTTTGCCTTTCGATTGCACAGAATATTTGCTCCGATATTTGTTGTCCTTCTTTGCTGACGGTTCCAATGGCCTCTCTATAGTAGTGAAAGGCTTCTATCCCATGTTTCTTGAGCAGGACATACAGTTTTGCGTAGGCCTCGATCTGGCTTGAATAATCATGATTGGTCTGACGCAGAAACATGGGGGCGAAGTCAATGGTCAACCATACTTGCTGGGGGCGGATGGCCAGCATGGCATAGGCGAACCCGGCGATGTCGTCATCGCCGCAGTTCGAATCGGAGAATATGTACTTTGCCACGAGCATGCCTTTGCCTTTGCTTCCCGCGCTGGCATAACGGCTGAGGTTTTCCAGAACCTTGAGATATTGATCTCTGCCCCGTAATGCCTTGAATGTTGAAGGCGTGCCCGCATCCACCGATGTCGTGACCAGATAGATGGATCCGTCGGCCAACCCGTCATAGATGGCCTGGTGATACTGGACTGCGTTGGTAAACATCAGTACCCTGATGCGTCGCGAACGGAAGAACTCCAGATACTCACCGATGTCCTCAAGGAGGGTGGGTTCACCGCCGGCGAAGTCCACATGTGCGTTCCACTCCACGTCCTCGGGGGTGAAAAGTCGCAGGACCTTGAGGGCATCGTACTGGGGCGGGTAATGTATATTGTCACGTGTATATGCACAGTACGAACAGCGCAGATTGCACATGCTATAATGCTGCAGATCGATATGTCCTAAACGGGAAAAGGAGATGTCTCCATAGCGCTTCTGGCAGACCATGAGACAGCGTTTGCAATCCATGCGGCTGTGATCATCGTTGAGCTTGCGGATGTATTCCTTGCGTTTGGCGATGATGAAATCCTTGGTGACCCTGCCTTGGACGATGTCTTCCACGCTGCAGAACAAGGGCGGCATCAGGGCGCCACGCGTGCACGCGCGTAATCCCTTTATCGACAGATTCAACCCGCTTTCCAGCTTGTCGCAGGTCTTGACGATGTCATCGGGGTGGAATGGTTCCTTGGACATTGGTTATCCCTCTTGGCTGTAATAGAACCGCGCCCTTTTCACGGCGTCCGTCAGGCTGAGTCCCGCATAATCCTGGGCGATGAAGTAACGGCCGTTGACATCGCCGTCCATGATGGCGCCCAACAGCACGCCCGGTACCACGCTCTCCACGGGATGCGGGGCGTTGGGGCCGCCCATGTCCGAACGCACGTAGCCGGGGCAGACGAGCGAGAGCATCACTCCGGTTCCTTCCAGGCTGGGCGCCATATCGTGGACGAATTTGCTCAAAGCGGCCTTGCTGCAGGCATAGGCCATTCCGGATGGTGTCTTCTGGATAGTGCTGGAGATGTTGACCACCCTCCCGTATCCGCGTTGTATCATCGGTGGGATAAGTCGATAGCAGATGCGAATGGGGGCAATGGTGTTGACGGTATAGTGTGTCAGATAATCCTCGGGGGATATGTTCCATATATCAGGTCCGCAAGACAGCGAAATGCCGGCGTTGTTGAAGATGATGTCGATGGGCGGGCAATAGTGTTCCAGTCTTTCGAGCAACTGTTCCAGTTCGGCGGGGTTGCCCAATTCAGCGGCAATGGGCTCGGCCTGAACGCCCAGCGCCCGGCATCTCTCGATAAGTTCACGGGTGTGGGACAGGTCACGGCTATGGGCGATGATGTTCGCGCCCAGAGCGGCCATGGCCAGGGCGATCTGACGGCCTATCCCGCGCGAGGCACCGGTCACCAGGGCCCATTTCCCTATCACCGGACTTTCGAAAGGTTCTTCAGGGTTCGACGGTTGTGGTATCAGCCGCTTGACGGCGTGCACGATATCATAGCCTTGATCGTAGCAGGCCACGAAGATGTTCTGGATCCCCATGGTCTGCAGCTGCCTGTAGACATCCTCGTATCTCCGGATGGTGATGACCACGCTGATATTCTTCCCCAGCCCTGTCAGCTCGGCGGGTGATATACAGGACCGGCCGAAGAACTGGCGCCCCCATTTCTCCGGGGCGTTATCGCACAGAAAATCCGGCTCCCGGCCGAGCGCCAATACCAGCTGGGGGTAGCAATCCTGAAACTGGACGCCCAGGCCGAACATGACCACGGGTCCGATATTCGTGTCGATCCTGTGTTCCGACATGTGCTGGATTAAACCGCCTTTTCCTTCAAACCTGAAAGCGGTCCGCCATCCGAGTCGATCGGCATGCTTCCGGGGGGCGGATCGTACGAAACGGTCCGGGTCGCCAGATTGTTCGACGTCCTGAATTGTTCAAGCAGGCTTGATCTGGTCGCCTCGTCAGCGTGCCAGTAATCCCTCAGCTGTTTCCATATGGGGTCATCCACAAGGCGAGGGTTGATGGCCACGGCCAGATAGAAGTATTTCAGTGCGGTCTGATCGTTACTGCCGAGCAGGGATCGCACGCTGTAGCGCACGGCCAGGCTCGCGAGCTTATCGAGTGACTGTGGCAGGCGGTCCGTTACCTTTTTGAGGTTCCTTGTCGATGCGATGTCGGCGAACTGGTGGTTCAATACATACAGGCCGATGACCGGCATCAGGTTTGCGTCCGCCTGGCTCGTGTCGCTCTGCCCATGGATACGATGCAGCAGGAGTGGTTCTTTCAGGTAAGCGATATCGAAATCGATGCTGATATTGAAGTCGAGGATGCGGGTCCCATAGTAGCGGGCGCCGAGTGCACCGGTTGCGGCCCTGGGGTCGGCAATATCGTTGCGGTACATGATTTGCGACACGCTCGGGTTGATGCCGGCCATCATGTAGACCGCGGCCTGTTCCTCTCCCGGGATGATGCACGACTGGTTGTAAAACGGCGGTTCCTCGGTCCGTCGCCCCTGCTCGTCGATGATGGCGCGGTTGACCAGGGCAAACCCGATATTGGGGTTCGATTCCAGTACCTTGACGCAGCGTTCCACATATTCCGGTTCCATGACATCGTCGGAACAGAAGTTGATGAAGTACTTGCCCCGCATCATCTGTTTGCAATTGGCAAAGTTGAAATCCGGCCCGAAGTTCATGCGATTGCGGGTCAAACGCATCTTCCCCGGGTATTTCCTGGCGAACTCCAGGGCGATTTCCCACGAATCATCAGTCGATGAATTGTCCGAAAAGCAGATCTCGATGTTCGGGTAGGTCTGGTTGAAGGCACTGGCGAGACACTGTCTCAAGTAGCGGCCGTAATTATAGTTGTAACACAGGATACTGACGAGCGGGGCATCTTGCACGGTGGGCGGTTCCGTTGCCAGTTGGGGGTTCCGTATGACAGTATCGAACTTCGCGAGTGGGTCGGTCTGTAAGGTATTGACGCATCGTTGAATGTATTCCGGCAGGAATATCTGCTCGTTGGTCAGCAGTGCGCAGTACCTGCCTTTGGCCATGCGCCGGCAGTGAAAGAGATTGTAGATCGGACCCAGGAACCGCCGGTTTCTGCTGATCGTCATGATCGACGGATACTTCTGGGCATATTCGAGCACCGTATCCCAGGAATCATCCTGCGTGGCGTCGTCGATCAGGACAATCTCGCAGTTCGTCAGGATATCCTGTTGGAAGATGCTGTCCAGGCACTGTCTGAGGTACTGCCCGTCATAATTGTAGATAAGGATGCTGATCAACGGGTTATTCGGGTCGTTCAGTATGGGCTCTCTATTCATGTGCGTTTATCAACTCCTTTTTACGATGTATTATAGAGGACAATAACGGCCTGGCCTGGTCCTCCAAGGTGCCCAGGGAACTGAAACGCGGGTGGTAGCCGATTTGGGACGCATCTCTATTGGTGGAATAGTAGTTGGTTTTTGCCCCCGTTGCCGGCGACGTTTTCAGGATCTGGCGGATCTCGTACCGCAATCCGTATTCCCTGGTGAAGTGATCCAGTATGTCTTGCTTCGACGCCGGGCGTGAGCTGTTCACATCAAAGGCGCGGTTCAGTCTCCCGGCCTCCACACAGCAGAGAATCATGGCCAGGAGATCATCCGGATGCAGATAGTCGCGGACAATGTTGTTGTCGTCCGTGATGAGCACCTCGTTGTTCAGGAGAGCCTGTATGACGTCGGTGATGAAATACCCGTCGTTCAGATTGATGTGTCTGCTGAAGTAGGAGAAGATCCTCAGGTCGACGATATTCAGATCGCCATGGGCACGGTGTTTGGCCTCGGCATTGATCCGGGCGATGCTGTAATAATCTTCCTGTGCGATATGGTTTATATGCAGGGCGTTGACGGCATCGTCATTCACTGGTTCCGAAAATCCTTTGCCATACACGGCGCCACTGCTGAAGCTAATATACAGGGCGTTTCGATTCCTTTCTCTCAGGTAGGATATAGCCAGGTTATCAAACTCTTCGGTCACGCTGAAATAGCGCGTGAAATCGCAATTGTGTTTATTGCGGGTTTCTACGCCGATGCAGTTGATGATGACATCATAGGAAAACGACTTGAAGGCCTGATAATCCCCGCAGATGGAGTAGTTGCAACGTTCTCTTTGGCCAATGTTCCCCAGAAAGTTCTGCACACTCTCTTCCGAGCGAGAAAAGAGATAGAGATGTTCATCGCCACGGGCAAGCAGCCTTTCGATCAGGCCCTTGGCGATATGGGAGGTGGCTCCCATGATGACTATGTTCATCGGTACACACCCTTCAAACGTTCGGCTGCCGCCTGCAGATCGTCTTCGGGGAATAAACGGTACTGGATGAAATTGCACTGCGCGCAAATGTCATTCACCTGTTTGCGGCCGTCAAGCATGGCACGCCTGAACGTACGATAGGCTTCCCCGTTCCAGATCTCCTGCATGGTCTGATGGTTGACATCGCCCATGATCCCCGGGTAGGTGATCTGGTAACAGGGCACAACTTTCCCGTCCGGATTGACCTGCATGGTGAAGAAGGCTTGCGGGCAAACCTGGATATCCGAAAGGGGCAGACCGAACTGCGTCGCATTTTTATCGCTATTGCTTAAGACCTTGTCGTAATCGACCCCCGGCATGATGGGCACGGCGTTCTCGACCGCTATGGAATCGCAGATGTCGCCGAAGATCGCGTAGAACTTATCCTGCGTGTCGGTCTCATCCAGGGCGTAGTCGACGATCTTGATATAGACATGGGTATTTTTTTTGTTGGTATAGAAGTATTCGATGTTCTTTACAAATTGATCGAAATCGATGTCCACCTTGCTGATCCGGCGATACTTTTCCCGGGAGATCCCCTGGAGGGAGATCACCATGCGCGATAGCCCCGCGTCGATCAGGGCATCGGACATCTTTCTGGTGAGCAATGAACCGTTGGTCAACAGCTCGACACGCTGCGCCACCTTCCGGGAAACTGCGATTGCCACCATCTCGGCGATGTTCTTGTGCAGAAGGGGTTCGCCCATGCCGACGAAGCGCAGCACCTTGAGTTGGTCCTCAAAGAGCGCCAGTTCATCGATGCATTTCTTGTACAGGTCGAGCTTCATGACCGGCCATTCGGAGACGAAACCGCGTTCGTTCCTCGGTACGGCGTGGAAGCAATATTCGCAGGTGAAATTGCAGGCATAGATGGGGAATATCTGCACCACAAAGGGCGTTTTCGGAGGCAGGACGTCTGCCAGGCGGGTTCTGGCTCCACCCGGAGCGTTACCGGAAATGATTGTAGCTTTCATAGCTTTTCCATTCCTCGCATGAAGATTCTAGAGTGACAGGTTGAATGGGATTCGGGTGATGTCTTCCTCGGTAAAGACTTCCCGATACGGTACCGGCTGCTGTCGGTTATAGACGCGTCCGGCAATGTATTTTTCGATGAACTCCCTGTCGTTGGCGATCGGGCAGAGATCGATGTGTTCACCAAACCATTTGATGTTCAACCCGTTTTGAATGATTTCCTTGAGCGGCTGCTCGAAGATGTTGCCGAGCGAGACAAAGATATATTGGCACGGCATCACGTCGCCGTATTGGGTGACGCACACCATGCCTTTCACGGCCGTGCAACCGAGGTTGAGACCGTAGGCCGGGGTCAGGTGGCTGAAGATCTTGTGTCTGGTCTCCAGTTCCCGCACATAGGCGAGGTCTTCCGGGCTGACCATCATGTCATACTTGCCTTGCCAGGCGCCGACGGGTTTGGCGAAGGTCAGGAAGACGCCGAGGTCCTTGTCGTTGAAGTACTTGATGAACTCTATGAATTCGGCCGAGTACAAGCGCTGCTTGGTGACCACGGTGCTCACGAACACCGCCAGTCCGGCCTTGCGACAAGCCTCGACCGCCTGCAGGGCCTTCGCGTGCGACCCGCTTCGCTGCCGGAACCGGTCGTGTGCTGCGGGATCCAGGCTGTCGACGCTGATCTGGATGCGATCCACGCCGATGTCCTTCAGGTGTCTGGCGCGGTTTTCATCCAGCAGCCAGCCGTTGGTGACGCTGTTGATGTAAAACTTGTCGGGGTCGATGGCCGCGATGACCTGGTCGTAATCCTTGTTCACGAACGGTTCCCCGCCGTTGAACTCGAACCGTGCGAGCCCCAGTTCGTCGGCCTGGCGCATGAGATCCTTCACTGCGTCTGGGGTCAGGATACGGCGGTTATCCCGTTTCTGCGCCTGCAGACCCTTGATGGAGCAATGCTGGCAAACCATGTTGCAGGCATAGTTATATTGCATCTGAATGATCGCGATGCTCTCCCCGCGGCGGACCTTCTCGTCGAACTTCATGATCTTTTCGTAGACGTAGGGCTTTTCGCGTTTCAGCTGATTGCGTTTGCTCTCTTCATCCCTTGAGTTGACGGTCTGCATGAGCCTTCATCCTCCTTGATCTATGATGCCGGTACCTTTGATGCGTTCTCGATATACTTCCTGTAGATCGCCTGAACGGACAGGAGATCTTGCGGACACCGCGCATGCCATGCGAGGTACCCCACATCGCCGACGGACAACCCCTCGTTTCTGGGAATGAACGTGCTTGGGAGAAAGCAATTGAATAACAGCGAGATGAAGTGGGCGCGGATTGTACGCTCCGGGAGTATGATCTGATTGATGGCGATCGGCGCGGGGTCGAACAGGACGTCCGCTCCGATCTCCAGCTCGGCTACCTTTTTCACCCGCGTCTCGAATGATTCCTTGAAGCGGACGATGCCGCCGGGAATATGCCAACCCGTGCCGGCGTGTGGATCGTCCCGCCACGCCAGGAGCGTCCGTCCGGTTTCATCCTTGATCAAAAGGTCGACATTGACGAGCGGGGTTGTACTACTGATGTAATAGAACACGTTGTCCGGCAAACCCAGCGAGGGTTCGGGCACCGATTTCAGGAGGGTCGCGATGGCGGCGTCGGTATCCCAGTTGTTCGCCCTGACCATCTGACCTCAATCCTGCCTGCGCATGTTGGCCTTGAACTCTTCCCGGTCCAGGAAAGGCCACAGGTCTTCCATGGGCATCGAGATCATCCTGCCGTCTTCCTGTTGTCTCGAAGCCACCCGCGGCGCCGTGACCTGCTCCGGCGAGACCATGACCTCGCACACCACGGGGCCTGGTCTATTCAGGATATCCCGCACCTTTTCCCTGATCCTGGTATGGTTCCTCAGACGGGCCGTGGGTAAACCGAAAGATCTCGCCACGGCCCTGATATCGGGGAGTGTCAGGCCGCTGGAGGCCGAGCTGCCCACATAGCGGCCGTCGAAGTAATTCTTCTGGGTGGTCTGGATGGAGACGTATCCGCCGTTGTTCAGAACGAAGAACGTGATCGGCAGATTGAGCCGTTTGACGGTCTCCAGTTCCTGGATATTCATGATGAATCCGCCGTCGCCTTCAATGCTGACGGTGCGTTTTCGGCCGCTCGCCAGGCATCCGCCGATGGCGGCCGGGATCCCGAATCCCATGGATCCCAGACCCTGGGTATTGAAGATGCGCAGCCCCTCCCTGGCTCGAAAGGCCTGCATG
>Ga0116192_1001359_pt1 | contig 17227 bp, 17 predicted proteins | sample AD_UKC113_MetaG_FD_89876 | JGI IMG/M metagenome (GOLD analysis project Ga0116192, IMG submission 89876) | Active sludge microbial communities of municipal wastewater-treating anaerobic digesters from Hong Kong - AD_UKC113_MetaG | ecosystem: Engineered > Bioreactor > Anaerobic > Digestate... | reverse complement strand
TTGTACATGAAGATGTTGTCCTTTCGTTGAGGTTGTTTTTTTGCATGATTTATCTTAACAGGACGACATCTTCTTTTCAATTCTTTGCTCTTTTTTAATTCCCTACGGTAAGTTTACGCTATGGCCACTCTGAAGCATAAAAAAAGGAGGACGATTAAGTCCCCCTCTTTACTTCCGATCGTTGACTGTATCCTCAACAGGGAAATCAAATATCTGCGGAGGGAAGAACTGATCCAACGGGAAGTCGATGGTATCGAATATATCACAGGGATTATCATCTGTGGATGCAATGCACTCCTTGTTGGGGTAGCAGAAGTTAAAGGCTGGAATCAGAAGCTGCACAAGGCGTACGAGCTTGATAATTGAGAACAATCCCAATGTGATCACAACTCTCCTCTGCGGCAGTATGCAGTTCTCAGGCTCCTGCAGGTCTTCTGCGTCACCAAGGTGATGGTGATGGTGATGTACTCTCTTAATACGTGTGTTCAAAACCAGGGGTTCGGCTACCTCTACAATGACATTGGGCAGGTTATCCTGTTCGATAAGAGCCTCCGAGCAGGCATCACCGCAGTGATCGCCGTAAACGGGAGAGGTTACCGGTGATGAGTCAACGCTCTTGAAGATCTTGACCTTACCATCGGAACCAAAGAGGATAACTGTCTTCTCAAACCAGACAAAGCCAACCTTCGGGCATGAACTTACCAGATTCCCGTTCATATCCTTGTAGCAGAATTCAACAAGAACCTTTATCTTATAGCGTACGTTAACGGTATAGAAGCCTCTCTTAAAGGGCACTTCCTCAAGATCAGCAAAGACCGCTACTACTTCGGCTTCTTTTGTCTTTACCTTAACCGCATTGTTGATGAGATCCTGAACATTTTCGCAGAAGTCAACGACAGCATCTTCAATACAGTCCTTTTCACGGCAATTATCATATACCTTTTCTACGTGCACACAAACTGCTTCACGCAACTTGCATATGTCCTCGCCGCAAATCAGTCCGGGAACGACCTGTTCTTTACAGCTCATTGCATTGGTCCTCCATTCAAAATATTTGCCTTCACATTGTCATAATATGCCTTCTCATAGTTTTGGTTACTGCACGTCATATTCGCCATGGGTCATAAATAACTTATTAGTGATAGCCTGCCATTCGTTTCATTTTTCGTGATAAAGGAGATGTCTGTAAGTGCCTTATATTGAAAGCCTCCGTCATATTATGAGAAACAGCATGGGCATCACCTACTGCATGTGGTTTAAAAACGGGCTCTTTATGAGCATGCTGGAAAGCAACAACCGCTGGGGGCCGCCATTTCTGCTCTCGGATATGGCCACTGCCGATTTCTCGGCGGTCATGGACGAGGAGGAATCCATCAGCACAGTATTTGTGGACTACTCCGGACGGCTTCTCCTCATCAGGGCCTGCGAGGAAAAAAAGGAGCCCATGGTGCTCCTGGAAAGCCGGATTGTGGGAAGCGCCCCTTATAATGTATGCCTCCTGAGTGCAAATGAACAATCACATGTTTTTTATACTGTCTCTCACAACCGAAAGCAGCTGCTTACCTATCAGCGGGTGGAGGGCTCGAGCTTTTCCATGCCCGAGGTTATGGGTGTTGTTGTGCGAGAGAGTAAGAATTATGCGGCGTGCACAGAAGGCAGCAACCTCCATCTCTTCTTTATCACAGACATTCAGGATGTAAGCCTGATCGTCCATAGAAAAATTGGCTCCGACGGCAAGCCCTTGAAGCCCAACAGCTCCCCCTTTCCCCATAAGGCGGCAAAAAGACTGCAATCGGTATGCGCAAAGGACGGCATCATCTATGTATTGGCTTCGGGCGATGAGGGAGATAATACCGTGCTCTACAGATTCGACACCATAGGCTGCAAGTTTTCAAAGGGCCTTGAGGTCTATACCCCATCTACAGGTCCGGGCTTTGACAGCCTGCTTTTAATAAACAATTCCCCGGCGGTGGTCAGAACCTGCAAGTCCGAATTCATCCTTTCACGGATAAAGCCTGATGCCACTGAGGTCCTTGATGAGACAAGAATTGACCTGAACAACCGGGACTCCATTCAGAGGTGTGTGTATCTATCCAATCATAAGGATGATCGGGGATTTAAGGCCTACGAAATACCTGTGGTCCTTGGGAACGGTCTGAGATTTCCTTTCGATTGGAGGACGCTGGCCAGCACCCGGTTTGATAAGGCTGATGATGAGAAAACCAAGCTCAAGGAGCGCATCCTGGATCTGGAGGGGCGGGTGGCATTTCTGGAAAGCACCATTCGCGAGATGCTTCGGCCTTGACAGGCGTGAACGGCGCTGTAATGTCGAAACAAGACTTTTTTTGTCCGATTTGCAGAGCGCAAGCAATATTGGGTATTGATGGCTTCTGGCCTGTATGCTAGCATAAAGCTGAAAGAAGTCGAGAATACTGACTCTGGGAGCATAGCCTATGAGAATAGTGATTCCTGTTGTTTTAGCGCTCTTAATCATATCTGCACTCCTGTCCCTGTTTGTCGCCTATAGCAGGCGCCGTTCCCGCGCATGGCTGACAAAGCCCTCTACCGAAGGGAAATTTCTGAACTGCAATGGGACAAGGATCTATTATCGTGTTCGCGGAAAAAGCGATCCCACCGTCATCGTGATCAGCGACCCCGGGAGCTCATCAGCCGAATGGTGGCCCATACAGAATGATATCAGCAATCAGGCCAGAATGATTTGCTTCGATCGTCCGGGTTATGCATGGAGTCAGAGTGCCGAAAATGGCAGCACATTGAGCATCGTGCAGCAGATTGACGCCCTTTTAAAGGTGGAACGCATCAAAAGGCCGGTTCTTCTGGTGTCCAGCGGGGCTGCCACCGTCTATGCCCGTTATTATGCAACTTTACATCCAGAAAATGTGGGCGGTCTTCTCTTGGTCAACCCCCTTACCCTGGACAACAAGCGCTGGACCAACATGCTCTCTGAGTTTGAAGAATACATTTCTCCCAATGCTGTAGCCAAGAAGCTCATGAAAAAAGCCAGCCTGGGCTTTTTCAGAGTATTCTCCCCCTTAAGGGGCTACAAGCTGGACAAGCGATATAGGCAAACTATTATTGAACACTACTCCTCCCCTTCAACCTATCAAAACCAACTTAAGGAGTTGGCAGAGCTGCATCAATATCAGGATTTCATGGGACCGAAGCCGGATTTTCAAGGCATCCCGGTATGGGTTCTTTACTCAGGCGATGAGGCCCTGGTCAGAGAGAACATCAGAAAGGGCATGCCTGAGTACACGGCACGCCAGGTCTGCCGCCTTTACAGGGAGCTTAATCGCGACTTATCAGCTATAGCCGATAAGAGTAACATTCAGGAAATCGAGGGCTGCGGCGGGTATCTGCATTTGGGCATGCCAAAGGTGCTTTCAGACAAGATAGCGGATTGCTTGAAGGAGCTCAAGAGATGACGTTTTTCCTATAAAACAGAAACGGACTGTTCTTTCGAACAGCCCGCCCCCGAGGTGCCGTTCCCTGTTATTCGACACCTGGCTCTCACCAGGTGGGTGCCTTGCTGATCATTTCACACTTCCGCTGCCGTTGCGCATGGCTGGTGCCATACGGCGGTATTAGGTTGCGGCCTGTGCTACATGATCGAGACAGTCAGGCTCCCGAGTCAAATATAGCAGGTTCAAATTACAGGTATCACGCACATCTCAGGAATTCTTATGAGTTTATTATAGCATACCCGGCGATGGGACTCAACATGAACTATCTGTTATTTTCAACTCCTGAATATGTAAAATCATTTGTACAAGCCATTTTTAATCACAGCCTCTTTTCTGTTAGATTCTTCCAATAACGAACGGGCATAAAGGAACGCTGAAGCCTGGGATTTTTGCGGCTTTCTATGGCAATGGCCTTAAAATAGCCCTTCCAGAGCCTCTCGAACTCCTCTTCAGGTTGGGCTTCATCGATAAAGGGCGGGTGACCCTGCATCAGGACATATTCCCTGGTGTCATAGAGGGCACAGACATCTCTTCCGGTGTCGTGGATAATCCAGGGCTGATCGGACAGGCGCTCGGCAAAATGCCCGGAAATCAGCATGGTAATGTTGTGATCTGGCTCATATTGCGCATAGAAGATCCCGTTTTGAATCCGCTTAAAGCGCAAAAGGCCAAGAAAACGATGGGTCTCTCCGAATACCTTGCGGCTGAGATCGTGAACCCTGAGCACATCAGGGTTTTGAAGATAATGACAGACCTTTTTACCTATTTTCATACCTATCCGGATAAAGCGATAGATGTACAGACCGCAGTCGGGTGCCTCGCTTAAATAGGCGCTATACACCATCTCAAGCGCTTCCTGTGAGATTTTTTCACTAATGGCTTTATAAACCCTATCGGACTTTTCCGGGTCGGTAATGATTTCCCGCATCTCGATGACCATGGACAGCTGCAGGGTACTTCTGGAGATGATGTCCTCTGGGTTCTCCCGGTTCTGATATGCCTCAAAAACAGCCGTTAACAGGCCTTCAAAGCTGCCGTCGGTAATATATACCATAACGTCACCTAACCAAACATGGAGATTTGGCCTATCATGGCCTTTTGATCGGCTTCATCGGATAAGACGGGATAAAGCAGCTTCTCATCCAGATCCAGCCCGCCTTCATACTTTCCGTTGCAGGTGATGAAATACCTGGCACGCTTCAGAACAACCCGCATTCGCTTCAAATCCTCGAAGCTCAAAGGCCCGACTCTTCGGGCGCGGACGATGCGTTCGGCCATTTTGTAGCCGATGCCGGGCACCCTGAGGAGAGTTTCCAGAGGGGCCTTATTGATCTCCACCGGGAACTGGTCCAAGTGCCTTAAGGCCCAATCACATTTGGGATCCACATGGTTGTCGAAGCTCGGATGGCCCTCGTCCAGGAGCTCTTTGGCCTTGAATCCATAAAACCTTAAAAGCCAATCGGCCTGATAGATGCGATGCTCCCGAAGTAGGGGCGGGCTGGTATTGAGGGCGGGAAGATCCTTATGATCGTTTACGGGCACATAGGCCGAGTAATAGACCCTTTTAAGGCGATATCGCTGATACATATGCTCGGTGAGATTGAGGATCTTCAGGTCGCTGTCCCTGGTGGCTCCCACGATAAGCTGAGTGGTTTGGCCAGCGGGGACGAAAAGCTGCTGCTTCTTGTATATGGTCAGCTCCTTGGACTCGCTGATGCGCTCCTTCACGAAGCCCATGGGGGTGAGGATGTCCTCGTGCCGCTTCTGGGGCGCAAGGAGCTTAAGCCCCGAAACTGAGGGAAGCTCGATGTTGATACTCATCCTGTCGGCCAACAGCCCTGCCTCATACACAAGCCGGGTGTCGGCACCGGGTATGGACTTCACATGAATGTAGCCATTGAACCTGTATTCGTGACGAAGCTTTTTGATGGCCTTGATAATCAGCTCCATGGTGTAATCAGGGTTTTTTATCACTGCAGAGCTTAAGAAAAGGCCTTCAATGTAATTGCGTCTGTAGAACTGGATGGTGAGCTCGCAAAGCTCATCGGGCGTCAGAGTTGCCCTTCTGATATCATTGGAGATCCTGTTGGCACAGTACTTGCAATCATAGATACAGCTGTTGGTGAACAGGATCTTTAACAAAGAGATGCAGCGGCCGTCATCGGCCCAGCTGTGGCATATGCCCGGAAGATGCGCGTTGCCTACGCCGCCGGGTACATTCTTTCTGTTGCTGCCGCTGGAAGAGCAGGATACATCGTATTTAGCCGAATCGGCCAGAATCTCAAGCTTTTCGAGTAGCTTCATGGCATCCTCCAAACACATGTTCTTTTATTAGTATACCACAGGATCATTTAAAAAAACATATGTTTGGATAATAACACCAGAAATTCTGACTGCTTTTCGTGATATGCATAATGTATGGCTTTGCGTCAGATGCTTCTAAAGCCCTTTCCGATGATCTCGGAGGTGTTGGTGATGGTGATAAAGGCATCCTTGTCGGTTTTCCTGATGAAGTTCCTCAAATCAAGAGCCTGCTTGCGATTCATCACCGAGGTTATGACATGCTTGACCTCGTGGGTATAAGCCCCTTCTGCAGTATGGACGGTGGCACCCCTGCCGATGTTATTGATGATGTACTCCCTGATGACATCGGGCTTTTCACTGACGATGACCACCTGCTTCTTCATGTTGAAGCTTTCAATGACATTGTCGATGACAAAGCTCTTGATCACAAGCCCCAGAACTGAATACATTCCCGCCCTGATGCCGAAAACAACGCCCGCCATAATGGTAATGAGCAGATCCGATGCTAAAAGGGCTTTTCCGATGTCGATATGGGTGTATTTGTTCAGAATTTTTGCGATGATATCGGTACCGCCGGTGGATGCACCGAGATTAAAGACGATGGCTGAACCCACAGCGGGTAAAAAGATGGCGTAGACAAGCTCAAGAAGCGGATCGGGCGTAAACGGCCCAGACATGGGGAACAGGATGCCGAAAACCCAGACAAATCCCGATAGAGCAAGGCTGGAGTAGACCGTCTTGGATAAAAAGTCGAAGCCCAAAAGCAGCAGCCCGAGGAGAAGAAAAGCAATGTTTACGATGAGCATTAAGGGACCGACTGAGAGCCCGGGGATGAAGTAATCGGCAACGATGGCAATACCGCTGACACCACCGGTGGCAAACTTATTGGGGGTCTTGAAAAAGTAAATGCCCGCTGCTACCAGCAACAGACCCAGATTAATCAACAAGAAGCTTTTAATTCTAACCTTCATGATCCCATCCCTTATATTAAGCGTTTCAGCAATCCTACGCATTTCTCAATCTCTTCCGATCCGGTATAGTAGTGGGTTACCAGCCGCATCAGACCCCGATCGGGAGGATTCACCAAAACACCCTCGGACCTGAGGCTATCCACCAGCACCGCGGCATCCACCTCCCGGTTTATCCTGAAGAAGACCATGTTGATATGGATATCCTCCTTGAAAACCGTGATATGGGGAATATCCTCCAGCAGGGATGCCAAGTACAGCGCCCTTTCGTGATCCTCAGAAACCCGGAGAGTCATCTTTTCCAGAGCGATGATGCCCGCTGCGGCTAATATTCCGATCTGGCGCATGCCGCCGCCCAGGATCTTTCTTTTCCGCCTTGCCCCTTCAATGAACTGGGAGGTGCCGGCCAGGATAGAGCCCACCGGCGCACAAAGCCCCTTTGAAAGACAAAACATGACCGAGTCTGCATATGATGCGATTTCCTTCGCATCCACTCCAAGATATGAAGCTGCATTGAAGATCCTAGCGCCGTCCAGATGAACCGGCAGCCCGTGCTTTTGGGCAATGCTCCTGACGGCAGCCATGTAGGAAAGATCATGAACGCTACCTGTGGAATGAGCGTTTTCCATGCAGATCAGTCCTGTCCGGGGCTCATGGATATCATTCCCGATGCGAATGGTGCGCTCGATATCTGAAAGTGCCATCTTTCCTTTTACCGAGGGCAGGCAGCGCAGCTGTGCTCCTGCGATGATGGCAGCACCTCCGGCCTCGTGAGCGACGATATGGTTGTCCTCGGCAATGATGACCTCTTCACCCCTTTGGATATGGGTGAACACCGCTAATTGATTGCCCATGGTTCCTGTTGGCACGAATAAGGCCGCTTCCTTTCCCACCCTTTCGGCGGCAAGAGCCTCAAGACGCCCGACAGTGGGATCATCCCCATAGACATCGTCTCCCACCTCGGCCTCAAGCATGGCTTCCCGCATCTCCCGGGTAGGCCATGTCACCGTATCGCTGCGAAAATCTGCGTATTTCATCGATTACCACCCTCACACCTCAGGATTTCCGACTGCAAAAGCTCCTCCAGTTTTGAGAAAACCGGTGCACCGGTTTCCACGAGCCTTTCCCGGCTGCAATGGCCGTTTGCAATGAGGACACAATCAAAGCCAGCCTCAGTCGCCACTTCGTAATCATGGGTGGTGTCCCCTATAAACAGCACCTCTTTGGGATCGCATCCCATCTCAGCCACAAGTCTCTGGGCAAGGTGAAGCTTGCTGTCGGCCTGATGATCCTTTTGACCAAAAATGGTGTCAAAGTAATCATACAAGCCATACTCCCTGACCTGCTCCTCCAGAAGGCCCTGCTCTGAAGCAGAGATGATATGCTGCCTGAGACCCCGACGGGAAAACTCGCTTAAGACCTTGGGCGCATCCTTATGGATGCTCACAAGGTCCTTGTTATCCCTGTAGTTGGCAATGTATTCGTCACAGACATCTGTATAGCTTTCCTTTTCAAAGTCAAAGCCCGATTGGTAATACAGGTTGATCACCGGAAAGGTGATCCTTTTCTGGTATTCTTCCATTGAGACACTTCCCAGGGAACGCCTTCTGAACATCTTATCCACAGCCATGGCGCATGCCAGGCAATCATTAAGTATGGTACCGTTCCAGTCCCAGGCTACATGCTTGTACTTCATATCGTTATACTTCCTTTAATACGCATAATATGTGATAATCCCCTGTTGGGCATTCAAGGCAAATGCTGACTTAAGGATCCCGCTTCAGAACATGCGTTTGCTTTTCACAAAAGACTTAAGTTTTCTCATTACCCGTTTTTCCCACTAGACTCCAAGGGGTACAATCCATCAGAATATCATTATAACGCTTCCTTGCGGAGGTTTAAAGCTTTTCGTTTTTTATAAGACTTTTGGTTTTCTTTCTGGTATAATAATAATGGCAGCATAATGCCGTCAGGAAAAAAATGGGGATGGTTGAAGTGGTTCAGTATCGTTCGATACTTGTCTGTGTCACTCAGCAGAAGTCCTGTGAAAGGCTCATCCGAAAGGCCGCGGAACTCCTCGCTGAAAATGGTTCACTTTATGTAATACATGTTTCCAAGGAAAACTGGAACTTTTTTGATAATACAAGAGATGGTGAGGCAATGGAATACCTGTTCACGGTATCCAAGTCTTACGGAGCCGATCTTACTATTCTGCACTCCGATCGTGTCGTAGAAACCATCGCACAATTCGCTCAGTATAATAATGTTGATGTCATCGTCGTGGGAGAGGCTCCCGAGGGCAGTCACAATGTCTTCGCAAGCCGTCTTGAGCAGCTTCTTGACGACAGCGACATCAAGGTTAGCGTCATCGCTAGCGATTCTGTTAAAGCTTGCTAAATATTACTTATGGCTGTTGAGGGCCTGGTAGATTTCTCTTTTTGAGAGGCCTCTGTCTTTTGCTGCCCTTTTCATGGCCTCCATCCGATCCAGGCCTTCATCCATATAGCTTTGCACATGATCAGGGATGGAGAGGCCTTCATAGTCCTTGCGCTCATTTTGTAATGCCATGGGATTGCCGCCCATGACCACCACGAATTCACCCTTGGGCTCATTGGATTCGAAATGACGCAGCAATTCTGATATTGTCCCTCTCAGGACTTCTTCATGAAGCTTTGTGAGCTCCCTGGCCAGGCTGCAGGGCCTGTCCCCCAGAATAGCGAGAGCATCTCCCAGCATCTTTTTTATCCGGTGAGGTCCCTCATAGAATATCATGGTGCGATCTTCGTTCTTTAAGGCTTCAAGGGCCTTTCTTCGTTCACCCTGCTGCTGGGGCAGAAAGCCCTCAAAGGCAAATCGCCTTGCCGGGAGCCCCGACAGGATCAGCCCGGTCAGAGATGCTGTGCACCCCGGAATCACAGTGACCGGGACTTCTGCCTTGATGCACAGGCTCACAAGGTCTTCCCCGGGATCGGAAATGACAGGCATCCCGGCATCGCTCACAAGGGCAATGCTCTGCCCTGCCCTAAGCTTTTCCAGAAGCTCTTCTGCCCTTTGGGCTCTGCTATGCTCATGAAAGCTAATCAGAGGCTTTTTTATGCCCAGATGATTCAAGAGCTTGATGGAGTGCCTTGTATCCTCGCAAGCGATCAGATCCACCTCGGACAGCACCCTGACAGCCCGGTAGGTGATATCCTCCAGGTTTCCGATAGGTGTTGCCACAAGATAAAGGGTTCCGATTTTGCCAATCATATCTATTCCTCAACTCACTTTACAGGATGTGTATGTTTTCTCAGACTAAGCAAAACTCCAGAATTCTCAATAATAGTCTGTTTCCTATAGAATACGGGCAATGGGGAGAACGAAAGCTGGTTTAAAATTTGATCCCGCACACTTCTGACAGAGGGGTGACGCTATGTCATAGATAATTATAAGTAAACACTGCGGTGCCGCGTCACATGGCAGCTGATGTTCACCGCCACAGGCAGCCCTGCGATATGGGTGGGATAGGACTCAATCTGAAGGCCAAGGGCGGTTACCCTCCCACCCAGGCCGGCAGGACCGATGCCTAGCTTATTGATATCGGCAAGAAGCTCTTCTTCAAGCCTTGACAGGTGTTCAGCAGGGTTTCTCGAGCCTATGGGTCTGAGCAGGGCCTTTTTGGCCAAAAGCGCACACATCTCCATGCTGCCGCCGATGCCTACACCAACCACAATGGGCGGACATGGATTGGGGCCTGCCTGACTGACCGTATCCAGGATGAACCGCTTAACCCCTTCCTCGCCGTCAGATGGCTTGAGCATCTTAAGGGCACTCATATTTTCGCTGCCGAAGCCCTTGGGCGCAATCTCGATTTTAAGACTGTCTCCTTCCACCAGATTATAGTGGATCACCGCAGGGGTATTATCCCCCGTGTTTTTCCGAAGGAGGGGATCCCCTACCACCGAGCATCTCAGATAGCCATTCTTATAGCCTCTTCTGACACCCTCGTTAATGGCCTCTGTGAGGCCACCTCCCTGAATGTGAACACTTTGTCCGATCTCCACGAAAAGGATGGCCATGCCTGTGTCCTGGCAGATGGCAAGCCTTTCCTCCGAGGCAATGCGGGCATTGGCCACAAGACTTTTCAATACCGACTTTCCCGTTTCGGATTCTTCGACCTCCTGTGCCCTTACAAGGGCCTCCCGTACATCCTCATTCAGATAATAATTGGCCTCCATACAAAGCTGTTCAACGGCGTCTGTGACCTTCGCTACATCAATTGACCTCATGGTTCTCTCCTTCTATGGGCCAGGGCATGACAGTGATTCTGCTACTGGGAAGCTCCGCCTCCTCAACCCTGACCTCTTTAAACCCGTATTTATCCTTTAAACGCGTTATATTCTCTCTTTTCTGCCCCAGGGCCTTCGAAAGCCAGCCCTTCCGGGTCCTGATCAAAATGCGGAGGCAGTTCTGCAGGTGATTCTCCTCCACAGCCTCGCATATCTGATTGAGCAGCACTCGGGATGCCACCAGCTCACCAAAGGCGGGATGAAAGGGCCCTGCCACAACCGAAGACTCCAGCAGCTCCGAATAATGAAGCCCCATCTTGACGATATCAATCCCGGCCTCTCTGAAAAGGGGAACCAGCTCTGCACACCAGGTAATGGCCTCCTCCAGCGAAAGGGGCTTGTAGGCACCGGTGCGAATCAGCTCCTCCATAGCCGTCCCCTTCAGGGTAACAGCAGGGTATATCCGAACGAGCTGCGGTTCTAACGCCACCACCTTGCGGGCTGTGGCCAAGGTTCTTTCCAGGGTGTCGCCGGGAAGTCCGGGCATGATTTGAATGCCCAAGGCAAAGCCATATTCCTTGATGAGGCCGGAAGCCCTATAGACCTCCGCGGCTGTGTGCCCTCTCTCCGATAATGCCAGAACCTCATCATCAAGGCTTTGGACGCCCAGCTCGATAACCCTCACGCCGTATTTCTTCAATATGTCGAGGGTATCCCTATCGATATAATCAGGCCGGGTGGATATCCGGATTGAAGACACACGCCCCTCTTGAACATAGGCATAGGCCGTTTGAAGATAGGCAGTCATCAAACCCCTGGGGATACCCGTAAAGCTTCCCCCGAAAAAGGCTATCTCCACCGTTTCATGGGGCTTTGAGGCAGCAAGCCAGTCCTCGATGAGCTTTCGTATCTTATCGGGCTCGATGGGCCTTTGCTGGCCGCTGATACGCCTCTGATCACAAAAAACGCAGGTATGCGGGCAACCCAGATGAGAAATGAAGATGGGTATGTTCATGTGCCGGTGGCTGACATTCATACTGCCTCCACCTGAATTCTGCGGGCTCATTGATTCCCCTTAAGGGCTTCCAACGCCGCCTTGGCAGCATCCTGCTCGGCTTCCTTCTTGGACTTCCCGCAGCCTACGCCTAAGGTTTTACCGTTGACGCTGACCAGCATTTTAAAGGATTTGGCATGATCGGGTCCTATGGCCTCCATAAGCTTATACTGGATTTTTACATCCCCTGTCTTCTGAAGCTCTTCCTGAAGGGTTGTCTTGTAGTCCATAAACAGCTTGCCGTGAACGGCTTTTTGGTAGGTCTCACCTAAAAGCCCCACAATAAAGCCCTCGGCCTCGTCCATGCCGCCATCCAGATAAAGGCTCCCTATAATGGCCTCCAGGCAGTCCGACAAAATGGAAGGGCGATTGCGCCCACCGCTGTTTTCTTCGCCCTTGCCTAGAAAAACCAGTTCACCGATTCCCAGCTCCTGAGCACAAGCCGCCAGGGATGCCTCACAGACGATCAGCGCCCTGGTCTTGCTCATTTCACCCTCGGACATATCGGGATTGTTATTGTAAAGCATCATACCCATGGCAAAATCCAGGATGGCATCGCCTAAAAACTCCAGGCGCTCATTATTCTTAAAGCTGAAGGCACCATTGAGCTCATTGGCATAGGAGCTGTGAATCAGGGCGTTGAGCGCATGGCTTTTGTCCTTATAGGTATACCCGATTCGCTCCTCAAGCTTTGTGATGTGATCCATATATTTCTTGGGTATGCTCTCCAAAATCATTTCCTCCTGAGCTTAAGCATTCTAAGCCGCTTGACAGCCATAAAAAATGGATACAATACAGTCAATTGTATTGTATCCATCATTTTATCATAACTATCCCGGAGTTTCCAATAAGCTTTCCTTAATAGCGCTTGAATATCAGCGCACCGTTATGGCCGCCAAAGCCCAGAGAATTGGACAGGGCATATTCGATCTGCTTTTCACGGCCTACGTTGGGAACATAGTCCAGATCACATTCGGGATCCTGATTGATCAGATTGATGGTGGGAGGCAGGAAGCCTTCACGAAGGGCCATGATGCTGGCAATGGCTTCAACACCGCCGGCAGCGCCAAGAAGATGACCTGTCATGGATTTTGTGGAGCTTACAGGGATATTCTTGGCTGCATCGCCAAAGACCTTCTTGATGACCGCAGACTCCATAGGGTCGTTGAGGGGTGTGCTTGTACCATGGGCATTGATGTAACCGATCTGCTCAGGTGCAATGCCTGCATCTTCCAAAGCCAGCTGCATGCAGCGTATACCGGCATCTCCGTCGGGTGAAGGAGCTGTTATGTGGTAGGCATCACAGGTACAGCCATAGCCCACAAGCTCGGCCAGAATGGTAGCACCGCGAGCCACGGCATGCTCATATTCCTCAAGAACCAGAACACCGGCTCCCTCACCCATAATAAAGCCATCTCTGTCCTTATCAAAGGGGCGGCAAGCGGTAGCAGGGTCTTCATTCACGGTCATAGCTCTGGAAGCACAGAAGCCTGAAAAGCCCAGAGGGGTGATTGAGGCTTCGGCACCGCCTGAAATCATCACGTCGGCATAGCTGTTCTGGATAACGCGCATGGCATCACCGATGGAATGATTGGCGGTTGCACATGCCGTCACAACACAAGCATTGTACCCCTTAATGCCAAACCTGATGGCAACCTGAGCCGAGGCCATATTGCCGATCATCATGGGCACAAAGAAGGGGCTAACACGCTTGGGACCCTTTTCAAAAAGGGTTTTGCATTGATCCTCAAGGGTCTCAATTCCGCCCACTCCGGAGCCCACAATCACGCCGGCGCGGAAGGGATCCATCTTGGTGAAATCCAACCCCGACATGGTGACAGCCTGCTGAGCGGCACACACGGCATATTGGGTGAAAAGATCCATACGTTTGACTTCTTTTTTATCGATATATTGGGTGGCATCAAATTCATCTATCTGTGCGGCAACCTTAGTAATGAAATCCGTTGTGTCAAACTTGGTCACCGTTTTAATACCGTTCTTTCCTTCCTTCAAGGCAGTCCAGAAGGTATCCAGATCACATCCAAGTGAATGAACAACGCCCATACCCGTTATTACAACTCTTTTTTTCATGCAGTTTGACCTCCTAAAGAACTCAAGCGGGATAAAGGGAAGTGCCTGTTGGCCGCCAATCCGCCCTATTCCTGACAATACACGTTAAAACAAAGCAATACCGGCATTACAAAAAGCCGGGGAAATCAACTTTCAAAAGCTTAACTGCTTTTAAAAAAGCCCCAACTTTCATAAAGTTGGGACTTTTTCGTTCGCAGCAAATTACTGGTGAGCCTTAATGTACTCAACCGCATCTCCAACAGTCGTAATTTTCTCAGCTTCCTTGTCTGGTATTTCCAAATCAAACTCTTCTTCGAGGGCCATGATCAGCTCAACGATATCGAGAGAATCCGCACCCAGATCATCGATGAAGGATGCTTCCATAGTGATTTCACCCTCATCAACACCCAACTGCTCAACGATGATATCCTTTACCTTTTCAAATACCACTCTCTTCACCCCCTTCCAGACAGGAATTTGGATTAATAATCAACTATTATTGCTATCATTAGAAATAATATTACATGTAGAGCCCACCGTCAATATTTATTACCTGTCCAGTAATATATTGCGCCATCTCGGAAGATAAGAATACGGTAAGATCAGCCACTTCGGAAGATGTCCCAAATCTCCCCAGCGGAATACTCTTAAGATAAGCATCCTTAATTTCCTGAGGCAGTGCGCCCGTCATGTCGGTTTCTATAAATCCAGGGGCTATAGCATTGCAGGTGATTCCCCGCCTTGCATACTCCCTGGCTACAGACTTGGTAAAGCCGATTAAACCGGCCTTGGAGGCAGCATAATTGCTCTGGCTGGAATTGCCCATAACACCCACCACAGAGGTGATGTTGATGATGCTGCCCTTCTTCTTTTTCATCATGACCTTCATAGCCGCTCTGGTGACGAGGAAGGCGCTTTTGAGATTGGTGTCCAATACCCTATCCCATTCCTCCTCAGACATCTTAATGAGCAGATTGTCGCCTGTTACACCGGCATTATTAACCAGTACATCGATACCTCCGAAGGTCTCTACGGTTTTATCGATAAGCGCCTGAGCATCCTCGGCCCGGATAAGGTTGCCCACATGGCCTGCCGCTTGGTACCCTGCCTGTTTAAAGGTCTCAACAGTTTCGTAAACCCGCTCTGTAGTGCCGCAAAGCATCACATTGGCACCAAGGGATGCGAATTTTCTGGCGATCTCAAGCCCGATACCCCGGGTAGAACCCGTTACAATCACGTTTTTATCTGTAAAATTCATGTTCCCAACTATCCTTTCAAAGCTTCAAGGGTCTGAGCAAGGGAAGCCTTGTCTTCCACATTGAGGGCCTTGAGGTTCCTATCGATCTTCTTGATGAAGCCGCTCAATACCTTGCCGGGGCCAATCTCCACAAAGGTATCCACGCCTTGCTTCACCAGTGTCTGAACACAATCCTCCCAGAGGACCGACGAGCTGACCTGCTTGACCAAAAGCTCCTTAACATCGTTCTCAGATGCTACAACATCACCGGTCACATTTGTAACCACAGGGATACTCATGGGATTGATATTGACCTTATCCAGCTCGACCCTCAGCATTTCTCCTGCGGGCTTGAGCATACTGCAATGGAACGGAGCACTGACAGCCAGCAGCATGGCACGTTTGGCACCCTTTTCGGTGGCCAGCTTCATGGCTTCATTAACTGCGGCGGTTTCTCCTGCAATGGTGATCTGACCGGGGCAGTTGAAATTAGCCGGTTCCACGATGCCATGGACCTTTGCCTTGTCACAAACCTCTACAACGTCCTCCCGGGATAGTCCAAGGATGGCAGCCATGGTGCCCTGACCAACCGGCACGGCCTCCTGCATGTACTTGCCGCGTTTTCTCACCAGTCTTACCGCATCGGCAAAGGAGAAGGTTCCTGCTAAAACATGGGCGGCGTATTCGCCAAGGCTCAGACCGGCAGTGTAATCAGGCCTGATGCCGGCCTCTAAAAGTGGCTTGAGGCAGGCGATACTGGCTGTGACAATTGCGGGTTGGGTGTTTTCAGTGATTTTTAAAGTCTCGTCGTCACTTTCAAAGATCATTTTTCGGATGTCAAAGCCTAAGGCTTCGTTGGCTTCATCAAATACGCCGGCTGAAGCAGGATAACTCTCAGCCAGTTCCTTGCCCATCCCCACATACTGGGCTCCCTGACCAGGGAATATAAATGCAATCTTACCCATTTGTACCTCCATACGATGAAAATTACTTTGACCAGGTTAACAAGACGGCACCATAGGTGAGGCCTCCGCCAAAAGCAACCAGTACGATTTGATCTCCCTTTTTGAGCATCTTCTTTTCAGATGCTTCATCCAGGCAAACCGGTATGCTGGCCGATGAAATATTACCTGTATATTCCAGGTTGGTGTAGACTCTTTCCAGAGCGATACCCAGCCTTTTAGACGCGTTCTGAAGTATTCTTGAGTTGGCTTGATGGGGGAATATAAATGTCAGGTCTTCAATACCCTTATTGGCATTCTTAAGAACCTGCAGGGTAGCATCCGACATGATTCGGGAGGCAAAGGCAAAAACCTCGCTGCCATCCATCCAGATGACTCTTTCCATGCCAGAATTGCGTTTTTCCTTGTCTTCCTCGGTGATGAAGAAGTTAGGCAGCGTAAGGTGATGACCCATCTCACCCATAGCACCCAGTATGAAGCTCTGAATGCCTTCGCCATTAGCCACTCGGCCCACCACGACAGCACCTGCCCCGTCACCGAAAAGCACACAGGTTTTTCTGTCGTTAAAATCTGTGGCCCGGCTAAGGGCTTCGGCAGCTACGATTAAAACGTATTCATGGATTCCGGCCTGGATGTATTGCTGTGCCACGTTCAATGCATAGATGAAGCCTGTGCAAGCGGCATTCAGGTCAAATGCGCCTGCATTTACTGCACCAAGCTCTTTCTGTACCATACACGACAGGGAAGGCGTTAAATAATCGGGTGTGATGGTTGCGGCGATGATCATGCCCAGATCTTCAGCTTTAATATTGGCGTCGGTCAATGCATTTTTTGCAGCGCTCACAGCGATACTGCTAAGGGGGGTATCCTTTTCGATGA
>Ga0116192_1001351_pt1 | contig 17324 bp, 15 predicted proteins | sample AD_UKC113_MetaG_FD_89876 | JGI IMG/M metagenome (GOLD analysis project Ga0116192, IMG submission 89876) | Active sludge microbial communities of municipal wastewater-treating anaerobic digesters from Hong Kong - AD_UKC113_MetaG | ecosystem: Engineered > Bioreactor > Anaerobic > Digestate... | reverse complement strand
GGGAACGACGACGGAAACCTTTTTTCCGCGGCCCAGGTGCGGCACTTCGATCTCGACGGTGGTCCCCATGAAGGCTTCGTCGGGGGAGATTTTCAGGCTGTAGGTGACGTCGGATCCTCGCCTTCGCCCGGGTTTTGCCCCACTTCCCACCGCCCCCGAAACCACTTCCGACGCCTTCTTCCAGATGGACTTTGCCAGCCCCTTTCCGGCTTGGGCCAAAAGAGAAATCCCCCGGGAGACGATCCCCGGGGATTCCGCAGGCGTGGCTGGCGGAGGAGAAGGTCTGCGGGCGGCCTGCCCCGGTGGTTGGGTTCCCCGGGACGTATAGCGGAAGACGCGGGTCTGGCCGGGTCCGCCCCAGAAGATGCTCTGAAAGAAGATGGTCTTGTCTCCGAAGAAGATCCGGTTGACGAACCGTTCATCGAAGCGGAATCCCATCCGTTCGAATTCCTTCTGAAGGTCCCAGAACGCATCCTGTCCCTGGCGGCTGCTGAAAAAGTCCCGGAAGATTTCCTCCTGGGAGTAGCCGAACCCGGTACGGGAGGTGCCCCCGGAGGGCCGGTGCGTGCCGAACCGGCGGTATTCGTCGTACTGGGCGCGTTTCCGGGCATCCATGAGGACCCCGTAGGCCTCGCTGATCTTCTTGAACCGCTCTTCGGCCCGAGCGTCGTTGGGGTTACGGTCCGGGTGGGTTTCCAGGGCCTGTTTGCGGTAGGCCTTCTTGATATCCTCGATGGAGGCGTCCGGGGAAACCCCCAGGATCTGGTAGTAATCGTCGTGGGACATTGGGTCCGACTCTCCTCATCTGGCCCCGAAAGCGGGTTAAAAGACGTCCGGGAATACCCTCGTTGTGACCCTCCAAGTATAAAGTCCCGAATTGCCAAGATCAAGAAGAGCCTGAGTTCGAAGGCCCCCGGGCCGGGAACCCTCCGAAGCCTGCAGGGCCGGGGCGGACCCTCCCGGGGAATCGGTTTGCGTTAAGGAAGGAAGATCACCTGGCGCTTGTCGGTTCCTTCCACCGGGTAAACCCGGACCCGGGTTTGGTAGAGCTCCTCGAGGATTTCGGGGGTGAGCACCGAGGCGGTGGGACCGTCGGCCGCCAGGTTTCCTTCCTTGAGAAAGATCAAGCGGTCGCAGTAGAGGGCGGCCAGGTTCACATCGTGCAACACGGCCAGGACGGTGAGTTGTGTTTCGCGGTTGAGCCTCTCGAGAATTCCAAAGATCTGGAGCTTCCGATGGATGTCCATGGCCGAGGTGGCTTCGTCCAGGAAAAGGAGGGGGGTGTCCTGGGCCAGGGCCTTGGCCATGGTGACCCGCTGTTTTTCCCCCCCGCTCACCGCCGTGATGAGCCGCGGGGCCAGTGGCGTGGTTTCGGTGATTTCCAAGGCCCGGTCCACCACGGCTGCATCCTCGGGACTGTCCATGCGCCACCGTTTCTGGTGCGGATAGCGCCCCATGTGCACCACTTCCTCGCACGAGAAGGGAAAGCGCACGTCGGCATCCTGGGAAACCGCCGCCATCTTCCTGGCCCGGTTCTTGGGTCCCAGGGTTGCCAGGGATTCTCCGAAGATCTCCACCGACCCCGAGGAAGGGGAAAGGATGCCGGTGAGCGCCAAGAGGAGAGTGGTCTTGCCGGAACCGTTGGGGCCCAGGATTCCCACGAATTCCCCCCGGTGAATCCCAAAGGAGATTCCCTTGAGGACGGGATCGGGTCCGTAGCCGCACCAGAGGTCCGAAACACGGACTACAGTTGCAGGTATTTTTTCCGGTGCATCAGCAGGAAGCAAAAGAAGGGTCCTCCCAGAATGGCCGTCACCACTCCCACCGGGATCTCTTCCCCATTGGGAAGGGCGCTTCGGGCCAGGGTGTCCGAAAGAAGCACCAGGAGGCCTCCTCCCAGCAGGACGGCGGGCAGCAGCTTCCGGTGCCGGGGCCCGATGGCCAGTCGGACCAGGTGAGGGGTCACAAGGCCCACAAAACCGATGATGCCGCTTACCGCCACGGCGGCTGCGGTGATCAACGAGGCGGCCAGGAGCAGGTGAAACCGAACCCGGGCGACGTCTACTCCCAGTTGCTGTGCCTGGATATCCCCCAGGCTGAGGATATCGAGTTCCCGGGCATAATAGAGAATGGCGGTCCCTCCTAGGATCAGGTATGGCAAAACCACGGCCACCTGGGTCCAGCTCTTTCCCGAAAAGCTTCCCAGGATCCAAAAAACGATGGTGGAAACGGAATCTTCGTTCAGGCTCTTGAGCAGGCTGATCCACGCCGAAAGAAAGGTCGAGACGACAATGCCCGCCAGGACCAGGGTGGTGGCATGAAGCCTTCCGTCCATTCTCCCCAGCATGTAGACCAGGTACAGGGCCCCCAGTGCCCCTGCGAAGGCCGCTGCGGGTAAAGGGTTGACGTTCCCGAGAAGAGTCCCTCCCCAGCCCAAAATGATGCAGAGGGAAGCGCCGAAGGCGGCACCCGCCGAGATCCCCAGGGTGAACGGGTCCGCCAGGGGATTCAAGAGCACTCCCTGGTACACCGCCCCGGCCAGGGCCAGGGCGCTGCCCACGACCAGGGCCAGGCAAACCCGGGCCAGCCGTACATGGACGGCGATATAGCGGGTCGTATCGTCGATGCCTTGAGCGGCGGAGGGATCCAGGGGGGAAATCCAGATTCGCCAGATGGTTTCGTAGGGGATGGGAAAGGGCCCCATGCCGGAGGTTACGAAGGCGGCAAGGGCAATGAGGAGGCAGAGCCCGATCCAGCCGAGCCAACGGGGCAGAGAATGGGACAACGGTGACGTCAAGGAAACCGCCTCGGGAGCACCCGGATCCGTCAGGGTTCCAGGCCTCGTTTCTTGATGATCATGAGAGAGAGGTAGTGAGGTTGTTGAATCTCGCAAACCCGCTTGAAGTCCCGCTCGACCACCTGCCCGTCCAATCCGCAGCGGCTCACGAAACAGCAGCTGTCGGTCAGCCCGGCTTCCTCGATCTGGGAAACAATCTGCGGGAATTGCTTGTAGGTCTTCATGAGAACCACATTCTCCGATACCCGAATGGCCTCTTTGAGTCGATCCCCGCCCTTGGCCCCCGAAATGATGGTGATGGCTTCCTCGCCTTCAGCCAGAGGAACCGTGGCACAGGCAGCTGCGGCCTGAAAGGAGGTGATTCCGGGAACGGTGACGATCTTCACCCCGGGAAGCCGGTTGCGGATCTTTCGCATCAGGTAAATGAAGGTGCTGAAGGTGAGGGGGTCCCCGATGGTCAGGAAGGCCACATGTTTGCCTTCCCCGAGGATTTGAACCACACGTTCGCAGTTGGCCGTCCATGCGTTTTCGAGGCTCTCCGCGTGGAAGGTCATGGGAAACAGCAGATGGTCCACGGGGGTCTCGGGGGGAAGGTGCTCCCGCACGATTTCCAGGGCCAGGCTGTAATCGTTCTTGCTCGATGCGGCGGCAAAGACGTGGGAGACCGCCTTGAGAACCCGTACCGCCTTGAGGGTCAGGAGCTCCGGATCTCCGGGTCCGACGCCGATCCCGTACAATGTACCCAGCATGGCTTGTTCCTCATTCACCGGCTTCCTCCTCGCGAGCATGCCGTGCCAGCTCCAGGAGAGCGTGGAGGACGGCTACGGCCACCGTGCTCCCGCCTTTTCTGCCCAAAACGGTGATGTTCGGCTGGTCGGGAAGATCCCAGAGGGCCTCCTTGGATTCGTCCGCCCGGACAAACCCCACGGGGACCCCGATGACCAACCCCGGCCTCAACCCCTCTTCCCGGATGAGCCGGACGACCTCCAACAAGGCCGTGGGAGCGTTGCCCACGGTGACAATGTTCCCGTCCATGCGGCGGGAAACATACCGGAACGCCGCCACGGACCGCGTGGTGCCCATGGCCTGCCCCCACTCGTGACTATCGGGATGCACCGCGGGAATGACGACCTCGTTGCCGAACCATCCCAGGCGCCAGGGGGAAAGTCCGGCGTGAATCATGCGGGTGTCCACAAAGACGGAGGCCCCCGCCCGGAGCGCTTGGATCCCCGCATCCACGGCCCGGGGATGGAATCGAAACCAACGGGCGAAATCGAAATCCCCGGTGGCGTGTATGACCCGGCGCACCACCTCCCACTGGGGAGGCGAAAAGGAATGGTCCGGCATCTCCCGGTCGATGATGCGAAAGCTTTCGACCTCGATGCGCCGTCCGGCTTCCACCAGGCCCGGGCGGTCCGTTTTCAATGATTCCGATGAATGACTCACGTTCTTGTGTCCCAAAAATGTGAAAAGCCCCCGCAGACGGGGGTCCCACTGCCCCAAGGTTGTCGTCGAATGCCCCGGCCTCACTCCAAGGGGCTGCCCCGGCTGGGGGCCAAAAACAAAAAATCCCTGAAGGTCCTGCATCGGACCTTCAAGGATTGCACCCAGCTTCACTTGATCCTTTCACTTCTCGGGGAGATCCCTCGTTCCCCGGGGCCGTTCGAGGTTGAGGCCCCCGACCGTTCCACGGGGAGAGATCCTCCCCCAAAACCATGGTCGGGCGCCCTCGAAGCCGCCCTTCCCGTTCAGGCAGGTTTTCTGACTCACGGATCGTTCTACTCACCATCCCTTCCCGGCGCCCTCCGTGGGCAGCCAGTGGTCATGATGGATTTCGTCCCCGTTCACAGCGGCGGGACCGCGACGGACTCTCACCGTCTTCCCTCTTGAATCTCACCCATGCGAGAATACCTGAACGCGCATCTTGTCAAAGAACCCGCCCCCCCGGGGAACCGAGACCGGCCAGGACCCCGCCTGCAGCAAGAAGGAATCCCTCCCCGGAAGGTATCCCGATTCTTACCCCATTTGATCCGCCCCGTCAACGGGAATGCAGAACGCTCCGCCGGGGCGCCCCCGGCGGTGGGCGACGGCCCCGGGACTGTGGAAGGGAGGCGGGTCCAACAAAGTCTTTGACCCGGCCGGGGGCATTGTGATTCAATCTCAACCCTGGCTCCGGACGATGACTTCAATAAGGAAATTCCGAAAGTTATCATGGATTCTAGGAGGGTGGTGCAACCGTGCTTCGGGTGCCTCCGGCAAGAGAGGAGTGATGCATGTCTTCTTGGAAACGATGGTTATGGCCGCTGGCGGGCGGTTTCATCGGATTGGGGACCCTGGGATTTGCCGTGAGTTTTACCTCGGCCTCCTACCTGGTGGACCTCTGGTGGTTTCGATCCCTGGGCTATGAATTCTACTACTGGCAGAGGCTCTTGTATCGCTACGTGATCTTCGGGGTGGTGACCCTGCTGTTTTTCCTGATCTTTTTTCTCAACTTCCGGGTGGCTTCCCGGCACCTGGGCTCGACGGTTCCTCCGACCTCCGGGGCGCGGCCGTCCTCGATCCGGGCCTACTCGGATCTTCTGAGACTGTTCCGCACGGGCTCCATGTGGGTCTATACCCCCCTGTCCCTCATACTTGCCGTTCCCATCGCTCTGCCCCTCTTTCAGCGATGGGAGGACTTCCTCCTTTTCGTATTCGCTCCCTCCGCCGGTCTGCAGGACCCCGTATTCGGAAAAGACGTGGGATTTTACCTGTTTTCCCTTCCCATCTACTCGCTTCTCCAGAAGCGGTTGTTCCTGGCCTTCCTTCTCCTGCTCCACGGTTTGCTCCTCCTCTACTGGCTCGAGAGACGACTGCTGGTGCGGCGGGACGAGCGGATGCCTCGAGGAGCCAAGTGGCACATCAACAGCCTGGTTCTTCTGACCACGCTCCTGGGGGTGGGCGTCTTTGCCCTTCAACGCTACGAGCTCCTGTATGCCGAAACTCACGAGCCTCTCTTTTTCGGGCCGGGCTACGAAGAGATGAAGGTGATTTTGCCCATGATCTGGATGGTCATGGTCCTGCTCCTGGCCACGGCCGCCCTGCTGGTGCATTTCATCTACACCCGGAAAGACTGGAGGCCCCTGGCCGGGGCTGCCGCCTGCCTGTGCCTGGTCCTGTGGGGCCGGTACTCGGATTTTCTTCCCAGCGTGGTCAACCGCTACATTGTGAAGCCCAACGCCCTGTCTCTGGAAAAGCCCTACATCGCCAACAGCGTTTCGGCCACTCTTGCCGCCTACGATCTGGATCGAGTCGAAGTCCGGGACTTCTCCCCGGAACGGATGCCTCGGGGCGTGCCCGAGCCCAAGGTCCAGGACATCCTGCGAAACGTTCCCGTCTGGGACGGTGAGCTGCTCACCAACGTGTATGAACAGCTCCAGGAGCTGAGGACCTACTACGATTTCTCGGGAGTGGATGTGAGCCTCTACGAAGTCCGGGGGAACCTGCAGCAGGTGTTTTTGGCGGCGAGGGAGCTCAATGCCGACAAGTTGCCCTCGGGGGCCCGCAACTGGGTCAACGAGCACCTCACCTACACCCACGGGTACGGTGTGGTCATGACCCCTGCGGCCCAGGGGGGGGACGAGCCCATCACCTGGTTCATTCGGGGAATTCCGGTGGAATCGGAGTTCGGCTTCAACATTCGGCAGCCGGGCATCTATTACGGGGAACTGGATCACTACCGTTATGTCGTCGCTCCCAACGATGAGGGCGAGTTCGACTATCCCGAAGGCAACTCCAACGTCATGAACCACTACGCGGGGAGCGGAGGGGTCCCCTTGAACAGCCTGTACAAGAAGTTCCTGTTTGCCTACTACTTCGGGGATCGGAACCTCTTCTTCACCACCAAGACCAACCAACGCAGCAAGGTCCTTTTTCGGCGCAACATCCGGGAACGGATCCTCTCCCTGACCCCCTTCCTGCGCCTGGACCACAATCCCTACATCGCGGTGACTTCCCGAGGACTCTTCTGGATTCAGGACGCCTACACCGTGTCCGACGGCTATCCCAACGCCGCCATGCATGTGGACGGGGACTTCCGGTTCAACTACATCCGCAACTCGGTGAAGATCGTAGTGGATGCTTACCACGGGACGGTGGACTACTACGTCTTCGATCCCCGGGACCCCGTCATTCGAGCCTATGCCAGGATGTATCCGGGGTTTTTCAAGGATAAGGGAGCCATGCCTCCGGACCTTCTGTCCCAGGTGCGCTATCCCCAGGATCTGTTCAACGCTCAGATGAGCATCTATGCCAAGTACCACCAGAAAGATCCCGAGGTGTTCTATCAACAGGAGGATGCCTGGGAATTCGCGGCCACGACCCTGGGCAAAGAGGTGATTCCCATCAAGTCCTACTACCTGACCCTGGACCTCATCGAGCGGGGACAGCCGGGTTTTATCCTGCTGTCTCCCATGAGTCCCAAGGGCCGGGCCAACCTTCGTGCCCTGATGGTGGTCAGTGCCCAGGGAGCCCATTACGGCAAGATGGTGGCCTACAATTTCCCCAAGGGAGAACTGATCTACGGCCCTTCCCAGGTGAATGCCCTCATCCAGCAGGATACCAAAGTGGCCGAACAGTTCACCCTGTGGGACCAGATCGGATCGCGGGTGGAACGGGGCAAGATGATCATCCTTCCCATTGGAAACGTGGTGATCTACATCCAGCCCATCTATCTCATCGCCTCCACCCAGCTGAACATTCCCGAGCTCAAGAGGCTCATTATGACCCAGGGGCAGGTGGTGGTCATGGAACCTTCCCTCGAGGAAGCCTACAAGAAGCTCGAAGAACGGCTAAAGGAAGAGTCTTTGCGGATCGAACGGCGGTACGCCCCCGCGGGCGTCAAGCCCGCCCCGGCGGAACCCCCGCAGTGACGGGGTTTCCAATTGTTCCAATAACGGGATCGCCGGGAGGTGGGGGAGGCGGCGGGTCGGTTAGTCGGATTTCTTGGAATCGAGGCGGTCCAGGACCTTTTCACAGTAGTACTGGTCCTCTTCCAGGAGGACGGAGGCCCGGCGGCTCATGTTCAATTTCATGATCAGGTAGTTGAGTTTCCGGATCTGCCGATACTTCTCCTGAGCGTCCTGGATTCCGGCCAGGAGCGACTGGGCAGTCCGGATGTCTTTTCTCAGCTGGACCTCGGGAGGGAGGCAATCGGCGTTCTTCAGGATCTTGTAGGCCATGCGCAGATCCGGGGGCAACTGGCTGTCGTCTTCCAGCCGGAGCGGTTTCCCCTTTCCCGGCAGATCATCGAACTCCCCCCGTTCCATGGCTTCCAGGATTCTTTCTTCGGCGATCTTATCGAGAATACTAAATATGTTACCCATGTCCGCGGTCCTTGACCTTTTTCGTGCTCCCGGAATCAAGCCTCGGACACCCGGCGGGAAATCCTTTCTTCTCGGCCTTTCCCTCGAGTCCGGATGTCGGCGGCAGGCCGAAAGAGGAGGCTCGGAACTTTATTCCGGGAATGTATCAAATCCGAGGAAAAGAGAAAATGAAAGATTTTTCCCTCACACAAGTGGCGGACTTGCTGCCTCCCGGGGAGATCTGGGTCCTGGGATTGGGGAAGTTCGGTATGCTGGCCTGGAAGAGACTGGAAAAGAGGTTTCCCCGGGCTTCTTTTGTCCTCGTGGAAGAAAGAGAAGAAAAGACCCGGGGGATCCAGGAAAGGGGGTCCCTCAAGATCGTGGCCCGGGACGCGATCGGTTTTCTCCTGGATGCCCGGGTGCCCGGGGAAGTCTGGATCATCCCCGCCGTCCCGGTGCACGCGGCCTTTCGGTGGCTGTTGGGTCGGCTGGAACCTCCAAGGGCCGCTTCCTCGATCCCTTTGCCCCGAGAAATCGACCCTCGGGTGCCCAATCCCCTGAGAAGCGGGGAGGAGACGATCTACACGAGCTTTGCCGCCTTTGTTTGTCCCGATGGGTGCGATGAGCCCGACGAGATCTGCACCTACACCAAGAAAGCGCGGCCCGGGAACCTTTACGAGGAACTGAGCCGCCTGGAAATCCCGGGCTTTCGCACCCATGTCCTGCGCAGCCTACAACTGGCTCCGGGAGTGGGGGGATATCCGGGAAGGTCCCTGGAGGGCCTTCATGAAGAGGTCCTGAAAACCCCGGGAAACCATCTCGTCGCCACCAGTTGTCGCTGTCACGGAGTGATCAACGCCCTGAACTGGAGGGAGACCGGGGCCTAATCGAGGGATTCGCCGTTGGCCGTTCGCTCTTTGGCAGAGTGGTCACCTGTTGGGTGGGAGCCAAAACAGCTCAACTGCTGGAAAGTTCAACGCTAATGGCAAAATGCCAAAGGCTGATCGCTCGAGGTAGATAGGGGATAAGAAATTGGAGTGCCGGGAGGCGGCAGGTCGGGACGGTGGGAAATCGAGGGCACCGGCAGGGGGTTTTCTCCCTCCCGGGCCCCAGCTTCCCAGCCTTCCCCTCGGGGCCTGGTTCAGCCCGTTTGAATCTTTCTAAAATCCGCCACGCGGGCGAAGAGGTCCCGGATGCGGGTGAGGAGCCCCAGCCTGTTGCGGCGAACGCCCTCGACCTTGTCCATGACCAGGACCGAATCAAAGAACCCGTCGATGAATTCCTTCAGGCGGGCCATGGCTTCCAGGGCTGCAGAGTAGTCCGATTGAGCCAGGCAGCCTTCCACGACTCCTTCGGCGTCCTTGAACGCCGCAAAGAGGGCCTGTTCCGCGGCGTTTTGGAGCAGTTCCGGTTGCACCGGCGTCGTCTCGGGTTCCTTGATGATGTTCACCACCCGCTTGAAAGCCGTGGCCAGGCTCTCGAAATCGGGACGGGCCTTGAAGACCGCCAGGGCCCGGGTGCGCCGGACGGCATCCACCAGGTCTTCGATGCCCGCCGCCAGGGATGCCTCCACCACGTCGGGGGAAAACCCTTCCTGGCTTACCAGGAAATGGTGCAGCCTGCCTCGGAAGAACTCGACCACCCCCTCTTTCACCGTTTCTTGAGGTTCCGTCATCTTGGATTCGAGGGGCGGAACGGCTTCATTGATCAATTGGGTCAGGGAAAGGCGATAGGGTTTTTCCAGGATGATCCGGATAATTCCCAGGGTCTGCCTGCGAAGGGCGAAAGGGTCCGCGGTGCCCGTGGGAATGAGTCCCACGCCGAAGCACCCCACGATGGTGTCCATCTTGTCGGCAATGCTCAGGACGGCTCCTGCGGTGGTTTCCGGGATGGGACCGCCGGCCCGCACCGGCAGGTAGTGTTCGAAGATGGCCCGGGCCACCTCTTCCGGTTCTCCCTGCAACCGCGCATACGCTCGTCCCATCACTCCCTGGAGCTCGGGGAACTCCCCCACCACCCCGGACAGGAGGTCCGCCTTGCAGAGAAGGGCCGCCCGGGAAATGATGGGAAGGGTTTCGGGCGCCAGCTTTTGGCCGATCCACCGGGCCAGGGCGGAAAATCGCTCCATTTTCTCCCAGCTGGTTCCCATCTTGGAATGGAACACCACTCCCTTGAGCTGTTCGGCCCGGTCCTCGAGACGAACCTTCTGGTCCTCGACATAGTAGAAACGAGCGTCCTCGAGGCGGGCTCGAACGACCCGGGCATTTCCCGCGGCCACCATGGCGTCGTCCCTGGGAACGGTATTGGCCACGGTCACGAAGTATTGCATCAATTTGCCGTCTTGATCGGTCACGGCGAAGTATCGCTGGTGCTTCTTGATGACGGTGATGAGCAGTTCCGGGGGCAGATCGAGGTACTTGGTTTCGAATTCCCCCACGATGGGATGGGGGTATTCCACCAATTGGGTGACCTCGTCCAGGAGCTCTTCGTCTTCCAGGATTCGGCCTCCCACCCGTTGCGCCGCGGCCTCGATGCCCCGGCGGACGAGCTCCTTTCGCTCGGCCGTGTCCGCGTACACGAAGTGTTTCTTGAGTTGCTCGAGGTGGGTGGCGTAATCCCTTACGGTGAGCCATTGGGGGCTCATGAAGCGATGCCCCAGGGACTGGTTGCCGCTTGGGATTTCCCCGTAGGAAAAATCCAGGACTTCCTCTCCCAGGAGCGCCACGATCCAGTGAATGGGCCGGGCAAAGGAGATGCTGAGGCTCCCCCAGCGCATGGACTTGGGAAAGGGGATGTGGGCAATGAAATCCGGGAGCATGCGCTCCAGGAGCTCCCGGGTGGGAAGCCCTTCTTCCTCTTTCACGATGCACAGGTATTCCCCTTTGGGCGTCTCCTTGATGCGTACGGCCTCGAGGGAGACTCCCTGTCCCCGGGCGAAGCCTTCGGCCGCCTTGGTGGGATTTCCCCGAGCGTCGAAGGCCACCTGTTTGGGGGGCCCCACGATCTCGGTGGAACAGGCTTCCTGGCGCAGAGCCACGTCGGGAACCCGGAGCACCAGCCTGCGCGGGGTTCCCGTAGTGGAGGGACTTCCGTGACCGATGCGGTTTTCATCCATGAAGCGAACCATCTGGGCGGAAATCGCTTCCAGCGCCGGAAGGATGTACCCTGCCGGGATTTCTTCACTTCCTATTTCCAGGTAGAATTCTTTTCCCACTGTAGCCTCCATCCTTTCCGCCTAGCCCCATTTCTTGAGGAGAGGATATCCCATCTGTTCCCGTTGGGCCACGTAGGCATGGGCCACCAGACGGGCCAGGTTGCGCACCCGGGCGATGTAATTGGTCCGTTCCGTCACACTGATCGCCCCCCGGGCGTCCAGGAGGTTGAAGACGTGGGAACACTTGAGACAGTAGTCGTAGGTGGGAAGGACCAGTCCCTTTTCGTTGAGGCGCAAGGATTCGGCCTCGAACATGTTGAACAGCTGGAACAACATCCCCACGTCGGCCTCTTCGAAGTTGTAGTGAGACCACTCCACTTCCCCCTGGTGGTGGACGTCTCCGTAGGTGACCTTCCCGCTCCAGATGAGGTCGTACACGTTGTTGACCCCCTGCAGGTACATGGCAATCCGCTCGAGGCCGTAGGTCAGCTCGACGCTCACTGGGCTCAGAGCGATTCCTCCCACCTGCTGGAAGTAGGTGAACTGAGTGATCTCCATGCCGTCCAGCCAGACTTCCCAGCCCAGGCCCGAGGCTCCCAGAGTGGGGGATTCCCAGTCGTCCTCCACAAACCGGATGTCGTGTTCCAGGGGATCGATTCCGAAGCTTTTCATGCTCTCGAGGTACAGGCCCTGGGAGTCCGGGGGAGAAGGCTTCAGAATCACCTGGTACTGGTAGTAGTGCTGGAGCCGGTTGGGATTTTCCCCGTAGCGTCCGTCGGTGGGCCGGCGGGACGGTTCCACGTAGGCGACGCGGTAGGGCTCGGGCCCGAGCACCCGAAGGAAAGTGGCCGGATTGAACGTACCCGCCCCCACCTCCAAATCGTAGGGCTGCTGGATCAGACACCCTCGATCGGACCAGAACTTGTCCAATGCAAGGATCAATTCCTGAAAAGTCATATACTCTCTCCTAACGACTGAGAATTCATGAAAAAGACACCGTCCGCCGGGTACGAGTCCGGTTCGACCGGCGGGTCGGATCAGTTGCCGGCACCGGTGTCCGCGGCGGCCCGGGAGGCGTCCTCGGCAAGCCTCTCATAAACCTGGCTGAGCTCCGTGTACACCTCCGCCTTGGGGGCCCCCATGTTCAGGGCCTGTTCCAACGCCCTTTCCCCTTCCTTCCATCTGCCTTCTTCCCTGAGAAGACGCCCCAGGAGCAACCAGGTGCTTGCCCGTTCCGGGGCGATTTTTGTCGCCCGCGTCAGGACCCGGACGGCTTTGGCCCGGTTCCCGGCCGCAACCAGGAGTTCCGCCGTCTCGAGATGGGCCATGAGGTCCGAGGGACTGTAAACCATGGCGTTCTCGAAGCAATCCAGGGCCTGGGAGTTCTCCCCCCGGGCCCGGTGAATGACCCCCAGGCCGTAATGGGCATTGGAAAAGGAGCGGTCCTTCTCGATGATTTCTTGAAAAACGATTTCCGCCTCCCCCAGTCGCTCCCGCCGGACCAGGAAGAACCCGTATTGCCCGGCGGCCGTAACGTCTCCGGGGCTCACTTCCATTGCTTTCCGGTAGAGGTGTTCCGCACCCGACATGTCGCCCTCTTTCTCGCGGATGGAGGCCAGGTTCGCCCAGGCCGGGGCGTACCCGGGGTCTTGGTCCACGATGGTCCGGTAGAGGCGGGCGGCTTCATCCAATTTCCCCTCGTCCTGGTATAGGACGGCCAGGTTGAACCGGGGCCGGGGGTCCCCAGGATTTACTTCCATGGCCCGCCGGTAATCCCGGGCCGCCTCGGGAAGGCGCCCCTTGGCCTGGTGGTCTACTCCGGCACTGTAACAATCGGTCTTCCCCGCGGCACATCCGCCCAGCCCGAGGACGGCGAGAAGACCCAGGGCGCATGCGGGGGCACTCCACCCTCTCCGCTGCCGGGAACGCCCGGGGATCCAAATTCCATCCCAACCGATCATGAGCTGATCTCCTGATTTGCGTGGGGAGGAAACCCGCGGGCCGCAACAGGCTACTTCTTGCCCTGGGGCCCGATCCTCCCTTTCTCCCGGTTTTCCGCCGCCGTCGAAGGCACGGCATGGTCATAGGTGCCGTTTTCCTTCCAGACCACTTTCCACGGATGAGCTCTCAGGTCTTCCGTCAAGATCTCGAGGTGGCGCGTGGTTTCCTTGAGGTGCTTGATGAAGGAGGTGATGTCCTTTTCGTTGGAAACGAGCAGGGTCTTGGCCCCCCGGGCGAACCCTTCGGCCTCGGAAAAGCCGCGGTCGATCTGGGCCAGGGTTTTGGTCAGCTGCAGTTCCACGTTTTCGATCCGCTTCTGAAGATCCCGGTTGGTGTCCCGGAGCTCTTTGAGCAGTGCGGTGAGCTCTTTGCCCCCTTCTCCCGAGGTCTTTTTCAAGTTGGCGCCGGTCTGGTCCAGGGAATCGGCAAAGCTTCCCACCTTCCGCATGATGGGCTGCAGGTCCTTTCCCCGCTCCCGGAGATCCACCAGCAGCCCGTTGGCGTTTTGGATGGCCTCTTTGAGGGACGACTCGGTACGCACCTCGTGAACCAGGGTCCGGGTTTCTTCGACCAGGGCGGCGAGGCGCGTGGCCACCTGTTGTCCCGTCTCGAGGATTTCCGACAGGGAAGACGGCCCTTTTCCTTCGAGGGTTTCTCCGGGCTCGAGCTCGGGCGAATCCGGCGAGCCGGGAGTGATCTCCACGTACTTGGCTCCCATCATTCCCAGGCTCCGGATATCGATGCGCGAGTCCTTGCGAACGCGCGCCCGGGGATCGATCTTGGCGGTCACGGCGATGCGGTCCGTGGTCCCGGGAGCGATGCGAATGCCGGAAACCTCCCCCACCTCGAACCCAGCGTACCACACGGGGGAGCCCCGGGTGATCCCGTCCGCGTAAGGGAACAGGAGTTCGATGGTCCTCTTGCTCTCCCACAACTCACGGATATCGCTGGTAATGAAGATCCCGACACTCACCAGCACCAGCGCGGCAAGGATCAAAAGGCCCACCCTCGTTTCCGTTCGAAAGACCTCCATACGGTTTTTTTCTCCAGCCTGGGTAGGTTCACCTCATTCCATGTCCAGCAAGTCTTCCAGGTAATCCCGGCTCGATTGCCGCAAGGGGATGGGTCCTTCGGGACTCCCGGCGATGAACTGTTGCACCAGCGGGTCCGGGGAGGTCTGGATCGCCTCGGGGGGGCCTTCGGCAACCACCTTGCCCCGGTAGAGCACTACCATTTTGTCCGCAATCTTGAAAGCGCTTCGCGTGTCGTGGGTCACCACCACCGAGGTGATGTTCATCCTTCGGCTCAGGTTCTTGATGAGCTGGTCGATGACGCCGCTGACCACGGGATCCAGGCCGGAGGTGGGCTCGTCATAGAACACGATCTCGGGGTCCAGGGCCAGGGCCCGGGCCAGGGCCACCCGCTTCTGCATGCCGCCGCTGAGTTGAGCGGGCTTCAGGTGTTCGAAGTCCCTCAGGCCCACCAGTTCGAGCTTCATTTTGACCATGACCCCGATGATCTTTTCGTCCAACCGGGTGTGCTCCCGGAGGGGCAGGGCGATGTTGTCCTTGACCGAAAGCGAGTTGAGAAGGGCACCTCCCTGGAACAGCATGCCGAACCGCTTCCGGTAGGCTTCCATTTCGCTCTCGCCGAATTTGGTGATGTCCTGTCCCTTCACCCAGATTTCCCCGGAATCCGGACGGACGGCCCCGATGAGGTGGCGCAGCAGGGTGCTCTTGCCGCACCCGCTTCCGCCCATGATGGCCGTCACCTTGCCCTTTTCCACCTCCAGGCAGATCCCGTCCAGGACCACCCGCCCCCCGTAGCTCTTGACGAGGTCCCTCACCCGGATGATGCTTTCCGTTTGACCGTTTGCGTTCATAGGAACAGGAAAAACACCGTTGTGAAAAAGCAGTCGGCAATGATGATGCTGATGAGGGAAGTCACCACGGAAATCATGGTGGACCTGCCCACCCCTTCGGCACCTCCCCGGACCACAAATGCCATATAACATCCCACCATGGCAATGATCCCGGCAAATACAAAGCTCTTGAACAGCCCGGTGAGGATGTCTTTGAGAAGCAGGGCATCCAGGCTGGTCTGGATGTAGAGCGTCGAGCGGATTCCCACGGCGGTGGTGCCCACCACGTAGCCCCCGAACATTCCGACGACGTCGGCCAGGGCGGTGAGACAGGGCAGCATGACAAGCATGGCAATGAACCGGGGAACCACCAGGTAGGCCACCGGCGCAATGGCCATGACCTCGAGGGCCAGGATTTCTTCGGTCACCAGCATGGTTCCCAGTTCGGCCGTAAAGGCCGCACTCACCCGGCCCGCCAGGACGATGGCCGTAAGGAGGGGAGCCATTTCCCGGGTCAGGGCCACGCTTGCCAGGCTGGCCGCATAGGTGACGGCCCCAAATTTCTCGAGCTGATAAGCGGTCTGGAGAACCAGAATGATCCCGATAACAAAGGAAACCAGGAACACGATGGGTATGGACTTCACTCCCACCTCATCCATCTGGGCAATGATGGCCCTCACCCGGAGGGGCTTTCCCTGAAAAGGCTTGACCAACATCCATCTCAGGGTTTCCCGAAACAGGTAGGCAATGCTGGTGAGGTGCTGGAGGAAGAGGATCACCGGGCCAAACCGGCGATCCCGTTCGGGACCTTCAGCCACGGGGGAGCTCCCCTTGAAAAAGCTCGTCCATACCGGGAGCCATCTCGAAGACGTCCTTGAGATAGGCCAGCTCGAACACGGCATCCACCGACGGACTCACCCCCACCAGGGTGAACCGGATGCCGCCTCTTCGAGAGAGCTGAAGCCCCTCGACCAGCGTGGCGATGCCGGAGCTGTCGATGTAGGACACCCGCGACAGGTCCACCACCACATGGGAAGTCCCTTGTTGAAAGCACGGCAGGAGGACCTCTCTTACCCGGGGCGAGGTGCTCATGTCCACATCCCCCGCCAGGGCAACCACGGACACCCCGGGGGTTCGTTCCTTGACCTCGATTGTCATTCCTTCCCGCCCTCCTTGGGTTGCCGAAGCTTGATCATCGTGAGCAGGGTTCCTCCGTCGGGAGGAGTCTCGTACTCGACTCGATCCATGGCACTCCGGATGAAGTGTATCCCCAGACCTCCGGGGCGGACATCCGCAAGTTCTCTGGGCTTGAAATGCACCGGGTCCGTCCCCGAACCAAAATCCCGAATCCGGATCTCCAACCGCTCCTCCCCCACGAGATAGGTCAGATGAATCCGCTCCCCCAGCCGCCCGCCGTAGGCATGCCGGATGATGTTGGCACAGGCCTCGTCCACCGCCAGGACCACCCGATCGACCTCCGATTGAGGGAACCCAAGGCGTTGGGTCAGCCGGTCGGTCAAGCAGCGCACCAGGAAAAGGGAGGCCGGGTCCGACGGAACCTCGAGGAACACCGGGCCGTGGATCTCCTCCAGGGACATCAGGACTCCTCGACTCCCACGAGCACCAGGGTGATGTCGTCCGCCTGGGGGCAATCCTCGACAAACTGTCCCAGGGACTCCATGGTGCGGGCATAAACGGTCTCGACCCGGGAATCGCCCCGGCGCACAGCGGACTCGAGCCGCTCCCAACCCAGGCGATCCCCTTGGGGGTTCTTGGCCTCGATCAGGCCGTCCGTCGAGAGGAGCAGGCAGTCCCTCGGCTCGAGATGCAGTTTCCCGGGGGAATAGACCTGGCCCGGCACAATCCCCACGGGGGGCCCCCCCGGCTTTTTCAAGAGCTCAAACCGATCCCGGGCGGCATTCCAGAGAACGGGGGGCACGTGCCCGGCGTTGATGAAATCCACCTCTCCGTTCCCGGGGTCCAAAACCAGGTAGACCAGGGTGACGAACATCCCCCTTCGACTGCGCAGGCAAAAAAGGTGGTTGATCTCTTCCACCAGTCGTGCCGGTTCTTTCTGGCGAATGGCCAGCAGGCGAAAGTCCGACGTCAGCTTGGCCATGGTGAGGGCAGAGGCGATTCCCTTGCCCGAAACGTCCCCCACCAGGATCC
>Ga0116192_1001347_pt1 | contig 17355 bp, 12 predicted proteins | sample AD_UKC113_MetaG_FD_89876 | JGI IMG/M metagenome (GOLD analysis project Ga0116192, IMG submission 89876) | Active sludge microbial communities of municipal wastewater-treating anaerobic digesters from Hong Kong - AD_UKC113_MetaG | ecosystem: Engineered > Bioreactor > Anaerobic > Digestate... | reverse complement strand
TAGAGAGGCTCCAGCGTCAGGGGATCTTCCACATGGCCCCCTAGGGCTGCGGCAATCATACCCTCGCATGTTGGATACACGTCGAAATGCCAACCCTTCATGCCCGTCCCGTCCGCGTCGCCAAGGAGCGACTGCCCGAAGGCGCACAGTGCCACCCCGCCAAAGTCCCGCACGGCTTCGAGCACCTCGCGCCCCGTACACCGCGGCTCCTCTGCCGGAACAAGCGTATCGCCGCGGCATACGAACTGCTGGGCGTAGAACTCGTGGCGCCGGGCATCCAAAAGCGTCCACAGGGGCACGGCGCTGGCCCCCCGGGCGATCCTGGTCACACCGGTCCACCCCACGCACTCCAGCGTCGTGACGGATACCAGCGGACAGCCCGCCACGTAGGCGACGGCCTTCGCGATGCTCGTGCCAACACGGGACCCCGTAAAGGTCCCCGGTCCTTTTGCGACAACAATCTTCTCGATGTCCGAGACGGCACAACCCTGTTCGTCCAGCATCCGCCGAATGGAGGGGACAACCATGTTGGACGCTGCAGCCAACTGCAGCCGCTCGGACGCGACAGGGATAGTCCCGCAGGCGAGCCCCACCACGCCCGAAACAGTGGCTGTATTAATAAGAAGAGATAGCGGTTCCGACACCGAAACACCCCGCAATGAGCGATGGCTGGTAGAAGTCGCGCACGGTGATGCGCCGTGCCTCATCACCCAGCACCTCAAACCCGATCTCGATGCGCTCATAGAGTTCCAGAAGATCTCCGGCACGTTCGGCCCACTCGATGACCGTAACGCCAGGCTTTTCCAATTCTTCTTCGAATCCTACTTCCATGAGCTGGCCCGGGTCATCGATGCGATACAGATCAAGATGTCGCATCGGTTGCCTGCCCCGATAGTTGCGTTCAAGCACGAACGTGGGGCTCGCAACTGCTGAACGTTCGATGCCGAGAGACATCGCCACTCCGCCCGTGAGGACGGTCTTTCCGGCGCCAAGCGGTCCGACAAGCGCCACAATGGCGGACGAACGAACCCCGCTAGTCAGCATTTCCAGAAGGCAGCTTCCGACCAGGACGCCGATGCCCTCCGTCGACTGACGGCTGCGGCTTGCGAATGGTACTTCTATGCAACTTGTGTACGTCATTGTTGGCCTCTCATCATAGCAACAAGCCCCGCGTTGCGCAAGACTTCGCCGGCGCACCTCCGTTCGCGGCTGAGAACGCGAGCACCTGCGCACGGTCTTCACACTTGACAGCCACCGGAGCGCACATATAATGGCTTAGCACTCAGCAGTAGAGAGTGCTAATCCATCCAGACCTTTGTACAGGAGGCACGATAGCATGGCAAAGTTGGTTCCAATTGGTGATCACGTCGTCATTAAGGTTGAGACAGCCAAAGAAACTGTCAAGAGTGGCATTGTTCTTCCTGACAGTGCCAAGGAAAAGCCGCAACAGGGCACAGTCATGGCAGTTGGTTCCGGCATGATGCTGGACAACGGCACTAGAGTCCCCCTGGAAGTCAAGGAAGGCGACAAGGTAGTCTATTCCAAATACAGCGGAAACGAAATCAAGATTGACGACGAAGAGTTTGTTGTGCTCTCGCAGCATGACATCCTTGCGATCGTCAAGTAAGGAGGAATCTCTATGGACGCAAAACAGATTATCTTTGATCAAGATGTCTACGAGAAGATTCGTTCTGGTGTCGACAAGCTCGCTAATACTGTCAAGGTAACACTGGGGCCCAAGGGCCGCCACGTGGCGCTTGAGAAGAAGTACGGTTCTCCGGTTCTTTCGGATGATGGCGTAAGCATCGCCAAGGAAATCGAGCTCGAAGACCCCAACGAGAACATCGGAGCTCAGCTGGTCCGCGAGATCGCCCAGAAGACTGAGGACCAGGCAGGCGATGGCACGACGACTGCCACGGTGCTGGCCCAGATCATGGTGCAGGAGGGTATCAAGAACGTGACTGCCGGCGCAGACTCAGTAGCACTCAAGGCAGGCATGGACAAGGCGACCGCGGCGATTGTCGATGAACTCAAGAAGGTTGCCCGCGAGGTCAAGACCCGCGAGGAAAAGGCACAGGTCGCGACTGTCTCCTCCAAGATTCCAGCAGTAGGCGAAGCCATTGCCGACGCCATGGACAAGGTTGGCAAGGACGGTGTCATCAGCGTTGAAGAGTCACAGGGACTCGATATGAAGGTTGAGACTGTCGAGGGCATGCAGTTTGATCGCGGCTACATCTCCCCGTATCTCGTCACCGACCCGGACCGCATGGAAGTCGAGCTCAAGAATCCGCTGGTCTTCATTACCGACAAGAAGGTTACGTCCATCCAGGAGTTCCTGCCCGTGCTCGAGAAGTTGTCGCAGAAAGGCCGTCCATTCCTACTTGTTGCAGACGACATCACGGGTGAGGCCCTTGCGACGATCGTACTCAATAAGGTACGCGGCACGTTCTCCGTTGCTGCTGTCAAAGCCCCAGGCTTTGGCGACCGCAGGAAGGAAATGCTGCAGGACATTGCCATCCTTACCGGTGGACAGGTGCTCAGCGAGGACCTTGGTCTTACGTTCGACAAGGTTACGGATGACATGTTCGGTTCTGCTGACGAAGTCAAGGTCGACAAGGACAATACAACCATTGTCGGTGGCCATGGCGACAAGGACGAGATCAAGGCGCGTGTCAACCAGATCCGGAAGCAGATCGAAGAGACGAAGTCCGACTATGACAAGGAGAAGCTCCAGGAGCGCCTTGCCAAGCTCGCTGGCGGCGTGGCCATCATCAAGGTCGGCGCCCCGACTGAGACAGCCATGAAGGAGCTGAAGCACCGCGTCGAAGACGCTGTCAACGCTACCAAGGCCGCAGTTGCCGAGGGAATCATCACCGGCGGTGGCGCTGCCCTCGTCAAGGCGGGCAAGGCGATCGACAGGCTCAACCTCACCGGCGACGAGAAGACGGGCGCCGAGATTGTTCGCAAGGCGCTGCGCGAGCCGCTCAGGATCATTGCCGATAACTCTGGGTATGAAGGAATCATCGCAGTCCAGAAGGTTCTCGAGGGCGAAGCCAACCTTGGCTTCAACGCTCTGAACTGCAAGTTCGAGGATTTGTTCAAGGCCGGCATCGTCGACCCGCTGAAGGTCACGCGTCTGGCACTGCTCAATGCCGAGAGCATCGCGAGCCTGCTGCTGTCCACTGCAGCAGTAGTCACGAGCATTCCCAAGCCCGAGACTCCAGCCCCTGCGGCTCCCGCCTATCCAGAGTACTAGGACTTTGACCAGCTTGCTCACTTCCAACCCCCGGCGGTCTGCCGGGGGGTTGTTGCTTTTCCCCCGACGCGTTGCAAAAAAACGCAAAGGCGCTATATAGGAATATAGCTGAGTTCCAGGCTAATTCTCTATAGGAGGAAGAACGTGAAGAAGCTGCTAGCTGTGTTGCTGACGTTCATGCTGGTAGGCGTGCTGTTTACCGGCTGCAAGACGACTCAAGAGCCGAGCGGAGACACGGGCGCGAAGTACCACATCGGTGTAGTCACCGGGACCGTTTCGCAGTCCGAGGATGACCTCCGGGGTGGAGAGCGCCTCGTCCAGGAGTACGGCGATGCCGCCAATGGCGGCATGATCACAACGCTCACGTACCCGGACAACTTCACATCGGAACAGGAAACCACCATTGCCCAGATCGTCGGTCTCGCGGATGACCCTCTCATGAAGGCCATTGTCGTGAACCAAGCCGTCCCGGGAACTGCTGAAGCTTTCAAGCGCGTCCGTGAAAAGAGACCCGACATTCTGCTGCTTGCCGGAGAGCCTCACGAGGACCCCAACGTCATCGAAGCTGCCGCCGACCAAGCTGTCAGCGCTGACAACGTGGCACGCGGCTACCTCATCATCTGGGCAGCCAAGCAGATGGGAGCAAAGACCTTCGTCCACATCTCCTTCCCTCGTCACATGAGCTATGAGCTGCTGAGCCGCAGGCGCTACATCATGGAACAGGCATGCAAGGACCTGGGGCTCAAGTTCGTGTTCGAGACCGCTCCCGACCCCACGAGCGACGTAGGTATTGCCGGGGCGCAGCAATTCATGCTCGAGAAGACTCCGGCCTGGGTTCAGAAGTACGGCAAGGACACCGCGTTCTTCTGCACCAACGATGCTGAAACAGAACCGCTGCTGAAGCAGCTCATGAAGTACGGCGGACTGTTTGTAGAAGCCGATCTTCCCTCACCCCTGATGGGCTATCCGGGTGCACTCGGCATCGACCTCAGCGCCGAACAGGGTGATTGGCCTGCGATTCTCAAGAAGGTTGAGCAGGCAGTCATCGATGCCGGCGGTTCAGGGCGCTTCGGCACATGGGCGTACTCATACGGCTACACCACTACCGCAGGACTGGGCGAGTACGCCAAGCGGTGCATCGATGGAACGGCAAAAATGGGGAACACCCAGGATCTGTTTGATGCGTTCAACAAGTACACACCTGGCGCAACGTGGAATGGTTCGAACTACAAGGACCTCAACACTGGGACGACCTCCCCGAACCACGTCCTGATGTACCAGGACACCTACGTCTTTGGCAAGGGTTATCTCGGAACGACCAAGCAGGTTGTCCCGGAAAAGTACCTGACCCTCAAGGCGCCATCCAGCTAGTCAGGAATGACCTTGCGGGCACATGGGCCCGCAGGAGGGCCTGAACGGCATGCCGAATACAAGACAGCAGGTGGCATGCTGTTCAGGCTGTCAAAGCAACGGAGTCCGGGGAGTGCTCCACGCGCGCCGGACTCCGTTGCTTTACCTCGTACAAAATGCTGGCCGCCGCGACGGAAACAAGCAGTGCAGTTCCGCCGTGTACCTTTGTATCCCACGGATGCCAGCGATGAAAGGTGGTACAGATGAGTGAGCAAGAGCCCTTGCTCGAGATGAAGAGCATTTCGAAAGAGTATTACGGAATCAGGGTACTGACGGACGTGTGCCTCAATCTGCGACGCGGCGAGATACTGGGGCTTGTTGGCGAAAACGGGGCCGGGAAATCGACGCTCATGAATATCCTGTTCGGCATGAGCGTCATCTCCGAGACGGGCGGGTACAGCGGGGAAGTCTGCCTGGAGGGAACAACGGTCAACTTTCAGAGCCCGTTCGACGCGCTTGCGGCTGGCATTGGCATGGTACATCAGGAGTTTTCCCTGATCCCCGGCTTTACCGCAACCGAGAACATCCTTCTCAATGGCGAGATTCTTCACGACAACATCGTGACCAAGGTGTTTGGGCCGCGCATGAAGACGCTGGACTTTCCAGCCATGCGGGCCATCGCCAAGAATTCCATCGACCTGCTCGGCGTCGATATTAGCCCGGATACCCTGGTCGCCGAAATGCCGGTCGGCCACAAGCAGTTCACTGAACTTGCGCGCGAGATACACCGCCCCGGGATGAAGGTGCTCGTCCTCGACGAACCCACGGCAGTCCTGACGGAATCAGAGGCTCAGGTGCTGCTTGCGTCATTGCGTCGCCTGACAGACACCGGCATCGCCATCATCTTCATCACGCACCGTCTTCAGGAGATCTTCGACGTCTGCAACCGCATCGTCATACTCCGCGACGGCAAGGTGGTGAAGGAGGTTGCAACAACGGACACGACCATGACACAGGTTGCAGAACTGATGGTCGGGCGGGACCTTTCCGGACATGCCGTTGCCACAAGAGAATACGACGCCGCTACGGAGACGATCCTGTCGGTCGAGCACCTGTGGGTCGACATGCCTGGCGAAACAGTTCGCGACGTATCCCTTGACGTGCACAAGGGTGAGATCCTTGGCATTGGCGGACTCGCTGGCCAGGGCAAGCTGGGCATTCCCAACGGTATCATGGGATTGTACGCAGCGGGGGGAACGGTACGCCTTCACGACAAGATAGTGCCACTCAACGACCCAGCAGCTGCCCTTGCGGCAGGGATGGCGTTTGTGTCGGAGGACCGGCGAGGCGTCGGGCTCCTGCTCGAAGAGGCACTCGACTGGAACATCGCGTTCACCGCTATGCAGGCGCAGAACAAGTTCATGCGCCCGCTGCTTGGAGGTTTGATCAAGTGGCGCGATGACAAGGCAATCCGCGACCTGGCACAGAAGTACGTGAAAGCGCTGGATATCAAGTGTACGGACACCAACCAGCCGGCGCAGGAGCTTTCTGGCGGCAACCAGCAGAAGGTCTGTCTGGCGAAGGCATTTGCCGTGGAACCGGACCTCCTCTTCGTGTCCGAGCCCACGCGCGGCATCGACGTGGGCGCCAAGTCTCTTGTTCTGGATGCATTGCGCTCCTACAACCGCGACAAGGGCACGACAATTGTCATGATCTCCTCAGAGCTTGAGGAACTACGGTCCATCTGCGACCGCATCGCCATCGTCGATGAGGGACGCATTGCGGGCATCCTGCCTCCAACCGCGAGCGCAAAGGATTTCGGCCTGCTCATGATCGGGCGGAGAACTCATGAGGAAGAGACGGTGAACAACCATGACTAGCATTCGGACACTGATTGACAAGGCGGGCTGGCCCCGCATCATCATTGGACTCCTGCTGCTGTCACTCTTCCTGGCAGCCCCGGCCGTCGGGGTCAGAATCGACCAGTCGCTGACTGACACGATTGTCCGATTCGGCATGAACGGCGTTCTTGTCCTTGGCATGATTCCCATGGTACAGACAGGCTGCGGTCTGAACTTTGGGTTGCCGCTGGGAATCATTGCTGGCCTTCTCGGAGCAACGCTGAGCATTGAGTTTGGCCTGACAGGCGCAGCAGGATTCTTCGGCGCAGTGGGCCTTGCCCTGCCGTTCGCTGTGCTTCTCGGTTGGGGATACGGTCTCCTGTTGAACCGCGTGAAGGGCGATGAGATGATGATAGCCACGTATGTTGGCTTCTCGTCTGTCTCCTTCATGTGCATGATGTGGATGCTCCTGCCGTACCACAGTCCCACCATGGTATGGGGCTACGGCGGAACAGGCCTCCGTACGACGATCTCGCTCGAGGGATTCTGGCTGCACATCCTGGACGATTTTCTCGCGATCCGCATCGGACAGAATTTCAAGTTTCCAACGGGGATGATCCTGTTCTTTGCGCTGATGGCCTTCATCATGTGGGCGTTCTTTCATACGAAGACGGGAACCGCCATGACTGCCGTGGGATCGAATCCCGACTATGCCCGCGCATCCGGTGTGAACGTCGATCGAATGAGGACCATCTCGGTCGTCATGTCCACCGTGTACGGAGCTATCGGCATCCTGGTCTACCAGCAAAGCTTTGGGTTTGTCCAGCTCTATAACGGCCCGTTCTTTATGGCGCTTCCTGCCGTCGCAGCCATTCTCATCGGTGGAGCAAGCGTCAACAAGGCCAACATCACCAACGCTGTCATCGGGACCGTTCTTTTCCAGGGTATTCTGACGATGACCCCTTCCGTTATCAACAGTGCCATCCAGTCAGACCTTTCGGAGGTCGTCCGGATCATTGTGTCGGACGGTATGATTGTGTACGCGCTGACGCGGTCGACAAGAAAGTCCAGGTGAAACCATGACCAGCAAAACATTTCGACAAAGCCTCTCCCGCTTCTGGGTTGCCAATGCCGTTCCTGTCATGTTCGTTGTGCTCATCGCCTTCGCGATTCCGTTGTCCGGGTTCTCAGCCAACTACCTTGTAGGAGAGGTCATTACCCGACTGGGACGCGATTCGTTCCTTGTGCTGTCCCTTCTGATCCCCATCATGGCGGGCATGGGCCTGAACTTTGGCATGGTGCTTGGTGCTATGGCCGGACAGATCGGCATCATCCTTGTCACCAACTGGGGAATGACTGGCGTCGGTGGATTGTGTGTGGCGATGGCGGTGGGAACGCCACTGGCCATTCTCCTGGGCTGGGCTGCCGGTGTTGTCCTCAATCACGCCAAGGGGCGTGAAATGGTCACGTCACTCATCCTTGGCTACTTCATCAACGGTGTCTATCAACTCGTTGTGCTCTACATCATGGGGAAGATCATCCCTATCAGCAACTCTGCCATCGTGTTGTCCCGCGGCTACGGTATCCGCAACGCAATCGACCTCAAGACGATGCGCCAGAGCCTTGACAGGCTCATTCCTCTCAAGATCGACGGCATCCAGATTCCTGTCGCCACGTTCATTGTCATAGCGCTCCTGTGCCTGTTCATCTGGTGGTTTGGCAAGACAAAACTCGGCCATGACATGCGGGCCGTCGGACAGGACATGAAGGTAGCGGAAGAAGCTGGCATCAAGGTCGAGAGGACGCGTATCATTGCGATCATCATCTCCACGGTGCTCGCCTGCTATGGTCAGATCATCTTCCTCCAGAACATAGGGACGCTCAATACCTACAACAGCCACGACCAGACGGCCACCTTCGCGGTCGCTGCACTGCTCATCGGCGGCGCAAGTGTGGCGCGTGCGTCAATTCCGAACGTGTTCATTGGCGTCATTCTTTTCCATACAATGTTCGTGGTCTCGCCGACAGCTGGCAAGCAGCTTATGGGGTCGGCGATGATCGGCGAGTACTTCCGCGTCTTTGTCTCCTACGGCGTCATAGCGCTCTCTATCGTGCTCTACGCGTGGAAACGTGTCAAGGAGCGCGAACAGTCCAGAAGTTCACTCCGAGGTGATCAGGACCAGTAGGCGCTTGTGTTGACCAGGCGTTTGGAGGGCCTGTCGGGCGGTTCCGGCAGGCCCTTTTCATGCGGCCATGGAACCAATCCTGTTGTGCCACGCCGGCCGGCAGCTACAATGCTCATGAACATGGGAGGTGTACGGTGACAACCATCTTGCATCTTGACGATAGTTGGGCCCTCGACGGCATCAGCCGTGACCGTCTCGACCTCGCCGGCAGCGAGGCGGCGTCGCAGCTCCAGGCCTTGTTGAGGAGGGCTGGTCGAGGCGCCGAGTACACTGGCTGGCTGGACCTGCCCGTGGCAACAACGCCGGACATGGTCGCCCACCTTAAAGGAACGGCGGCCGAGCTGCAGGACCGGTCGGACATTGTTGTTGTCTGTGGCATCGGCGGGTCCTACCTCGGAGCACGCGCCGGCATTGAGTTCCTGAACAGCGCGCGCTCTAGCGGTGCGACACCGGAGATGCTGTTCCTGGGAAACAGCCTGAGCCCGTGGCACTTGTCGAGGACCCTCGACAAGCTCGTCGACAGGCGGTTCTCGGTCATCGTGATCTCCAAGTCGGGGACAACGCTCGAGACAGCCCTGGCGTTCCACGTCCTGAGAGAGGAGCTCCGGCGCAGGTACGGCCCCGAGGGTGCGCGTGAGCGCATGGTCGCCGTCACCGAACGGGGACGGGGAACCCTCCGGCCTCTTGCAGAGGAAGACGGCATCCCCGCGTTCGACATGCCTGTCGATGTCGGAGGCAGGTACTCGGTCCTGACTGCCGTGGGGCTCCTGCCACTCGCAGTGGCGGGGTTTGACATCAGCGCCGTGTTGGAAAGCGCTGCCAGGCAGCGTTCTGAAGTGATCGAGGCGAGGTTCCAGGACAACGACGCGCTCCGCTATGCCGCAGCCCGCCGGCTGCTGAACTCGGAGGGCAGACAGGTCGAGCTGTTCGCAGACTTCGAGCCGTTTCTGCATATGCTTGGCGAGTGGTGGAAACAACTGTTTGGCGAGAGCGAGGGCAAGGACCACAAGGGCTTGTTCCCCGCCTCGGTGGACTACACGACAGACTTGCATTCTCTGGGCCAGTTTGTTCAAGAGGGAACGCCGTGTCTCTTCGAAACCGTCGTGGACGTGCCGGCCCCCGTCGATCTGACCTTCTCCTGCGACGTTGCGTCGCCTGATGGCCTTTCCTACCTGGACGGGCAGACAGTAGCCGCAATGAACAGGCAGGCCATGCTCGGAACCATCATGGCACACCACGATGGCGGTGTCCCCGTGCTTCGCATATCGCTCCCGGACGTCACGGAAGGTACGTTCGGCGCCGCGGTGTACTTCTTCGAGACAGCCTGCGCGGTGAGCGGCTATATGCTGGGAATCAATCCCTTCGACCAGCCGGGAGTCGAGGCCTACAAGCGCAACATGTTCGCGCTGCTGGGCAAGCCTGGGACGGAGGCCGAGGGGACGGCACTGCACGCCCGTCAGTCAGGGCCGGTGGACTGAAGCAGAACCTGCTTCCCGGCGCTACAGGACGGCAGCCCCTTCCGCAAGGTCAGGACTGGAATAGATGGGATGCCCCTGCAGGAGCTCCTGGGCAAGGAGCGCCGCGCCGATGGCCCCAGCGTCGTTGCGATACTGTGCCATGGCGAACTCAACGCCCTCAAGCAGCAGCGGCAGGGAGTACCTCCTCGCAACGCGCTGCATCTCGTCCATGATCAGGCCTGACTCCGTCACCCCGCCTCCGACCACGACCAGTTCGGGGTCGAGGACGTTAATCATGGTCGCAGCGGCCCGTCCGAGGTAGCCCGCCGCACGCTTGAACGCTCGCACTGCCAGGGGGTCGCCCTTGTGGGCAAACTCCGCGATGCGTCTGGCGGAGGCGGCGTCCTCTGCTGTCATCGCGCTCTTCACCCCACGGGCCAGCGCACCGTTCACATATCGAGCAATGCCCGTGCCCGAGGAAATCGTCTCCAGACAGCCTGTGCGGCCACAGCCACAACGAAGGCCACCGTCAATCATGTGCATGTGTCCAAGCTCGCCGGCGTAGCCGTGCTTGCCGACATACAGGTGCCCGTCGACAATCAGTGCGCCGCCGATACCGGTTCCAACCGTGAACAGCACGACATTGTGCTTGCCTCGCGCGATGCCGGCAACCCACTCGGCAATGAGCGCGCAGTTTGCATCGTTCTCCAGAAATGTTGGAATCCCCGTGGCGGAACCGACGATTTGGGCAAGGGGTACATCGCGCACGCCAGGCATGTTGGGAGGAAAGAGGAACATGCCCCGCTGCTGATCGACCATGCCTGCACACCCGATGCCGACCCCTTCGATGTGAGATCCTTGCCCGGCCGCATGCGCCTCAAGGTCGCGCATCCCTTTGAGCACCAGATCGGAAAACTCTCCGCTCGACCTGGCAGTGTAGGGCAGGACCTCCCGGTACGTGACACCGCCGGCGGCCCACAAGGCAAATGTAATCTTCGTCCCTCCGACGTCGACCCCGGCAACTGTGTGCGCACCCATCCTCAGTACCTCCCCTCGGTCGCCTGCATGGCAATTTTTACAGAATGTTACTATTGCCTCATTCTACCGACGGGACGCTGACTGTCAAGCGCCTGTGCTGGGGGCTCCTGCACGCCGACCCTGACGGGAGGCCAGGAAGTCGTACGGGTTCTCGAGAAAGTCATCGAGCACCACTGTCATCGCACCCAGCAGTGAGCTGTTCACTGACAGTGAGGAGACGGTGACAGAGACCTCATCGGCTACATGGTAGAAGCACCGCTGGGCCATCACGCGCTTCATTGGTTCAAGGATGGGCGCACCCAGGGCTGCCACCTGGCCAGTGAAGATAATCCTCTGGGGTGCCAGCGTGTTTACAAGATTCACCATGATGTACCCGACCAGCTCGCCCTTCTCCTTCAGAACCGCAAGTGTGCCAGCATCGCCCTGACCGGCAAGCTCCTCGATTTCTGCGAAGGACAGCTGGCGACCCGCCTGAGCCGAGCAGTCCTCGATAATGGCCCTCAGGCCGGCGTACAGTTCGAGACAGCCACGGTTGCCACAGTCGCACCACTTGCCGTGCCGACGGTCCACCGAGGTGTGGCCGATTTCACCGGAAACGCCGAAATTCCCGGTGTACAGGTGCCCCCCGACGATGATGCCGGCCCCGATGCCGTAGCCAAGGTGAACCAGCACGAAGTCGGACGTGTCACGGCCCTGTCCGAAGAACTTCTCCGCCACCGCCTCGGCGTTTGCGTCATTGGCAACAAACGTCGGAAAACCAAAACGGGACTGCAGGAGCTGGCGCACCTGAAGGTTCCGGATAGAGGGAAAGTTGGGAACGCTGATGACAACGCCCGCCTCGGAATTGATCAGGCCGGGGGCCGAAAACCCCATCCCGATGATGCGGATACCCCTGTGCCTGTTCAGCAGCTCCTGCACCGATTCGAGAACCTTCTCGAACTCAGTCTTGATGGGGCCGTGGGCGTCCACGATGCGCTCGGCGTGGTCCAGGATGCCTCCTCCCAGGTCCATGAGCGCAACCCTGACATGCGCCCACGAGAAGTCGATGGCAACGATGTAGCGGGACCTCCCATTGAACCGCAGCACCACGGGCTTCCGGCCAACGCCCGAACTGGTTCCGGGCGACTCGGTCACGACTCCTTGTTCGACCAGAAAGGAAACAATGCGAGAGATCGTGGGGGCAGTGAGACCCGTCAGACGAACAAGGTCTGCACGGGACAAGTCGCTCGTCTCGTAGATGGTCCTCAGAATCGTGGACGTATTCTCGGACTTGATGCTTGTCTGGTTCTTGCCGACCCGCCTTCCGCCCCTGTTCCTGGTCATGCGCGCCTCTCCCGTGTACGACGTCTACCCTTACTGCTCCGACAGATGCCAGTATAGAGTCATCCCGCGATTCGCAAGCGACGAGAACAGCCACGGAGATGTCGCACACCCATCCGTATCGGTCCACAAGCCGCTCCCGTGAACCGGGGTGCGGCTTGTAAACAGTCTGAATCGCCATACAATCTAACCTGAATCCGTGCATGTGGTACACGATGAGGAGCAGCGCATGTCAAGCAGCATTGATGAAATCCGCACCAATCTGGCAGAACAGTTGAAATCAGCGCGCGACGTTCATGACGTCCAGAACCTCCAGGTCGCGTTTCTGGGCAAGAAAGGACTGATTACATCACTCCTCAGGCAGATTGCCAGCGTTCCCGAGGCTCAACGACGCGAATTCGGCGAAGGGGTCAACTCCCTTAAGGAGTGGGCCGCAGGACAGGTTCAGGCCAGACTGGCGGAGCTGGCCGAAGGTGCGGCACGGCACGACCTGGACTTCTCGCTCCCAGGACGACGCCTTCCCCTCGGCAAGAAGCACATCCTTGCTCAGGTGGAGGAGGAGGTGGAGTCGGTCTTTCTCTCGATGGGGTTTGACATCGAGGAAGGTCCCGAGATCGAGGAGGAGTACTACAACTTCGAGGCGCTCAACATACCAGCGGACCACCCGGCCCGGGACATGCAGGATACGTTCTACCTTGCGCCAGGGATTCTGCTGCGCACGCACACGTCCCCCATTCAGGTGCGCACGATGAAACGAGAACAGCCCCCCATACGCATGGTCGCCACAGGCCGGTGCTACCGGAGAGACGCCGTCGACGCAAGCCATTCACCAGTTTTCACGCAGATAGAGGGCCTGGTGGTTGACAAGGGCATCTCGTTTGCCGACCTCAAGGGTGTGCTTCAGGAGTTTGTGACCGGCGTCTTTGGATCCTCGGCCTCTGTCAGGCTTCTGCCGTCCTATTTTCCCTTCGTGGAGCCCGGCGCGGAGACCGCGATTTCGTGCCCCATCTGCGGGGGGCACGGCTGTCCAACCTGCAAGAACTCTGGATGGATCGAAATGGGAGGCTCCGGCATGGTGCACCAGAACGTCCTGCGCGAAGTTGGCTACGACACGGATGTCTACCAGGGTTTCGCATTTGGCTGGGGCATCGAGCGCATTGCCATGATCAAGTACGGTATTCGCGACATTCGGCTGTTCTACGAAAATGACCTTGACTTCCTGGGCCAGTTCTGAGGTGAAGGGGTGAAACTCAAACTGTCGGCCCTGCGTGGTGCAATCGATTTCCCATATGCGCTCGACGAGCTTGTCCAGCGCCTCGGCGATGTTGGAATAGAAGTCGAGGGTACAGTCACGAGCGCAGTCGAGTTCCGCGACGTGGTGGTAGCCAGGGTACGTAGCAGCACGCCCCATCCGACGCATCACAGGCTGCAGGTTGTTGAACTCGACCTGGGGCACCGTGGCTCGACGACGGTTTGTACGGCGGCGACGAACGTCGACACCGGCGACACCGTCCCGGTCGTGCTGCCGGGAGGCAGTACCGCAGACGGAACAGCGATCGAGCCGCGCTCGTTCGGCTCCATTGAATCCAGAGGCATGCTGTGCTCGTGGAAGGAACTTGGTCTGGACGCCGACTTGCTCACCTCGGAGGAGAAGGAGGGCATCCTGCACCTGGAGCCGGGGGCAGTTCCCGGCATGTCGTTCGAGGAAGCCTGGCCGGTGGCCGACACAACGCTGGACATCAGCGTGACGCCGGACCGAGGGGACGCCCTGTCGGTGTTGGGCATTGCCCGGTGGATCGAGGTCCTCAGGGCACATGACGAGGGCCGGGCATTCGACATGAGCGACATCAAGCTCCCACTGCCCGGGGTGCTGCCGCGTGCAAAGAACGATGGCGAGCTGGTCGTCGACATCGAAGACCATGCCCTCTGCTCTTCCTACATCGGCATGCTTGTGCGTGACGTATCGTCAGGAAGGTCCAGCTACGAGTTCCGGACGCAACTGTACCAGCTGTGCGTCCGGCCGGTGAGCCGCGTCGTGGACATGACGAACCTCTGCCTGAAGCAGTATGGACAACCGACCCACGCCTTCGACTACGACAGCATCGAGGACCATCACATCACGGTTCGTGGGTCGAGGGAGCATGAGACGATTGTCACCCTTGACGGAGTTCTGCGGCACCTGGAACCTGGCACGCTGGTCATCGCCGACAGCCGCGGCCCAATCGCAGTCGCCGGCGTCATGGGTGGCCTGGATTCTGGCGTCACACCACAGACCACCAACGTCGTATTTGAGATTGCCCGCTTCGACCCGCGGGCCGTGGGCCGCGCCAGCAGGCACCTGGGGCTCAAGACAGATGCCGCATACCTGTTCGAGCGTGGAACAGACCCATCGTTGACCCTCATGGCTGTTCCCTCCGTCCTGTCAGCCCTGGTCCGCGAGCAATGTGTCGGTTGCTATGTCTCACGGGTTGCTTCCGACGGCCTGCCAGCGCCGGCAAGAACCCCCGTCATTCTGGATCTGCAACGCGTGAACGGCTATCTCGGAACAGACCTGGGGACGGCCGAGATACAAAAGCTGCTGGCTCATGAGGGCATCCGGTGCGCGCAGAAGCAGGGCGGCCTGTCGGCAACGCCTCCCTCCTTCCGCGGTGACTTGACGACGTGGCCCGAGTTTGTCGAGGAAATCGTTCGCATGGAAGGGTACGACCAGTTTCCATCGCACGTGCCCAGCCAGGCACTGCGGCGCGGCAGGCAGTCCACGCTCAAGTCCCTGACAAAGAGAATCCGCGCCTCGCTCACGGGCCTCGGCCTCACAGAATCTCGGACCATTTCGTTCGTCCGGCAGAGCGCGATTGCCTCCCTGGGTCTCGCGCCGGCCCCGGCACTCCTGAATCCTCTGACGGGAGACTGGGACGCGCTGCGCCCCACACTCGCCGTAGGGCTTGCGGGGGCCGCCAGCCACAATCTGTCACGCGGCAAGAGCGGCTTTGCCTCGTTCGAGGTAGGCAAGACCTTCACCATCAGAGGCGACGCCTTTGGCGAGGACACGTCGCTTGGCATCCTTCTGGCAGGAAGGTGGCAGGAGACCAACTGGACGACTCCGCCTCTGGATGCCGACGTCTATGTCTTGAAGGGTCTCGTCGAATCGCTCCTTGATGACCTGCACGTCCCGTATGCCTTCAAGCCGTCGAGCAGTGTCCTGTTTGATAACGGCGGCGGCGTGCTCATCGTGTCGGGAGATGTCGAGCTGGGTTCGCTGGGCATCCTGGGACATCGGGCAGGAAGCACGCTTGGAGTCGAGCAGACCATGTACTATGCGGAACTTTCGGTAGAAGCCCTGCTCACATGCATGCCCACGCCTTCGTTCAAGGAATACTCGAGGTTCCCCAGCATCCGCCGTGACATCGCCGTCCTCGTGGATCAGCACGTACCTGCAGGACAACTGCAGACCATTATAAGCGACAATGCAGGGCCTCTGTTGAAATCAGTTGCCATCTTCGACTGTTTCCAGGGTGGCAGCCTGCCACCGGGAACGAAAAGCGTCGGCTTCTCACTGGAGTTCGTATCGCCTGACAGGACACTAACGAGTGACGAAGTCGACAGGCTCGTCGGCTCTGTCGAATCCGCCCTCGCAACACGCGCAGGAGGGACACTACGAAGAACCCGGATGTAGAGAGTGCGCAGGCAGTACGCGAGTACACGTATGGCAAAGTCGGGTTCGACCGCGTGCGAGACGACCTGGCACGGCAGGCAGAGTCCGCACTCGGGGCCGAGGAGGCGCGGACACTCGCACCCCTGGAAACAGTTGATGCCGTCAGGGCTGCCCAGGTCGAGACCGATGAGGCGCAGTCGTACCTCGAGCGCTTCGGCGACCTGAGCCTTGCAGGTCTGCTCGACATCCGTCCCGAGCTGGACAAGGCCAAGGTGCGCCTGCAGTTGTCAGGAGAAGAAGCATGGAAGGTCTGCACGGTTCTCAACGAGCTCACACACATCCGCAGGGCCTTTGTCACGGTCAAGGACCTCTACCCGTCGCTGTTCAGTATCTCTCAGGATGTAAAATCCTTCGCGTCGCTCGCGCAGGAGATCCAGCGGTGCGTAAATCGGGATGGCGAGGTGCTGGACGATGCCTCCATCAACATTGCAGCCATTCGACGCGAGAAGGTCGAGCTTCAAAAGACCATCAACAAGGTGCTGCAGGACATTCTTTCCAGCGACACCTACGCGCGTGCGGTTCAGGACCGTATCGTGACGATGCGCAACGACCGGTACGTCATTCCGGTCAAGCGGGAGTTCAAGGACACCATACAGTCGGTCGTTCACGACCAGTCAGACAGCGGAATGACGCTGTTCGTCGAGCCGACAAGAGTCATTGACCTTAACAACCGCCTCCAGATACTGCAATCCGACGAGAAGAAGGAGGTAGCGCGCATTCTGCTGTACCTCACGGACCTTATCGCCAAGGCAGCACCTGACATCGAACGATCGCTTCAGGTTGCCGGACATCTGGACTTCAGCCTTGCAAAGGGCCGCCTCGCACGAGTCTGGCACGCTACGCTTCCCGTCCTGAATCCCAACCTCGAGACGAACCTGCGCAACGTACGCAATCCCTTTGTCGAGAACTGCGTTCCCATATCGTTCTCAATTGGCAGGGACTACTTTGTAGTGGTTATCACCGGGCCCAACACAGGCGGCAAGACCGTGGCCCTCAAGACGCTCGGACTCACTGTCCTCATGAGCAAGTGCGGATTGTTCATCCCGGCCTCGGAGGGATGTACGGTCGGCCTGTATGACAATGTTTTCGTCGACATCGGTGATGAACAGAGCATCGAGCAGAGTCTGTCCACATTCTCTGCCCATATGTCCAACATCGTGCGCATCCTGGGTCAGGCGACACGCTACTCGCTGGT
>Ga0116192_1001346_pt1 | contig 17385 bp, 12 predicted proteins | sample AD_UKC113_MetaG_FD_89876 | JGI IMG/M metagenome (GOLD analysis project Ga0116192, IMG submission 89876) | Active sludge microbial communities of municipal wastewater-treating anaerobic digesters from Hong Kong - AD_UKC113_MetaG | ecosystem: Engineered > Bioreactor > Anaerobic > Digestate... | reverse complement strand
TCGCCCATGGCATTTCGAGGTGGATCCCTACCGACGCCACTCGGTCATTGCGGCCGTGGGAATTCGCTTCGATCTCGAGGAGCTGGACGTCCTCATGGAATCCCTCAAGGGATTCCTCGTCCCGTCCACTGAAAAGCCTGCACCCGGGACCCTCGAGGTCCAAGGGCTTCGCCCGGAGAATCGAGTGTGACCATGCTTACCGAGGAAATGCGACGCACTATCTATTCCGAACTGGAGGCCGCCAACCCCGCCGCCGGGAAGCCTTCTTCCCCGAAGCACGGAAAGGTCCCGGCACTCCCCGGTCCGGGCGCGGATCTGCGCGCCCAATGGGCCCAAGAAGTCCACGCACGAACGGAGATCGTCCTGGACAGGCTGCTGTTTCAACTGCACTCCCTCTTCGATTTTCGGGAAGACGAATCGCGGATCCAGGCCGTGGTGCGCCGGGCCCTCTCGGAAGTCTACGACATCGAGAACTCCTGTCGTGGAGACGGATCCTACGATGCCTTCTCGTATGCCCTGTGCCTCTTTCGGAAGAGGTGGCACGAAGGGAGCCGGGGCGTGGGAGATTCCGGCCTGAGCGGGCTTGCTCACGTGGACAGGGCGCAATTCTTTTCCAAGGTCCCCCAGGAGATCCACACTTGGGCCCGGCGCTTTCTCCTGGTGGAACGGTACCATCGCCTGCATCCCCGGGAAGGCGAGAACCGACTGGACCGTTCCCGCCTCTTGCGCTCGCCGGGACCCTACAGCGAGATCACCTCCTTGGACGACTTCCTGGTCCGGCTCGATTTCCGCTTCATGGAAGAATCCGGCCGAGAGGACCCCGATGTGGGTTCCATGGCTCGCCGTCTTGCGGCGGAGATCCAAGGACGATTGTCCCCGGACCTGTTTCCCGGTGAGCCGCTCCAACCCCTGGTGTATCTCTTCCTGAGGTGTCACCGGGAGTGCCTGAGCGAAGTCGTGGAACCGGAGGAAAAACGCCGCCTCGACCACCTTCATTCCACTCGACAGCTGGACAGCCTTCTGGACCTTATGCGCGTGGTCATCCACCGAACGACCCGGGAACACCGCCTGCCCGAAGCCGCCGGGATCCTGGATTCCCTGAAGGAGGAAGGCTTCAACATTTCCCATGCCGCTTTTCGGGACCCGTACGAAGCGGACCTCGTACCTCCGGCCGATACCGAGCGGTTCGAGCAAAGCGGGCTGCCTCTTTTTCTCCCTCTCGATTCACTCACGGGGGACTTTTCCGCGGACCTCGAGTGGAGCAGGAAGCCCATCGAGGAATGGAACCAACGGATCGTCCGAGAAGTTTCCCTCGAGGTGGAAGAGTATTGCCGGGCAAGCAGCCAACCGCTGCCCCGGGCGCGACTCGTTCTCAAGCTCATACGGTTTGCCGTCAGCCGAGCCCTGGCTCGAACGCCGTGGAACGAGATCGAGTGGAAGGAAGACCTGCCGACCAAGGTCCTCGAGTGGATTCCCGGGCCGGTGTTGCGAAGCCTGATTCGCCCTCGAAAGGGCTATGAAATCAAGTCCAAGCAGGAACTGGTTCAGCGGATTTCCATGGAATGCAGGCTTCAGTGCGAGGCCCTCGAGCGCATTGCCCGGACCCGTCGGATCGAGGGATACCACGACTATCGTTATTTCGGCCGGTATGTCCTTTTCCAGGGTATCCAAACCTCCTCGAGCGCCCCGTTGGGCCCCGAGGTTCTGGAACTGCGGCATCGGCTGCCGCACCTGCCGGATCCCCGGTGGCTCGAGTGTGCCGGAAATTCTTACGGCCTCGATATCTCCAGCGTCCATCCTCATACGCTGGACTGCGTCCCCCGATACTTGGAGGGCCGGGTGCCTTTGTCGATGCTGGTGTCCGAACTCGAGAAGAACTTCGAGACCTCCGAAAACGAGCTTTACCGGGTTGCCCGCCACACCCTTCGGAGCCTCACGCCTTCCTTCCATCGGCTGCTGGTGGCCTTTGCCCGCCGCCGTGCCCGGCTCCCCCGACCGGAGTGCAGCCCCCGAGACATCCCAGGCTTGATCCAACTCCTCGCCCCACCCCTGCTTTCCCTCGAGGACGACGCTCGTCTCCACATCCTCGGCCACCTTCGTCAACACGGGGGAGGTCTTTACCGGGATCAACACCCGATGTGCCTTTTCACCGAAGCGGAGTGGAAAGCCGCTCTTGCCTGGGAAGTCAAGAAACGAATCGGAGACAGTCCCCGGCACTTCCTGGAGAACGGAAACCCGGATCAGCTCCTGCACTCCATCGAAGAGTCGTGGGCGGGGATGCAGGTCCCTTTGGGCCCGCTCACCCATCAAACGGTGCAAGGGCAACTCATCGAGCTTTTCAGGCCCGCGGATTCCACGCTCTCCGTCCCCGATGCGGCCCTGGGGGAACTCACCCGGCTGCTACCCCGAAAAGACTGCGGAGCCTGCGGGGCCCCCGGATGTCGTGAGTTCGTCCAACACCTCGTTCAAGGCCTCGGTGAGGCTCGCCGATGCCCCCATCTCTCCCCGAAACAATTGTCCGAGGTCGTTCGCCGTGCCGCCGAGCTGGACAAAAGCTCTTCCCAGGACGGAAGACAAAACCCGAACCTGCTGGAATTGCTCTATCACCGCTCTCTCTGGCGGGGGTCCGAGGAGAAACGCACGTTTCAGCAGGTCTTGTCTCCCAAGGTCCAGCAGTCTCGCCGACGGTTCCTGGAACGGCTCGAGGACCTATGGAACAACCTTTCCCCCAAGCCCCGGATCTTCCGGGATCTCGATGAGGAAAGGATTTACCGGGACCTTTGCCTCTACCTGGGGTACGAGGCCGTGGAACGGTTGGGGGAAGAGGAGAGAGATCTCCTAGTGCAAGGGGGAGAAGAAAAACGCCGGGCCGAGTGGCGGCAACTCAAGGAGCGCCGCAACTGGCTTGCCCTGGCGGACGAAAAACGGCTCAGCAGACCCCTCCTCGCGGCTCGGGACGTGCACCGCACCTGCCGGGAGACTTACGATTCCGTTTTGTTCTTGCACCAATTGCACCCCGACGACCGCCGGTTGGTCTTGCGGCACCGGGTGAACACCTTCGAGGACGGCTTCAGCCGCTGGTGGAACGAGGACCTCCTCACCATGAACCTTCCCGGCTATTCCATTCGGGACTGGGAAGACTTTTCCAAAATCATTCATAACGCCTACTGGCACCAGGAGTCCTCCGTCCTTCCCGGAGAGGCGCTGGCCGAACTCGAGAAGGAGGTCCTGACACGCCCGGATCTTTCCTTGCTTGTGGAGAAACTGGTAGGGCGATGGATCGACGAAGAGGCAAGCCGCATCGCTCGGGCGGCGGACGACCTGCGCTCCTTCCGCAAGGGAGCCGAACGGCGCCCTATCGGCAACGTCCGGGACCTGAGGCGGATATTCGAAGGGCTGCTGAACGAGGCCGAAGCCCTCCGGACCCTCGCAACGCCTTCCGAATCCTCGGGGCAACCGTCCCGGCCCGGGGGGGAAGACCAGAGAAAACGCCTGGCAATGACCCTGTGGGATCGGTTCCAGGAAGAAGGCTTCCTCTTCTCCCCGAGCTTTTCCTTCCACTGGGACGAACTGCAGCCGGACGAGCGGAGAGCGATGGAGAACCCGGCATGGGGCGCGGGGAACGGCGGAAGCGCTTCCCCTGCGGAGGGCGTGCCCCCCGAGAAGGGACCGGATGGCGCCCGAGAGCGTGTATCCGTCGTGCATGCCGTCCTCAGTACCGCCGTGAACCGGCGTTGCCGGGAACAACGGGAAGCCTCCTGGGTGGAGGAACGGACCGCATCGACCCCGGTTCCCCTGGGCTCCCTCCTCGTGTATGTCGGCCGTCGATTGAGGCAGGGACAAGGTTCCCGGGAGCTGCACCGGGAGATCGTCGATCTGCTCGGCAGCAATTCATCCCTTCGGGAAAGAGTCTTGAAGGATGCCTTGTTTCGTTTCATCGCGGGACACCTCCGGAAGTCCTTGGAGAATCCGGCGTCGGTCCTCCCCGTGTCTTCGTTGCGGGAGGTCGGAGGAGACCGCTTGCCGGATCCCTGGGAAGATCTCGAACCCAGCCTTTCGCGGATCCTCGACGGAAACCCCCCCATGGACCGGGAACGACTCTTCCGTTACCTGTTCGTCCTCGCGAAGATGGAGGGCAACCTGGATACTCTTACGGCCTTGCTTCGCGAGATCCGGGAGACCTCGGACATCATCGAGGCCGCCTGGCTCAAATTCACCGAAGAACGCATGGTGGAAGGACCAAGCCCCAAGGCCATGCCGGGGACAGCCCCGGGAATTCCCCTGCTGGCCTCCCGACTCAAAGACAAGGGACCCCTCAACCGGGGGCTCCGGGAAGGGGTCTCCCGCAAGGAAAAGAAGGCTGTGGCCTCCGCTGTCCGCGAACTGGAGAACCTGCTCCGATTTCACATCCTCCTCGCAACGGACCACGGAGGAAAACTCCCGGACCCGGAAGCGGTAATCGGGGAGATGGAGAGTGCGGGTTACGACCTCACCGGCATCGAGGAGGAATCCCTCCGCACGGCGGTCCGCAAGGAAATCGACCGTCGGGAGCGCTGGGCGGCTCACAAGATCTGGATCTACACCACCGCGGTGGCCCGTCGCCTGGCAGCTCAGCATTCGGGTCTCCAGGAGGTGGAACGGGAACTGCACAAACATCGCATGGACCTGCTCAAGCACGAACCGGGAAGGGGCGGCGAATTCCACCGGATGGCCAGTCTTCGAGGGGTGGCCCTGGGACGGATCAAGGAGGAGTTGTACCGGCAACTCTCGGACCTGCTCGAGGCGGAGCGCATCGCCTCTTTTCAGAAACGCATCCGGCAGATCGTGGAACAACTGGATCAAAAGCGCCGGGAGATCCGGGAAGGCTGGGTGCGGGGAGAAATCAACCGCAGAACGGTATTCTACCTGCTGAGGCAGTACCAGAAAGGTGAGGAAGAACCCACGTGGGAGGACTTTCTGGTCTTTGTTCGAGACCACTGGCTGCTGCCGTTGGAGAGACTTCGTTCCTCGGATCGCCCGGATCGGGAAAAGCGTATCCGGGACCTGGATGCCCGGTTTCAGGCACTCCTGGGGGTCTCCCTCCTTGCCCTCGAGGCAGAGACGTCGGCCCAGGCCGATCGAGACCTGGAATCCTGGATACAGGACCGGTCAGCGAGCCTTCAAGGAACGCTCTCCATGGGGAAGGGTTAGAAAATGAGCCTATCATCGCAACCTGCCGCACCGTTCGGATTCTTGACTTCGAACAGTCCCCCCGGAGACTGGATCGAGCAACACCGTCAAGCGCATCAGCACTACCGGGGTCCCCGGGACACCCGCATTCCCCCCTTTCTGGGGGGGCTCGCCCAAGCCGTATCCACTCTGCGCTTCAGCCTGATGCAACTCCGGCTGGCCCTCGAGAGAACGCCGTCTCAACCGACGGATTTCAGACGGCGGCTGCTCGATTCCGGCATGGGCCTCCATGGAGAGGACCCGGAGGGACACCTGGTAAAGCTGGTGGACAATTACCTGTCCCGCAGGGACTGGAGGGAACAGGACATCCTGGAGATGATCCTGGAATACCTTGAAAGGTCCTCACCTCGCGAGGGAGAACTCGCCGGAGAATTGGCCCGGCTGCGCTCCCTGCGGGAACGAGATCGCGAACGGTATCAACGAGTGGTCCCGGGAATGATGTCCGAGGCCCGGGGAAACCTCATGGGATTGGGGTATGCAAGCCGCTTTCTGCAAGATTTGAAGCCCCGGTTTCCCAAGCTCAATCGAGGCGCCCTTGAAGTCCTCACCGGGGCTTTGCGCATGAGCCTCGGGCTTCCCCGGGGCGCCATCGAGGAAGTCGCGACCCGGGAAACGCCTGCCGATCTCTGGTCCCGGTTCTACAAGGAGGCCGGGGCTCATTGGACCGCACAAGGGACCTTTCTTACCCTCAAGCCGTTCGAGAAGGCTTCCCTCTACCTCATGGAATCTTTGCCCATCGAAAAACGGGGGCACTCGGGCTTCGTGCGATACCTCCTGGAAAACGAGGCGGCCTACCGACGCATCCTGGCGGCCTGCTACGCGTCCCCGGAAGAACAGCAGAATCGACTCCTCGAGGAAACCGACCGGTACAACCGGTTGCCCGAACATGCCCTGCAACCCGCAGCCTACGACGAGGAAGAGAGGGCCCTCTTTCTGTACGCCTTCTATCTTCGGCCCGACGTGGTGGAAGCCATTGCGGAGCGGGAGAGACACAAGGACCTCTACCAGGCCGTTCCGGGTCTCCCCTCCCGAGCCCTCCTTCCCCGGGTGCTCCAGGAAGTGCAGAACGTCTTCGGATACATCACCCCGGAATCCTTTGAAAAGATCGTGGAAATTCTCGAGCTCCCTCCCGTGGAGGTCATCCGCGTCATCGCTTCCTACAAGCAATACAGCGCGGACCCCGGGGGCGATATTCTGATCTATGTCTGCAAGGGCACCGCGTGTTTTCTTCGGGGCCAGCCGAACCTCTCCCGCAGCCTCTCTTCGCACATCCGGGCGGAGCAGGGAGAAGTGGGCGAGCACGGAATTCAGTTCATCGAAATGGACTGTTTCGGGGTATGCCACCTGGCGCCCGTGATCAAGTCCCGGGACACGTTTCTGGGAAATCGAACCGCCCGGGACATTCCCCGCATGCTCGATCAACTTCTCAAGGGTCCCGAGTATGACAACCGTCTCAGCTTTATCCGGCGTATTCAGCAGGAGCTGGCTCCGGGCCGGACCAGCGACCTTCCCGACACGATGCGGATTTTGCGGGTCGAGGGAAACGACGGTGCAAAATCCCCCTCTCCGGGCACGGTCGGAGAGGGCCCCATTCCCTCGGAGAAAGACCTGGGCGGCGCCGGGCTCCGAATCGACTCCGACGGGCGGGTCCATGCCGTTGCCGCAGAGGGGAGCCGGGAGCTGGGACGGGTGATTCCGTCGTGTCTCCCGTTCCACTACACCGGCCGGGACGGGTCCGTCCAGGTCGGCTGCGTGGTGCTGGACGAGTTCGGGCAGGCAACGGAGTTCATCCATGTGGACGCCGATTTCCTGGGAGACGATCTGCGTCGAACCATGAAGCCCGCGGTCCGGGTAACCGAGGGAAAGGTTTGGATCGAGCGCAACGGTCCTTTCTTGTGCCTGGGAGACTACATCGACCAGGCCGTTGCCGTGAGGTCCGAAACCGGGGCGGCGCGGCTCGTGGTGCTGTCCGGTACCCCGGGCCGCACCCCCCCGGCACGGGAAGAAGGAGTTGCCAGGGGATCCGCCGATGGGGAAGACGCGGGGTTCGCTGCAAGGCAAGACCGGCTGGTGTTGGGATTTGCGGCCCTCGCGGACCCGCAGGATATCGATTCCTACCTGGCCGTGGGCGGATACGGGGCCGTTCGAAGGGTCTTGGGACTCGAGGGCGAACCGGCCTGGGCCCCCCGGGACATTGTCCGGGAAGTGAGCGCCGCCCGGCTCCGGGGCCGGGGTGGCGCCGGGTTCCCGACCGGGACCAAGTGGGAGGCCGTGCGATTGGCTCGGTGCGTCGTGGAAGAGGGCGACCACAACCGGGATCCCATCAAGTTCATTGTGGCCAACGGGGACGAGGGAGATCCCGGGGCCTTCATGGATCGGACCCTCATTCAGGAGCGACCCCACCAGGTCCTCGAGGGAATGATCCTGGCCGCCCTTGCTGTGGGTGCGCGCTACGGCGTCCTCTACGTTCGCAAAGAATATGAAGACGCCGTTCGCCGACTCGAACACGCCGTCTTTCAGGCTCGAAGGAAAGGCTTCCTGGGTCGAAACATCTTCGGGACCCCCGGGCTGTGTTTCGACATCGACATTCGACTGGGTGCGGGCGCCTTTGTGGCCGGGGAGAAGAGAGCCATTATGCGGGCCATCGAAGGGGAACCCGCCGAGCCCACCCTGAACGCCGTCAGCAACACCTTCCGAGGCCTCTGGGGAAAGCCGACCCTGCTAAACAACGTGGAGACCCTGGCCAATGTGCCGCTGATCCTCCGGAAGGGCAGCGAATGGTATGCAAGCCGGGGGACCGAAAACAGCGGCGGCAGCAAGATCTTCTCGGTCGCCGGAATCGTCAACCGGACCGGCCTGGTCGAGGTTCGATTCGGACGAACTCTCGACGACATTATCCGCATCTGCGGAGGGGTTCAGGATGGAAAGCGACTGGCCGGGGTCCAGATCGGCGGGCCGTCGGGGGCGATCCTGTCCCTCACCGGCGTGCGATCCTACTTGCTCTACACTCCCCTCGACTTCGACACCTTCGATCGGGTGGGAGCCATGCTGGGCTCGGGAGGACTTGTTTTCATCGGGGATGACGACGACGTCGTCCGGTTGGCCCGCCATTTCACGGATTGGTTGGCCGAGGAATCCTGCGGACAGTGTCCGTCGTGCCTGCAAGGAACCGCGTCCCTGGGCTCCACCCTCGACTCCATCCTGGCGGGAGAAGGGACCGCCGACCACATCCATGCTTTGTGGGCCAAAAGCGACGCCATCAAGGCAGGCAGTCAATGCGGCCTGGGGATGACGGCGGCCAACCCGGTAACCAGCGCCCTTCGCTTTTTCCCGCACAGCTTCCTCTACCACGCCCTCGCCAATCCCCGGTTGAACCGGCAGGAGTGTTTCCTCCTCCTCGAGGCGCTCCGTCTCCTCACCCGCGAAGACGTGCAGCGCATTACCGGGCGCCGCAGGGAAACCCTCGGCTACTCCTTTACCCTCAAAAAGCACCTGGCTCGCCACCTGATGACCGAGCTGGACCGGCTGGACCAAGTACATCCCGGAGAGCCCCGGCGGGTGAGACAACTGTTGGACCTCCTCCAGGTTCCGCCCCACGAGATGGGAACCCGGGACATTTCCCACGAATGCTCCCTCGAGGAGCTCGAAGACCACCGGCGCTATCTCGAGGACTGGGCAGGCGACCCCGAGCCGCCGAGCGCCTCCCGCTGAGCCCCACTGGGAGGCCGTTGCGCCAACCGCACAAATATGGAGGGCAGCCATGAATTCATCCCAAAAGCGATTTTTCGATTCATTCCGAGAAGTGGTGAAGGCCGTCAGCTCCACCCTGGACCTCAACCAGGTAATGGACCTGCTCGTGAAGAACGTGACCGAGGCCATGGAACTCAAGGCCTGCGCCGTTCGACTTCTCAATCCCAAGAGCCGGACCCTCGATCTGCTGGCATCCTGCGGCCTGAGCCAAGACTACATTCGGAAGGGGCCCGTGGATGCGGACCGAAGCATCGCCAGCGCCGCGGAAGGCAACATCGTCGTCGTTCGCGATGCCGGAAAAGACCCGAGGGCACAGTACCAACAAGAGGCCGTCGCCGAGGGGATTTCCACCATCGTGTCCGTTCCTCTCTCGGTCAAGGGAAGGACCATCGGCGTGCTCAGAATCTATACTCACCAACCCCGGGACTTTTCTCAGGAGGAATTGGACTTCGCCCAGGCCCTGGCCGAAATCGGGGCCATTGCCATCGAGAACGCGCGGATGTATGAGAGGATCAAGAAGGATTACGAGAGCGTGATGAACGATCTCTACACCTTTGTGGGCTACCGGCGAAGCATTTGATGGCCGGGAAAGGACGGACTCCATGAGCAACCGACGAGTTCGTATCCTGATGGGCAGGTTCGGGGAAGGCTATGATTCGGCCATGTTGCACCTGGCCCGGGTGTTCAGTGAGGCGGGCTTCGAGGTGATTTACACGGAACTGCAGGACCCCCGGGCCATCGTGACTTCCGCCATCCAGGAATCCGTGGACCACATCGGCATCACTACCCTGCCCGGGGCCGACATCGAGCTCTTCTCCCAGATCGTGGCCCTTTTGAAGGAAATGGGCGCCGAGCGCGTCCGGGTCACGGCAGGAGGGATACTCCCCGAGGAGGACATCCCCAGGGTAAAGGCCATGGGGGTGGTCGAGTTCTTTCCCCGGGGAACCACCTATGGGGAGCTCATCGATTGGTGCCGCAAAAACATTCGGCCCACGGACAGATGACCCCGGGGGCGGTCCTCGAATCGCCCCCGCCCAAGATCCCTGCAATCGCCGTCGAGCTCCGAAGCTGCTGCCGAGCATTCGCCGTAACCGACCGGCGCCGTGGTAAGGACGATTTCCGTAGTACGAAGGTATGGCGCTGGCCCTTCGATTGCCGGGGGACCGGAGTTAAGGCACCAAGTTTGTGCTCCGGGTTCCATGCGTACATCAGTCGTCCCCCGGGCTCAGGAACGGGGCGACCGATCCCATGGCCCGGGCCCCGGAAGACCCGCAAACGAGCGTGCGGCTCGAGCTGCTCATAAAGGGTAACCTTCCCGTCAGAGATGCCGAACCGAAAGCACGACCGGTGCAGCAACCCCGCAACCGGCCGAGAGTCGCGGGGCGAAGCCGTGCCTCATCCCTCTCCCGCGGGAAGAAACGCGGGTCGGGACGTCCACGGCGAAACAACCAAGCTCGTCGCAGTCCACCTGTGGTTCTCATCCGAAGTTGCACTCAAGCCGAAACTGCCCACCCGCAGGATTCGGCCCTTTGCTCAATATTTCCACTCAGCATTTCGGAGCGACCTTGGGCGCAACCTGGTATCAGGACGCTCCCGCTGCAAGGCGATGGGTCATTTGGAAGCAACCGCCCTTTGGTTTGACCCACTTCGACCTCACCATCCCGGGAGGATCCGGGGCGGCCGTCACCCGGCGTTGGGAAAAATTCCCCGGCCCCGGCGTGTTCCCAAACGCTCCCACCGGGGAGGCTTCCTGTCGCCGTATCTTTGGAAATCCGGGGAGTTGCGGGATATTGATCCCCGACGGGCCGGGGGCTTCCGGGCCTTTTCCGCCCCGCCCTCTCCCGGGCACCCTTCTTTCCTCCAGGCCCCGGTATGCCTCTTGCTCCTATATCGGCGCGACAGATTCCGGCGATCCAAACGTTTGGATGCGAAATCGGAAACGCCGGCAACGATCCGCTCGAAAGGAGAACGACCATGAGTGCTTACAGGATCGGAATGGACGGAAATCTTGCCCATCACGTGGGACACGCTCCCATGGGACCTCACTTCCATGGCCCCCAATGGTTCCCCCATGCACAGACCGATCAGGTCCCGGAGGTATGTCCGTGCTGTCGAGGAAGCAGACTGGTACTGGATTCCTACAACCAGCCCCAACCTTGCCCTCACTGTTTTGAGAAGACCCTGCGCAGGTAACCCCTTCCCCACGGCCTCCGGCCCCTCGGGGGCCGTGGGGTCCGTCCCGTGGGAAAATGCCCGAATTTCCTCTTCCGCATCCTTTCCATAAGATTCCTTTTCTCAACAAAGGCCGCCCTTGTTCCGGGGAAGCTCACAAAGTATTTGCATTTTGAACCCCGTAGTGTTTTTTGTTAGGACAATCCCACGGAGGAACCACAGAAATGGGATTCATGCCCTTGGAGAAAAAGGAGAAGCTGATGGAAAGGCAGTGGTTCTACAAGAATCTCCAAATCCGTGAGGGCCTCAAGCCCCAAAGCGAGCTCTTCAAATACTACTTCATCGTTTCCGACGGCGGTCGAAAGAAGTGCCGCTACTGCGTGTGGATTCCGGACGACGCATTGACCCAGTACCAGGAAACCGGGGATTTCGATGCCATCATCGGTGCTCACAGGGACCGATGGAGCCTCTGGGTAACCTCCAAGATCGACGCGGGGGATTTTCGAAACCTGGTGCTCAAGCTCGAGAAGTCCGGCGAAAAGGAATACGACCTGGATTCCATGGACGAAAAGCTGACCATGGAATGAAGCACGCTTGGCGCAACTGGGGCACGGGCAACGGAATCCGTTCATACTTCCGACCTCATTCCTGCCGGAGCGGTTTTGCGAGGGCCTCCGGACCTCGTTCCCGGTCGGGGACCGGCGGGGAAATCTGCCCGGGCGACCTCGATCCCGCGACCCTTCGAACACAGGAAGAGAAAGAGACGGCGGGCGAGAACGGGGAACGGAGCGGCAGGAGCGTTCCTTTCCCGCAGGAGAACGTCCGACCTCACCCGGAGCTCTACGGAGCGGGCGGGATGATTCCATTGCGGCACCGACCGGCCCCATGGGGAGATTGCCGAAGAGGGCAGCGTTGAGGAGGGATCGAGCAAGGTGAGCATTCGGATTTTGATTGCCGATGACGAAGAGCTGGTTCGCGAGTCAATCGCCCAATTCCTGGAGCATTTCGGCTACGCGACGGATGTGGCGGACAGCTGTGAATCGGCCTGGGACCGATTGAGGTCCGAAAACTACGACGTGGTTGTGACGGACAAGAACATGCCCGGATCGGACGGGGGCCGTGAAGGGGGGATGGAATTGCTGAGGCTGGTCAAGAGGCATCAACCGGGGGCCGAAGTGATCATGGTCACCGGGTACGGCTCCATCGATACCGCCATCGAGGCCATGAAAAACGGTGCCTTCGATTACATCCTCAAACCCATTTCACCCGTTTGTCTCAAGGAAAAAATCGAGCGCATCCGCGACTATAAGAGCTACCTGAACCCGGAAAACACGGTGCTCTTCTATAAAAGGATCCACAACCAGATCCTGGGGCTCCTCGAGGGGCACTCAGCCCTGGCGGACCTGGACAGCCACGAAGCGCTCAAGGAAATCGAAACGACCCTGGACCGCCTCTTCACCATTCAGAAACAGTACGAGTCCATCCTGCTTCTGCAAAAGGAGGCCCTCGGGAGAATCGCCGCACTCTCGGAAGAGCTCCGGGAGGCCGTCGAGACCCTCCCCGAGGTCGACGACGCCACGGCCCTGCTGGTCCAGCGGATTTGCGACGAAGCATCCAGAAGGATCTGATGGGACCCGGCCCCGCGACCCGCGGTGAGGCGCCCGGCAGCAGGCGGGTCCCCGGTAGGGGGCGGAGTCAACAGACCCGGGACGACGGGGTGAATTCGTATTCTCTCCCCTGGGCGTCGAAGGTCACCTTTTCTTCGCGGTTCTCCTTGATCCTGCCCTCCACCATTCGCTTGCATCCGAAGGCGTAATAGGTGATCTGGTGGGTGGGAGCGCCGGATTCCTCGTCCCCGGCGGCAAGCCGGATGAAATTGAGCTTCTGACAGATCTCCTTTTTCTCCACGTCTCCGTAACGGATCACTACCTGATAGCTCCCATGAAACTTGACGGGCATTTTCACGTCCATGGACGGCTCCTCGCAAGGATGGGATACCGGCTTGCGCCCAAGGTCCCTCCCACATGTTGAGTGAAGATTTCGAGCCAAGGGCTGAATCCCGTGGGGCGCGGTTTCGGCCTGAGCGCAACCTCGTATGTGAGCCGTTTTCGAGGGTTACGCCAGGTTGTATTCCTTGAGCTTTCGATAGAGGGTCTTCCTGCCGATGCCCAGGATTTCCGCCGCCTGGGAGCGGTTGTGATTCACCTGTTCGAGCACCTTGAGGATGTGCTGTCGTTCCACGTCGTCGAGGCTCACGATCTCGGGTCCTTCTCGTTCTTCCACCTTTTGTTCCGTGAGTTCTTTGGGAAGGGCCTTGGGGGTAATCCATCCGTTTTCCGAAAGAATGATCCCGCGCTCGACCACGTTGCGAAGCTCGCGAACATTGCCGGGCCAGTGGTAGGCCATGAGGTACTGCATCACTTCCTTGGAAACCCGGCAGGGAGACCTTCCCGTGCAGAGCAGTTCCAGGTAGAAGTCCACCAGGATGGGAATGTCCTCCTTGCGTTCCCGGAGCGGCAGCAGGTCGATGTGGAACACGTTGATCCGGTGGAAGAGGGCTTCGTGGAAGCGTCCCATCTTCACCTCCTCGGCCAGGTTTCGGTTGGTGGCGAAGATGAACCGGACATCGACCTGGCGTTCCTGCTGATCGCCCACCCGGCGAAAGGTCTGCTTCTCGAGGACCCGGAGCATGGATGCCTGCACCTCGAGAGGGAGCTCCCCGATCTCGTCCAGGAAGAACGTGCCCAGATGCGCCAGGGCCAGCAGACCCTCCTGGGAAGCCGTGGCGCCGGTGAAAGCGCCCTTGCAGTAGCCGAACAGCTCGCTTCGAACCAGCTCCTTCTGGAGATTGCCGCAGTTCTTGATGATGAAGGGCTGGTCGGCCCGTGCGCTGCGGTTGTGGATGGCATGGGCCACGACGTCCTTTCCCGTGCCGCTTTCCCCGGTAATCAGCACGGGGACGTTGGTGGGGGCCACCTTATCGATGAGGTAATGGATCTGCTGGACCACCTGGGACTCGCCGATGAGATGGGAAGGCGGGACATTTCGCTGGGAATGGCGAAGGAGACGATTTTCCCGCTGGAGGCAGACCCTCTGAAAGGCCTTTTCCACCACGACCTCGAGGCGGTCCAGGTCAAAGGGCTTGGTGATGTAGTCGTAGGCCCCCCGTTTCATGGCCTCGACGGCGTTGTCAATATTTCCATGCCCCGTGATGAGGATCACCTCCGCGTCCGGAGAGGCCTCTCGCAGCCGATCCAGCAGGTCCAGCCCGTCGGCGTCGGGGAGCTTGAGGTCCAGCAGGATCACGTCCACCTGGTGCCTTCGGATCAGGTCGAAAGCCTTCTGTCCGGTGTCGGCGGTCCGGACCGTCCGGCGGGGCCCGCCCAACTCCCGCTGCACAAGTCGGCGGATGGACTCTTCGTCGTCCACCACCAAGAGCTGTATTGGATTGATTCGGCTAGTCTGCATCTTTCATCTGGCGCGGTAAGCGAACCAAGAACGTGGAGCCCTGCCCTTCCTTGCTGGTAACGACGATTTCTCCCCCGTGCTTGGTCACAATGTTGTAACAAGTGGAAAGCCCGATCCCGATCCCCTTCCCCACGGGCTTGGTGGTGAAGAAGGGCTCGAACAGCTTGTCCCGATGTTCCGGAGGAATGCCGCACCCCGTATCTTCCACGGCAAGCCCCACCCAGTTTTCGTTTTCGAGGAAAGTGCGAAGGGTGATGGTCCCTTGGACCGCGATGGCGTCCAGGGCGTTGAACATCAGGTTCAGGATCACCTGCTTCAGTTGGGGCTCGTCTCCGTAGACGGGCGGCAGCAGCTCCTGGAGGTCCAGGCAGACCACCTTTTGGGGAAAGCGTTTCAGATGGAACTGGAGCAGCTTGAGCGTCTCCGTCACGATGGCGTTGAGGTTCACGGGAACAAAGTCGTGGGAAGTCTGGTGCCCGAAGGTGAGGAGGCTCCTCACGATTTCCCCGCACCGTTTGCATTCCTTCAAAATGATCCCCACGTACTCCTTGAAGTCCTCGATTAGCGCCTCTTGCCCCGGTTGGCAGAGCCTGCTCAATCGGCGTTTGAGCCCCTCGGCAAAGCCGCTGATGGCCGTGAGGGGGTTGTTGATCTCGTGGGCGACCCCCGAGGCCAGGACCCCGATGGTGGCCATCTTCTCCGCCTGGTAGTACTTGGCCTGGTATTCCTTCTCCAACGTCACATCCCGGATGAGAAGCAGGATGAAAGCGGGTTCTCCCAGGGAATTGCGCAAGGGCGATGCGGTCACCTCGAAATGGCGGTTCCTGCCTTCCACGGAGTAGATGTGGTTTTTCCGACAAACCTCGTTGGTCTTCGCGGCGGTGACGGCGGGACAAACCGCGCACGGCCGATCCAGCTGGTGGAAGACCTGGTGGCAGAATTTCCCCTCGGGCTTGGGATCGGGATAGGTTTCGTAATACACGTGATTGACCGATTGGATCCTCAGGTCCTTGGAAAGCACCACCATGACGTCGGTGATCCCGTTCAGGATCGCCTGGATCTGCTGTTTCTTCTGGGCCAGCTCCTGGTTGGACGCCCTCAACTCGTCGATGGTTTCCCGAGCCTCCCGGAAGAACCCCAACTTCACGTATTCGATCCCGATCACGTCCTCCAGGGTGGGCTTCCTTTTCTCCATGTCACCAGGCCTCCTTGCAGATCCCCAGGAGATCCTCCCATCCGGCCTCCCGAGGGTTTGTCAGAAGGCATACATCCCCGGCGGCAATCCGGCACAAATCGTCCAACAGGGATGGATCGGACACGATTTGCCTGAGGTTCAACGCCCCTCCCAGGGATGCGCAAAACTCGTCCAACTTGTCGATGGCGGCGTCACAGGTAGCCTGGTGGGATCCGTAGCGTTTTCCCAAGATCGTGTCGCCGATAACGGCCATTTTGTTTAGGCATTTCGAAGAATTGAAGCGAAGGACGGCGGGAAGCAGCACGGGGTGCACCCACCCATGGAGCACATCAAACATTCCGCCCAAGGCATGGGCCAATGCGTGCTCGGCTCCCACCCCCGCATTGCTGAACGCCATGGCCGCGGCATTGGACGCAATGCTCAGCTGTTCGAGGTACTCGAGCTCCCTGGATTCCACGGCCCTGCGGGCAAATTTCATGATCAGCTGGATGGCCTGGAGGGACTGAGATTCGGTGAAGGGAGAGGCAATCCGGGAAACGTAGGATTCCACCGCGTGGCTCAAGGCGTCCAGGGCCGCTGCGGCGATGAGATCCTCGCTCTGGGTGAGGAGCAACGTGGGATCCACGATGGAGATGTTGGGCAGAAGCGTCCGGCTGATGATGGACATCTTCACCCGTCGTTCCACGTCCCGAATGACGGCAAACTGGGATATGTCGGACCCGCTTCCCGCCGTGGTGGGGATCAGCAGCATGGGAGGCAGGGGATAGGAAATACGATTGGCCCCTTCATAGTCCCGGATCTGGCCCCCGTTGCTGGCCACCAGGGCGATGCCCTTGGCGGTGTCCATGGGGCTTCCCCCCCCCAACCCGATCACCACGTCCGCCTCCTGCTCCCGGTAGAGGCTCACCCCCTCCTGGACCTGGGAATCCCGGGGATTGGTGCTCACGTTGGAGTAATAAACCCAGCGGAGCTTTTCCTTTTTGAGGAGTTCAACGACCCTTTCGACCCAACCCGCCTTTTCCACCCCGGGTCGCTCACCAGGAATACCTTCTCGGCCCCCAGCTGGCGCGCGCACACGCCCACATACTGGACACTGTCACGCCCGAAGATGATCTCGGGGATCGAGAACTTCAAGACATGCATGAAGGCCGCCTTTCAGGGAAACGGAACTCCGGACGAGTCACGGGAGCACTATGACAACGGGTTGAGCTTCGATCACGGACCCTCCGAGGGAAACGGAATCAGCTTACCCGAACCGGCACAAATAAGCAAGTTTTGGCCAACAACGACCGGGGAACTTCCAAGGGGGATACTCCCGGAGCGTCCGTGTGCCTGCAGCCCTCACCCCGGCCCCAGTTTACCGAGTGACCCGCCGAGGATCCCACCGTCATCCCTCCCCCGACCTCCGGCCTCACACCCTTCCATGCCTCCGGTGAACCAACCAGCCGTGGCGGGCATTGTAAAACGGCGCCCACCCTACCATAGCCCCGGGTGGGCACGGGTCTCGTCGTGCCCATCCCCTTGGCCTTGGAGAGAGGGAAACATCCCCGCCGAGACACCCCGGCCGAACC